>Ga0307278_10000024_pt1 | contig 83061 bp, 82 predicted proteins | sample ER_DNA_117_FD_194482 | JGI IMG/M metagenome (GOLD analysis project Ga0307278, IMG submission 194482) | Bulk soil microbial communities from the East River watershed near Crested Butte, Colorado, United States - ER_DNA_117 | ecosystem: Environmental > Terrestrial > Soil > Floodplain | place... | reverse complement strand
ATCCTCTGCGCGATGTGCGTCGGGACTTCCTCGTAGCGCAGGAAGTGCATGTGGTAATCGCCGCGTCCGCCGGTCATCGAAGTGAGCGCCTGCGCGTACGTGAGGATCTCCGCCATCGGGACCTCGGCCTTGATGTTGGTCATGCCGCCCTGCGGCTCCATTCCCTGTAGCCGGCCCCGTCGTGAGTTGAGATCGCCGTTCACCGCGCCCACCGCCTCGTCGGGGACGGTCACCTCGAGCTCCATGATCGGCTCGAGCAGAACGGGGTCCGCCTTCTCGTAAGCGGACTTGAACGCCATCGAGCCGGCGATCTTGAATGCCATCTCCGAGGAGTCGACGCTGTGGTACGAGCCGTCGACGAGAAGGACGCGTAGCCCCTGAACGGGCGCACCGGCGAGCTCGCCGTGCAGCATCGCCTCCTGGATGCCCTTGTCGACTGCGGGGCGAAAGCTCTGCGGGACGACGCCGCCGACGATCTTGTCCACGAATTCGTAGCCCTGGTGGCCGTCGAGGGGCTCGAGCTGGATCACGCAATCGCCGAATTGGCCGCGTCCGCCCGTCTGCTTCTTGTAGCGGCCCTGGGCGCGTGACTCCTTCCTGATCGTCTCCAGGTAGGGAACGCGCGGCTGGTGTAGCTCGACCTCGACGTTGAACCTGCTCTTCAACCGGTCGACTGCCACCTCGACGTGCATCTGCGAGAGACCGTTCAGCAGCTGCTCACCGGTCTGCGGATCGCGCCGCATCTGGATCGTCGGATCTTCTTCACTCAGACGCCGAAGGCCTGCGGCCATCTTCTCTTCGTCCCCTTTCGACTTCGGCGTGACGGCGAAGCTCATGACCGGCTCTGGGAAGCCGATCTGCGGGGTCTCGATCTCACGCTCGGCATCCAGCAGGACATCGCCGGTCTGCGTCTCCTTCAGCTTCGCGACCGCACCGATGTCGCCCTCGCCGAATTCGGTCACCTGCACGTGATCCTTGCCCTCCAGCTGCATCAACTGGCCGAGGCGCTCCTTCGAGTGGGAGCGCGCATTCACGATCGTCGAGTCCCCCTTGAGCGTGCCGTTGAGCACGCGGAACACGTTGATACGGCCCGCGAACGGATCGGCGATGGTCTTGAAGACGAATGCCGCAGTGCCGGCACCGTCGACGTTGATCGGGGCACCTTTCTTCGCCGGTGAGGGCACGCCTTCCACAAGAAGATCGAGCACTGCGGTCGTGCCGAGATTCTTGGACGCGACGCCGCAGGCAACGGGGAAGACCTCACCGCGCGTTACCGCTTCCTTGAGCGCCTTCGCAACCTCTTCCGGGGAGAGCTCCTGCCCCTCGAGGTAGCGCTCCATCAGTCCTTCATCGGTCAGGACCACCGCGTCGAGCAGCTGCTCTCGGTACTGCTCGACGTCGGCCTGCACCTCGGCGGGGATGTCGACCGGGCCGCTTTCGCGCTGAGCTTCGGGATCGACGTAAGCCTGCATGTGCAGCAGATCGACGATTCCTTTGAGTTCGTGCTCAGCGCCGATCGGAATGTGCACCGCGACGCACTTGTCGGACAGCTGCGACCGGAGAGCCTCGAGCACGCGGAAGAAATCGGCGCGCTCGCGGTCGAGCATGTTCACGACGATGACCCGCGAGAGGCCGGCCGCGTCGGCGCGTTGCCAGTGCCGCATGGTCTGCACCTCGACGCCCATCACGGCGCTCACGGTGAAGAGGGCGCCCTCGACGACGCGCAGGGCGGCAATCGCGTCGCCCTGAAAGCCGGCGTCGCCCGGCGTGTCGATCAGGTTGATTTTCCGGCCCTGCCATTCGACGTTGCAGATCGACGCCGAGAGGGACATCTGGCGCCGCTGCTCGTCGTCGTCCCAGTCGCTGACCGTCGAGCCGGACTCGACGGTGCCAAGCCGGTTGGTAGCGCCGGCCTGGAACAGGAGGGCTTCGACGAGCGTCGTCTTACCCGTGCCGCGATGGCCGACGACGGCGACGTTGCGGATCTTCCCGGGCTCGAGTGACATTCACCAGCTCCTCTGTGCGATGCGGTTTGAGCGCCGCATCGTATCGCGGTGGCTCGTCCGGCTCGCGTCGTGGATGCCTGGGGCGCCAACACCAAGCGATGCAATGACGCAGGGAGCGCGCGGGCTGGCAGGCCGGGCGCTCCCGAGGACGCCGCAGCGCGCCGCGTGGTGGCGCGTCAGGCGCCGCGTATGGGGGCCGGGCGAGCCACCACTAATGCTCGAGAGAGGCTCGAGTGGTGGCGCCCGACAAGCGGGCCTTGAGGCGCAGGACTGCCTTGGTGTGGAGCTGGGAGACCCGGGATTCCGTGACGCCCAGGACCTCGCCGATCTCGCGCAGGGTCAGCTCCTCGTAGTAGTAGAGGGTCACGACAAGCTTCTCGCGCTCAGGCAGCCGTGCTATGGCCTCGCCGATCGCCTCCTTCATCTCGGTCTGCGAGAGCGACCCCTGGGGGTCCGGCGCATCGATGTCCTCGATCGTGTCGATCAGCGCAACCGAATCGCCGCCGCCGGTGTTCACGCTCCAGAGCTCGTCGAGGGCGCCGATCGACGACCGCGAGATGTCGGTGAGGGACTCCTCCAGCTCGTCGGTCGAGATGCCGAGCTTGTCCGAGATCTCGTCGTCGGTGGGCGCACGATGGAGCTTGCGCTCGAGCTCGGCGATGGCCCGCTCGATATCGCGCGCGCGGGCACGCACGGAGCGAGGCACCCAGTCCATCGCCCGGAGCTCGTCGATGATGGAGCCCTTGATCCGCGCGATCGCGTACGTCTCGAACTTGACGTCGCGGTCCGGGTCGTAGCGCTCGATCGCCCCGATCAGGCCGAGCAGCCCATAGGAAACGAGGTCGCCCTCGTCCACGTGCGCGGGGAGGCCGGAGCCGAGCCGCCCGGCCACGTACTTGACCAACGGGGCATAGGTCAGGATCAGCCGGTCACGGAGAGCCTTGTCGCCCTTGTTCGTGGTGTACAGGCGCCACAGAGACTTGGTGTCTTCGACCTCGGCCACTCGCAGAGGATACGCGGTGATTCGGTCTACCTGAGCGCCCGGAAGGCCATCGACGCGAGCCAGACGGCCAGGACGGCAGCCGCGAGCGCGATGATCCACCGTCCAGCTTGTCCCCCTGCCCCATTTCCGGCCGCGTAGGCAACGCCGGCGAACGCGATCGCGAGTAGGGCGAACAGCGCACCCAGAGCCGGTCGTTGCTTCACGCCGCGCGGGACCCGAAAAAGACCACGGCTACAATCCTCCTTGAACCGAGGGGCGTACTCTCGCTTACAAGTCCGGCGCCGCTCCGCGGCGCCATGATGACTTGCAAGCGGGTGTGTTGATCCAGGCCTGGGCGGTCCCGCCAGGCAAAGCCCGGCGGGACGGCGAATTCGGCCGGGCTACAATGCGCGCCGAGCCCAGGGGCGTAGCTCAGTTGGTAGAGCGGCGGTCTCCAAAACCGTAGGCCGGGGGTTCGAGTCCCTCCGCCCCTGCTGACTGTTCAAGCCAGAAGTGTCCGGTTGGCAGGCGATTCGGAACGAACGCCGCTCGAGCGCTGACCCGCTGTGACCCGCTCTCCGAAACGCTCGCGCGCGAGACTATTACCGCCGTCGAGGCTTCTCTGAACGCGGTCGGGATGAGCGGTCAGTTCAGCACGATGATCAAGCAGTTCCGGAACTCGGCCCTCGTGCCGCCGTATCTCGCGCAGACGCCCGAGGCTTTGGAGTTATTGCTGACGTTGCTTGGTCGATCGAACGCGATCCGCAGCAGCGAAGGCGATGCTCACCGAAAGGCTCCGGGGTCGGCGAAGTCCGATCTCTAGCACCCTGCGATTGCGTTGGCGTTGATCTTTCTCCACGGTCGGGCCCCAGCGACCTCAACTCCCTGGGGGCCAGGCGCACAAGTGGAAGACACTCGGGGGTGTGCCGCAGTTCCCCTCTCCCCAAGCGAGACCCCTTCGCGCCCAGCCCCCTCGAGTAGATCGACATTTCCGAACTCCGGTAAACATGGGAGGCTGCCACCGCAGGAAACCGCGCCGCCACGACTAGTGCTTCTCGCAGCGAGCCCGGCGAGGCTCAGATTACTGCGAGTCAGCGTTTTGGAAGAAGGCCGCGACCGCCCCCGCCGCTCCTGCGACAACGATGACCGCCCACAGCTCAAGCGCGATGTCAAGCGCTCGGCCGGCAGAAGTGATCGGATTCTATGGGAGGAAACCGTTAGTAGCTGCACGGTCGTGAAGAAGAAGGCTTGACCAACCGACTGCACCTCGGTTCCGTGGGCGTGCCGCTCCAGAAAAAGATCATTGCGGTGCCGCAGGCATCGATGACCCCGGTCGCGGCCACGACGAGCGTCAGCCGCGCAAGCAAGCGCCGATGCCGCTCCTCGAATGAGAAGAGGCGCCCAAGCTCCTCACTGACAGCTCCCACGAACGAAGCTTCGCGCGAGCCACACCAATTCCTTCGCTTTTAGGAGGCTTGACGGCCGCGTTAGCTGCTTGGGGAAAGGTCGCGAGCGACTTCTGCTGCGGGACCTTCTTTAACAACAACCTCGTAACCCTTGTGCGACGAGAGCACCCTCTCGATTTCGGGGTCGGCGTGGCCGGGATACACGGCGAAGTGTGTGTCCTCCGCCCGAAGTGCCTCGTATTCGGCTCGCGACATCTCGGTGCGCTCGACACAGGTTGCCTTCCTGCACTCGCAGACGAGGTCGAGAGCGTCAGATCGGCCCCACCGGAAGAGCTTTGCCAAACCCTCGATCCGATCGTTTACCTCGCGGAAGATCGCCTCGTTCAGACCCAGGCGTTTCTCACGGAAGTCCATCGCCAGAGATGTTAGCGGGCGGCTTTACGAGGGTTTGACGAAACGCTCAAGCTCGACGCGGGTTCGCTCGACCATCTTCTCCAAGTCGATCAGGAGCTGGGCATCCACTGGGTTGTGGGCAGCTCGGAAGGCGTCCAACGCTGTCGCGCAAGAGGCGTGGAGGATCCGGAGCATGCTCAGTTGCTGAAAGCTGCTTTCGTCGATAGCCCTCTGTTCCTGTTATGCGGTGGCCAAAACCTGAGGATCAGGAGCGTCGATCCAGGCGGATCGCGATGTCCGCGGCTGGGCCTTCCTTCACCACCGCGTGATCCTTGCGCGATCTACGACTGATTCGACCCTCCCTCAGGAGTTCGGTGGGTGTAGGGGCGCGGACACTGCCCCTACACCCACTAGTCACCTATGCGTTAAAGGAAGCTCTCGATCCACTCGAGCACGGCGGGCTGGTCGATCCGGAAGTACCACCCGGCACCCGCACAGTTCCCATTCGTCCCGTACGACGTGACCGCAGTGATCGTTGTCGTAGAGTTGTAAAAGGCAGGACCTCCGGAGTCGCCGAAGCAGGTACCTCCCATTCCGCGGCCAGGGTCCTGTGTCAATTGGATGCTGACGCCGTTCGTCCAATTGCTCCGCAACGTCACAAGCTGTGCCGTCGTCATGAACCGTTCACGCAACGCTGACTCGACCGGCTTCACCGACTGCAGCCCGTAGCCGACGAGCGTGAACGTGATGTCCTGCCGGCCACGCTGCGTCGCGAGCGAATCAAGGAAGTTCGCCGTTGGCAGCTGCCCGTACGTGTCACGGGAAATCGGCTGATCGAGAACGACGATGCCGGCGTCGCACGTGTTCGGGAAGTCCGCATAGTCGTTGTAGCACGGGTACGGATATGGCGCACCCGTTGCGTCAGACCCGGTGCACGGATAGCCGGTGTATCCCGTGCACGGCGGCCGACTGTCAACTGGATCGAACGGGTAGTTGCCGTCCACGATCGGCCCCTCGGCGGTCCAGACCGTCGCCGACGCCGCGCCGGACGTGCAGTGACCAGCAGTCAAGACAACCGTCGGAGACAACAGCGTGCCGGAACAACGCCAGAGATACGCCCCTGACGAGTCATAGAACGCAAGATTGACGACGTAGTTGTAGCTATCTCCAGTCGGAACTGGATTGCCAGTGATAGCGGAGGCTGACCCAACGAACACGAAGCTCGAAGCCACAACCGCCGCGAACCACCCAAGCTTCAGACGCACAATCCCTCCCCCTCGTAGACGCCACGAACATACTTCGGGCGGCGATAGTAGCGGCTCGCCAACTCGCCTGTGCGAACGCTGACGCCGGCAGAGTCGCAGCTCGCGCTCGCGCTCCAAAACCGCAGGCCGAGGGCTCGGGTCCCTCCGCCCCTGCTTCCTGTCTAAGCCGAGCACGGCCTGCGTTCTCCAACGCGCCGCGTTGTCCACGAGCCCCGCGCACGCGTTGTAACGGCCTATCGAGCCGGGGCACGCGCCACGCTCTCGGAACGCAGATCCTCGTCCGCCCGCGAGCACAGAGGAGCCGAGCAGATCCGGCGGCCGGGCCCACGAAGGCCGAGGTCGAGAGGCCGGCTCATGCACGGGAAAGTCGTCCGGTGTGACGTCCCCCGCTACCTCATAGACACCCTCGACGTCGTGAATACCGAGCTCGTCTGCGTGCGCCCGGACGATTTCTTCGGTCGGCGCGTCGTAGATGCAGTAGGTCTTCACTGTTCCATCGTTGGTGATGACGACGTGGCTGTGCTCCCAGGTGATCTCCGGATAGTGGTCGATGATGATCCTCTTCGATCTCCGGTTGACCTCAGGCATGTCCTTCTCACCGACGTGGAATCGGCGCTCGATCAAGAATTTGGCCATGGCTTCACGCTACGCGTCGATGCCAGGGCTAGGCGGTACGGCCGGCACCACTCTGCAGACCGGTCAACCACACACAAAGACCTCTGGCCGCGCGCGCAAGGGCCGGCCCGACGGCTGAATGGTCCGACGCCTTCAAGTCGGCGATCGCCGAAGTCCGCCGACAGGACACCGACTGCAGCAAGGTCCGCGGCGCCCCGGCCGGCTGAGCGGAGCGCAAGAAAGGGTGCCAAAACGGCATCTACCCGGCGGCGAGATGGGGACGTCGGTCAGAGGGGCTTCTCTATCTCGCCTTCTTCTGCGCGGTAGGCTGCGCCGCCGTGCGCGTCTCATTTCTCGTCCCCGCCTACAACGAAGCGGCGACCATCGTCGAGCTACTCGACCGCGTCTCGCGGCTCGAGCTCGAGAAACAGATCGTCGTCGTGGACGACGGCTCGACCGACGGCACGGGTGAGCTCGTCGAGCAGTGGCGGAGCGGACGCGACGACGTGGTCCTCGTCCGCCAGGAAAACCGAGGCAAAGGCGCGGCTGTCCGCGCGGCGATTCCGCATGCCGACGGTGACATCTGCGTCATCCAGGACGCCGACCTCGAGTACGACCCAACTGACGTTCCGGCGCTGATCGAGCCGATCCTCCGCGGGAGCGCGGACGTGGTGTTCGGCTCACGCCTGTCGGGCGGCAAGCCTCAGCGCGTGTACCTGTTCTGGCATCTCGTCGGGAACCGCTTCCTGTCCCTGCTGACGAACGTCCTCTACAACACCACGCTCTCGGACATGGAGACCGGCTATAAGGCTTTCCGCACGGAGATCCTGCGCTCGCTCGACCTCCGCCAGAACGACTTCGGCATCGAACCGGAGATCACGGCGAAGATCTGCAAGCGGAAGCTGCGCGTTTACGAGCTTCCGATTGCCTACTACGGCCGCACCTACGCAGAGGGGAAGAAGATCACATGGAGGGACGGCTTCAAGGCGATCCGCGTCCTTCTCAGCGTCCGCCTATTCGGCTGACTGCGGTCGCAGCCGCAGTGCTCGTCGCAGCGCTCGCCGCGTCTGTGCTGGTGAGCGGGAACGAGGTGCGCGGCCATGTCGCCCAGTCGGTTGCGCGTGACTCCAAGCTCACGCCGGCCGAGAGGCGGCACGCCGCCGGTGACCGCCTCGGCCTCGACCCGGCGCCCTTTGACGCGTTTCGGGCGGAACTGCGGGCGCGCGAGCAATACGCGGTCGACGTCCCGCCTGGCGCGAGGGGGCCGTTCATCACCCGGGGCGCCGTCGTCAGGGCCTACGCGGCGTTCTACTTTCTGCCTGCGATCCAGGTCGAGCAGGCGGATCACGTCTTTCACTATCGATTCCGATGAGGATGGCCGCGCTGCTCGGCGCGAATGCGCTGATGCTCGCGGCCGGCCTCGGCATGCTGCCTCTGCTCGGCATCGCCCGCTCGTGGCGCCTGCTCCTCTTCCGTTGCGGGCTCGCCTATCTCTGCGGCATCTTGCTCGTCGGGATCGTCTCCGCGCACCTTGCACTCGTGCACGTGAGTTTTGGCTGGATCGGACTAGGGTTACTCGCCGCTCTGTCGTTCGGGTTCTGCGCGTGGCGCCTGAACGGCACTGAACGCCCGGGGTGGCGTCGGCCCGATTGGATCGACGCAGCGGGTTTCGCGGCTCTCACCGCGCTCACGGTCGACTACGGCCGCTCCTTCCGGGTCGCACCGCTGAATCGCTACGACGCGTGGGCGATCTGGGCCCTCAAGGGTCATGCGCTCTCCGCCTTCGGGTGGGCCGACCCGGTCGTGTTCGCCGGCGCGTCCTACCGGTTCGCCAATCTCGACTACCCATTGCTCCTCCCTTCGCTCGAGGCGGTGGACTTTCGCGCTATGGGAGCGTTCGACACACGCCTCCTGCACCTGCAATTCCTACTCTTCCTCGTTGCGGCGTTACTGGCGCTGTTCGCGCTGTTGCGCGACCGCGTCCCCTCGCTCGTACTCTGGCTGTCGCTCTTCGCTCTCGCGCTGGCGCCGGCCGTGTTCGACCAGTTGCTCACGGCCTACGCGGATGTCCCGCTCGCGCTCGTGTTCGGCATCGGCGTCGGGGCCGCCGGGCGCTGGGTGATCACGAACGAACGCTGGGCCCTCGCACTGGCGACGTTCTGTTTCGCCGGCGCGCTGTTGACGAAGAACGAAGGCTCGCTCTTCGTCCTCGCGGTCTTTCTCGGCCTGCTCGCCGCGGCGTACACGCGCTGGCGCGCTCTCGCGGTCGCGACCGCGCTCGACATCCTGCTCCTGCTTCCCTGGCGCATCTACGTCCACAGCCACCAGTTGCGCGATATCAACTACAGCCTCGGCGACAGCTTCGACTACGAGCACGTGCACGGCAGACTCGGGGTCGGACCGATCGCGTTCAGGACGCTCGCCGGCCAGATGCTCGATCCACAGCAGTGGGGGCTGCTGGTGCCGATCTTCGTGGCGCTGCTCGTCGCCGCTCTGCTGACCGGCCTGCGCGCACTTCCGATCTTTGCGCTCGTCTGGACTCTGCTCGCGTGGCTCGGCCTGAGCTGGATCTATGTCATCTCCCATCTCGAGTACAGCTCGTACCTCGACTCCACGAAGGAGCGGGTCGTCGCGTCCGTGGTGATCGGCAGTGCGGCGCTCGTGCCCCTGCTCGCGGCAGAATCCTGGGTGCGCCTCAGCGCCGGCGGTCGAGGCCGAGCTCGGACCGGCGACGGACGGACTCCTTGACCTCAGACGAGCGCGAGTTGCTGGTGACTCGTCAACCCTGAAACGCCCACTCCGACGAGCCGAAGCGCGCCGGGGCGGTCGGCGAGCGCGCGGTCCAGAAGTGCGCAGGCGAGCTCTCCGATCTTTGCCCCCTCGTCGATGCCGACGCGCAAAGACGTCGACCGTGTGCGGATGGAAAAGTCCGTGTAGCGCAGCTTCGTCGACACGGTGCGCCCCACACGTCCGGTCTCCCGCAAATGCTCCGAGAGACGGTCGGCCATCCTTCGTAGCTCCGTGTGCAGCTGCGCGCGATCGGTCAGGTCTCGCTCGAAGGTGTTCTCGACGCTGATCGAGATGCGCTGCGTCTGGCCTTCGAGACCACGTGGGTCGATCCCGCGGGCCCGATCGTGCAGGACACGCCCGACGCTGCCGGGGAGCACGCTCCGAAGCTCGACGTCCCCGAGGGCGGCCAGCGAGCCGATGGTCGCGACCCCCGCAGCGACCAGGCGCTCTTCGGCCTTCGGCCCGACCCCCGGGAGCCGGCGCACGTCGAACGGCGCCAGGAAGCTCGCCTCCTGACCCGCCGGGACCACGGTCAACCCGCCGGGCTTGCGATGGTCACTGGCGATCTTGGCCACCACCTTGGAGGTCGAGACCCCGAGTGCGCACGTGAGGCTCGTCGCCGCCCGGACGGCCGTCTGAACGGCCTCAGCGACCTTGCGGGCCTCGAGAAACGTCTCTGCGACCTCGCCGATGTCGAGGTAGCCCTCGTCGAGCCCGGTCTTCTCGACGGTGGGAACGACTCCGCGCACCGTTTCCCAGACGTGCTCCGAATACTCGCGGTAGAGGGAATGGCGAGGGCGCACAAAGACCGTCTGCGGGCAGCGCCTGAGAGCTTCCGCGCAGCTCATCGCCGAGTGAATGCCGAACTTCCGCGCAACGTAGTTCGCGGTTGCGACGACACCCCGTCCGTGCGGGTCGCCGCCGACCACGAGCGGCTTCGTCTTGAGGCTGGGGTCCTCGAGCTCCTCGACCGCGGCGAAGAAGGCATCGAGGTCGAGATGGCCGACGATCATCTCAGGAGCCTAGACCCCGGACCTTCCGGCACCCGCCGCCCCCGCGGTAGGCTCAAAGCGATGGCCGTCCTCACCTCGCAGGTGGAACGCGAGTCCGAAGAGTTCAGTCGCCGGCGGCTCCGCATGGAGGGGCTCGTCGCCGAGTTGCGCGAGCGCACCGCGGAGATCGCCCGCGGCGGAGGAGAGGCGGCGACCGAGCGCCACCGGTCGCGCGGGAAGCTCACCGCGCGGGAACGCATCGACCGCCTGGTCGACCCCGGCGCCGCGTTCCTCGAGCTGAATGCGCTCGCCGCCTGGGATCTCTACGACGGCGAGGCCCCCGCGGCCGGCATCGTCACCGGGATCGGCATAGTCGAGGGCCGCGAATGTGTCATCGTCGCCAACGACGCGACCGTCAAGGGCGGCTCGTACTTTCCGCTCACGGTGAAGAAGCACCTGCGGGCCCAGGAGGTGGCCGCGCAGAACAACCTCCCCTGCCTCTACCTGGTCGACTCGGGCGGCGCCTTCCTGCCTTTACAGGACGAGGTCTTCCCCGACCGCGACCACTTCGGCCGCATCTTCTTCAACCAGGCGCAGATGTCGGCACGGGGCATCCCGCAGATCGCCGTAGTGATGGGATCGTGCACCGCCGGCGGCGCCTACGTGCCGGCGATGTCGGATGAGACGATCATCGTGCGCGGCACCGGCACGATCTTCATCGGCGGCCCGCCGCTCGTGAAGGCGGCAACGGGTCAGGATGTGACCGCCGAGGAGCTGGGCGGGGCCGACGTGCACACGAGGCACTCCGGTGTAGCCGACTACCACGCGATGTCCGACGAACATGCCCTCGCGCTGGCGCGCCAGATCGTCCGCAACCTGCAGGGCCGCAAGCCCGAGCCGCCCTGGGTGCAGGCGGAGCCGGAGCCCCCGGCCGCCGATCCCGCCGAGCTCTACGGACTGATTCCGGAGGACTTTCGGCAGCAAACCGACGCGCGCGAACTGATCGCGCGGATCGTGGACGGCTCGCGCTTCGACGAGTTCAAGGCGCTCTATGGCGAGACGCTCGTGACGGGCTTCGCGCACATCGAGGGCTACCCGGTCGCGATCCTTGCGAACAACGGCGTCCTCTTCGCCGAGTCGTCCCAGAAGGGCGCGCACTTCATCGAGCTCGCGACGAAACGACGCATCCCGCTGCTCTTCATGCAGAACATCACCGGCTTCATGGTCGGGCAGGAGTACGAAGCCGGGGGGATCGCGCGCGACGGCGCGAAGCTCGTCATGGCGGTCGCGAACGCACGGGTGCCGAAATTCACGGTGATCGTCGGCGGCTCGTTCGGAGCGGGCAACTATGCGATGTGCGGCCGCGCCTACGAGCCGCGCCAGCTGTGGATGTGGCCGAATGCGCGTATCTCGGTGATGGGCGGCGAGCAGGCCGCCACGGTCCTCTCGATGGTCGGAGACAGCGATCCGGACGAGATCCGTGCCAAGTATGAGCGCGAAGGCAGCCCGTACTACTCGACGGCCAGGTTGTGGGACGACGGCATCATCGACCCGCTCGACACGCGGCGTGTTCTCGCACTCGGCCTCTCGTCGTCCCTCAACGCACCGATCGCCGAGACGACGTTCGGCATCTTCCGGATGTGATGCGGCTGTTCGGCAGAAAGTCGAAGCGGCGTCTCCGCGAGCTCGGGGAGTCGGAGGCCTACCACCACTCGTACGGCGAGCCGCCGCGAGACGTGAAGCTCGTCAAGCTGCCGCCGCGCCGACCGCGCTACCGACAGGTGCTCGCCGACGGCGAGCGCCTACGGCAGGCATTCGCGCAACGACTGGACAAACGAGACAAGGAGGAATAGTGGCCGCGTATGACGTCGTCGATGTCGGCGAGCTCGAAGCGGAAGGCCCGGGCGGGATGGTCAGGAAGGTTCGCCGGGCGCTCGACGCGAAGGCGTTCGGCTTCAACTACTTCATTTTTCCGCCGAACCAGGAAGGACGCGAGCACGACCACGGCGACTCGAACCTCGAAGAGGTGTACTTCGTCGTGAAGGGCACCGGCACCATGCGCGTCGACGGCGAGGAGATCGAGCTCCAGCCCGGCCGCTTCGTTCGCGTCGACCCGGCAGCGACGCGGCTGCCCATCTCCGGCGCCGACGGTCTCGAGTTCGTCACGATCGGCGCTCCTCTCGACCGTCTGTACGAACCCCCCTCGTGGGGCTAGGAGGCGCAATGCATACGATCGAACTGTCCGAACACGAGCTCACGCTCTTGCATTCCGCACTGCACGCATACCTCGACGACTTCGGCCACGAAGAGGCCGATGTCCTCCGCGAGCTCAAGGCCCTGATCGCGAAGCTGCCACAGCCGGCGTGATCCTGCGCTTCGTTCTCTGGAACCTCGCCGACTCGAAGACGACGATCCAAGAGCTGCGCCGCTATCTCCGCGACGAGTCCGCGGACGCCTTCGCCGACGTGCCGGGCTTGCGCTTCAAGGCCTGGATCTCGGACGAGGTGACGGAGCGGTGGGGCGCCGTGTACCTGTGGGAGTCCGCCGAGGCCGCCCACCAGGAGCTGCCGACCGGCGCGCGGGAGCTGATCGGGAAGGATCCGGACGTCGGCGAGACGTTCGACGTAGAAGCCACGATCGAGGGCCGCTACGTCAACGAGCAGCTTTCGCGGCTGGGGCTGGCGTTCGAGTGAAGCGATGAATGCGAGCCCGGTTGCCCGGGCCCGCATTCGATCCCCTACCTCGTCGTCGCGACCTGTGCGAGACGACGGCTGGAAACACCGGCGAGCAGAGACTCGCCTTCCTTCCGCGCCCGCACGAAGAACTGCACGTGATAGCCGCGCTTGAGCGGGAACGTCTGCTTCGGGACAGCCGTCAGCGTGACGTACCCGGCCTGGTCGGTCGTTTGCTCCAGCGGAGTCGACGTGACGAGCGGCGTCGAGCGCACGAAGACGAGCGCGCCGCGGACGACGTAGCCGCGCGTGTCCGAGACGTGCACCCGGATCGCGAGCGGCCGGCCCCGAGAGGCGACGAGGCTCGGTGAGAAGCGGACGCCGTCGACGATCAGGCGGGCGGGCAGCGACACGCTCGAGATCGGAATCGACGTCTTGCCGCTTGCCAGCTTGATCTGACCCTCCGGACCTGCGGACGCCGTCGATGTGGGCGGCGTCGTGGTGACCGGAGCTGTTGTCGCTGTTGTCGCTGTTGTCGACGTCGTGGTGCTGGTGCTGCTCGTGTCGGTTGACGTCGACGCGGTTGAGCTCGACCCCGTCGTGCTCGAGGTCGTCGTGGTCGTGTCGGCGGCAGGGCCGAGTGGGCCTGCCGTGCCGGCGCTCGCGAAGTAGCCGAGCACCGCAAGCACGGCGACGCCGGCAATCGTCAAAGGCCAGCGCACCCACTTTGGACCACGCCACGGCGAAGCTGAGCGAATCATCACAAGGTCCCCTTTCCTCGCTTGCGGGTCCCCTCTACCCGCCGCCTCGGCCCCCTAACGGGTCGAAACCGCCCTTTTACAAAGTGCTTAAAGGACGAGATGTTCGGGGAACGTCGTCCCTTCGGAGAAGCGAGCCAGACGGTACGGCGAGAGGTCGAGCGAGGACTCGCCGTGAACCAGCTCTTCCGCGACCGCCCGACCGACCGCCGGCGACTGCATGAACCCGTGCCCCGAGAAGCCGCACGCCGCATAGAGGCCGTCGCCGATCGCACCGATGATCGGATGCGCATCAGGTGTCATGTCGTACAAACCCGCCCACGCGTGCGCGATGCTCGTGCCCGATGCCGGTGGGTAGCGCCGAACGAGCCGCTCGAGCCTGTCGGCGAACACCGACTCGTCGACGATCTCATCGAAGCCCCAGCGCGGCTCGGCGTCGGCCATCGCGATGCGCAGGCAGTCGTCGCGCCGACGGAAGTGAAACCCCGACTCCGCCTCGATCACCATCGGCAGGTCGTCGGGCAGGCCGTCGAGTGGCTCGGTCTCCAGCAGCTGCCGTGCGAGGGGCCGGATCGGCAGCTCGACGCCGAACTCGCCGGAGTAGGCGCCCGCCGCAATCACGAGCACATCTCGCTCGAGCTCGCGCGCATCCGTTTGCTCCAGCACCTCTACTCCCAGCTCGGCCGCACGGCGGACGACCTCGCGCGTGAGTGCCGGTGGATCGGCAACGCCGTCGGTGGCGCAGAAGACCGCGCCAAGAATGTCGTCCGCGGCGAGTCCGGGCACGAAGCGCGGATCGACCCGCTCGACCGGAACACCGAGCTCCGTCTGAAGCTTGCGTCGCTCCTCGAGCTCGGCGAGCCCGTCTGCCGTCGTGGCGAGGAAGAGATAGCCGACCTGCTGGAACCACGAAGCACCAAGCTCCTCGAAGAAGGCGATCGACTCCCGGGCGAGCCGCACCTCGGCGGCGGAGGAGAACTGCTGTCGCACTCCGCCCATCGCCTTGCCGGTCGAACCGGACGCGATCTCTGCACGCTCTGCGAGCACCACGTCGCGCGCGCCGAGGAGCGCCAGGTGGTACGCGATGCAGGCTCCTACGGAACCGGAACCGGCGACGACGATTCGAGCCATCGCTCGAGCTCCCTCCGCTCCTCGTCCGTCAGCAGTCGGAGCGGGCGGCGCACGTCGGGCCCGACCGGCACGCCGCGTCTTGCCACCACGACCTTCGCGGCCGCGTGGAATGGAAAACGTTCGAGGGCCGCGCGGACGGCCCCGAGGTCGGTGCCGCCCCGATCCCGCACGGCTGCTGCGACGAGCTCCGGAAATGTCGAAGCGAGCGCCGACACCGCGCCGATTGCGCCCGCCGCAAGTCCCTGCGGCAGCAGCGTCTCCGGGCCGACGAAGACGTCCAGCCCTTCGATCAGGTAGGGAGCAAAGCGCTCCCACGGTTTGTCGGACACCTTCAGCCCGCGGAAGTTCGGCGCCGCTTCGCGCAGCCGTTGTAACACCGCGACGGGAACCGGATAGCCACTCCTGGCGGCGAACTCGTAGACGTAGAACGGCGTCGGCGCGCAGGCCCGCGCGGCGGCGTCGAGGTGTGCAAGCAGCTCTGCCTCGTCGAGCACGAAGTACGGCGGCGCCATCACGGCGACGCCGTCGGCCCCGATGTCTGCGGCGTGAGCAGCGAGCTGGACGGTGTCCCAGGTCGACTGCGCACCGCAGTGCACCGCCACGAGCAGTCGTCCGCTCGCGGCCTCCACGAAGAGCTGCGCCGCGCGGAGACGCTGCTCCAACGGAAGGAGAAAGCCCTCGCCGGTCGTCCCGAGGGCGAGCAGGCCGTCCACCCCACCCGCGGCGAGGAAATCCACATACGGCGCGATCGCGTCCTCGTCGAGGGCCTCGCCGCCGTCCGTGAGCGGCGTCAGCGCCGCCGCCAGTGCTCCTCGCAACATGGACCAACTCTAAGCTGAAGCCGTGGCCGGACTGAGGATGGAACGTGACGGACACGTGTTGCGGGTCACGCTCGCGCGTCCCGAGCGCCGAAACGCCTTCGATGCGGCGCTGATCGGGGAGCTCACAGAGGCGTTTGCGGAAGTCGGCGACGCGCGCGCCGTCGTCCTCTCCGGCGAGGGCCAGAGCTTCTGCGCCGGCGCGGATGTCGAGTGGCAGCGTTCGGCGGTCGATCTCTCGTTCGCCGAGAACGTCGAGGACGCGCTGCGGCTCTACCGGATGTGCGAGACGATCGACCACTGTCCGGCACCGGTCGTCGTCCGCGTCCACGGCTACGCGCTCGGCGGCGGTTCGGGCCTGGTCGCGTGCGCGGACGTTGCGATCGCCGCGCCCGATGCGGTGTTCGGCTTCTCGGAAGTCAAGCTCGGAATCGTCCCCGCCGTCATCTCGCCGTTCGTGCTCCCGAAGATCGGCGCACACGCGCGACGCTACTTCCTCACCGGCGAACGCTTCGACGCGGAGGCCGCCCTACGTATCGGCCTGATCGAAGAGATCGCCGACGATCTCGATGCCGCCATCGACCGCCTGCTCTCAGAGTTGCTGACTGCCGGGCCTGAGGCGCTACGGGAAGCGAAGCGTCTGATTCGCGAGCGGCCGGCGGGCGAGGAGACGGCTCAGATCGCCGCACGACTGCGTGCGGGCGACGAAGGACAGGAAGGATTGCGAGCGTTTCTCGAAGGACGGAACGCACGACTGCCTGACGGCACCGAGTTCGGGGTTCAGCGCCCGCCTCGTAACTCTGGCTAGTGGCGCCTCGTCATTCGCCCTCGGTCAGGCCCCGGAACGTGAGCTGTTCGCGCCGACCGCTAGCGCTCGATCGCACGATCGCGTCGCCGATCTCTGACGCGCGATAGCCGTCTTCGAATGTCGCGCCGTGCGGTGCGACGTCGCTGCCGTCGGCGATCGAGCGCAGGAGGTGATGCACCTCGTGCACGAAGGTATCTCCCCAGCCGATGATGTGTCCAGGCGGCCACCAGAAATCCATGAACGGATGGGCCGCCTCCGTCACGAGCACCGTCCTGAAGCCGCGCGTGCGATCCTCGCCTTCGAGAAAGACCTGCAACTCGTTCATGCGCTCCATATCGAAGGAGAGCGAGCCGCGGGAGCCGTTGATCTCCCACTGAAACGCGTTGCGCCGTCCGAGCGCGAGGCGCGTCGACTCGATCGTCCCAACCGTGCCGTTCTCGAACTCGACAGCCGCCTCGATCGCATCGTCCACCTTGCGACCGCTAACGAATGTCTTCACGATGCCGGCGACCGAGCTGAACTCGCCGACGAGGTAGCGCGCGAGGTCGATCACATGCGTACCGAGATCGCCGAGCGCGCCCGATCCCGCCCGGTCCGGGTCGAAGCGCCACGTATCGAGCGTCGGATCGTCGCCCCAGTCCTGCAGGTAACGGCCACGGAAGTGGCGGATCTCTCCGAGTGCGCCCTCGTCGATCAGCTCGCGCGCGAGCCGCACCGCGGGGACGAAGCGATAGTTGAACCCGCACAGGTGCTTGACGCCGGTCGCTGCGACGCGGCGCCACACCTCGTGGCTCTCGTCGGCCGTGCGCCCGAGCGGCTTCTCACAGAGGACGTGCTTGCCCGCTTCGGCGGCGGCGATCGTCGGCTCGGCATGTAGTGAGTTCGGCCCGCCGTTGTCGAAAAGTCCGATCCGCTCGTCAGTGACGATGTCGTGCCAGTCGGTCGTCCACCGCTCGTAGCCGTATCGGCCCGCCGCCTCGGCGACCGCATCCTGGTTCCGCCCGGCGATCGCGATGAGCCGCGGCACGAGCGGGGGCGGCCACGCCATGTACTCGACCTTGCGGAACGCGTTCGAGTGCGCCTTCCCCATGAACGCGTAGCCGAGCATGCCAACGCCGATCTCTTCCATTGCGCGATAGTACGCAGCTCATGGGGAACGCTGTCAATTGGGAGTTCGCCGTCACGCCGTGACCAAGGCCGAGGCGCGCGAGCGGGCGGCGGCAATGCTCCTCGAGGCGGGCATCGTCCTGACGCCGCAGGAGCGCGAGAAAATCGAGATCGCGGACTTCGGTCTGGGCCGGCTCGACGAAATCGGACTGCAGATCGTCGTCTACGTGAACACCGATCGCGTCTGCGCGAAAGAGCTCGTGCTGTTCCCGCACCAGCGTTGCCCCGAGCATCGGCACCCGCCGGTCGAGGGCCGGCCGGGCAAGGAGGAGACGTTCCGCGTCCGCCGCGGTGCCGTACACCTTCACGTCGAGGGCGCGGGCGACATGGTGCTCGGGCCGGGCGAGCAATACACGATCCCGCCTAACACGTTGCACTCGTTCGAGGCGGGCGACGAGGGCGCGATCGTCTCGGAGTTCTCGACGACGAGCCGTGACGCCCTCGACGTCTTCACGGACCCGCGAATCGTGCGTTAGCCACGTCCAGTACAGTCGACGGCGTGACTGAAGCGCCGGTCGACGCTCTCCGCCGACGGGCCCGCGCCGGGCTGCTCGAGAGCGCCGAGCGTGCACCTGCCCGTGCACACTTCCGGGCGATGGGCGTCGACCCGGCGCGGCTCGGCGGACCGATCATCGGCGTCGCGTCGACGTGGACGGGAACAATGCCTTGCAACCTGAACCAGCGCGAGCTCGCCGACCGCGTAAGTGAGGGCGTGTCCGCGGCGGGAGGCCTTGCGCTTGGCTTCAACACTATCGCCGTTTCCGACAACCAGTCGCAGGGAACCCCCGGTATGCGGGCGTCCCTGATCTCGCGCGAGGTGATCGCCGACTCGATCGAGCTGATGGTTCATGCGCACGATTTCGACGGGGTCGTGTGTGTTGTCGGTTGCGACAAGACGGTGCCTGCCGCGCTGATGGCGCTCGCGCGTGTGGACAAGCCCGCGGTGCTCGTCTACAACGGTCCGATGCGCGCCGGCCGCTGGCGCGAACGCGAAGTGACGATCCAGGACGTGTGGGAGGCGGTGGGCGCCGAGGAACGCGGGCTCATGCCGCGCGAAGACCTCGACGAGCTCGAGCGCTTCGCTTGCCCAGGCGCGGGCACGTGTGCGGGACACTTCACCGCGAACACGATGGCCGTCGCGATCGACTGTCTTGGAATCGCGTGCGTCGGGGATGCGCTCGTGCCGGCGGACGAGCGCGAACTGAAGGGCGAGGCTGCTGGCCGCGCCGGCACGCTTGCCGTGCACCTCGTCGAACAAGGCGTGACGGCACGCCGTTTCCTCGACCGGCGCGCGCTCCTGAACGCTATGGCCGGTATCGCTGCAACCGGCGGCTCGACGAACGGAGTGCTTCACCTGCTCGCGATTGCCCACGAGGCGAGAGTGCCGCTGACGCTCGAGGAGTTGACGGCCGTCTCGAGCCGCACGCCCGTGATCGCGAACCTCGCGCCGTCAGGCCACTGGATGGCGGAAGACTTCCACCGCGCGGGCGGCTCGCGCGCCGTGATCCGCGAGCTCGTGCGCGGCGGGCACATGGACGGCGAGGCACCGACCGTCGAGGGAACGACGCTCGCGGACGCGACAGTGGACGCGCCTGAGCCGGACGGCGAAGTCGTCTACACACTCGAGGAGCCGTTCAAGCCGACCGGCGCATTGCACGCGCTGCGAGGCAACCTCGCGCCCGAGGGTAGCCTCATCAAGGCATCCGGGACGACGCGCCGCTCGCATCGCGGCCCAGCGCGGGTGTTCGAGAGCGAGGAGGCCTGCAGCGACGGCGTGCGCGCGGGCCTCGTCGCGGAGGGCGACGTGCTCGTCGTGCGCTACGAGGGCCCCGCAGGCGGGCCGGGTATGCGCGAGATGCTGAGCGTCACGGCATCCGTGGTCGGAGCCGGCATCGGCGAGTCCGTCGCACTCGTCACCGACGGCCGCTTTTCGGGCGCGACCCGCGGGCTGATGGTCGGGCACGTCGCGCCCGAGGCCGCACGCGGCGGACCGCTCGCCGTTGTGCAGGACGGTGACGTGATCTCAATCGACGTGGACGAGGGCACGCTCGTCGTGGAGCTCGAAGACCGCGAGCTGGCAGAGCGCCTCGTCGGCTGGCAGCCCCCTCCCCCGCGCTATGACTTCGGCGTGTTCGCGCGCTACCGGGCGCTCGTGTCTTCCGCATCCGACGGCGCCGTTCTCGCCCCGCCCGCCTGAGCGTAGATGCAAGCGCTCGTCACGCAGCCGGGCCACACGCACACAACACATATCGAAGACGTTCCGACCGTGGTGGCACGCGAGGGCGAAGTTCTCGTCCGCACTCTCGAGGTCGGCGTGTGCGGCACCGACCGCGAGATCTCGGAAGGCCTGTTCGGGATCGCACCGAAGGGCGAGCCGCTGCTCGTGCTCGGCCACGAGGCGCTGGCCGTCGTCGAGCGAGATGGCTACGGCTTCGCGCGCGGCCAGCTCGTCACCGCGACCGTCCGCCGCTCGTGCGGCCATTGCATCGCGTGCGCGGACGACTCGCCGGACTCGTGTCTGACCGGCGACTACAGCGAGCGTGGGATCACACGGCTGCACGGCTACGCCCGTGAGCTCGTCGCGGAGGATCCGGAGCAACTGGTCGCAATTCCGACATCGCTCGGCCGCCTCGGCGTGCTCGCGGAGCCGACGTCGATCTGCGAGCGCGCGCTCCGACATGCTCGGACGATCGGCGGCCGGCAGCCGTGGCAGCTCGAGCGCGCGCTGGTCATCGGCGCAGGCGCGATCGGTCTGCTGATGACGTACCTCCTGCGCCTCGCGGATGTGGAAGTGTGGACGGCGTCGCTCGAGCGCGAGAACGAGCTCGTCGAACAGTCCGGCGCGCGCTACGTCTCGACGCGCGACAACGAGCTGTCCGAGCTCGGGAGGTTCGACCTCGTGATCGAGGCGGCGGGCAACGCCCAGTTGATGGCGCAGACGCTCGGCCTGCTCCGCCGCAGCGGAGCCGCGTGCCTGCTCGGGATCGATCCGCGTGTCCAGACGGTCGAGCTCGACGGCCCGGTGCTGGGCGTGGACACGATCCTCGAGAACCGCGTTCTCTTTGGAAGCGTCAACGCGCACCGCCAGGACTGGCTGGCCGCGGTCGAAGATCTGGACCGAGCGCGCGCGCGCTGGCCGGAAGCGCTGGAGCAATTCGTCACGCTCCGCGTCCCGCTCGACCGCTTCCCGGAGGCCTTCGAACATCGCGGCGGCAAGGCGACGCTCGTTCTTTCGGACTAGAGGTCTGGTGTGAAATTCGGCCGACGTCGGGGGCGCTCCAGACCAAGCCGGGCAGTGCGGTCGTTCGCGGTGCGTAGCGGAGCTACGTGCCGCGGGCGAACGTGCTGATCCGGCGCCGTGTCTGGGGCGTCATCCGGCCCGGCGGAATTTCACATCAGGCCTCTCGCACCAGTACTGGATCAGCAGGAAAGGCCCGCGGCCTCGAGTGCCTGCCGCGCGAGCGCTTCGTCGACCTCGCCCGGCAGGCCGCTCACGCCGACGGCACCCACCCGTGTCTCGCCCTCGAACGCGGCGAGCCCGCCGAGGAAGAACGTGAAGAACGGGTCGAAGCTCTCCCGCTCGACAGCGTCCTCGCGCACCTTCTCCGCCAGCTCTCTCGTCGAACGCGCGTCGCTCCGCGCGGCGGTATACGCCTTCCGCTGCGCGTTCAGGCGCGTGTCCGGTGCCGCGCCGTCCATCGTCGCGGCCGCGACGAGCTCGCCGTGCGTGTCCGCGATAAAGACCGAGACCGGACTGGGCGCCTCCCGCACCACGAAATCCACGATCGCCTGTGCGTCCTCGAGCTTCACGTGGCGATTGTAGGGGCCAGGTTGGAGTCCCTTTCGACCAGACGGGAAACGTGCTCTAGTTCAACTCCATGCGCGTCAACGTTGCCCGCCTCGCACGGCGAGTCCTCGTCCTGGTGGTTGTCTCGAGCTTCCCCGCCCTGGCTGTCGCAGCCCCCTCAGGCTGGCCCTCATCGGCGAGCGTCGGGAGTCACGCCTCGAGCTCCGGTTTCGCCGGGATTCGCTTGAAGGACGTCGCCAGTCGGGTCGGACTCGGCTTCCGTCAAGGTGCGTTTCGCTTCGGTGTCTCGCCCGACCCGGCGGCGATGACGGGAGGCGGGCTGTGTGCTCTCGACTACAACAACGACGGCTGGGTCGATCTGTTTGTCGTGAACTCGTATTCGCAGGCCGACGTCGGTCGCTGGCATAAGCACGGCGGCCTGCCTCGGAGCGCGCTCTTCCGCAACAAGAGGGGCCACTTCACCAATGTGAGCCGCCGGTCGAGAGCCGACCTCGCCGTCCGTGGCGAGGGGTGCGTGGCAGCAGACTTCAACGGGGACGGCTACACGGATCTCTACGTAACGACTGCGGGCTACGACAAGCTCCTCTGGAACAACGGCGACGGTACGTTCACGGAAGGCGCCCGCGCGGCGGGAATCCGTAGCTACGGATGGCACGCGGGAGCCGCGGTCGGAGACGTGAACGGCGACGGCCGGCCCGACCTGTACGTCGCGGGCTACACCGACCCCAACGTCCCCGTTCCCGACTCCGCTGCGGGCTTCCCGAACAACGTCTCCGGCGTCCGCGATCTCCTGTACCTCAACGTCGGGCGCGACCGCAAGGGACATTCGAAGTTTCGCGAGGTCGGCGTTCAGGCAGGCCTCGAGGCCGCGCGGTTCGATCACAGCCTCGGTGCAGTCTTCTCGGACTTCGACGGCGATGGGCGGCTCGACCTGTACGTCGCCAACGACGGTGACCCGAACCGGCTGTACGAGAACGTCGCCTGGCCGGGCGGGAGGAAGGCCGATCCGGCTGGGCTCGGCTTCCGCTTCGAGGAGCGCGCAGCCATCGCCGGCGTAGCCGACCCGAATGCGGGTATGGGTGTCGCGGCTGCGGACTTCAACGGTGACGGGCGCACCGATTTATTGATCTCGAACTCGCGTGGTCAGGGCCATGCGGTCTACACCGGCCAGGAGCCCCTCGCGTCCGGATCGTCGTTCAGGGACGTCCGAGCGGCGTTCGCGCCGGCGTTCGGCAAGACGTTCACCGGCTGGGGCGCTGCCTGGGTCGACCTCGATCTGGACGGCAATCTCGACCTCGTGCTCACCAACGGCGGAATCCCGGTGACCAATCTCGCCCGGAACGCGCAGCCGATCCAAGTGCTCGAGAACATGGGCGGACCCCCGGGGTCTCCACCGCAATTCACGGACGGGACCGCACTCGTCGGCGGGAACGACCTTCCTCGCGTCGTCGGCCGCGGCCTCACGACGGCCGACTTCGACAACGACGGCCGCATGGACATCGCCATCAATACGATCGGTGGGAGGCTGCAACTCTTGCGTCCGACGGGAGCCGGCGGCCACTGGCTCGCGGTGCGGCTCGCCAGGTTCTCGCCCGGAGCCGTCGTGACTGCGGTCCTCCCGGACGGTCGCCGGCTGGTACGCGAGGTGCAGGCAGGCTCGAGCTATCTGTCATCGCAGGACCCTCGAGTGCACTTCGGACTCGGCGCCGCGACGAGCGTGAGCCAGCTCATCGTTCGGTACCCGAGCGGACACATCGTTTCTCAGAACAACGTTCCGGCCGACCGCATCGTCTTCTTCCGCCGCCAAACGCGGAGCGCCACCGATGCAAGATCTACCGCGCGCGCACGACCAGGTGGGAGTCAGCGCCTCTCCGAGACTGCGCCGTACCTGATCGACGGGTGTACACGGACCGAACTGCAGGGGCGCTCGGTCGCCCGCGTGTGGGACGAGGCCATGCTCGACGCCATCAGGCGGGACCTCCCGGCGCCGACTACCCATGCGCGGAACCTCTTCGACGTCTCGGCCGCGATGTGGGATGCCTGGGCTGCCTACGACCCGACGGCGGACGGCTACTTCGTGACCGAGAAGGACAAGGCTCCCGACGTCGAGGCTGCCCGGGAAACCGCAATTAGCTACGCGGCCTACCGCGTTCTGCTCTGGCGGTACGCGTACGGCGCCAATGTGCGAGTGACGTTCGACGAGCTCACCCGAACCCTGGGCTCGCTCTGCTACCGGCTGGACTTCACGAGCACGAAGGGTGACTCACCGGCCGCACTCGGCAATCGGATCGCGGCCGCGGCGATTCGGCGTGGGCGGAGCGACGGCTCGCTCGAACGACTCCACTATGCCGACGAGACCTACGTACCCGTGAACGCGCCGCTGGTCGTCAAGGACCCCGGGACGGCGATGCACGACCCCACGTTCTGGCAGCCGCTGGCGCTCGACCAGACCGTGGCCCAGAACGGGCTCGCCGTCCCTGGCAAGGTGCAGACCTTCATCGGCGCCCAGTGGGGTCACGTACGTGGCTTCGCGCTGCCCCCTTCGAAGGCGGGAGTCCCGATCGACCCTGGTCCCCCGCCGATCGGGACGCCGAAGGACGCGGCCTACAAGCAGGCGGCCGTCGACGTCATCCGCAAGAGTGCCGAACTCGATCCCAGCGACGGCCAGACGATCGACATCGGGCTCGATGCGCTGGGCAACAATCCACTCGGGACGAACGACGGTCACGGCTACGCGGTTAACCCGGTGACGGGGAAGCCTTATGAGCCGGAGCGCGTCCCCCGAGGAGACTTCTCGCGCATCCTCGCCGAGTTCTGGGCCGATGGCCCGAGCTCCGAAACGCCGCCCGGGCACTGGAACGTCATTGCGAACGCCGTTTCGGATTCAGCGCTGATGGCGGCACGGATCGGCACGGGGGCTGCGAGCCGCCTGAGCTGGGACGTGCACATGTACTTCGCGCTCAACGGCGCCCTGCACGACGCGGCGATCGCCGCGTGGGGCCTGAAGCGCAAGTACCAGTCGGTGCGCCCCATCTCGATGATCCGGTACCTGGCCGAGCACGGCCAGTCGAGCGATCCCAACCTTCCCTCGTACGACCCCGATGGACTGCCGTTGATCCCGGGCCTGATCGAGCTGATCACGAAGGAATCCAGCGCGCCGGGACAGCGCCACACCGCCCTTGCCGATCTCATCGGCGAGATCGCTATTCGGGCCTGGCGCGGAAATCCGAATGACCCGACTCAGGTGAGCGGCGTCGGCTGGGTTCTCGGCGAGCGGTGGGTGCCGTATCAAAGGGCGACCTTCGTCACCCCGGCCTTCCCGGGCTTTGTGTCCGGCCACAGCACGTTCAGCCGTGCGGCAGCCGAGGTGCTCGCCGCATACACCGGCAGCCCCTACTTCCCCGGGGGAGAGTTCACGCAGACCTTCTCCCCGGGCTACCTCAAGTTCGAGCACGGGCCGAGCAAGCCGCTGACGCTCCAGTGGGCGACGTACTACGACGCGGCCGACCAGGCCGGAATCTCGCGCATCTACGGCGGCATCCACATCGCCGCGGACGACTTTGCCGGCCGCCGGATCGGCTCGACGGTCGGCAAGCAGGCGTGGGCGCTCGCCGAGCGCTACTTCGCCGGCACCGCGCGCTAGAAGGTGGCGCTAGCGGCCCGAGCGCGCCTGCAGCCTGCGCGCGATCGTGTCCAACGTCACGGCGAGCAAGAGGATGGTGCCCGTGACGATGTAGATCGTCCCGGTCTTGTAGCCCGCCGTGTTGAGCCCGTTCGAGACCGTTGAGATGACGAGCGCGCCGATAAGTGCGCTCCGCACCTCGCCGCGACCACCGAACAGGCTCGTGCCGCCGATCACCGCCGCGGAGATCGCGTCGAGCAGCAGCGTGCCACCCCCGACGTTGAGATCGACGGAGTTCAGCCGCGCGGCCAGGATCACGCCTCCCACCCCGCACATGGCGCCGGAGATCATGAAGACGATGATGCGGATGCGCGCGACGTTGATCCCGGCGCGACGAGCCGCCTCGGCATTGCCGCCGACCGCGTAGACATGGCGGCCGAACGGCGTCCGCTTGGCCAGGAAGGTCAAGGCGACCAGAAAGATGACGACGAGGACGCCGGCCAGCGGTAGCCCGTTGGGCACGCTGGCGTGGTTGGAGACGGCGACGACACCGAAGCAGGCGACCGCGACGCCGATGACCTTGGCGACAAGGAGCAGCGGTCTTCGGATCGCCACGCCCGCGCGGCGCTTGCCGATCACGCCGCCCAATGTGCCGATGGCGTAGAGCCCCGTGATGACGGCCGCAATGATCCAACCTGCGGTGGCTGTGAAGTAGTAGTTGGCGAGATCGTTGATCAAGCTGTCCTGGATCACGATCACGCCTTTGATCTCAAGCACCTGCAGGATGACTCCCTGCCAGATCAGAAGGCCTGCAAGCGTGACCACGAACGACGGGACGCCGACTTTGGCCACGACCGAGCCCTGGACGCCGCCGATGAACGCGCACAAGCCCACCGCGATCGCAATCGCGACGAGTCCGGGATACGCATGACCGCTACCCGGGAGCTGGAACTCGGCCACGGCCAGGGCCGCTATCCCGCTCAGATAACCGATCGAAAGGTCGATCTCGCCCAGGAGGAGGACGAAGACCACGCCGAAGGCGAGCATGGTCAAGCCGGCCATCTGGACGATGATGTTGTTGAAGTTGTCCGCGGTGAAGAAGTTCGTAGCCTTGAAGCTGAAGAAGACGACGATGAACGCCAGGCCGATGACGATCGGCAGGATCCCGAGGTTGCCCGTCCTCACGTTGTCGTAGACCCGGCGCCAGAGCCCTGCCTGCTCCTCGGCTTCGTCCCCTTCGGGGAGACCGATCCCCGGTGCGGCGACGTCGACGTCGAGTTCCGTGCTCACGACGCCAGCTCCGGCGCTGTCGCCGGGATGCCCGCGACCTTGGTGGGAATCCCAGCGGTGATCGCCTGCACGATCTCCTGCTGGGTTGTCCGCTCCCGCTCGTAGACACCCACGTCGCGGCCGAGGCGCAGCACGGTGATCCGCGTCGCGACCTCGAAGACGTCGTTGAGGTTGTGCGAGATGAGCACGACTGCCAGGCCCTGGTCGGCGAGGCGCTTGACGAGGTCGAGCACCTGGCGCGTCTGCGCGACGCCGAGCGCGGCAGTGGGCTCGTCGAGAATGACGACCTTGGAGTTCCACTGCACGGCCTTGGCGACGGCGACCGATTGCCGTTGGCCGCCCGACAGCGAGGCTACCGGCTGACGGATTGAGCGGATCGTCGTGACGGACAACGACCTGAGGGTCTCGGCCGTGCTCTGCTCCATTGCCGGCTCTTTCAAGCGCCAGAGCCAGTCGCGCTCCTCGCGGCCCAGGTACATGTTCTGCACCACGTCGAGGTTGTCGCACAGTGCGAGGTCCTGGTAGACGATCTCGATTCCCAGCCTGGCCGCGTCCTTCGGACTGCTGATGTGAACGGGCTCCCCGTCGAAGAGGATCTCGCCACTGTCCACGCTGTGGATGCCGGCCACGCACTTGATCAGAGTCGACTTGCCGGCGCCGTTGTCGCCGACGAGTGCCATGACCTCTCCGTCACGCACCTCGAAGTCGACGTCGGCAAGCGCCTGTACCGACCCGAACGACTTCGAGATGCCACGGAGCTGGAGGATCGGCGTCTCGCTCACGGGTGTCGGGTTTCCTACCACAAAGCCGGTGGGGACGCCCGCCTGGGCGCCCCCACCTGTCAGTCCGGTTTGGTTACTTGCAGAACTGCGCGAACTCGCCGACGCACACGTCGCTCTTCTTCAGGAACTTGTCCTTGAAGAGTCTCGTGTAGTTGGCCTTCGTGATCGAGACGACCGGAATCTGGACGGTCGGCTCCTTCTTGCTGCCGTTCTTGCGGAACCCGTTGACCCCGGGCACCTTCGTGTGCTTCAGCAGCGCGACAGCCGCCGCCGCGGCTGCGTTGGCCTCGAGGGGCACGAATTTGTAGACGGTCATCGTCTGCCAGCCCGAGATGATGTTCTGCACGCCCTGCACAGTCGCGTCCTGTCCCGACAGCGCGATCGGGTTCAGCTTCTTCGCCTTCAACGCGGCAATCACAGCGCCGGCGATGCCGTCGTTCGCCGCGATGGCGCCGTCGATCTTGTTGTTCGTCTTCAGCAGCATCTGCTCGAAGATGGGCTGCGCGTTCGTCGCCAGCCAGAGCGGCACGAACTGTTGCGGGCCCTTGGTCAGCTTGCCGCTCTTGAAGAGCGGGTTCAGAACGGCATCGTTTCCGCTCTTGAACCAGAATGCGTTCTGATCCGTCGGGCCGCCCCAGAGCTCGGCGACGACGGGCTTGGACTTGCTCTTCAGGGCATTGACGACACCCCTGGCCTGGGCCGCACCGACGGCCTTACCGTCGAAGGAGACGTACACCTTCGCGATACCGCCGACAACCTGACGGTCGTAGTCGATCGACTGACCGCCTGCCTTTGCGAACTTCTTCTCGATCGCGATCGACGTACCCTGCGCGATGTCGGTGACGATGGCCACCTTCGCCCCGCGGGACAGACACGAATCGGCCTGCGAGACCATCTTCTGCGGGTCGTTCAGCGCGTTCGTGATCGAGTAAGTCACTTTGGCCTTCTTCAGGGCCTTAGCGAAGTACGGTGCGTCAAACTGCACCCAGCGCACGGATGATTTCGTGTCCGGGAGCAAGACGCACACCTGGATGTTCGCGGAGCTCCTGGCTGTTGCGCCAGTCGCCACGATCGCGCCTACGACACCGGCCAGGAATACGACAAGCCCCACCGAACGAACAAATCTTTTCACTGCAGCCTCCTCAGGTGATGTGATTCGGAAACTCTAGTACGAATTCACGCACTCTTTCAGATCGATCGTCGGGTCAGGGGGTCTCCTTCACGACTCGTCTGACGCACACGCGCGTGATACTAGGCTCCTCACGGACAACCGTGGAGCCTCAAATGTTTCAGGAGGGCGCGACATGAAGACCTCGCTCGGAATCTGGGCGCTTGGGCCCATGGTCACACGCTTTGTGCCTGGCGGTTACAAGCCGCAGGGAGCGGGCGAAACGACTGCCGAACGCGTGCGGCGCGCTGTCGAAGGTCTCGGAGACCTGATCGACGGCTACGAGTTCCACTACCCGCAAGAGCTGTCGGAGGAGAATCTGGACGAGGTCCGCGACGCACTGGACGGACACGACATCTATTGCCTCGCGACCGGCCTGCATCTGGATCCGCGCTTCGGCCGCGGCGGCCTCGTGTCGCCCGACGAAGCGACGCGGGCGGAGGCACTGCGCCAGACGCTTGCGGCGATCGACTTCGCCGGCGAGCTGGGCTCCCACTTCATCATCTGGCCCGGGATCGAGGGCTACAACTACCCGTTTCAAACGCCGTACCGCGAGAGCTGGGCCTGGTTCGTCGAGGGAATCGGTCAGGCGGCCGAGCGTTGCCGGGAGCGTGGGATCCTGCTCTTCCTCGAGCACAAGAACTCCGAGCCTGCGATGAAGATCCTCATGCGCAACGTCGGCATGACGCTGCACGTGATTCACAAGCTCCGCGCCCAGGGCCTCGACAACGTCAAGGTCAATATGGACTGGCAGCACCTGCTCATGAACGGAGAGAACCTTGCGGAGTATGCGGCTTTGCTCGCGGCGGAGGGGGTGCTCGGCCATCAGCACGCCAACTCGGGCTGGGGGACCTTCGACGACGACAACATGGTGGGAGCGCTGGCATTCATGGAGACGCTCGAGCTCGCCGTCGAGCTCCGCCGTGCCGGCTACGGCGAGAACGGCGAACGGCTCGGCTTCGATCTGTACCCGTATACGGAGGATGCAGTGGCGGCCGCACGGCGCAGCGTGCTGCAGTGGCGCTTCATCGACTCCGCCGCGTCGCGGATCGACGACGCCGCGCTGAGAGCGGCGCAGCAGCAAAAGGACGCCGTCGCCGCGTACGAGCTCGTCTACGCGGCACTCGGCGGGTGACGCAGCTCGTCGGTCTCGACGTCGGCACGACGGGTGTCAAGGCGCTCGCACTTTCGCCAGAAGGTGACGTGCTTGCCCGGGCCGAGGAGAGCTACGACCTCTCGACACCGCAGCCCGGGTGGGCCGAACAGGATCCGGAAGACTGGTGGCGGGCAGCCGAGCGGGCGCTGGCCGCGCTCGGGGCCCAGCCGACCGCGATCGGCCTCTCCGGTCAGATGCACGGTCTTGTCGTCCTCGACGATCGAGATCGCGTGCTTCGGCCGGCGATCCTGTGGAACGACCAGCGGACGGAAGCGGAGTGCATCGAGATCGAGGAGCGGATCGGGCTCGCACGGCTGATCCAGCTGACCGGGAACCGTGCGCTCACAGGGTTCACGGCGCCGAAGCTGCTCTGGCTGCGCCGCCACGAGCCGACCACGTACGCGCGGGTCGCACACGTGCTGCTGCCGAAGGACTACGTCCGCCTGCGTCTGACGGGCGGCGAGCACGCGATCGACGCCGCAGACGCGTCGGGCACCTTGCTGTTCGACGTCGCGGGGCGGCGCTGGAGCCAGGAGATGCTCGAGGCACTCGAGCTCGACCCGGCCTGGCTGCCGCGAGCGCTGGAATCGCCTGAGGTCTCGGGCGAGACGGCCACCGGCATTCCGGTCGCCGCGGGTGCCGGCGACCAGGCGGCGGCGGCGCTAGGCGTCGGCGTCGACCGGCCGGGACCCGTCTCGGTGGTCCTCGGTACGTCAGGAACCGTGTTCGCGGCACTGCCGGCCTACGCCGCCGATCCGCAGGCGCGCGTGCACGCGTTCTGCCACGCCGTTCCGGGCGGCTGGCACGCGATGGGCGTCATGCTGTCCGCGGCCGGCTCCCTGCGCTGGTTGCGTGATGCTCTCGGGAGCGGGAGCGGGTATGACGAGCTGACCGCCGCGGCCCAGGAATGGCCGCCGGCCACCGACGGGCTGACCTTCCTCCCCTACCTCACCGGTGAGCGGACGCCCCACGCGGACCCGCACGCCCGGGCCGCTTTCGCGGGGCTCACGCTCCGCCACGACCGCGGCGCGCTCGTCCGCGCCGTCCTGGAGGGTGTCGCCTACGGCCTGCGCGACTCGCTCGAGTTGCTGCGCGAGCTCGGGGTCGACCCGCGTGCCGGACACGTTTCCGGTGGCGGAGCCCGCAGCGAGCTCTGGCTTCGCATCATCGCCTCGGTCCTCGGCCTGCCAATGCAGCGTGCGGCGAACGACGAGGGCTCCGCATATGGAGCGGCGCTACTCGGCGGCGTGGCCGCAGGAGTCTTTCGCGACGTCCACGAGGCCGTCGCCACCTGTGTCCGTCTGCTCGACCCCGTCGAGCCGGACCCTCAGTGGGGTGCCGCATATGAGCGCGGTTACCGCCGCTTCCGACTGCTCTATCCGGCCCTTCGACCCCTGGAGGACGCATGACGACGCTCGACGCAGCGGTCAAGTGGGGGATCCTTTCGACCGCCGACATCAACCGGAAGGTCATCCCGGGCGCGCACGCCTCGGAGAAGGTCGAGCTCATAGCCGTGGCGAGCCGCGATCTGCGACGGGCAGAGGAGTACGCGCGCGAGTGGGAGATCGACCGTGCCTACGGCTCGTACGAAGCGCTGCTCGAGGACGCCGATGTCGAGGCCGTGTACATCTCGCTGCCGAACACGCTGCACTGCGAGTGGTCGATCCGCGCAGTAGAAGCGGGAAAGCACGTGCTCTGCGAGAAGCCGATGAGCAGGCACGTCGGCGACGTCGAGGCTGCATTCGACGCGGCAGAGAAGGTGCAACGAATCCTGATGGAGGCGTTCATGTACCGCCACAACCCTCAGACCAAACGGCTCCGTCAGCTCGTGGACGAGGGCGCGATCGGGGACTTGCGGCTCGTCCGCTCCTGCTTCAGCTATTCGCTGTACGACGCGGAGAACATCCGCCTGCGGCCGGAAGTGGAGGGCGGCAGCCTGATGGATGTCGGCTGCTACTGCGTCAGCGGATCCCGTTTGCTCGCCGGTGAGCCCGAGCAGGTGTACGGGGAGCAGTTCCTCGGCGAGAGCGGCACCGACTGGGTCTTCACAGGAACGATGCGCTTCCCGGAGGACGTCTTCGCCCAGTTCGACTGCGGGACTGCCCTTCCCGAGCGCGACGAGCTCGAGGCGATCGGGAGCGATGGCTCGCTCTTCCTCGACGATCCATGGCACTGCATCGAGCCGGTGATCGAGCTTCGCCGCGACGGGGGGATGGAGCGGATCGAGGTCGAGCCCGCCAACTCGTATCGGCTCGAGCTCGAGAACCTCAGCGACGCCATCCGGGGCGCTGCCGATCCTCTCTTGGGGCGCGAGGACGCCGTTGGTCAGGCGCGCGCAATCGACGCGCTCTACCGCTCGGCGGTAAGCGGCACGGCGGCTTCCTTGTAGCGCAGCAGTGCGGCAAGCGTCACGAGGCAGAGCACGGTGAGGCCGAGGTAAGAGACCGCGTCGGTGGTCGCGGATGCGACCGCTCCCCCGATCGCCGAACCGCCGGCCTGACCCGGCGCCCACGCGAGGTTGACCAGCGCGAACGCGTAGCCGTACTCGAGCCCGCTCTGCTCGGCGGCGTCCGTCACCAACGACATGGCGGGAGTCCAGAAGCTGCCGAAGGCGAAGCCGGCGCAGACCACGAGGAATGCCAGCAGCAAAGCGTGGCGGGGCCAGGGCAACAGCAGGGCGACCAGGGCGGAGGCGGCCAGGGCACCGAGAAGCGGCGGTATGCGACCGTGCCGGTCGGAGATCCGTCCCAGCACCGGCGACCAGGCGGCTTCGAACGCGGCCGAGACGAGGTAGGTCGCGCCGACTGCGGCCGCGCCCCAGCCGAGGTCCGAGAGGCGCAGCGGGGCGAGGACGGACAGCGTCCCGAAACAGAGTGCGGGAAGGAGGCAGAGCCAGACGCCGGTCTGGATCGTTCGGTTGCGCCGGAGCGCGTCAAACAGCATCCGGAGCGGCTGCGGGCGTTCAGGAGCCGGGGCGGGCGTGGCCGCGGCGGCGCCTGCGAGGACGAGAGCGAGCCCTGCAACCGCGCCGAACGCCGGCCCGGTCCCGGTGAAGGATGCGACCGCTCCGAGCACGGGCCCGAAGAGGGCTCCCGCGATCGCGGCGCCGAATGCGGACCCGATCAGCTGGCCGCGCCGGCCGGCCGGCGCGGCAACGACGAGCCAGCTAAGGGCCCCGGTCCACGAGAACGCGCTCGAGATTCCCTGCAGGAAGCGCGCCAGGTCCAGAGCCCAGACGGAATCCGCCAGCCCGAAGGCAACCGTCGTCAATGCGAGCAGCGAGAGCCCGATCAGTACGGTGGGCTTCACGCCGAGCCGGGCTGCGGCTATGCCGCCGGGAATGCCCGCCACCAGGGCACCTGCCGGGTACATTGCCTGCAAGACACCGGCCCCGGCCTTGCCGAGGTGGAAGTCGTCGACGTAATGCGGGAGCAGCGGTGTCAACGCCGCGAAGAACATGGTGTCGACGAGGACGATCGCCCCGGTCAGTAGCAACAGCCTGCGCACAGGCCGAGGCTAACCGCAGAAGTGTGTCTCGGGATGAAGCCCCAGCGAACTGGCGGCAGAGGTGCATCATTTACGCTCCGTCTCGTGGACTTGCAACAGGTGGCACGGGGCTTGTGGCGCTGGGTACTGACACACCCCGAGTGGGAGCCGCCGGAGGGGGAGGACAGTCCGGCTCATCGGCAGGAGACCGGCCGATGAGCGCGACTGCATCCATCGAGCGTGACCTGGGCGCGGCAGTCGCCGCGGACGTCGTCGCACCGACCGCCGCCTACCTGACCGACATGACCGAGGCACGCGGACTGAGCGGTCGCGCCGATGCCGTGGCGCTCCCGCGTAACGCGGAGGAAGTGGCCGAGGTCGTCGCGTGGTGCTACGGGCACGGCGTTGCAATCGTGCCGCGCGGCGGCGGGACGGGTTACGCCGCTGGTGCTGTCCCGCTGGACGGCGGCGTCGTTCTCTCGCTCGAGCGCCTCGACCGCGTGCGCTCGTTCGATCCGCTGCTCCTGCGTATCGAGGTTGAAGCGGGGCTTCGCACGGCGGAGCTGCGACGGATCGCACGCGAGAGCGGGCTGCTGTTCGCTCCGGATCCGGGGGCCGCCGAGCAGTCGCAGGTCGGCGGCAACATCGCCACGAACGCGGGCGGGCCGCACGCCTTCAAATACGGGGTCACCGGCAACTGGGTGACCGGGCTCGAGGTCGTCGTTCCCCCCGGCGAGCTCGTGCAGCTCGGCGGCCCACTGCGCAAGGACGTCGCCGGCTACGACCTCAAGCACCTGTTGATCGGATCGGAAGGTACGCTCGGCGTGATCACCGCCGCATGGCTCCGGCTCACGCCTGCTCCGGAGGCCGCCTGGCCTGTGATCGGATTCTTCGACGGGGTGCGCGGCGGCGTCGCAGCGATCGAGCAGGTGATCGGCACGGGACTTCCCGTTGCTGCGCTCGAATACGTGGACTCGGAAGCGCTGCGTTATGCGGGCGCAAGCTTCCCGGGCGCGGTGCCCGGCGGTGCGTTCGCTGTGCTCGCGGAAGCGGACGGCTCGACCGATGAAGCGGCGCGGGTTCGCACGGAGTTGCTCGAGCTGTTTGGCGAGGACGCGCTTGCGCTCTATGCGCCCGAGGCTCCGCGGGAGATTGCCGCCCTGTGGCGCTGGCGCGACGGTCTGGCGCTCGTCGTCGATGCACAACGCGGCGGCAAGGCGAGCGAGGACATAGCCGTGCCCCTCGACCGGCTCGGCGAAGCGATCGTCGAGTCTCTCGAGGTCGGACGCAGACTCGGCGTGCCCGCATGCTCGTGGGGTCACGCAGGCGACGGCAACCTCCACACGGTGTTCCTGCTCGCGGGTGACGACGAGGCAGAGCTCGCGCTTGCCCCGCAGCTCGCCGAAGGGCTCTTCGAGCTGGCGCTGCGACTCGGCGGAACGATCTCGGGCGAGCACGGTGTCGGCTTCGTGAAGCGAAACTGGCTCGCGCGCCAGCTCGGTCCGCGTGCGTTCGAGCTGCACAGTGCGGTCAAGCGGGCCTTCGACCCGCAGAACCTGCTCAACCCGGGCAAGAAGGCTTGATCCGGAAGCTGCTCGTCGCAAACCGCGGCGAGATCGCCCTGCGAGTCTTCCGCGCGGCCCGTGAGCTCGGGATCGGCACAGTCGCGGTCGTCGCTCCCGACGACAAAGGCTCGCTCCACGCACGCTCCGCCGACGAGACGATGGAGATCGCGAGCTACCTCTTCTCCGAGGAGCACATCCGCGCGGCAAAGCAGAGCGGAGCGGACGCGATTCATCCGGGCTACGGCTTCCTCGCCGAGAATCCCGACTTCGCCGAGGCGGTGAACGCCGCCGAGCTGACCTGGGTCGGCCCGCCACCCGAGGCGTTGCGCGCCGGCGGCGACAAGCTCGAGGCGAAGCGGATCGCGAGCGAGGCGGGCGTTCCGGTCGTCCCGACCGGTGAGCCCGACGAGATCGGCTTTCCGCTCGTCGTCAAGGCCGCTGCCGGCGGCGGCGGACGCGGGATGCGCGTCGTCCGTGAACCTTCAGAGCTGGAGGAGGCGCTCGAGGCGGCGCGACGAGAGTCGAAGGCCGCCTTCGCTGACGAGCGTGTGTTCTGCGAGCGCTACGTGGAGCGGCCGCGGCATGTCGAGGTTCAGCTCTTCGGCGATGCGCAGGGGAACGTGACCTCTCTCTTCGAGCGCGAGTGCTCAATTCAGCGACGTCACCAGAAGGTCCTGGAGGAATCGCCGTCGCCCGGCATCGATCCCGAGCTCCGCTTGCGGATCATCATGTCCGCGCTTGCGTTCGCTGAGGCAGTGGGCTACCAGAACGCCGGCACTGCAGAGTTCATGGTCCACGGAGGCGACTACTACTTCCTCGAGCTGAACGGCCGCATCCAGGTCGAGCACCCGGTCACCGAGCTCGTGACGGGCGCGGATCTGGTCCGCTGGCAGATCGAGGTCGCGCAGGGGACGAGGACGGTCGACCACTATCTGCCGGAGAGTCGCGGTCACGCGGTCGAGGTCCGGCTCTACGCCGAGGACCCGCGGACGTTCTTCCCGCAGACCGGCCGCATCGAAAGGTTACGGCTGCCTGAAGGAATCCGCGTCGACGCGGGTGTCGCCGAAGGCGACGAGATCGGAATCACCTACGATCCGATGATCGCGAAACTCATCGCGCACGGAGAAACGCGAGACGAGTCATTCGACCGTCTTCGCGATGCGCTGCAGGAAACCGCGGTCGAAGGCGTCACGACGAACCTGCCGTTTCTCCGCTGGCTCGTTTCGCATCCCGTCGTCCGCGCGGGCGACACGACGACCGCCTTCCTCACCGAGCACCCGCCGCTCTCCCCCGCCCCCGCCCGAGTGGCCGCCGCGCCGTGGCGCACGCCGTTCCGCCTGAACCTTCCGTCATCGGCCTCGACGGCGCCGCCAGACGTCGACATCCTCGCAGCGGATCACCGGGGCCCGGCCGGCGGGCAGAGCAGCGTTACCGCTCCGATGCCCGGAACGGTGATCCGGCTCCTCGTCAGCACAGGCGACTCGGTTCGAGCCCGCCAGCCGCTCGTCGTGCTGGAAGCGATGAAGATGGAGACGCCGCTGACGTCTCCGTACGACGCGGTCGTGCGCGCAGTGCATGTTGCGGAAGGCGACCGGGTTGCCGGTGGCACCGTCCTCGTCGAGCTCGAGGAGTAGTTACTCCGTCGCCGGAGCCGGAACCTGGTCCGCGGCTCGCCCGGACAAGGCCAGGACGGTGGCGATGCCGAGCACCATCGCCACGAGCATTCCCCAGAACCAGCCGTTGTTGCCTGTGGGCTTCACGACCATGTTCAACATCACCGTCAGCAACACGACGAGCTCACAGCGTGAGATCGTGAGAATCCGCCGGATGCGAGCCTGAACGGCGGGTGAGTCTGGTCCGTCCCGCTCGATGAGCTCGGCGATCCGGCCACCTTCCGGGCCGAGAAACCCCGCGCCGAGGACGAACGAGAGCCCGAAGGCGATCAGGCCGAGAATGATCCAGTTCTGGCCCCACGACCAATCGAGGTTCACCATCATCGCGATCGCGGCTAGGAACAGGATCAACGTGGACGGCATGAACACCCGCATGCCGACGACTTCCGTGTCCTTCGAGAATTCCGCCTGCCGCCTACCGTCTCCCGTTCGCAGGATCCGGAAGGCATAGGCCTGGATCATCGCCGCTCCTCCGACCCAGATCGCAGCTGTGATGACGTGGACGGACTTGAAGAAGGTGTACCAGGTCATGTAGGCGCGCTAGAAGAGCTTCTGCAGCTTCATGGCGGCGCCCATGTCGCCTTTGACCTTTAGCTTGCCGGTCATGTAGGCGCTGGTCGGATTCTGTTCGCCGCTGATGATCTTCTGGAATGTCTCCTCGGAGGTGGTGATGACGGCGTCGGCGTCCTCCCCGCCTTCGTTGACGCTCACCTTGCCGTCCTCGACCTTGACGGTCCACTTCCCGGCACCGTCGATGTCGAAGAGGTACGAGTTGGTCATCCCCGCCGTCTTCGACGCGTCGGCACGGCTCTCGAGGCCGTCAAAGAACTCCTTCACTCCCGCCATGCGGGCAACCCTACACTTAGAGGTGGCGGTCGATCAGCGCGTGCGAGAGCTCCCATTGCTTCCGGGCGAGCTTGACGCGGTTGCGCTCGAGCTTGGATCCGTTGACGCCCTGGTCGCGCAGGGTCTGGCGTTCCGCCGTGAGGCTGGCGATCTCTTCCAGCAGCGCCTCGACGGTCGGGCGAGAATGCCCGCGCCGAAAGCGCGAGCGGATTGAGGGCCGCCGCAGGGTTGCGCTCATCTCGAGGGTCATCATCGGCATGCGACGATCAAAGTTGAACAGGGTTAGCCTCATTTCGTAAGGAGACGGTAAAACCCTGCACCTCGGATACGATCGCGACCCGATGGGGGAGGTCACGATCGAAGTCGAGGTGCCGGGCGAGGGCGAAGCCGACTCCCTTGCGATCCCCTATCCCACGGGAAGCCCTGCGGCCGCATTCTCGAACGGCGCGCGCGAGCTCGATGGGCAGCTCAAGGGCCGGTTGCAGCGCCTTGCCGACGGCGGCGAGCTGAAGAGCGACCTCGGGGCGACTGTCGTCCTGCATACGGACGGCGAGGTGAAAGCGCGGCGCATCGTCGTCGCCGGGGTTGGGAAGAGGGACGAGATCGACGCGGACGCATTGCGCACGGCAGCCTCCGCCGTCGCGCACAGCCTCGCGGACGTCGGCGGGACCCTGGGGTGGCTGCTGGACGAGTCTCTCCCCCTCTCCCTCGAGGAACAGGCGCGCGCGATCGTCGAAGGCACGATGCTCGGTTCGTACAGCCCCGCCCGGTGGAAGACGCAGGAACAGCCCGAGGCGGGTGTCGACAAGATCGTGCTCTACACCTCGGCCGGCAACGGCCTGGCGGAGACGGCGAGCCGGATCGCCAGCGTCGGCAAGTGGGTCAACGTCGCCCGTGACCTCGCCAACTCACCACCTAACGAGCTGACACCCGAGACGCTCGCCGCGCGGGCGGCCGAGCTCGCAGGGCCGAAGCTCGCGGTCGAAGCACTGGATCCCGCACGAATCGACGAGCTCGGCATGGGGGCGCTCTCGGCTGTCGGCCGCGCGAGCTCGAACGGGCCACGCCTCATCGTCCTTCGTTACGAACCAGCGCAGGCAACACGCAAGGACCTCGTGCTCGGCCTCGTCGGCAAGGCCATCACCTTCGACGCCGGCGGCATCTCGCTGAAGCCCGCGTTGAAGATGCAGGACATGAAGGGCGACATGGCCGGCGGCGCGGCCGTGATCGCAGCGATGGGGGCTGTCGCAGAGCTGGAGCTGCCGGTGCGGATCGTCGCCGTCGTCGCCGCAGCGGAGAATCTCGTCAGCGGCGACTCGTTCCGTCCGGGCGACATCCTTCGCGCTGCGAACGGCAAGACGATCGAGATCACGAACACCGACGCCGAAGGGCGCCTCGTGCTGGCCGATGCCTTGTGGTACGCACGGCGCGAGGGCGCGACACACCTGCTCGACCTCGCAACGCTGACGGGGGCGATGGAGCTCGCGCTCGGGGACTTCTACGCGGGCGCGTTCGCGAATGACGACGACTGGATGGCCGAGATCCTCGCCTCCGCAAAGGCGAGCGGCGATCACGCCTGGCCCTTCCCCCTCCATCCGCGCTATCGCCGCTACGTCGACTCTTCCTTCGCCGATCTGAAGAACTCCTCCGACCTCCGGCAAGGCTCGCCGGTCCTGGCCGCCGAGTTCCTGCGCGAGTTCTCCGGCGAAGGGCCGTGGGCGCACATCGACATGGCGGGGCCCGGGTTCCTCGAGCGCACGCGCGGCGACTACCTCACGCAGCGCGGCGGGACCGGCTACGGCGTTCGACTGATCGTCGAACTTGCGCAGCGTCTCTCCAGTTGAATTTCGATCTCGACCAGGAGCACGAGCTCGTCCGGTCGACGGTGCGCGAGTTCGCGCAAGAGCGAGTCGCGCCGGTGGCGGAGGAGCTCGACCGCGAGAGCCGCTTCCCGTACGAGCTGGTCGGCGAGCTCGCTGAGCTCGGGCTCATGGGCATGACGATCCCGGAGGAGTACGGCGGCGCCGGAGCGGACACCGTCTCGTACGCGATCGCGGTCGAGGAGCTCACGCGTGTGGATTCGTCGGTCGCGATTACTCTCGCGGCCCACCATTCGCTCGGGACGCTGCCGATCTTCTACTTCGGCAGCGAGGCGCAGAAGCAGCAGTGGCTTCCCGACCTTTCGTCGGGAAAGAAGCTCGCGGCATTCGGTTTGACGGAGCCGGATGCGGGCTCCGATGCGGGCGCGACTCGCACGCACGCGGAGTTGCGCGACGGTAGGTGGGTCGTGAACGGCTCCAAGATCTTCATCACGAACGCAGGCACCGACATCACGGCGTGCGTGACGATCACCGCCCGTACGGGCGACAACGAGATCTCCAACGTCATCGTGCCGAACGGAACGCCCGGATACGAGATCTCGAAGCCGATGAAGAAGCTCGGCTGGCGCGCATCGGACACTCGGGAGCTCTCCTTCAAGGACGTCGCGGTCCCCGAGGGGAACCTCCTCGGCCCGCGGGGCCAAGGCTTCCAGCAGTTCCTCGAGATCCTCGATGGGGGGCGGATCTCGGTCGCCGCGATGGGCGTCGGGCTCGCGCAGGGCGCGTACGACCTCGCGTTCGCGTACGCGCAGGAGCGGCGGCAGTTCGGCAAGCCGATCGTGAAGTTCCAAGCGGTGCAGTTCAGGCTCGCGGATATGGCCACGGAGCTTGAGGCCGGCCGGAATCTCGTCTACAAGGCCGCCTGGCTCAAGGACCAGGGCCGCGACTTCGCGCTGGCGGCGGCGCAGGCGAAGCTCTACACCGGCGAGCTCTCGAACCGCGCCGTGAACTGGGCCCTCCAGATCCACGGCGGCTACGGGTACATGGACGAGTACCCGATCTCGCGGCTCTACCGGGACCAGAAGATCCTGGAGATCGGCGAGGGCACGAATGAAGTGCAGCGCATGGTGATCGCGCGGCACCTCGGCATCTAAGACGGCACACGGGCGTCACGCTTTCGGAGCCGTGCCTGGCACCGGTACTACCCCAACGGAGCCGCGGCGCCGTGCGGGCTCGCTGAGTTCTGCGAGGAACTCGTTACAGGTGCGTACCCGTGCCTGGCACCGGTGCGTCAGCGAGAAGGTGCGCGGATCTTTCGAGGTTCGTTGAAGGTCGTGTAACGATGCGTCATGAAATGCGCCGCCGCTGTCATGCGCAGGCTGCGAGGCAGCAACGTCTTCCGGTCGAGGCGCAGCGTGAACCACACCGGGCCGATCGGCTTGAAGAACGAGACGACGTACGTCGTCGGGGTCGACTCGAGCAGATACGCGTTCGTCGAGTGGCCGGCCCAGATCGGTTCCGGCTGCGGCGTCACGTCCTGGGGTGACGGCACCCACTTGCCCCCTCGCCGGCGATCCCAGCGCCGCGGGCCGATGATGATCCCGTCCGCGCCGCCGCGGATTCGGTACTCGAGTCGATTCGGCCGCTCCAGCGTGAACTCGGCGACCACCTTGTTCCGCGGGTCGGAAGCAAGCCGCTCGACGTAGTCGACGCTGCGCAGGCGGCGGAACGTCTCTGTGGCGCGCGCAACGATCGCGCCCGCAGGACGGGTCCTGCCCGGCACCTGGAAGACCACCACGCGACCGCCGACGGAAACGTCGACGGCGCCGGCCGAGGACAACGAGGCCCGGTAGCACCCGGCGCCGCACGAGCGGGCCGGGACGCCGGCAACCTTGACAGCGAGGCCGTTGACTCCCAGGTTGTCCGGGCCGATCACGAACACCTCCGCGTTCGGTGGCTGCACGGCGAGCGCTACCCCGAACGCCCCGCTCTCGCGCGCCTGAACCCACATCCCCGCTGCAGGCGAGGGCGGCGGACCCTTCGCCTCCCCCACGGCCGCGCGCGCGACACGGTCGCGCCCGGGCCGAAGATCCGTCAGCAGCGCGACGGCCGCGACGAGCCCGGCGAACAGCGCCAACTCGACGGCGACGCTCCGCCGCAAGCCGTCGAGAGACAACCGCGGGACGAGCCGGTACCGATTGAGCCAACCGATGGTCACGAGAGCCGCAAGCAGTGCTGTCTTCACGATCAGCACCCGGCCGTAGCCGGTCGACCACAGCTGTCCCAGCGAGCTCAGTTCCGCGAGTGCCCGAATCACACCGGTCGCAGCCAGCACTGCCACCGACACCAGCGCAACGTTGGAGAAACGACGGAGCATCGGAGCGCGGTCGCCCGAGCCTGTGAGCGTTAGCGCGAGCGCGACGAGGCCGCCGAGCCAGAATGACGCCGCCGCGACGTGTAGGAAATCGACTGCCGGCTCCAGCAGCGGCCTGCCCCGATCGAGCGAGTGGCCCGCGAGCGTCGGCACCGGCAGCAACGCCAGGCCGGCGAGGAACGGCAGCGGCTCGAGCCACGGAAGTACAGGCGCCACGGCGGCGAGGACAGCGCCGACCCCCGAGACCACCGCCGCCACGGCAATCACGGTGCCGAACCGCGTCGACAGCGAGACGTCGTGCGCCATGCCCGACGCACCGATGAAGACGAGCAGGAAGGCGCCGAGCATCAGCCGGAGCGGAGCCGGGCCGACCGCAAACCGGAAGCACGCCGCTCCCGCCGCAGTCAGTAGGCCGGCGAAGAAGAGCAGTCGGGAGACGACGTCTTGCGCGCTCGGACCGTTGCCGGCCGAGAGAGCCGCGTGTGGTGGAGCCCGACCGGCGCCCACGCCGAAGGCGAGCACGCCTGAGACTGTGTGACCGTCGTCGGAGAGGACGCGCCACAGCACCGTGTAGTCGCCGTCCCCCAGACCGGTCCGAAGCGGGACGACGAGCACGCGGCCGCCCACGATGCGCGGCTTTCCGCCGAGCACTGAGCCGCCCCCGTTCCGGATCGCCTTGATCCCAGAGACAGGGCGAACGTTGTCGTCGAAGACGACGCGGACCCGGGTGGGAGCGCTGCCGAGCACGGTTCCGTCCGCGGGAACGGTCCGAAGAAGCCTGGCGTGGGCCCAACCGGTCTCGGGGAGAGCCAGGCCACAGAGCAGGACGCCGAGGAGAAAGGCGATGCGTCGGGTCAACGCTTCAAGAAAGCTAGCGGCACGCGCTGTTAGCTTCTCGGGTGTGCTGTTTCGCCAGTTCGTCGACGACGATCTCGGCTGCGCCTCCTACCTGATCGGCGACCCCAGCAAGGGGGAGGCCTTCCTGGTCGACCCCGCATACGCGATCGAGCAGTACCTCGAAGCCGCCCACGAAGCGGGAGTGCGCATCGTCCGAGTACTGGAGACCCACACTCATGCCGATCACGTCTCGGGGCACGGACGATTCGCGCTCGAGCAGGGCGTGCCCACCTCGGTCCACCCCCTGGCCACACCGGAGTTCACCTTCGACCCCCTGGGGGACGGCCAGGACCTCCCGGTCGGTTCAGTGCCGGTCCGTGTGATCCACACGCCGGGCCACCGGCCGGAACACTGCGCCTTCGTCGTCGACGACCGGGTCGTGCTCACCGGCGACTCGCTCTTCATCGGCGATGCAGCGCGACCCGACCTCGCAGTCGAGGCGCGCGAAGGCGCCGAGGGCCTGTTTCACTCGCTGCGACGACTGACGCAGCTTCCGGACGCATACGAGGTCTACCCGGGCCACGTCGCCGGCTCGCTGTGCGGTGCGGCGATGAGCCCCGATCACTCCTCCACGATCGGCAACGAGAAGCGCACGAACGCAAAGCTTGATTACGGTGACGTGCAGGCGTTCATCAACGCAACCGCCTCTCTGTCCACCCCCCGTCCCCCGACGACCGCGCGGGTCGTCGCGCTCAACAAAGGGCCGTTCGTCGGCGCGCCCCCGCCGCTCGATCACCTCGAGGCGCCCGGCGGCGCAACGATCCTCGACGTTCGCCCCGCGGAGATGCATGCCGCGGGACACGTGCGCGGCGCGTTCAACGTGCCGGTGTCGGGCTCATCGTTCGCGACGCGGGCAGGCTTCGTGCTGGATCCCGAGGAACGAATCGTCATCCATGCCGCCGACAAAGCCGAGGCCTCCGAGGCGGCGCGCGGGCTGCGTGCCGTCGGGTTCCTCGAGCTCGCCGGTTACGTCACCGACGTACCGATGACGGAGAGGCTCAAGCCCATGGAGCTGGACGAGCTGGAGCAACTGCTCGAGCAAGGCGCGGTGCAGGTGCTCGACGTCCGCGAGAAGGCTGAGCGCGACGAGGGGTACATCCCGGGCTCGCTCCACATCCCATTCCGGCTGTTGCGTGGCTTCGGAACCGAGGGCGTGAACACCGAGAAGCCGGTCGTGACGATCTGCGAGTCAGGGATGCGGGCGAGCATCGCGGCGAGCGTCCTCACAGCGGCCGGCGTCGATGCGCGTCCGGTGCTGCGTGGCGGCGTGAACGACTGGCCGGGCGGAACGGTGTCGTTCCGACGCTGCGGGTCAGGCTGACGCGGCGAGCAGAGCCTCACCCTCACGGATGTAGCGACTGGCTCCAACCGTTCGATAGAACGTCAACGCTTCCCTCAACTGCACGTCGGCCTCGGCGCGTCTACCCGCGCTGACCAACTCTCTCGCGGCTCGCAGGCGGGTGTCGGCTTCGTCGGGCCGAAGCCCGAGGTCACCGAGCCGGTCGGCTACACCCACCAGGTCACCCTGCAACAGAGCATTCACCACAGACCGCCAGGGCTCGTGTGTCTCCGGCAGAGGGACACTCAACGACTCAGCGCCGAGCTCGTGTACGACCCAAGCGGCATCGTAAACAACGTTGTACGGAAGAAATCCCGTTTGCAGCGCCTCGTTGACCAACGTGACCGCCTCTTCGTTTCGTCCCTCGGCGATCAAGAGCCGGGCGTGGGGGATGAGCACGGCCAGTGACTGCGGATCTTGTGCGGCCCGACCCGCGGCGACGCTTCGCTCACCGTCGTCGAGCGCGCCGGCCGTATCGCCGCGGGCGTATCGGATTTGCGCGCGGGCGTGTCGCGCTATCGATTCCAGGTAGTGAGGTGAGCCGCTTTCCACTTCCGCGAGGTACCCATCGAGAATTTTGGTGGCCGCGTCCCAATACCCTATGAAGTAGAGGTAGGTGCCTTCCTGAGCGTCAACCCACCGGAGCGCGAGCCTGTGACCGAAACGCTCAGCGGTGCTCCTGGCCGCTTCGTACAGGGGCTTTACAGCCCCGAGGTCTCCGGCTTCGAGAAGCGCCTCGCCGAGGTTGTTGTACCCGCGGGTGATCTGCATGATGTCGTTCACCTGCTTGGCGATCTCGAGTCCTTGCTCGATCTCGTTTGCCCCGCCTCCAGCGCTCCCCATCGTGATCAGGATCGAGGCGCGATATCGGTCAAGGCCGAGGGTCTCGGCCAGCGCGAGCGCTTCGCGCCCGACCACTCTGGCGCGATCCCACTCGAATGCGAGCATCAGCTGCCGGCAGCCCTCCGCGAGCACATATGCCTTGGTGCGAGACGGCTCTTGCGCCGTCACCAGCTCCAGCGCGCGCTCGCAGTGGGCTGCAGACGCGGAGCCCTCGCCTCGTGTCCACTTCAGACGACACAGAGCCATCTCAGCTTCGGCGGCATGCTCGTTGTCGCCCGCGGCGAGGAACCGCGCAGGTAGAGGCTCGAGCTCTGAAGGATCGTCATCCAGACCGCTCTCGAAGATGGCCAGCCCTCGGCGCAGAACGAGCAGCGGTTGGGCCGGATCCTCCGCCGGCCAAAGCTCGAGCGCCTTCCCGTAGAGCTTCGACGCCTGGACGTAGGAGCCGAGCGAGAACGCTCTGTCCGCGGCTTCTCTGAGCGCGAACCGCGCGTGCTCGCTGAGATCGGCGGTCTGCATACCGGCCGCGGACGCGAGCTCGAGGGCCGAGAGATAGTGGTTCGCCAGCATCTCAGCGCGGTCGTCCGAGCGATCGGACGCGAGCGACTCGATCCATTCGGCGACGAGACGGTGCTTCTCGGCGCGTGACGCACGCGGGATCTGTCCGTACGCGACGTCGCGGACGACAATGTGGCCGAACGCGTATTGGGTCTCGTCGGCGATTGCGCTGCGCTGCTCACGACGAACGAACTCCTTGCGAGCGAGGGAGCGCAAGCACGCCTCGACCTCCTCGCGACGTGCACCTCCGGTTGCTTCCAGCGCGCCGGCCCAGAAGACCTTGCCCAGGACCGCTGCATCCTGCAGGACGCTCTTCTCCTCTATAGACAGCAGATCGAGCCGTGCGGCGATGATGCCCTGGACCGTCTCGGGCAGATCGCGATCCGTCGCGCCCCGCTCGGCGGCCATGCGCACGAACTGTTCCGCGTAGAGGGGATTACCGCCGGCGCGTGCGAGTAGCGCCGCTTGAGTGTCCGCGTCGAGTACAGCTCGATCGAGAAGTCCTGCGATCAGGCGTGCGGTGTCGTCATCACCCAGCGGTGAGAGGGAGATCGTGAGCGCATTGCGCTTGCCTCCGCCCCATCCCGGCCGGCGATCCAGCAGCTCGGGCCGCGCAGTGCAGAGCACGAGCAACGGGACGCCTTCGACCCAATCTGCCAGCTCATCGACGAAGTCCACCAGGTCGTCGTCGGCCCAGTGGACATCTTCGAAGACGAGGACGAGTGGCCTCTTGGCCGCGAGCGCTTCGAAGAAGCGCCGCCAGGCGGCGAAGCTCTCGGCGCGCCGGTCGCCGCCCAGGTCGGTCTCGGCAGTCAGACCAACGAGCGGCCGCAACCAGGTCTTGAGCCATGCGACCTCCGCCGGCTCCACGATCTCGGCGAGCATTTCGCCGAGCTTGTCGCTCGCCTGGTCGGCCGAGTCGCTTTCGAGGATCCCGGCCTGCGCCTTCACGATCTCCGACAGCGCCCAGAAGGTCACTCCCTCGCCGTAGGGCAGGGAGCGGCCGTGCCGCCAGTAGACGAGATCGGGCCGTGCGTCGAGGATCGTCGAGAGCTCGAACACGAGCCGGCTCTTGCCGATCCCCGGCACCCCAACCAGCGTGACGAGCTGGGGCGAGCTCTCCTGCGCGGCACGTTCGAAGGAGTCGAGCAGCTGATCGAGCTCGCGCGAGCGACCGACGAGCGCCGCCACGGACGAGACGACTTCTGTGCCGACTCGCGCGCGCGGCTCGATTGCCTCCCACACAGCGAGCGGCTCGACCTTTCCCTTCGCCTCGACGGGATCCAGTTCCCGAAACTCGATCGCCTGGCTCGTCGCGCGATACGTCGTCTCGCCGACGAGCACGCCGTTGACCGGAGCCGCGGATTGCAAGCGTGCTGTCGTGTTCACGACGTCGCCCGCCGCCATGCCCTCCCCCGCCTCCGGGCGTGCGTCGAGATTGATCAACGCCTCGCCCGTGTTCACGGCGATCCGCACCTGGACCGCATCGTCCTCGCGGGCCCAGTCTCTGATGGCGAGCGCGGCGCGCACGGCGCGTTCGGGATCGTCCTCGTGCGCGACCGGCGCACCGAAAAGTGCCATGACCGCGTCGCCGATGAACTTCTCCACCGTGCCGCCGAACCGCTCGAGCTCGCCGCGTAGCCGCTCGTGGTAGGGACGGAGGATCGCCTCGACGTCTTCGGGATCGAGTTGCTCTGCGCGCGCAGTGAAGCCGACCAGGTCGGCGAACACGACCGTCACGACCTTGCGCTCGCGCCGCCCATCCATGTTCAGCTGAGGCGCTCGACCGTGTAACCGCGCTTTGTCATCGCGGCCAGCAGCTGTTGGCAGTGCTCCTCGTCGCGCGTGACGAGCGTCAGCCCGATCTCCGTCTCGCTCACCGACACGTCGACGCCTTCGCGGTGATGCTCGACGGCGATGACGTTGCCGCGCTCCTCCGCGACGAGCGACAGCAGCTTGATCAGCTCGCCCGGACGGTCGGGAAGCTTCGTCCGCATGACGAGATAGCGCCCGGCGGCGGTGAGGCCGTGGCGCATGACGGAGATGAGCATCGTCGGGTCGATATTCCCGCCGGAGAGAATCGGGATCGCCATCTCCGAGCCTCCCGCCCTGCCGGCGAGCAGCGCAGCCACTCCGACGGCGCCCGCTCCCTCCACCACGAGCTTCGCGCGCTCGAGCAGCAACACGATCGCCTCGCTGATCTCCTCGTCCGTGACCGAGACGATGTCGTCCAGCAGATCCTCGAGGAGCGGCATGGTGAGCTCGCTCGGAACCTTCACCGCGATCCCGTCGGCGATCGTGTAGCCGTCGACGCCGGCCTGCACTCCGACAATGCGCACCTCGGGCCGGAGGGCGCGCAGGGCCGTTGCGATACCGAGTGCCAGACCGCCGCCACCGATCGGGATCAGCACCGTGCCGACCTCGGGCTCCTGCTCGAGCAGCTCGAGCCCGATCGTTCCCTGCCCTGCCACGACGAGCCGGTCCTCGTAGGGATGGATGAACGTGCCGCCGGTCTCTTCGACGTAGGCCAGCGCGGCCACCATCGCGTCCTCGAAGAACGAGCCGGTCAGCTCCGTCTCGGCGCCGTAGTTCTTGCACGCTTCGACCTTTGCCATCGGCGCGGTGTCCGGCACAAAGATGCGCGCACGGATACCGAGCTCTCGCGCTGCCCAGGCGACGGCCTGCCCGTGATTGCCGGCGCTGGCCGCGACGACGCCGTCGGCGCGCTCCTCGGGCGACAACGTCTTGAGCTTGTTGACCGCGCCGCGGATCTTGAACGCGCCGGTCCGTTGGAGATTTTCAGCCTTGAGGCGCACCTCCCGCCCGCAGCGGCGTGAGAACGTCTCCGACAGATAGATCGGCGTCTGTTCCGCGATCCCCCGAAGACGCTGCCGCGCCTCCTGGATGTCAGCGAGTGTCGGTGCGATCTGCTTTATCGCCAAGCTTGAACACCTTCTCCATGATCTCTTTCACGGCAGTCAATGGGTCGAGCTCTCGCCGCTGCACCTCGTCGAGCAGACGACCCAGCTCCGGGTCATTCGCAACCGCCTGCTGAAGATGGGCCTTCGCGCGACCGGATGCGACAGCGAACACTTCACCGGCGAGATTCTTGCGCCTGCGCTCCTCCAGCCGCCCCTCCGACTCCAGATAGGCGCGATGCTCCTCGATCTTGCCCCACAGCTCCGGGACGTTCTCACCGCGTGTCGCCTCGGTGAGAACGATCGGCGGTTTCCAGCTGCTTTCGCGGTCGAGCGACAGGATCGAGCGCACCTCGTTGAGCATCGTCTTCGCGGCGGGATGATCCATCTTGTTGATTGCGATCACATCCGGGATCTCCATGATCCCTGCCTTCAGGGCCTGAATGGAGTCTCCCGATCCGGGCATCAGCACGAGCACGACCGTATCGGCGATCCCGATCACCTCGACCTCGCTCTGACCCGCGCCGACGGTCTCCAGGAAGACGAGGTCCTTCCCGGCAGCGTCCAGGATCAGCAACGCCTGCAGCGTCGTCTCCGCCAGTCCGCCGAGATGGCCGCGCGTCCCCATCGAGCGGATGAACACTCCCGGGTCGAGGAAATGATCGGAGAGCCGAATCCGATCGCCCAGCAGCGCCCCCTGGGTGAACGGGCTCGACGGGTCGACCGAGATCACGCCGACTGTGCGGTCCTGCTCGCGGATGTGCCCGATCAGCGTGGAGATCAGACTCGACTTGCCGACGCCCGGCGGTCCCGTGATTCCGACCGCGTAGGTGCGGCCCGTCGCGGGGTAGATCTCACGGACGAGGTCGTAGGCGAGCGGGTCGCCGTTCTCGACCAGCGAGATCGCCCGAGCGAGTGCCCGTGTGTCGCCCGTGCGGACGCCTTCCGCGAGCGACTCGCGCGTCCAGTCCCGCCGCCCGTGCACTGACTACGCGGCCTCGGCCTCGGCGGTTCGATCGACTCCCAGCTCCGCCCCCCGGGCCAGCGCCAAAGCGACGAGAGACGCGCCGGCGAGGACGACGCCGACGCCGCCGAACACCCAACGCGGGCCGACACTGTCGGTGAGCGGCCCTGCAACAACGAAGCCGAGCCCGTACACGGCGTAGTTGACGCTCATGATCACGGTGAAGACGCGGCCGCGGATCGCGTCGGGCGCGCCGCGTTGCACGAGGAGCGAGTTGCAGACGACGGCGGTGCCGTTGCCGACCCCGGCGAGCACGAAGAACGGCAGCGAGATCCACACGTTCGGAGCGACCGCCGCAGCGGCGACTCCGATTGCCTGCAGGAGAATGCTCCCGGCGTAGACGGTGCCGACGGACCGCCGCTCCAACCACGTTCCCGCCCCGAAGCTGCCCACGGCGAGGCCGAGCCCGATGCAGCCGAAGATCAAGCCGTAGCCGAAATCCCCTGCATTGAACGCGTCCTTCGCGAGGAACACCTGCGCCGTCTGCGTCGAAGCGACAGCGCCAAGGACGATCGTCCAGACGACGAGCACGGTCAGCAGAGAACGGGTTCGGATCACACGCGCAAAGCCATCCTTGAGGTCACGCAGATGACCGCGGCTCACTGCGAGCGCACCCTGCAGCCTCTCTGCGGGGAGGCGCAAGAGCAGGAGCACGGACACGAGGAACGATGCGCCGTTCAGCCAGTACGCGAGCTCGGGCCCGGATGCAGCGACGATCGCGCCGCCGATGATCGGCGCCACCGTCCAGCTGACGTTCTCGCTCGTCTGGATCAGCGAGTTCGCGCGTGGGAGCTCCTGCTCGTCGACGAGGTTCGGCAGGCCCGCGTACACCGCCGGCCGGAAGAATGCCGTCGCCAGTCCCGCGATCCCGGCCAGCGCGACGATCTGTCCGGCCGTGTTCGCGAACGGCAGGGTGAAGAAGGCGCCGGCCCGGACGAGATCGGAGACGATCATCAGGCCACGCCGTGAGATTCGATCGACGAGCGGGCCGAGAAAGAGCCCAACGGCCACCGCCGGCAAGAACTCGACGATCATCAGGGCGCTCACCCACGAGCCCGAATTGGTGCGGTCCTTGATGTCGACGACGAGGGCGACGGTCGCGAGTAGCGTCCCCAAACTCGACCCGAGTGTGGCCAGGAACAACAGGCGAAAGCCGGGCGCGGTGGCGAGGAGGCTCAGCTGGCGACGGAGGCTGGTCACCCCGGCGCAGTCTGTCAGGAAGCCGTTGTGGCCGTCCTCAGCCGGACGAGTGCTTCCGCCAGGAACGCGTGATCCTCAGCCGTTCCGACAGTCACGCGAATCGCCTGCGGGGCGCCGAATCCCGCGAGCGGCCGCACGATCACACCTTCGCGCAGCAACGCTTCGAACCAGGGCTGCGCGTCTTCGCCCAGGTCGACGAACACGAAGTTCCCGACCGCGGGGCCGGTCACTTTGTAGCCCGCTTCCGTCAGGATCCGCTCGAGCTCGGCACGGCCCTCGGCGTTCGCCTGCTTCCTGCTTTCGACCTCGCCGGGCGAATCCAGGCTGGCGAGCGCGGCCACCTGCGCCGGCGAAGTCAGGTCGAACGCCCGCCGCGTCTTACCGAGAGCGACCACGAGCTCCGCCGGGCCGACTCCGTAACCGACGCGGGCTCCTGCCAGGCCGTAGATCTTCGAGAAGGTGCGCAAGACGATCACCTGTCGGCCGGCCTTGAAGTACTCCTCGATGCCGTCCGCATAGTCAGGGTCGTCGACGTACTCGAAGTACGCCTGATCGAGCACCGTCAGCACGTGATCCGGGGCTCGCGCGAAATATGCGTCCAGCTCGGCGCACGAGCTCATCGTTCCGGTCGGGTTGTTCGGATGGCAGACGTATACGAGCTTCGTCCGCTCCGTGATCGCGTCCAGCAGGGCGTCGAGGTCGTAGCGATCTTCGCGGAGCGGCACGTGAATGGCCTCCGCACCGAGCTTGCGCGCGTAGATCGCATAGCTCGGGAACGACGGCCAGCCGGATACGACCTGGTCGCCCTCGTCCAACACCGCCTGCGAGATTCCGTCGATGAGCCCGTCGGCTCCCCCGCCGATCGCGACCTCCTCGAAGCGGACGCCGTGTCGTTCGGCGAGTGCGACGCGAAGGCGGTAAGCCCCACCGTCCGGATAGCGGTTCAACTCGCCTGCCGACCGCTCCAACGCCTCGAGCGCCTGTGGGAAGGGCCCGAACGGCCCTTCGTTCGAGGCGAGCTTGACAACACGTTCGAGGCCGAGCTCTCGCTGAACCTCTTCGACCGGCTTGCCCGGCTCGTAGGGGATGATCCCTGCGAGCGCGGGCCTGAGGAGGCCGGCGGGAATGTCCGTCACTACGAGGCTGGCGTCGTCTCGTCCGACTTCTTGCGCCAGAACCAGAGCGCCCCACCCGCTGCTGCGAGCATCGACGCGATTGCTCCCTTGTTCAACCCGGCGTGCTCACCGGTTCCAGGGACGGCCGCGCGGGCTTTGCGCTTCCCGAACTTCTTCGCGACCTTCCACACTCCCCAACCGAGCACTGCGTTCCGTCGATTGATGATCCCCATGCGTCTCCTTTCGCGAAGGCGAGCCTACCAAGCACCCTTCCCAATCGGGGCCGGGCCAACTCACGGGCGAAAGAACTGGGGGTTATTTCTGCTTGCCGTGCCTGCGTGCGTGTGCCGTACGCTCACGAATCGGCCCCGGCAGCCGGAGACGCTTCGGCTTGAGCTTCGCCTTCTGGTGCACGCGGGCGCCGCCGGCCGCGTGCGCTCGGGTGGATCGCGCCGCACCAATGCCGTGGTTTGCGCGGCCGTGCGTCTTGGCCTTCTTTTCCTTCTTCACGTTGGCGGTCTTCGCAAGGTGGCCGTGCTTCCCGGGGCTGGCCGCAGCCACAACGCGCGAGGGTCCTCGCGGCGAGAGGGCGGCATCGCGAGGCGGCGCAACTACTCCGACTGCGTCCTTGCCAGCCGCCGCCGTCGGCTTCTGCGTGTGCCACGGCACGTGGCGCACACCTTCGTAACCCGCGCCGCCGATCGCCAAGCCGGCGGTGACCGCGGCCGCTGCCTTGAGCGCCAGGCCGGTTCCCACCGCGGCACCGCTTCCCACCGCAGCACCGCTTCCCACCGCGGCACCGCTGCCGCCGCCGAACAGCGACATCAGCGAACCCGGCACCGGCACGAGCGCCAGTGTCTTCAGGGCGCCGCGTTGTGCCCGCTGCCGGCGGGCGAAGCCGGCGCATTCCGAGCATTCGCGCAGGTGCGCGCGCAACTGGCCGCGCTCTCCCCGCGGAAGGCGTCCGTCGAGCTGGCGTGAAATGGCGAACTCGGCCTCGCCGCAGGTGAGCGAGCCCTCGAGCTGCTCCCGCAACGCGCGCCGCGCGCGGAAGATCAGCGTCTCCACCGCGCTCGTCGAGACCTCGAGGATCTCGGCGATCTCAGCGTACGACCGGCCCTCGAGCTCCCTCATGACCAGCGCGGCCCGCTGGTTGAAGGCAAGGTGGCTCAAGGCTCGCCGGATGTCGTCGCCGGACGGCGCTTCGTCGTCGGCGACCGTGTCCGCGATGTCGTCCTCGAACGAGACCTCGGCCGGACGCCTCGCCGACTGGCGGAACCGTTGGCGGCAGACGTTGTGCGCAATCGCGATCAACCAGTTCTGGGGCTTTTCCGGGCGACTACCCTTCTCGACGTACGAGCGGTAGGCATTGAGGAAGGTCGTCTGAGTGACGTCCTCGGCGTCTGTGGGGTTGCGCATGACGGCGAGCGCGTACCGATACACGTCGCCGACGTGCCGCTTGTAGAGGCGCTCGAAGGCCCGGTCCGAGCGAGGCCTCTGCGCCAGCAGGGGCGTCATGACCTAGTAGATACCCGTTCTGGCGGAATCTTGCGTCCCCCGTCGGAACGAAACGGCTTAAGGCAGGGGCGGCAGGGGCGGCGGTGGGGGCAGAACAGGGACTTTCGGGACGTCGACCGGGGCCGTGGGCAGGCTCGGAGCCTGCACTGGCAGCGCCGCTGTTGGCGCCTCGACGACCTGCTGAACCGAGCTCGTCAGGTCGGAGACCGGCGCCGTGACCTGGGAGACCGGTCCGGACAGCGTGCTCGAGGCCTGGGCAGTCGAGGCAGGCGAAGCGGGTTGGCCGGCCGATGCCTGCTTGGTCCCGGCGCCGACTGTGGTGAGGTCGCCTGCCCGCCCGGTCGCCACGCTCGCGGGCGAGCCCTTGCTCGCCGCGCTGTGTCCACCGCGAACTGCGAGCTTCCGCACCTGCGCCTTCAGCCCGTCCTCGCCCCCCTTGCTCGATGTTGCGACCGCAGAGCCCGTGCTCGGGTGCGCAGCAGCCGTACCGAGGCGACTGTGGTCCGAGGCGACGCCCGTCGCCAGAGCCCCAGCGACGATCGCCGTGGCGGCCTTCAGCAGGAAGCCGGTGCCGACGGCTGCCCCGCCTCCCGCGATGATGCCTCCTTCCCCGAAAAACTGCGTCAGCGAGGTCGGCAGCGGCACGGCCGCAAGGGAACGGAGGGCCGATGCCTTGAAGCGCAGCGACTTCCGCCCGCGGAAGATGAGGGCCTCGACGGCCGACACCGAGACCCCGATCGTGTCGGCGATCTCCGCGTAGGTTCGACCCTCGAGCTCACGCATGACGAGCGCCGCACGCTGGTTGAACGGCAAGCGCCCAAGCGCGTGGAGAACACCTACGACATCCGGTTGCTCAGCTTCGGGAACCGCAAGTTGCTCGACGTGGTCATCCAACGGGACTTCCTTCACACGGCGGCTTGCGCGTGCATATCTCGTTCGAGCGACGTTGTGCGCGATCTTGATCAGCCAGTTGTGCGGCTTCTCGATCTCGATCCCGCGCTGATAGGCGCGATAGGCATTCAGGAACGTCGTCTGTGTGACGTCTTCCGCGTCAGCCGGATTACGCAGCAGCGCGAGCGCGTAGTGGTAGACGTCCTTGACGTAGTTCCGGTACAGGGTCTCGAAGGCCTGATCACGAGCTAGGACCGGGATCTCTGGCGCTGCGGTCGCCATGTGCTGATGCAACGACTAACCCGCCCCGCAGGATACGGCAGGTTTTCTCATTTTAAAACGGTATCTGGGGCGGCTAAGCGGGAGTCTTCGCGCGCTGACGGTTCGGCACGTGAATCGCCCGGCCGAGCGCCACCAGCCCGGCTTCCTTGATTGCCTCCGACAGCGTCGGATGCGCGGCCATGCCGTCCGCCACGGTCTCGACGGTCGCCTCGGCGTCGATCGCCACCACGCCGGCTTCGATCAGGTCGGTTACGTGCGGGCCGACCATCACGAGCCCGAGCAGCTCGCCGTACCGCGTCTCGTGGATCGACTTGACCCAACCCGTGGTCTCGTTCTGCATCACCGCGCGGGCGTTTGCGACCCATGGGAACATGCCCGTCGCCACGTCGTCACCGTACTGCTCGCGCGCCTCGGCCTCGGTCAGGCCGACGCCCGCGATCTCCGGATCCGTGTAGATCGGCCGCGGCACGGCGCGATTGTCGACCACGGCTTCGTGGCCGCAGGCGTTCTCGGCCGCGACCTCACCCTCGCGAAACGCGGTGTGAGCGAGCTGCCAGTAGCCCGCGCAGTCACCGACCGCGTAGATGTGCTCGACGGTGGTGCGGCGGTACTCGTCTGCAGCGATGCCTTTGCGCTTGTCGAACTCGACGCCGATTGCTTCGAGGCCCACCCCTTCGACGCTCGGGCCGCGGCCGACGGAGACGAGCATGAGATCCGCCTGGACCGTCTCGCCGTCGCCAAAGTGCACGGTCAGCGCGCCTCCCGTGTCCTCTACCTTCTTGCATTGCTTCTCGAGGTGAAGCGTGATCCCGCGCTTGCCGAACTGCTTCGCGAGCTCCTTCGACGCGTCCGCGTCCTCCTGTGGGATCAGCGAAGGCAGCATCTCGATGATCGTCACCTCACTGCCGAAGCGCTGGAAGATCGACGCGAACTCGCAGCCGATGATGCCGCCGCCGAGCACGACCAGGCGCTTCGGAACTTCCGTCTGCGCAAGCAGCCCCTCGGAGTCGACGCAGCGCTCCGAATCGAGGCCTTCGATCGGGGGGCGAAGAGGGAACGAGCCAGTCGCGATGATCGCCTGCTTGAAGGTGATCTCCTCCCCGCCTTCGACGTCGAGGATGTGCGCGTCCTTGAACGTCCCGTTTCCCTTGACCCATTCGACGCCGTTCGCCTTGAAGAGCGATGCGACGCCCGATGTCATCTGCTTGACGACCCCGGCCTTCCATTCGTTCGCCTTGCCGAACTCGAGCTGGAAGCCGCCGAGCTTGACGCCCAGCTTGTCGAAGGTGTACTCGGCCTCTTTCAGCGCAAAGGCTGTCTGCACCCAGGCCTTCGTCGGGATGCACCCGATCCGCAGGCAGGTGCCGCCGAGCTCCGGCTCACGCTCGACACAGGCGACCCTGGCCCCGAGCTGCGCAGCCCGGATTGCGGCCGTGTAGCCACCCGGCCCCCCTCCGAGAACGGCGACGTCGACTTCCATCAAGCTCGATCGTATCGACCGGGCACTAACCAGGATCTGCGTGGAGGTCTGCCTTCATCGTGACCGGTCCGTCCTTCTCCTCCACGGCGACGAAGCCGTAGCGCTCGTAGAGCTTCGTCATGCCCCGCTCGGCGCTGAGGCTGATCGCCTTGTGGCCCTGCTGGCGGGCGCGATCGAGCAGAGCGGTCATCAGTTCACCGCCCAAGCCGCCCCCGCGGCGGCTCGGGACGACGGCGATCGTGAGCTCGGGAGTCTCCTCGTCGACGAAGCCGAAGCCCGGCGCGCTTGCAGGGAAGAGGCGGTACCAGGCCGCGCCGACCGGGCCGGCCTCCCACGCAACGAGCCCGGCATCGCCCGGCCGCCCCCAGTTGTTGACGTACCTCGCCACCGGGAGGTCGGGATCCGCATTCAGCCGCCAGTGGTAGGCGTGCTTCAGCATGTCGCGGAGGAAACGGACGTCTTGCGGCCCGGCCTGGCGGATCACGGTCTTGAGTTTAAGCCGCTGTCACTCGAACGAGTGATTCTCCGAAAACCAGGCAAGAAGGTCCTACCTGCGGCATCTTCAAGGTTATGAAACGTGACGATGATCGGCGGACCGAGTTCGGGACCGGCCTGCGGGCCCGTCTGCTCAGGCGCCGCGCGTTGCGACTGGGTCCCGGCCGCGTACGCCTGCCTGCGCCGCTTGTTCAGCGGCCTTCTGCCATCTAGCTAGCCACATAGAGCCTCGGCGCCCCGCAGAGCGCCCGGCAAACGAAAGTCAGAGGCGCATTTCGTCACGTTGCACCACGTCCTCATGCGGGGCTCAGCCTGGGGAGAGCTCTTGGGCAAACTGAAGCCGGTTCCCCTCTGGGTCGAATACGTCCAGAAGGCGCATCTCGCCGTGCAACTCGAAGACGACGCCCACTTCGACACCCTCGTTTCGTAGTTCTTCCGCTACCGCTTTGACGTCCGCCACATCCACGTGGGCCACGCCCGCGTCCTCCTGCGGCTCGCCCTCGGCGAGACCGATCTCCATCCCGTCGCGCTCCAGCTTCACCCAGGTCCCGTCCGAGTCGACGTAGGTCTCCGTGAAACCCAGCTTCCCGGTGTAGAACGCGCGGCCCGCCTCGAGATCCCTGACCTGGTACCAGACCGGGGTCACTACAACGCGAGACCGGGCTCTTCCAGGAACGCCTTCACGTCGCGCAGGAACTCCGCCCCCGTGGCTCCGTCGACCGCGCGGTGGTCGCAGGTGAGAGTCAGCTCCATCCGCGGCCGCACGGCCGGTTGACCGTCGACGGGGACGACCTTGTCCTCGATCGAGCCGACGGCGAGAATCGCAGCCTGGGGTGGGTTGAGCACGGCGATGAAGCGCTCGATCCCGTACATGCCCAGGTTCGAGATCGTGAACGTCCCGCCGTCGAGGTCCGCCTGCTGGAGCTTCCCGCCACGTGCGCGCCCGACGAGCGCCGCGCGAGACTCGGCGATCTCGGCGATGGACTTTCGCTCGCAGCCCGGGATCACCGGCACCACGAGGCCGTTCGGGACGGCGACGGCGATGCCGATGTTCGCGGTCGGGTAGAGCTCGACCGCGTCACCCTTGTAGAGGGCGTTCACCGCTCGGTGGCGCATCAGGGCCGCGGCGCAGATCTTGGTGATGAGATCGGAGATGGTCGGCTTCACGCCTTCCCCGTGCAGCGCCACAAGACGTTCTCGGAGTGGGAGTGCGCGACTCATGTCGACCGTGATCCCCAGTTGGAAGACGGGCGCCTGCCAGGCCTCGGTCAGCCGCCGCGCGATGGTCTTGCGCATCGAAGACAGTTGCTGCACCTCGACGCCTTCGCTCGGCAACGCAGGAGCGGGAAGTGCGACCGCCGCTCCCGAGGCCGCCGTGCGCTCGACGTCCTCTGCGACGACGCGGCCGTCGGGGCCCGTGCCTGCCACCGCGCTCAGGTCGATGCCGCGCTCACGCGCGATGCGGCGCGCCAGCGGGGACGCCTTGATGCGGCCGCCGTTGTCGCCGGCGGGCTGCCTGATCTCGGCCATCTGATCGCTCAGCGCGGCAGAGGCGCGGCGGCCGCGCGCTCTGTCTTGTTCACGCGCGCGCGCGGGAGATCCTTCCTCCTCCGGATCGCCGGACACCTCCAGGGCGGCCGAGCCGTTCCCCGCAGGCTCGCTCGGCGCCAGCTCGACCTGCTCGCCCTGCTCGCCGATCACCGCGATCGTCCTGCCGACCTCGACCTCGCCCTCCGAGATCGCGATCTTCAAGAGGACGCCGGACGCCTCGGCCTCGACTTCCTGCGTCACCTTGTCCGTGTCGAGCTCGTAGAGCGGCTCGCCCTTCTCGACCTTGTCGCCCTCCGACTTGAGCCACTTCACGATCGTGCCGGACTCCATGCCCTGGCCGAGGCGTGGCAGCTTGACCTCAGTTGCCATCGACACGACCTACGGTTCGGCGAATTGCGTGAAGCACGTCGCCTGCGTGTGGGACGACGAACTCCTCCATCACGGGCGCGAACGGCAGCGGCGCGAACTTCGCGCCGACACGCTCGATCGGCGCGTCGAGCCAGTCGAAGGCGCCGTACTGGACCACGGCGGCGACCTCTGCGCCGAAACCGCCCCGCACGACTGCCTCGTGTGCGACGACGCAGCGGTTCGTCTTTCTCACTGAGGAGATCAGCGCGTCCTCGTCGAGCGGGAGCAGTGTCCGCGGATCGACGACCTCGACCGAGATGCCTTCCTGCTCGGCCTCGTTCGCCGCCGCGAGCGCCTCGTGCACGAGGCGCCCGGTTGCGATCACCGTCACGTCTTCGCCTTGACGATGCGTTCGCGCCAAACCGAGTGGGATCGGCTCGAGCTCGTCCGGAACGTCCTCCTTGATCCCGTAGAGCGTCCTGTGCTCGAAGAAGACGACCGGGTTGTCGTCGTAGATGGACGACCAGAGCAATCCGCGCACGTCAGTCGGTGTCGACGCGAAGACGACCTTAAGCCCGGGGATGTGCACGAACCACGATTCGAGCTGCTGCGCGTGCTGGGCGCCTGGCGACCAGCCTGCGCCGCCCTGCGTGCGAAAGGTCACCGGCACCGTCAGCTGGCCGCCGGACATGTAGCGGTGCTTCGCGGCCTGGTTGACGATCTGCTCGGTCGCGAGCGTGAGGAAGTCCTCGTACATGATCTCCGCCACGGGGCGCATCCCCTGCATCGCGGCGCCGATCGCCGCTCCCGCGAGCGCCATCTCGGAGATCGGCGTGTTGCGAACCCGCTCGGGCCCGAACTCGTCGACGAGCCCTTGCGTGACGCCCATCGAGCCGCCCATCTCGGCGATGTCCTCGCCCATGATGAAGACGTCCTCATCGTCGCGCATCGCCCGCGACAGCGCGTCTCTGACCGCCTCTCTGTAACTCAATTCAGGCATCTGCGTCTCCCGAGCGAAGCGAAGGGACTTACCGTCCCCGCGAAAAATGCGCAGCATCTTCTGCGGAAATCAGGCATAAACGTTCTTGAGAGCGTCCTCCGGCTTTGGATCCGTCCCGTTCTTGGCGAACTCGACCGACGCCTCGACGATCTCCTGCACCTCGCGGTCTATCTCTTCGACCTCGTCGCCCGAGAGCTCCAGCTTCGTGCGTAGGTGCTCGATCGGGTCCTGTGTCTTGCGCGTCTCTTCGAGCTCTTCCTTCGAGCGGTAGACCTGCGGATCGCCGATGTAGTGCCCGACGAGGCGATACGTGTTGACGGCGAGGAACACCGGCCCCTTGCCACCCCGGGCGTGCTCGAGCGCACGGCGCGTCGCCTTGTAGACGGCCTCGACATCCTGTCCGTCGACCTTGACCGCCTTCATGCCATAGGCGACCGCGCGCTGCGAGATGTCCTCGATCGGCATGTGCTGCCAGCTCGGTGTCGACTCGGCCCAGTGGTTGTTCTCGCAGACGAACACGGCGGGAACCTGCCAGAGCTGGGCCAGGTTGAGCGACTCGTGGAAGGTGCCGATGTTTGTCGCGCCATCGCCGAAGAAGGCGACGCCGACGCGAGGCTCGCCCCGCAACTTGAAGGCCAGTGCGGCACCGGTGATCGCCGGGAGACCGCCTCCGACGACTGCATTCGCGCCCATGTTGCCGCGCTCGACGTCGTAGAGGTGCATCGAGCCGCCGTAGCCGTGAGAACAGCCTTCGAGCTTTCCGTACAGCTCCGCCATCAACTCGTTGGGCGTCGTACCCTTCGCGAGCGTGTGTCCGTGGGCGCGGTGCGTCGAGGCGATGATGTCGCCCTCCTCGAGGGCGCGGCAGACGCCGACAGCGACTGCCTCCTGGCCGATCGCCACGTGCAGGAAACCCGGAAGCTCCCCCGCCCTGAATCGCTCCTCGACCTTCTCCTCGAACCGCCGGATCAGCAGCATCTCGCGGAAGAACTCGCGCAGATCCGACTTCGAGAGCATTCCTTTCTGCTCCACCTTCGCCATGAGCCTCAGTTTATGCTCAGGCTCTTGCGACTAGTCGGACAGTTCAACGAGCTCGAGCGGGACCTCGTCGACGAATGGGCCGAGCTCCGACTCCAGCTCACGGTGGACGAGGAATCACATGCCGAGCGGGCTGCGGCGCTCCTTGCCCCGGCGAACCCCGGTCGGCACGGCAGGGTCATCCGCTTTGTGGTCGACCGCCGCGGGCCGGGAATCGGAGCCGAGGCGCTCCGCCGGCTGCTCAAGCGCCTCGACGACGAACGCATCGGGGGAACGCTAGCCCTGCCGAGCGTCCTGAAGGCCGTTCCGGAAGAGCTGCGCAGGAAGGAGACGCTGCGCGCCCAGTGGGAACGGCGTCTCACTGGGGTCCCGGCCGACTGGAGCGACATCTATGCCGAGGTGCGACTGGACTCCACCGACTACCTCGAGCGCGGTGCGCTGCTGCTCGCCCCGGTCAATCCCGCGCGCTTCGGCGGCCCGGCGGCCTTGCGCTTCCGCAGCGCCCACCATTTCGGCTACGGCGTGTCTCCCGAGATGGCGGCACGCTGCTTCGCGCGCTGCGACGAGGAGGGGATCACGGGCGACGTGGAGATCCTGTACGTGCTTTCCGATACACATCCCGTAGCCACGCAGGGCCCCGTCTGGCTCCTCGGGGGGCGCACGGTATGAAGGTCGACCAATGAGCAATGGCGACCCGGTTTCCTGGTTCGTCATCGAGCCCGGCTGGAAGGTCGTCGATGCGCAGGGCCAAGAGGTGGGCTCCGTCGACGAGGTGGTCGGAGACTCGGGCGACGACATCTTCAACGGGCTCTCCATCTCGACAAGCCTCCTCGGGAGGCCTCGCTACGTTCCCTCCGAGCAGGTCGGAACGATTACCCAAGGACACGTGCAGCTGAAGCTCACCAAGGATCAGATCGGACGCCTCGGCGAGTTCGAGGAGCCGCCGACCACCGCCGAAATCCTTCCGGACGGAGCGGGCGCCGTCCGGAGGGCCGAAGCCGCGGTCGAGGCGCCGATCCATTCGCACCAAGAACGGCTCACCTTCCTCACGCGCATTCGCCACGCTTTACGGCGCGCGCTTGGTCGCTAGCCGAAGACGCGGACATTAGGCCAGGACGCCGGCCAGCTCACGAGCGAGCGTCTTCGCGTCCCGCTCTGACGGCGAGATGATGAGGACGGTGTCGTCTCCGGCGAGCGTGCCGACAATGCGGTCATGCTCGAGCTGGTCGAGTGCACGCGCGATCGCCGGCGCCGAGCCGAGCTCGGACTGCAGCACGACGACATTCCCTGCGGGCGTGACCTTGCGACCGAACTGACCCAGAATCGAATCGAGGACCTCGGCGGGATCGGTCCGGCGCGCGACGTCAGGCAGCACATACCGAGGTCGGCCGAAGTGGTCATGCACCTTCTCGAGCCCGAGCTGACGAATGTCGCGCGAGACGGTCGCTTGCGTGACGGCGCAGCCCGCGTCCGCAAGCGCGTCGAGCAGCTCGAACTGCGTGCCGACCCGCTTTCGTGAGACGAGGCTCTCGATCAGCCGCTGACGCTCCGCCTTCCCCAGCTGCATAACGCCAGCATACGTATGCAGGTTTGGCGGAGCTGGGCCTTGGTAGAACTCAAAGTCATGCTTCGGAAGCTCCTCTGGTCCGCGCTCTACGGCGCCTTCGCCGCGCTGGCCACGATCGTCTCGCGCCGCGCGGCCTCGCGGATCTGGCGTACGCTCACGGGCGAGGAACCGCCGACCAAGAAATGACAGCCGATCAAACAGTCGAGCGTGCGGCGAACAAGCTCCAGCAGCTCGCGAACCAGCTTGCGGGCGAAGGCGGCTTGAGGTCGAAGCTCGCCCAGCCATTAGCCGAGGACGCCGACCTCATTCGCAAGATGAAGCCGAGCCTGATCAAGGCGCGCGCCAAAGGCGAGGCTCCCACCAACCAGAAGCCCCGCCAGACAACCGTGGCGCCGTCTCGCGCTCAGCTTGGCGCCCGCCCGAAGGCTAGGAAGAAGAGCGGCGGGCCGAGCCCCTGGATCGTCGTCGGCGCCGCGTTCGCCGCCGGCATCGTGCTGGCGAAGTGGATCGACTGGAGAGGCCATGCCCACCCAAGGGACTGACGGCCGCCCGGCGCATGGTCTCGGCGCCGCCGTCAAGGAGGTCGCAGAGCGTGCGAGCGCGATCGTGCGTCTGGAGCTGGAGCTCGCCGCCATGGAGCTCAAGCGCAAGGTCTTCTCGCTCGGGCTCGGGATCGCCCTCGCCCTCGCAGCCGCAATCATGCTCCTCTTCGTCGTCGGCTTCGCATTCGCGACGATCGCGGCCGCGCTTGCGACAGCCGTGTCCACCTGGCTCGCCCTCCTGATCACGACCGGGATCCTCTTCTTGTTCGCGCTCGCGCTGGGCGTAGTGGGAGTGCTGAAGATCAAGCAGGGGTCGCCTCCCGTTCCCGAGCAGGCGATTCGCGAGGCGAGGCTGACGACGGAAGCGCTGAAGAGCGATGGCCGGTAGCAACAGCCGGACCTTCGAGGAGGTCCGCCGCGAGATCGAGTCCGAACGCGACCAGCTTGCAGGAGCCGCCGACACTCTTCGCGAGGAGATCGGCGAGGCGACCAACATCGGCGCCAAGGTGCGCTCCAAACTTCCGGCGGTAGCGGTCGGGGCGCTCGGAGTGGGCTTCCTGCTCGCAGGCGGCGTCGGGGCCACCGCACGGCTGATCTTCCGGCGCGGGCGGGAGGGCGAGACGAAAGCGAAGCTCGGCCGCTTCCGCTTTGTCGACCGCGACTGATCGAGACGCGACCGCCGGGCACGTCCCGAGCTCGCCGGAGAAGCTGAGCCCGGCCGAGTGGCTGGCCGCGCTCAAGCGCAGCTTCGCCGCTTTCATGAAGGACGACTGCATGGGACTCTCCCAGCAGATCGCCTACAGCTCGCTCCTCGCCTTCTTCCCGGCCGTAGCCTTCCTCGTCGGGGCGCTCGGTCTCTTTCACCTGTTCGACGACGTGAAGACGCTGCTCGACCCGATTGCGCCGAACGGCGTGATCAAATTCATCACGAGCCTGCAGAAGGACTCACAGGGCGGAACGTCGGCAGCGGCATTCCTGATCGGCTTCTTCGGGGCGGTCTGGGCTGCAAGCGGGGCGATCACCTCGGTGATCAAGGCCGTGAACAGGGCCTACGAGCGGCAGGAGACACGTCCCTTCTGGAAGGTACGCGGAATCGCAATCCTCCTCGTCGTCACGAGCGGGATCACGACGGCCGGCATCTTCCTGCTCATCGTCGTCGGCGGAGCACTCGGCGATGCGATCGCGAAGAAGGCAGGACTGGGCGGCGCCTTCCAGTGGATCTGGGGGATCGCACGCTGGCCCGTTGCGTTCTGCGCGATCCTGCTCTTCTTCGGGCTCGTGTACTACCTCGCACCGAACAAGGAGCAGCGAAGCTGGAAGTGGATCACGCCGGGCTCGGTCGTCGGCGGGCTGCTCTGGCTCCTCCTCTCGGGCCTCTTCGCCCTCTACGTCACGTACGCCGGGAACTACACCAAGACGTACGGGACGATCGCGAGCGGCGTCATCCTGTTGCTGTGGCTCAACTACTCGGCGTTCGCGCTTCTCTTCGGTGCGGAGCTCAACGCCGAGCTTGACCGGCAGGCCGATGTGCGCGCGGCCGGCGGTGAGCGCGCCGGTCTCGTGAAGCTCGCTAGGAGGGAAGCGTGACGACCAGCGAGCCGCGCAGCGTCCTGTGCCTGTCCGAGCGGTACGAATAGAAGGAGCGGAAGGCGGCTTGTCCACTCATTTGCAACGCAGAAAGGACGGCCTCGCGGCCGCCCTTTCGCGTTGAGCTCGTGGTACTGCGGCTAGACGGTCGCCCGGCCGGCTCGACGGAGCGTCAGGCCGCTGGCAATCAAAGTCGCTGCTGCGAGAACCACGATCCAGAGCGGGAAGCCCGTGAAAGGCAGTACACCCGACCCGACCGATTCGATCGCGCCGAGGACGCCGCCCGCAGGCGCACCCTTGCCGCCTGAAGCCGTCGCGCCGAGGACGCCGCCGACCGTCGAGTTGCCGTGTGTCGTGGCGCCGGCAGTCGACGACGGCGTGCTCGTGACAGACGTGCTCGTGACGGACGTGGTGTTCGTGCCGCCAGACACGCTCGCCCCGACCGTCGCGCTCCCGGACGTGCTGCCGGTCGTGCCACCCGTCGTCCCACCCTGCGAGCAGGAGGTCGTCGAGTAGCTCTTCACGGCATGGACGTCGACCCAGTGGTTCCTCTTGCAGTCCAGGACCTTGTGCGGCTGGCTGTTGCCGGGACCGTAGACCTTGGTGCCGGCAGGCGCGCCCCGCGAGTTCGCGATCTGCGCTGCGGTCTCGCTGTTGCCGTACCGCTTGGACGAGTCGGGCTTCGCCGCCGTCTGGGCGGTAGCGGCAGTGGCCCCGCTCGAGGTGCAGGTCGCGCTCGAGCCGGTGCCGCCGCCCGTCGTGCACATCGTGGGCTTGTTGCCTTTCGCAGTTGCGCTCGTCGGCTTCGCACCGGCCTCAGCGCCGGCGTTCTGGTCGGCGCTGCCGCCGCCGGAAGCCTGAGTGGAGACGGATTCCTGTGAGACGGATTCCTGTTTGATCTGGCCCGGCGCGTTAGCCGAGTTGCCGTGAGCATCCGCCGAGTTCCCGGCCGCGGCCTGGGAAGCGGACCCGTTCGCGGAGGCGGTTTGGGTCTCGGCCGTGCCGTTCCCGTTCCCGTTGCCCGCGAGAGCCGAGCCCGTGAACGCGGCGATGCCAAAGGCGAGCAGAATCGCGCTCGTCAGGGCCGCAGTGCGCTTCGTCATCTCCTTCTCTCCTCGTTGTCGCGTCACATTGCAGAGAGGCTTTACGCGGAAAGAACGAATCAGCAACCCATATGGATACGGGTTGGAACGAATATTTCCCTGGACTAAGCCCTGAGCTGTGCGCCGAACGCCTGTTCCAAGGCAGCCACGATGCGGTTTCGGAACTCTGCGGCGTCCTCGTCAGTGAGCGTCCGCTCGGGTGATTGGAAGGTCACCGAAAACGCGATCGACTTCTTTCCCGGGTCGATCTGCCCGCCGCGGTAGACGTCGAAGGCGCGCATCTCGCGAAGCTCCGGGCCGGCCGCCTCGTGAGCCGCCGCGACGAGCTGCCCTGCGGTCACGTCGTCCGCAACGACGAAGGCGAGATCCTGGCGCACGGGCGGATACGTGATGACGTCCTCATAGACGATCAGATCGGGGACGCGGTCGACGAGCGCATCGACGTCGAGCTCGAACGCGCCCCATTCGCCGGGGAGGTCGGGCTTCCGCACTGAGGCGACCCAGCCCTCGTCGGTGCGGACGCCGCGGCCGGCTGCGGGCAGGTCGTCCGCGGGTCGGAAGGTCGGCTCGACGCCCAGGGCTGCGTAAAGGCCTTCAGCCGTGCCCTTGGCGAAAGCGAACCCGCCTTGCGCGATCCCGCCCACGCGCCAGCGCTCCTCGGGCAGCTGCTCGCCGGTCGGGAGGTACACGTGCGCCTGTTGGAAGAGCGCAATGTCGTCGTTGCCGGCATCGACATTGCGCAGCGCCGACGCGAGGAGGCCTTCGATGAGCGAAGTTCGGAGAACGGCCTGCTCGCTCGAGAGAGGCTCTTGCAGCGCGACACCGCCTGTCGCCGACTCCTCCGGCAACAGGCTCCACGTGTATGCCTCCGAGTAGCCGAATCCGACGAGGACGTCCTCGATCCGCCGGCGGATCCGCTGATGCTTGGACAGTCGGCCGAACATCGCCTGGCGGGTCGGCAGGCGGGCCGGCACGTCCGCGAGGCGGAAGCGCGCGACCTCTTCGACGACGTCGATCTCGCGGGTGACGTCACGAGCGCGCCAGGTGGGAACCGACACCTTGTCTCCGTCGACGCCGAACTCCAGCCGCCGCAAGATCGCGTGCTGTTCGTCGGGAGGGGTCTCGATGCCGAGGACTGCGTCCGTTCGCGCGGGGCGAAAGCGGACTACCGGAGGCTCGGGGAGCCCGGCGTGGACGTCGGCTTGCCCGACCCAGCTCGCACCTGCAAGCTCGACGATGAGCTGCGTCGCGAGCTTGGCCGCCTGCTCGGCGAGATACGGGTCGACGCCCTTCTCCCACCGGTTCGAGCCCTCGGTCCGGAGCCGCAAACGCTCAGAGGTGCGGAAGATCGTGTACGGCTCGAAGTTCGCAGCCTCGAGCAGGATCTCCGTTGTGTCGGGACCGATCTCCGTCTCCGCGCCGCCCATGATCCCCGCGAGCGCGACAGAACGCTCACCGTCGGCGATCATCAGGTCGTACGGCTCGAGCTCACGTTCGACGCCGTCGAGCGTGCGCAGCTTCTCCCCCGGCTTGGCGTGTCTCACCACGATCTTGCCGCCTGCAAGCTTCTCGTAGTCGAATGCGTGCAGCGGGTTGCCGAGCCCAAGCATCACGTAGTTCGTGATGTCGACGACGTTGGAGATCGGCCGCATTCCCGCAGCGAGCAGCCGGGCCCTCAGCCAGACCGGCGCCGGCCCGATCGTCGCGCCCCGGAAGAGTCGGCCGACGTAACGCGGGCAGGCTTCGAAGTCCTCGATCGTGATCTCGAGCGACTCGTCGGCGTCATGCCGGGGATCGGTGCCAGGAGGCGGCGCGAGCTCCAGGTCGTAGAGCGCAGCAACTTCGCGTGCGATTCCGTAGACGGCCAGCAGGTCCGGCCGGTTGTGGCTCGTCTCCAGCTCGAGAACCGTGTCCGTGAGCGGCAGCACATCCGCGAGCGGCGTTCCCGGCTCGAGCCCGTCCGGCAACAGCATGATCCCGCTGTGATCCGTGCCGAGCTCGACCTCGTCCTCCGCGAGGATCATTCCGTCGCTGAGCTCGCCGCGGACCTTGCGCTGCTCGAGCTGCAAGCCGTTCGGCAGCACGGCACCGGGCAGCGCGACGGCGACCGTTGCGCCCGCTCCGAAGTTCCACGCCCCGCACACGATCTGGCGCGGGCTGCCGTCGCCGACGTCCACCTGGCAGAGCTGGAGCCGGTCCGCGTTCGGGTGCTTGACCGCGTCGAGCACGCGGCCGACACGGAAGAGGCCGAGGTTGCCGTCGACGTCGGCGACGCCGACCGTCACGATCCCGTCGAGCTCGCACGTCGAGATCACGAGCCGGTCCGCGAGCTCGGGGATCGGCATCTCGATCGGGACGTACTCCCGTAGCCAGCTGATCGGGACCTTCATTTAGAACTGCCTCAGAACCCGCAGGTCGTTCTCCCAGAACATGCGGATGTCGGGGATGCCGTGGCGCTGCGCGGCGATGCGGTCGAGGCCGAGGCCCCACGCGAACCCGGACCACACCTCGGGTTCGTAGCCCATCTTCTCGAACACTGCCGGGTCGACGGCGCCTGCGCCGCCCATCTCGAACCAGCCCGTGTACTTGCAGAATGCACATCCCGAGCCGCCGCACAGGAAGCACGTGACGTCGAACTCCACCGAGGGCTCCGTGAACGGGAAGAAGCTCGTCCGCATCCGAACGTCGCGGTCCTCGCCGAACATCGCGTGGAAGAAGTGCAACAACGTCCCTTTGAGGTCCGCGAGCGTGATCCCGTGATCGACGGCCAGAGCTTCGACCTGGTGGAAGTTCGGCGTCGAGCGGGGGCTCGGAGTGTCGCGCCTGTACGTGCGGCCCAACGTCGCGATGTAGATGGGCGGCTGACGTTCCTCCATGACACGGATCTGCCCGGTCGACGTGTGCGTGCGCAGCAACGTGTCGTCGTCGATGTAGAACGTGTCGCGATGGGAGCGCGAGGGATGCGTGAGCGGTTGGCTGAGCGCGTCGAAGTTGTGCCAGACCGTCTCGACCTCGCGGGTATCGACGATCTCATACCCCAGCCCGAGGAAGATGTCCTCGACTTCCCGCCTGATCTGTGTCAGCGGATGGAGGCGCCCCCGCCGGAGCTGTGTGCCGGGCAGGGTGACGTCGAGCTGCTGGTCGAGCTCGGCCAGAGCGCCGCGCTCGAGCTCTGCCTCACGGGCAGCGAACGCTCCCTCGAGACGCTCGCGCACGGCGTTGAGCGTGATGCCGGCCTCTCGGTCGCGGACGTTCCGGAGCCCCACTTTGAGCTCGCTCTTGCGGCCCAGCCAGGCGGTGTGCGCCTCGGCCAGCTCTCCGGCCGTGGTCGCTTCCGCAAAACTCTTCAGCGCATTGCTCGCGTACTCCTCCCAGTCCACAGGGCGAATAGTGCCCCTTCCGGTAATACTGCCGCGCTTCTGGGTCGCGAGCACCAAGCCAGAGGCCGCACTCGACTGCGCCCAGGCTGGTTTGCCTGGGCAAAGGCGAGGGTGGACTCTGGCGCCGTGTGATCGCGGGCCAGAAGCCCGGCGGGTATTGCCGGGAGGGGCACCAAGCTTTTGAGCAGTTACGACGCGATAGCGGAGCTGTACGACCCCTGGAGCGCCAGCGTGGTGGAGGACGTCGCCTTCTACCTCGAGGAGGCGCGCCGCTCGGGCGGGCCGGTCGTCGAGCTCGGAGTGGGTACAGGGCGGATCGCAGTGCCGCTCGGCGCCGACGGGATCGACGTGATCGGGATCGACTCGTCGCGCGCGATGCTCGAGGTCTGCGCGCGCCGCGCGGCGCTTGCCGGAGTCACGCTCGACCTACGTGTAGGCGACCTGCGCGAGCCGCCGGTGACCGAGCGCGTCCCTCTCGTGATCTGTCCGTTCCGCTCGCTGCTGCACATGCATACCGACGAGGACCGACTCGCCGTCCTCGGCGCTACGTACGACCTGCTCGTGCGGGGCGGGCATTTCGTCTTCGACGTGTTCGCGCCCGACGCTCACGACATCGCCCAGACCCAAGGCAAGTGGCTCGAGCGGGAGCCGGGAATCTTCGAGCAGGCAGTGTGGGACGAGTCCGCGCGAACGCTCACGCTGACCGTACGCGGCGACGAGCGGCAGACGACGATGGCGCTCGCGTGGCTTTCGCCCGACGAGTGGCGCGACCTCCTCGAGCGATCGGGCTTCGAGATCGAAGCTTGCTACGGCTGGTTCGACCGCACTCCGTATGACGGACGCGCGGACACGGTGTGGGTCACCCGGCGCGCCGACTGAGCTCGTAGAGCGCGATCGCGCCGGCGGTCGCGACGTTCAACGATTCAGAGCCCGGCGCGAGCGGGACCGTCGCGCGCCCCTCGCACGTTGCGAGCACGCTCTCGGGGAGCCCTTCGCGCTCGGCCCCCAGGACGAACGTCGTCGGGCCGGACAGGTCGAGCTCCGCCGGCGGCATGCCTCCGTGCGCGACAAGCGCGATCCGTCGACCGGGCGCGTCGTCGAAGGCGAGCAGCGGCACGCGGAAGAGCGCACCCATCGACGCGCGCAACGCTTTGGGGCCCCTTGCATCGGCGGAACCCTCCGAGAGAGCGACGAAGGCAGGACCGAGCGCGGCGGCCGAACGGATGAGCGTGCCCACGTTGCCCGGATCGCCGATGTGCCAGAGCGCAAGACCGACCTCGGGGACAGGCGCGCGCGGCAGATCATCGCGCCGGAAGATGCCGATCACACGCGGGGGGTGGCCGAGCGTCGACACCTCGGCCAGCAAGGCAGGCTCCACATTCTCTCCGGCGCTGAGCACCTCGACCGGCTCGATCCCGGCGTCGAGCGCGGCTTGCAGCAGGTCCTCTCCCTCCGCTATGAAGAGCCCAAGCTTGTCGCGCCAGCCGCGGTCGTGCAGCTTGCGAACGAGCTTGAGCTTCTCGTTCTCGCGAGAGGTGATCAGGCTGCTTCGGAGCCGAGCGCCGACTTGGCCTTTTCGGCTATCGCGCGGAAGGCCTGCGGATCGCTGACGGCGAGATCGGCGAGCACCTTGCGGTCGAGCTCGATCTCCGCCTTCTTCAAGCCCGCGACGAACTGGTTGTACGAGAGGCCGTTCGCGCGCGCGGCTGCATTGATCCGCATGATCCAGAGGCGGCGGAACGTCCGCTTCTTGTTCTTGCGGTCGCGGTACGCGTACGTGAGCGAGTGGTCGACCTGCTCCTTCGCGTAGCGGTACGAGGATTTCTTCAGCCCCCAGTAGCCCTTGGCCTGATCGAGAACCTTGCGCCGCTTCTTGCGGGAGGCGACGGAACGCTTGACGCGTGGCATCTACGATCGCCTCGCCCGTTTGCCGAGCATCTGTTTCAGGGCGCCCACGTTCGCCTCCGCCACCGGCTGGTCCTTGCTGAAGCGCCGCTTCCGTTTCGAGGTCTTCTTCGTCAGGTTGTGGCTCTTCATCGCCTGGCGGCGCAGGAGCTTGCCGCTGCCGGTGACCTTAAACCGCTTCTTCGCGCTGCTCGATGTTTTCGTTTTGGGCATCTCTTTTGACTCCTGCGTTCTTCGTCGGCGCCAGCACCATGGTCATGTTCCTGCCGTCGAGCAGCGGCTGCGATTCCACCATTCCGATCTCCTGGACGTCCTCCGCGAGCCGCATCAGCAGATCGCGGCCGCGTTCGGGATGGGTGGTCTCGCGGCCCCTGAACATGATCGTCACCTTTACCTTGGCGCGCTGGTTCAGGAAGCGCTCGACGTGGCCTTTCTTCGTGTTGTAGTCGTGAACCCCGATCTTTGGCCTGAGCTTGATCTCCTTGACGTTGATCTGCGTCTGGTGCTTGCGCGCGAGCTTGGCCTTCTGCTCCAGCTCGTACCGGTACTTCCCGTAGTCCATCACGCGGGCCACCGGCGGATCGGCCTGTGAGGCGACTTCCACGAGATCGAGTCCCTTGTCGAAGGCGTACTGCATCGCCTCCTTCGTGGGCTTGATCCCGAGCTGCGAGCCGTCGTCGTCGATCAACCTGACCTGCGAAGCGCGGATGTAGTCGTTGATCCGTGCCTGCGGAGCGGGCCTCGAGGGCGGTTCGACCGTGCGCCTCGGCCTCAAAGGGCTATCACCAAGCTAACTTCGATCCTTTCTCTAAAACAACAAAGCCGCTGCACGCAGCGGCCCAAAATCCTCGTCCTGACGACTCGGTTGAACCACGCTGAGCTCAAGCTCGCGAGGTGAGGAACGTGGGCGCTCCTGCTTGCAGACCTACAGGGTAGCAACCTCTGAGATTTCCGCACGGAGGGCGTCAAGGCTGAGGATCGACTGCTCCCCTCCCCGCTTCCGCACCGCCAGGGACTCGTCGGATTCCTTGTCCCCGTAGACGATCACGTAAGGGACCTTCTCGAGCTCGGCGTCGCGGATGCGCTTGCCCACGGTCTCGTCCCGCTCGTCGATCTCGACTCGGTAATGGCCCAACTGCTGCTCGAGCGCGTGGGCCGCCTCGCGGTGATCCTCGCCCACCGGAATGATCCGGATCTGCACCGGCGCGAGCCAGAACGGAAACGCCCCCGCATAGTGCTCGATCAGGATGCCGATGAAGCGCTCGAACGAGCCAAAGAAGGCACGGTGGATCACAAACACCGAATGCTCCTGGTTGTCGGCGCCCATGTAGGTCAACCCGAAGCGGGCGGGCATCTGGGCGTCCAGCTGGATCGTCCCGAGCTGCCACGAGCGCCCAAGGACGTCCGTCATGTGGAGGTCGATCTTCGGGCCGTAGAACGAGCCTTCTCCCTCGCCGACGAAATACGACGTGCCGTGCCGCTCGAGCGCGCGCACGAGCTCACCTTCCGTGAAGTCCCACTCCTCGTCGGTGCCGAGCTTGTTGTCGGGTCGAGTCGAGAGCTCGGCCCGCGGCTCCAGCCCGAAGATGCCGTAGAGGTACTTCAGGTAGTCGAGAGTCCCGTCGAGCTCGGACTCGATCTGCTCGCGTGCGCAGAAGATGTGCGCGTCGTCTTGCGTCACGTGACGCACGCGCGTCAGCCCATGCAGGACTCCCGCGAGCTCGTTACGGTGGAGCGGCGCCGCCTCGGCGTACCGCAGTGGCAGGTCGCGATAACTCCGCAGCGCACTGCCGTAGAGCAGCATGTGCCCGGGGCAGTTCATTGGTTTGATCGCGAAGAGGTGCTCCTCGTCGAGCGGGATCAGGAACATGCTCTCGCGGAATTTCTCCCAATGGCCGGATGTGATCCAGAGGGCCTTGTCGTAGATGAGCGGCGTTTTCACCTCGAGGTAGCCGCGCCTTGCGTTCTCCCGCCGCCGCAGCTCCTCGAGCGTGTTGAAGATCGTCATCCCCTTCGGGTGCCAGAACGGTGACCCGGGCGAGTGCTCGTCGAAGTGGAAGAGGTCGAGCTGCTGCCCTAGCCGCCTGTGGTCACGACGTTTCGCCTCTTCGATCCGCGCGAGATATGCATCGAGATCCGCTTGGGAGTAGAACGCCGTCCCGTAGATGCGCGTCAGCTGCTTGTTGTGTTCGTCGCCGCGCCAGTACGCCCCGGCGAGCCCCGTCAGCTTGATCGCCTTGATCGGCTTCGAGTTCTGCAGGTGCGGGCCGCGGCAGAGATCAGTGAAGTCGCCCTGCGTGTAGAAAGAGATCGGGCCCTCTGCCGTTCCGACGAGCTCGACCTTGTACGGCTCGCCCTCTGCCTCGAAGCGCTTGCGCGCCTCGTCGGCGGAGACTTCCTCCCGGGTCCACTCGCGACCTTCCTCGAGCTCGCGGCGGATCTCCTCCTCGATTCGCGGCAGATCATCTTCGCCGATCGGTTCCGAGAATTCGAAGTCGTAGTAGAAGCCGTTCTCGATCGGCGGGCCGATCGCGACCTTCACGCCGGGATAGAGGCGCCGGACAGCCTCGGCGAGGAGATGCGCAGAGGAGTGCCGCAGAACGGAGAGCGCGTCCGGGTCGTCCTTGTCTCTCGTCGTCAGGATCTGGACGGGCCGCCCGTCCTCGAGCGGCAGCCGCAGATCCTGAACGCGTCCATTCGTACGGACTAGGACGGCCTCGTCGGCGAGCTTCGGCCCGATCGCCCGGGCTGCGTCGAGACCCGTGGCACCGTCGGGAAGTTCGAGTTCGGAATCGTCGGGCAGAAGGACTTTCATGACAGAACAGGATAAGGAACATCCCCGCGAGGACGACCGCGACGACGAGCTCGACGAGTCACCGGTGCCGGATCCGACCGACAAGGAGCAACCGTCAGACGACGATCCGGAGGCCGACTAGGCACCCGCGCATGACCCGCGCAAGAATTGTCAAGTCTCTTCGACCGAGCTTCGCAGCCTGGCCGGCGCTTTGAGCCAGTAGCTCTCTCGCATCCATTCCAGAGCGTTTTCAAGCGACTCATCGTCGGTGACGGTCGCGGTGAGCCAGCCGTAGCGTCCGACGTACCGCGCGATACCGACATATGGCATATGCAGCGCAATTTCGCGTTCTTCCGCCGTGAGCTTCACCGTCAGCGACACCGGATCATCTCCGTCCGACATTGCTGCGAACATTTTGTTGTCGCCAACCTTGAAAACCGGATGTCCCCAAGGCGCGTCTTCATACGTCTCTGGAAACGACAATGCAAGATCGCGGATACGTTGTCCGTACGACATGTGTTGTATTTTCATCGTTTCGTAGGGAATCGTGCGGGGTACGCAACGCACGATTCAAAACTGCTAGGAGGAGAGATGCCTCAAAACATACGAGACGTCATGACCTCCAATCCGTGCACCATCGACGCAGAGAAATCCGTTGCGTACGCCGCGAAGATGATGCTCAAGGAGGATGTCGGCCTCGCACCGATCGTAGAGGGCGACAGGTTGATCGGGATGCTGACCGACCGCGATATCGCGACGCGGGTCGCAGCAGAGGGGAGAAACCCCGATCAGGTGAAGGTTCGCGACGTGGCGTCAAAGCAGCTCATCACCATCGGTCCAGGGCAGGATCTGGACGAAGCGCTGCGAAAGATGGCCAAGCATCAGGTACGCCGTCTACCGGTAGTCGCGGAAGACGGTCGGCTCGTCGGTGTCGTTGCGCAAGCTGATATCGCGCGAGAAGGTGACGACAGTCAGACGGGTCAGCTCGTAGAGGAAATCTCCGAATCAGGAGGACGGATGTCAAGCATCGAAGAAGTGCAGTTCCCAAGGCGGGTGGAAGACGAACAACCGCAGGTGGAAAGCCTGTTGGGCCAGGAGCCCCAGGTCGAAGAGCGGCAGCAGGAAGAGGAAGGCATCTCCAAGGTGCAGTCCTCGAGCCGTGGACGGCGCAAGAAGCGGTCGACGGCCAAGCGCAAGACGGCGGCCAAAAAATCCACGGGGACCCGCAAGCGTAAGACCGCTTCGCGGAAGCGGAGCACAGCGAAGCGGAGCACCGCGAAGAAGCGGAGCACGACCAAGAAGCGGAGCACCGCCAAGCGCAAGACGACGTCGCGGAAGCGCAGCACCGCGAAGCGCGGCACCACCAAGCGCCGCGGAGCCGCCAAGAAGCGCGGCACGGCGAAGAAGCGCAGCACCGCGAAGAAGCGGGGCACGGCGAAGAAGCGGGGCACGGCGAAGAAGCGGGGCGCCGCGAAGAAGCGCGGCACCGCCAAGCGCAAGACGACGTCGCGGAAGCGCAGCACCGCGAAGCGCAAGACGACGTCGCGGAAGCGCAGCACGGCCAAGCGCAGCACCGCCAAGAAGCGTGGCACGGCGAAGAAGCGCAGCACCACCAAGCGCCGCAGCACCGCCCGCCGCTCGACGGCGACGCGCAAGACCGGCACGCGCCGGCGCACGACACGCCGCAAGACGCGGTAGCTGGAAGCTCAGCAGAACGAAAAGGGCCCCGCGTGAGCGGGGCCCTTTTTTCTTGCCGCGCGTCTTTGGTCGCTAGGTGCGGGCCAGCGTGATCGGCGGAGTGGTGAAGGTCTCCCAGTCGGCCGAGTTGCCCGCATCGCCGAGCGCCTTGAGGGCGCTCAGCTTGAGGACGTAGCGACCGTTCGGGACGGCTTTGCGGTGATCGCCGTTCCCGACGCCGTTGTCCTGCGATCGGGTGCCGTCCCAGTCGAACTCGAAGAACGCCGTTGCGGTCGAGTTTCGGCCGAGGAACTCCTGCTGCGTCACGTAGTTGAACACCGGGTGAACCGCCGACCCGTCCGCCTTGAAGACCTGGATGTTCAGCCTGCGCACCTGATGGTTCAGATGGAAGAGCAGGATCGGGAAGTCGCTTCCCTGCAGCGTGAACGTCGCGCCCGCCGCCCCGAGACGCGAGACGCCGGGGCCGAGACACCCATCCGCGGAGCCGGCTTTGATCTGGAACACGGCCGGCAGGCCGCAGTTGGCTGCGGTCAAGACCGGCAGCGACTGGTAATCGCCGAAGAACCCGACGTACGGAACGCGTAGCGTCACGCCGCCGCCGCGCGGGGTCAGCACGACATAGCCGCCGTAGAGGCTCTTGTCGCGCCAGGCGCCCGCCTGGATGTTGACGTTGACCGCGGCGCTGCCGCCCGCGGGAACCGTGATGCTCGGCGAACTGAAGGTCGCCGTGTCGGCTCCGACGAGGTACGTGAAGTTGAACGGGTACACCGCCCCGGCCGTCGTCGACGGTCCGGTTCCGATCGTCGTCACTTCGGAGAGGTCGTAGGTGACCGGCGCGGTCCCGCCGTTCGTAACGGTGAGCTGGGAAGCCCCGCCGCTGCCCTCACCGAGGGAGATCTTGGCCGGGGTGACCCAGGCAGGCGTGGTGACTGCGTTGACGATCTGCGCGAGACCGGCGCCCTGCCGCCACGTGGGCTCGAGGAGCCCCGAGGTGGGTGCGATGTTGACGCCCTTGGGCAGCGCCGTGTTCATGAGAAGCGTGCGCACCATCGCGGGTGAGATCTGCTTGTCCTTCGCCTGAAGGATCAGCGCCGCCAGCCCGGCGACGTGCGGGGCTGCCATCGACGTGCCACTGATCGTGTTGTGGCCGCCGAACTGCTGGTGCGGCCACGTCGAGTAGATCTGGCCGCCCGGTCCGCCGATGTCCGGCTTGAGGCCGAGCTCGGCGTCGGTGCCGAACGAGCTGAAGTCCGAGACGAGGCCCGCGGTTGCAAGCGGAGCCTCGAGGACCTGATCGGTCCAGGTCAGCGTGTGATTTGTCGCGAGGCCGCTGAAGATCGCTGCGCCGTCCGCCGCGGTGATCGCCGCGACGGGAATCGTGACGGGCTCCGCACCGACCGGCGTCGGCGCGACCGTCGGGCTAAGCGCTCCCGCGACGTTGTTGTAGAGCACGACGCCGATCGCGCCGGCGCGCTGCGCATTGATCGCCTTGTTGTAGAACCCGCAGGTCCCTCGGCGGATGAGAGCGATCTTGCCCGCCAATGAACTCGAGAGCGGCGCGACGCAGCCGTCGTCGGCGGTCGCGGGGGTCCCGGTCGCGACGAGCTCGGCGCTGCCCGACTGGGGCACAGTCGCCAGCGAGCCGGACGCGCGGTTGTACGTGTACAGGGTCGAGCCGACCTGGAACGCCGGGAGGGTCGCTTTCGTGTTGTCGAACGAAGCCACGCCGATCACGTTGCGTCCGACGCCCGGCGCCCCGGCCGACCAGAGCTGGCCTCCGTTGACTCCGCTGTTCCCGATCGAAGCGACGACGGTTACGCCGGCGGCCGAGAGGTTGTCGGCCGCGACGGCCGTCGGGTACTGCGCCCAGTTGGTGAAGGCCGCGCCGATGCTCATGTTGAGGACATCCGCATGGTCGGCGAGGGCCAGCTCCATTGCGTGCACCATGACGTCGCTGTCGGTGCCGCCGTTGCACCCGAAGACCCTGTAGGCGAGAAGCTGAGCGCCCGGAGCGACGCCCACGACCTGACCGTCGTCCGTGTGACCCCTGCCGTCTGCTGCGGCGATGCCCGCTACGTGCGTGCCGTGGGCGGCGTCGGAGGTGCCGGCGCCAAGGACTTCCGCCCGGTCGGCGACGTCAGGATCGCAGGGAAGAGGATCGGCATCCGGATGCGGGACCGGCTCGAAAGCCGGACCAGGGGTCGCGTTGTAGGCGTCGCCGACCAGGTCGAATCCGCCGCGCACCTTGCAGCCCGGACCGAAGCAACCGCCGAACTCTGGCAGCGTGTAGTCGAGACCGCTGTCCATGATCGCGATCGTCACGCCCGAGCCGTCGAGCCCGAGCTCTGTCTGGGCGATGTCAGCGCCTGTGAGCCCGACCGCATTCTTCAAATCGATGTTGTTGTTGGGGGCGCTCTCGGATGGAGGAAGCGACAGCGTCTCGACCGGATACACCGCTTTGACGCCGGTGACCGAGCGGAGAGACGCGACCTGTGACGGTGCCACCGACACCGAGAAACCGTTCCAGAGCGAGTCGTACGAGTAGCGCTCGGTCAGCTTGACGCCGACTGCAGCCGCATTGGCCTTGAACGCGTCGCGTTCGGCCTTGAGCGTCGCTTTGCTCGTCCCCTTCACCGCAGGCGGGCTTGAGAGCTCGACGAACCACTTGGTGCCCGTTTCGTTGGCCGCGCCGCCGATCGGACCCGAGCCGGAGCCGTCTCCGGCGCCGGCTGGTGCAACCGCAAGACCTGTAAGACAAAGAAGCGTGACGGCGAGCCGCAGAAACTTGCTCAACTTTCCTCCCGTTCAATATCCGATCGGTGTCAGAGCCCTACCGAGACCCCCCTCGGTACCTCGGATCGTTGGCGATATCCAATCTCATGTCAAGAAAGCTCATACCCCTTTCGGGGGCCGCAATTCGGAGTGATTTCTTTCGGCCCAGGCTGACCGGACACTTCCCGCAGCATGACCTAAATTGGCCGGGTCCGAACCGTCTTCAGGCGCCGCCAGGTAGCACCCGCCAGCAGGCCGAGGACCAGCGTCGGGATGATGGTCAGAAATCGGTAGATGAGCACCGCGGCGACGACCTCGGCGTTGGCGCCGCCGAAACCGACCAACGCGGCCACCAACCCGACCTCGACGACGCCGAGCCCGCCGGGCGTGATCGGCAACGAGCCTAGGAGCCGAACGAGCGACCAGGCGGCGAAGGCCTCTGCGCCGCTCACCTCGCTCGCCGACACGCCGACGACCCGGAGCGAGACGAGAAAGACCACGAAGACCGACAGCTGTCCGGCGAGCGTCGCCAGCGTGAGGACGTGCCAGCGACGTCTCAGCAGGCCAACCGCTTCGTTGCGGAAGCCTACGAACGATTCCCCGCTCCAGTCGACGGGCTTGTGCCGCAGGATCCGAAGGCTCCGGTTGGCGAGCCGCGCGGCGATGTTGCCGACGAAGCGGGCGAGCTGCGGCGTGGACAGCCCGGCCGCGAAGCCGGCTGCTGCGACCACGAAGACGGCCAGACCAACTACTGCGACGCTCTGGAGGGCGGCGTTCTGCTCTTGCTGGAGCGTGAGGAGAGCGAGCGCTACGGCAGGGAAGCCGAGCAACGCAAATTGGTTCCAGATGCCCGTCAAAGCCGCGGCCAAGGCGACAGAGTGGGCGGGAAGCCCCCAGCCCCGCAGCATCGCGTAGGAGAGGGCCACGCCGACCGCCGCTCCGCCAGGCGCGACGTAGGTGGACGCTGTCGATGCCTGGGTCACCACGAACGCCCTCCGGAAGCCAAGTTGCGGGAGTGCGGCCATCCACGGAGGCGCGAAAGTGGCCAGGTTCAGCAACGTCGCCAGCAGGAGCGCAACGATCTGCTTCCAGGAGAGCCCCTCGACCACCCCCCAGACCTCACCGTAGTCTGCGATCCGCGGTAGGACGAATGCAAAGACCGCAGCCACGACCGCGATCCCGACCACGATCCCGATGCGCTGCCACCGCCGCGACTTCGGCGGACGCGACCGCGTAGGTGAATCAGACGACGGACTCCTCCTGCGGTTGTTTCCTGTTCTTCGAGAGGAGCTCCTTCATCTGCTTGTAACCGAATGCCCACAGCATGACCGCGACGGCGAGCAGGACGTTCCAGAGGGTGATGACGGCGTCCTGGGTGATCGAGAAGGCCGCGATGTCGTTGGTCGAGGCGTACCTGCGTAGCGTGGCGACGTCGAGGGCCTGGATCGCGTAACGCCGCCAGTCACTAAAGATCGCGGCGCCCTGCTTGGCGTTGTGCCAGAGGCTGAGAAGCCGTGGCTTCAGGCGCGGCCAAAGCAAAACGACGACGGCGATCGCCACGACGACGATGATCGGCACCAGAATCGGATGCGACGCGAAGAAGCCGCCTGTTTCATTCGACGGTGTGCCTTTCGACACGGACCGCGGTCGAACGATCGCGAGCACGATGACCATCAGCACGCTCACAGCGGTGAAGAACAGCGACTGGACGACGGTGGCCGACGCCACTCCCGCAACCGTCGAACCGGGGATGCTGGTGCGAAAAATTCCGATCATCGCGGCCGTCCCAGCCTGGGCCGGTGTGACGGCGTTGATCCCAGTTCCGCCCTGGGACGCACCCCAGGCCGTCTTGAACGACAAGCCGGTGCGCGGATACGCGGCATGAAGGATGTTCCGCCAGCTGAGCGCGATCAGCGCCGACTCGGCCGTCTTGAGAGCCAGCGCAAGAACGAGCCAGTAGACCGAAACGTCGCCGATGCGTACGAAGACGCCGCGGACCCAGTCCCAGAGGTCACCGGCCACGTTGGTGAAAACGAGGACCAGCGTGGTGAAGAGCGCGCCTGCGATCGTCACGGGTCTAAGCAATCTCGCCGACGATGCCGGCTCAGCCGGCCTCGGCCACTACGGCTTCGGATCGAAAGAAGAGCGTCGCGAAGTCATATGGCTCCGCGGAGCGGAGCCGGACTTCGCGACGGAGTGGGCGGTACTGGGCTCGAACCAGTGACCCCCAGCTTGTCGAGTCTGTCCAGACTTAGGCAACCATGCGGCAACCCGCACGGCTACGCGAAATGGTTACCGCTTGGGACCGCCTCGAACCGCACGAATCAAGGGACGACTGGCGCGCAACTGGCGCGCGGAATTATCGGATCAGCTTGTCTCGGTCGTGGTCCGCGCTTCTCGTCTCGTGGTCATTCAGCTCGTCGAGATTGGGAGTCATGGGAACGGGCTCAGGCGCGGATGGCTCTGGCGAAGTTGTCCCGCTGTCGCCAGTCGGTTCGGTGTCCTCGGGTTCAGGCATGAACCGGAGGTGCCTTGATCTTCTCTACCGACTTTGCGCGTTTCTCAAGGTCTTCGCCCGAATCGGTGTCGGCCCACTCGAGCGCTTTAAGAACGTCTGCGGGAGTTGCATCCTCGCCTGTAACGACCGGCTTCCGGTTGCCATGGACAAGGCGTTCAATCAGTCGATCTAGTCGAGTCACTTGGGCCTCCTCTCTTGATGGCTCGTAGCGGGTTGATTAGTAGTCACAGAATAGACGAGGCTGACGGACATCACGAGTATGCCCACGATAGCCAGGATAGTGCCGACCCGGAGCGCAAAAACCTTCCACTTCGTGACGTCCGCGTTGTATGCCAGCGCGACCTGTATCGAGTCGATGATGGCGAGATTCGTAGAGGCCGGATCGCTGTCCAGGTACCGGCTGCGGAGGGCGAGGACATTAGGGTTTCGCGCATAGCGCCGAGGGAGCAGGACAACGCCTAGAGCGAATATCGCTAGAAGAATCCCGCCCACGCCGACCGTGAGCCCCCAGTTCCAGTGATCCACTGCGGGAGACGTGAAGATCAGCCCTAGGACCACTCCAGAGAACCCAATGAGTGTGGACGCCTTCGCATCCAGGGAGTCGATGGCCTGTAGTTGCCCCTCTTGCTTCTGACGTGCGAGGTCAGCAATGACGGACGCGCTTGCGTGACGTGTCGCCATTTGTCGAAGCCTGCCGGATGAGGCGGACGGCCCAGGCTAAACCGCGCTAGGGCGGCCAGGCAATCGCGGGGGCTCAAGCGCTCGGCGCCGAGATGTTCGTCCCCCGCGCCCGGCCCCTGGTACACGCTGAGAGGTTTAGGCCTGCCCCGATCGGCTAGGGGTGTCCTGCACCAGCCTCGTGGCGGAGGAACTAGACCCCTTCTGCCTGTCATGGGTCATGCGTGTTACCGAAGGAACTCATCCGAGTTCTCAACCCATTGACCTGCCCCATCTGGGGCAACCAGGAGGAACTATGTCCTCAGCAACAGCCGACCGCGAACGCACCGACGTGACGCGGGCACCGCGCATGGTCTCGCAGGACGAGACGAAGCCGTCGTTCAAGACGACGGAGCTTCTGACCATGCTCGGAATCGTGGCAGCAATCCTGATCGCTGCTGCATCAGCGGACAACTTCGACGCTCCCCGCGCTTGGACGCTCGTGGCCGTCGTCGCATCCGCGTACATGATCTCACGCGGCCTCGCCAAGTCCGGCAGCCGTCACGTCGATCTCGACCACTAAGACGGTCCAAACAGAGCAAGGCGGCGGTCGGGGCGTTTCGTCGCTCCGACCGCCGCATGTACCCAAAGATTGGAGAAGGCGGCAATGAGCGGGCGGCAATGAGCGAACCGACTTCAGGTCGCGCAGACGAAGACAATCAGGACCGAGAGCAGGAACTCGATGAATCCGCGAAATCCTCGGACCAGGCCAAGAGGCGTGAAGCAGAGATGGAGGAGACTGGAGAAGAGAACGCGGCCTGATCGGTCCCTGGGCTTCGGCGGCATTCAACCGCGACCCTGCGAGAGGCGGTCTGGTTCTCCACCCAGGCCGCTCCTTTCTCCCATTTCAGCCGGCCCAAGGCCCGGAATGGGGATTACCCTAGGGGGAGCGTGGGCCACCCTAGAATCCTGTCCCCTACGCTGCTACGAGGCCCTGTAGGCGACGCTGGAGGTTGCTGCGAGGGATACCGACCGTGGCTGCGGCCTGTCTCTGGCTCAAGCCCTCGCCTAGGAGCATGACTGCCTTGTCGAGCTTCTCCTTGATGTCTGAGTCGCTCACCTTGCCGTTACGGCTCTGCTGTTCCCGCCAAGCGTGGAGACTCGTCTCGTGCCCCGTAACGTGCTCTGCCGGCGGGCCCGCGAAGTAGGAATCACAGAGACGGCAGTAGGCGCCCCCATCGGGGAAGAGGCTGACGACGTTGGTCGGACTTAAGAGCCAAGATTCGGAGAACTTGTCATCGCCATCGGGGTAGGCGAGAAACGTCTCCCATGAGACTTCGGACATGCGTGATCCTTCCTCGTGGAGTAGGTTGGAACGGTTAGGACGAGCTGGCTAAGGGCTTGGTCGGAACGTCGAACACGTCCCAGTTGTCGAAGCCCTCTATAGATCGAACCGCTTCGAGACCGCTGACGATCAGATTCGGCTGCGCCCGTCGTGTCTGCGGCGGCGGCCGGAACCCTCACTCTCCCCTCCGGCCCCGTGCGGACGCAGCCTTTCCCCCGAGCGGCGTGCCCGAAGGTCATCAGGGATTCACGCCGATCACGTTTGGCGCCACTCGGACACGCGCTCAGACTGACGCTGTGGCTGGTGGGCACTCAGCTCGATCAAGAGTGTCCTGCGGGGGTGGGGCGCTCGCGCGAACTAGGAGGGTTTGGCGAGAGGGTTATGGTGGCCAGCATGAAGTTCTGGCCGCTTGTCGCCGTGATTCTGCTCGTCGCGATCACCGTGGATCTAGCTCGGGCTTTGGTTACTCACGACCACCTGGGGCCACTTGAGTACGCGACGGGCATCGCACTTCTTGTCGTCTTGGTTTTGGGCGCGTTTCGCTTGTCGCGTCGGACGATCCGGCGCGCTTAGCGTCTGCGCCGCAAGCGGAACGGCTCGCGCTCAGTCTGTGGCAGTGGCTTCGGCAGCGCTAGCGGATCAAGGGCGCGTTGGAACTTGATCCACGCCTGCCGCCAAAACAGTGGCGAGGGCTGCGGCAGCAGCGGTCCGCTCTGTGCGTCCGGCTCGGGCTTCTCGGAGCCAGGTTCGTCTACCACTATGAAGTGGTAACGCGAGGTGACCGAAACGGATACTCGAGTCTCCCGACCGCGGGATTGCAGGGATTCCCAAAAGAAGCGAGTCTTCTAAATGAGGGACGACCCCCTGACGGCACCCAAGCCGGACGCGACTGCGGCGGGGCATCCGGATGGGGCAGGGGGTCGCCCCTCGACGGCTCGTTCTCTCTAAAGGGGATTAACCCTTGGCCACCGCAGGCGCCGGTACAATCCACCAAGCCGTCGCCGCAGCGGCCATCCACAATGACCAGCCAGGGCACGCTCAGCTGCGGCCTCTCGGGTTTAGCCGCCCTTCGAAATGTCCAACCACCGGTGGGCTAGGCGTACTGGGGTCTCGCTCGGGAAAAGGGGAGACTGCGGCTCACCTGGGCGTCCTACACTCTCCGCGCCTGGCCCCAACTTTCGATCCGACCACCATCAGGTGCGCGGGTCCGTTTTCTCCGCGATCTCTTCGGCTTCATCGGCAGTCTTGCGCACGACGTCATACGCTTTTCTTCGCTCCACGATCTCCTCGATATCTGGGATCG
>Ga0307278_10000023_pt1 | contig 84211 bp, 82 predicted proteins | sample ER_DNA_117_FD_194482 | JGI IMG/M metagenome (GOLD analysis project Ga0307278, IMG submission 194482) | Bulk soil microbial communities from the East River watershed near Crested Butte, Colorado, United States - ER_DNA_117 | ecosystem: Environmental > Terrestrial > Soil > Floodplain | place... | reverse complement strand
CGCGAGCACGGCGTGCAACTCGTCGACGAAGTGGTCCGGTACGAAGACGTGTATCGGCTTTGCTACGTCCGAGGCCCCGAGGGCATTCTCATCGGCCTGGCCGAGCAAATCGGCTGACGCCCAACACGCGCTCAGGCGTCATTCCTGAACGCTGGCGCAGTCGAGCGGTTGCCGTGTAGACGGTCCCCGCAAGCAGCGGTTGGCGAGAGAGCGTAAGACGCTCCGCAAACAAGCCGCGAGCGGCGCGCACCTTTTCGTGCGCGCCGCTCGCACGCCGATCAACGCAATGACCTGAAAGCCGCCCGCACCTCGGTTGAGAAGAGCTCCGGCTCCTCCCACGCGGCGAAGTGGCCCCCTCGGTCGACTTCGTTGAAGTAGATGACGTTGGGGTACGACTTCTCGACCCAGCTGCGCGGAGTCCGCCAGATCTCCCCGGGAAACGTCGTGAAGCCGACCGGGATCGGCGGCGGCGGCAGAGGCTGGCGGCCCGCGGCCGGCGCGTCCGGCCCGTAGGCCTCCCAGTACGACCGGGCCGCCGAGGCCCCGGTCCCAGTCAGCCAGTACAGCGTGATGTTGTCGAGGATGTGGTCGGGGGTGAGATTGCCCGAGGGCTGCCCGTCGACGAAGGCGTGGGAGATCTTGTAGTACGAGTCTGTGTCGTGGTCGATCATCCAGGCCGCCAAGGCGACGGGGGAGTCGAGCAGGGCGTAGCCGATCGTCTGCGGGCGCGTGGCCATCTCGATGTAGTAGCCGTTTCCGGACTGCCCGAAGGTGGCGATCTGCGCGGCCGCGGCGCGTTCCTCGTCGGTGTCGGTTGGCATGGTGCCGCTCAGCGCCGGCACGAGCAGGTTCGTGTGGATTGCGATCAGCCCCTCGGGTGCCTGGCGGCCCATCGCGTCGGTGACGCCGGCGCCCACGTCGCCGCCCTGGGCCACATAGCGGGCGTAGCCCAGGCGGAGCATGAGCTCAGCCCAGGCCCGTGCGGTCCGGCCCAGGTCCCAGCCGACCTCGACCGGCTCGCCCGAGAAGCCGTACCCGGGCAGAGAGGGCAGCACGAGGTGGAAGGCATCCTCAGCGCTGCCGCCGTGCGCGGTCGGGTCCGTCAACGGGCCGACGGAGTCGAGCAGCTCCATGACGGAGCCGGGCCAGCCGTGGGTCATGATCAGCGGTAGCGCGTTCTCGTGCGACGACTTGACGTGGATGAAGTGGATGTCCACGCCGTCGATCTCCGTCGTGAACTGGGGCAAGGTGTTGAGCTTCGCCTCGGCCTTGCGCCAGTCGTAGTCGGTCTGCCAGTAGTACGCGAGCTCCTGAATCGTCGCCAACTGCACCCCCTGCGACCGATCTGCGACCAGCTCCCTGGAGGGGAGGCGCGTCGCGGCGATCCGGCGGCGCAGCTCCGCGAGCTTCTCTTCGGGAGTGTCGACGTGGAAGGGACGGATGTAGGTGGCGGTCTGGGCGGCGGTGCTCATCACGACCCTCCTATGCCTTGGCGGCGAAGAAGTCGATAAGCAGTTGGTTGACGCGTTCAGCCTCGTCGTGATGCACCCAGTGCGAGGCGTCGGGTAGGCGTTCCACGCGGTCGAGGTTGGGTACGTCGTCCCGGTCAGGCTCGGCGAGGTCAGACCCGAGGTAGGAATCGCGCTCCCCCCAAATGACCAGTGTCGGCGCCGAGATCGGGCGAAGCTTCGCCGCGGCTTCCTTCTGCGACTGTCTTACCGAGGCGCGGTAGTAGTTGATCATCCCGGCCGCTGCGCCCGGCTGCGACCACGCCTCGACGTAGCGTTCGCTTTCCTCCGGCGTGTAAGGCGGGTTCGCGTCCCGCAGGAAGTGTCGGAAGAAGTGCCAGTCCCTGGCCTGAACGATCTCCTCGGGCAGACCCGCTACCGCAAAGAAGAAGAAGTACCAGGACTTCCGGAGCTGGTTCGGGTTGTGCAGGCCCTGCGAGAGCCGCCGCGGATGGGCCGCGTTGAGGATGGCGAGTCGATCGACCACCTCGGGGTGGTTCATCGCGATAGTCCAGGCGATGCTTCCGCCCCAGTCGTGACCGACCAACAGCGCGGACTCGGCACCGAGTTCTCCGATAAGACCGCGGATGTCGGCGGCGAGCAGGTCGACGGCGTAGTCCTCGAAGTCCTCTGGCTTCGATGACAGGTTGTAGCCACGCGTGTCGGGGGCGACGACTCGAAAACCCGCCGCCGCGAGCGGCTTGATCTGTAGCCGCCAACCGAACCAGAACTCCGGGAAGCCGTGCAGCAGAACGATCAGCGGGCCGTCACCGGCCTCGACGTAATGCAAGCTCTGATCGCCGACCTCGGCGTAACCCTCCCGTAGCTCGATCCCGACGTCAGGGAGCAGGCTTGTGGTGGTCATGAGAGGACCTCCGTGGGTAGTGGACTCGGTCGAGACTACGCCTGCAGGTTTGGATCTGCAACAACCGTTACCAGAGTGCCGCGACACACTCGCCTAAGGCGGTCGGGCGACATTCCCGCACGCTGCCACAGGCTGCGGTCATATCGCTCGACCAAAACGCGCCGGGTTAGAGCACCTAAGGTTGAGACATGTCGAGGGTTGAGCTGGATCCCGAACGCGGCCGAGCCGTTGCAGTCGAGTTGAAGGAGCTCGGCGTGAAGGGAATCCTCATCACGGCAGCCGAGCAGGGTTACATCACGCAGCTCGCATGCAAGATGCCCGAGTGCTTCTGTCCTGAGGAGCTTGGAGGCGCGTCCTACTTCGAGCCGGTCACGGCCGAATTAAACGACTGGATGCCAACCCACGAGCACTTCCCGCTCTCCAAGAGAGACGGCGGCCACCGACTCGTGGTTAACACCATCCTCGCGCACCGCCTGTGCAATCGCATCGACTACTCCATAAGTGTTCGGGGCCGTCCGAACCCGCGCGATCTCGAGAGGGTCAGGAAAGCCCGCGAGGAGGCGATCCGCCGCCGTAGGTCGTAGGCCGGCGCGCGCGCAGGCCGCGCCCATGACCTAACCTCGTCGCGAGATGGCCGTGAGGATCGACGACGTGCGCGATCTGACGGCGGGGTTGCCGCGGTCGTACGAGGTCTTCGTCGGGCGCCGGATCAAGTTCCGCGTCGGACGCATCGTGTATCTGGCCTTCTCGCGTGACGAGACGCTGATGGGCTTTGCCTTTCCGAAGGAGGAGCGCGAAGCTGCGCTTGAGACGTACCCGGACAGGTTTCTGCGCCCGAAGCCGTCCGACATGGGCTACCAATGGCTGGTCGTTCGCCTGGAGGCCATCGACAAGGACGAGCTCCGCGAGCTCGTCTTCGACGCCTGGCGCATGGTCGTGCCGAAGAAGCTCGCTGCGCTCTCCGACGATGAGCTCCGGCAGCTAGGAGTGGCCTAGCGAGCCGGCGCGGCGGAGTCGCCACAGGCGCCCCGATTGGCGCGGCGCGAGTGGCCTGCGGAGGACAGCTCTCAAGCGACATGCCCGAACACTCGGGCAAAGCCTGCGTCCTCTCGCCCAGCGGCCAGAGAGCTCCTTAAGCCGCGCCGGGCTGTCCGGAAACCTTGCGATGTTGCATCAGCCTTCGACCGCGTCTCTCGCGCACCGCCCCCTCCCCTAGCACATACGCCCGACGAAACCCTCCAGGACCGCGAACCCGTCGTTCCAGATCTCCGGGTCGCCGAGGTCGACACCGACGACGGCCAGCAGCTCCGCGGGCGACGCCGAGCCGCCGGCCCTGAGGAAACGCTCGTAGCGCTCCGCGAAGCCGGGCTCACGCGAGCGGGCCACCAGCCCGGCGGCGAGCAGGAACGCGAAGGTGTAGGCGTAGTGGTAGAAGCGCGCGTGGACGAAGTGCGGCAGCGACGCCCACCAGAGCTTGCCGCTGCCGAGCTCGTCGGTCACCGCGTCGCCCCAGACCTTCGCCATCGCGGCCTCGCAGAGCGCGTTCAGCCGGTCCGCGTTCAAGGCCCGGCCCTCGGCGCGAAGCGCGTACGCGGCCTGCTCGAAACGCGCGAACGCCGCGGACATGTACGCGGCCATGACCGCCAGGTCGAGCTCCCGTGCGAGCAGCGCGCGGCCCAGATCCTCGTCGGTCGAGAGGAGGTGTTCGACCAGAAGCAGTTCGGCGAACGTCGACGGGACCTCCGCGACGGCGATGCCCTGCTTGAGCGAGTTGTCCGTCTGCGCGTGCGCGGCCAGGGCGTAATTGGTCCCATGCCCGAGCTCGTGCGTGAGCATGACGAGATCGCGCAGCTGCCCGGTCCAGTTGACCGAGACGAAGCCCGGCACGCGCGTGCTGGGCCAGACGCAGAAGGCCCCGCTCGGCTTCCCGCGCCTCGGCTCGGCGTCGATCCGGTTCCCGGAGAAGAAGCGCTCGGCCTCCGTGCCGAGCGCGGGCGTCACGCCCCCGAACATGTCCACGACCAGCCGGCGGGCCTCGCCCCAGGGCAGCAACCGCTCTTCGACGGCCGCGGCCTGCAGGTCGACGGCGTCCAGCCGCTCGAGGCCGAGCAGCGCCGCCTTCCGGCGGAACCACCGATGTGCGATCTCGACGTGCGCCTCGGACGCGGCGAGCAGCGCCTCGACCACGCCGGCGTCGATCTCGTTCTCGAGGTTCGCTTGATCCATGGGGTCGTCGTGACCACGCAGGTCGTCGACGGCAAGCCGATCGGCGACGAGCGAGTCGTAGCAGTGGGCAATCACGGGCAGAGCGGGTTCGAAGAGCGCAGTCGTCGTCTCCTGCGCGCGCCGCCGCACGTCGCGGTCGGGATGGGCACGCCGGGCCGACTCGAGCTCCGAGAGCGGCCACTCCCGCTCGCCCGAGCCGTCGTCGAAGCGGGCCGAGAGCGAGCCGAGCGTGCGGTCGCGGAGGGTCTGCCACGCTGTGCCCGCACTCGCGTCGCGGGCGGACAGCACGCGCTCCTCGGCCGGCGAGAGCATGAACGGGCGGAACCGCCGGACGCCGAGGAGGTAGTGACGGTCCCGAGCCACTGCCGCGTCCTCGGCCAGCGATCGGGCGCGGTGGTCGGGAAGCGCCATCCACGCGAGCTCGAAATGGCGGATCGCGTAGTCGAGGCGAGGCGAGCGGTTGTCGACCCACGCCCGGATGTCGAGAACGGCCGGGTTCTCGCTGTCGGTCATGGTGAGCATGAACGCCCAGTGCCTGGCCTCGAAGCGGGCGGCCCGAATAGCCGCGAGCTCGCGCAGCAGCGCCAGCAGGCTCGTCGGCTCGATCGTCTCCAGCGCCTTCGCCGACCACCGCTCCACGAACGCGGCCGCGTCCGCCACGGCGGCCTCGAGCCGCTCCTTCATCGCCTCCTCGCTCGGCGCCAGCGGCGTCAGGTCCCAACGAACGCCCTGCGCTCCCGACTCGACGGCCGTCGTCACTGGCCGAGCCTATCGAGCAGACCGCGGCAGCTGGTCGCTAGGTGAAGAAGACGCCGTTCCGCTCCTGACCGACGCCTCTTGAGACGATCGTCTGGCCGGGCTTCGAGCTGAACACCACCCCGCGGCGATTGTCGTCGGAAGCGCAGAGCATGCTCGTCGCGTCGCACCTCGCCAGGCAATGTGCCCGCCCGGGGGCTCAAGCGACATTCCCGCACACTCGCCCAGAGGATGGTCGATTCATTTGAGGCGCACGTCTTGACTGATCGTCGGGATAGACGAAGGTGAGGGAATGACGAGATACATGGTCATCGCGCTAACCGTCGGTGTCGCTCGCGTTTACGCTGATGTTCTCAATGTCCGCCCCGGCTTCGAATGTCTCGTTCGATGACGCGGAGGTCTGCTCCATGGGCAGGGCCGTTTCGGTCAAGCCGTAGGTAAAGGGAAGATTGCTACGTGCGTTGGCATGCTGCGGATGGTCCCTCGAAGGAAGCGCATGAGGCAAACCCCAACGCTCCTCCCACCGGTTACCCATCTGGATCGGGATCCACTGACGAGGATCGCCGTCGCGGCCGGACCGGTCGTGCTCGAGGGCCGCTATCGGCTGCTGATGCGAGCGCTCTGGCAGCTTCGACACTCCCGGAGGACGCGCTGGGGATTGGGTATCGGGTCGAGCGCCGTCATGCTCCTCCTCGCGTTCCTCGCTGTCCGTCATTTTGCGACCACTTCGTGGCCGCTCTCCCAAGGCCAGCCAGGGCTGCTCGTGGCCGGCGGGCTCTTGCTTCTCCTCGCCCAGGCGCTTAAGGCACTCGGTTGGGCACGACTGTTCACAAACCGCGAGCGGCCCTCTCCACTTGCGCTTATAGCTGGCAACGGCGGCGCAGCGCTGATCGGTGTCGTCCTTCCCGGCCGCTTCGACGATGCGATGCGGATCGCGGTCGTGCGCCGCTACCAAGGTTGTCCCGCCGGGCTGCGGGCGATCAGCCTCTCTCTTGTCATGCTCGGCCTCATCGACAGCGCCGCGCTAGCGCCGCTCGCCGCCGTTGCCGTGGCCTTCCCAGGAGCAGGGACTGCTGCGCGCGCAGCGCTCGCGGTCGTAACCGGAGCCGGGATCGCAGCCGCCGCGGTGATCGTGGCTCTGCCACGCCTCGCCGGAACCGAACGCGCCCTGCGCTTCCGGCTCGGTCGCTGGCTGAGCCCGCGCACGACTTCGCTGTACCGGGCAACGCAGGCGTGGGCGCTCGTCCTCGGCTGTTGGCTTGTCCGCGGCGTGGCGTGCTTCATCCTTCTCGGCACGCTCGGACTGGGTTATTCGTTCCCACTCGCGCTTCTGTTTCTCTGCGCCGGCGCCGCGGCCGCAGCACTGCCGATTGGGCCAGCAGGCGCAGCCACTCAGGCAGGCGCCGGAACCGCCGCCCTCGCCGCCTCCGGTGTCGGAGCATCGCAGGCACTTGCCGCCTCTATCTCCGTGGCGGCCCTGGGAGTCTTCTCCGGCGCAGCCGTCCTGCTCTTCGCCGTTGCCTGGCGCACCGGACGATTGCTGCTGCCCGCTCGGACCGCAATCTGACCGTGCGCACTGCGGCGAACGAGAAAGGCGAGGGTGACGGCTCGCCGGAGCTTCAGAGCCCGAGCGGTCCCCCGCGCTCTCTCCTCGGGAGAGCTGCCGTCAGCCAGGTGAACGGCTCGGGCTCCATCGAAGTAGACGCGACTCGAGCTCGACTTCTTGCGTCTGGCCAAGCTCTCGCGGCAACGGCACTTCCCCGGTGACGTCATAGACGGAGCACCCTTGAGCCCTGAGCAAACGGCCGAGATGTCAGTGCGGCTCGAAACCCACGACGCTGCGATAGAGATCGGGCCGTCCCCTTCGGGACCCTCAACGCTGAAGGCTGAGCCAATTTGCAGGCCTTTTGGTTATGGAGCTAGCCGGGCTCGAACCGGCGACCTCCTGGGTGCGATCCAGGCGCTCTCCCAGCTGAGCTATAGCCCCGCGGTCGGCGAAGTGTAGCCGCCGCCTCCGTGGCCGCCGCCCGATCAGCCCTTCCCGAAATACTCCTTGATCAGGCCCCGCCGGCGTTCCTGGGCCAGTTCCTGCAGATCTTTGGGAAGCTCGTCCGCCACTACCGCTTCCTCGACGTCCTCGTCCAATCGCCACTTCGTGGCGGCCAGGACCGCCTCCCAGGTTCCACGGAGCCGGGACGGTTCGTCCTGAAGTACCTGCTCGACCTGGGAGACACGCTCGTCGCTGCCGAATGCACCGCGCATCTCTTCGAGGACGCTTCGCAGTTTGAGCGTCTCGTCGTCGTAGGCGTCAAGCGCGGCGAGGAAGTCGGTAGCGGCACTCGCCGCCCGGTCCGCAGCTTCGCGCTGCGAGCGGAGATCGTCCTCGTACGCGGCGAGCGCCTCGAGCCGTTGGGCTTCGGCGAGTTCCTGCCGCTTCTCCGCGAGCCGTGCCTCACGCTCGGCGACGCCCTCGCGTGTTCGCAGGAGGCTCTCGCGCAGCTCTGCGACTTGCTGCTCGAGCGTGGCGAAGCTCGAGCTATCGCCCTCGACCCGCGACCGAAGACTCAGCAGGTCGCGTTCGAGCGCCTCGATGTCCTGTGAGATCGCTTCGCTCTCCAAGTGGAGGCCATTCTGACGCTTTCTGTGCTTTTTTTACACCCCCCGGCTCGAACCTGTCCAAAAGTCTAGGTCCGCCCGAGCCGATAGTTTCCGCGGGCATGCGGACGTCCCGCGTCGAAGCCTTCAGCGACGGCGTCTTCGCCATCGCGATCACCTTGTTGATCCTGTCGGTCGGGATCGACCGGGCGCCGCACGGCGATCTCGGGACGTATCTCGTCGACCTGTGGCCCGCCTATCTCGCGTACGCCGTCAGCTTCCTGACGATCGGAATCATGTGGGCGAACCATCACCTCCTCTTCGACAACTTCGCACGAGTCGACCGGCCGATGCTGCTGCTCAACATTCTCCTCTTGATGCTGATCGCTTTTGTGCCGTTTCCGACCCGTGTCGTCGCGGAGTTCGCTCGCTCCGAGATCGACCGCCGAGATGCGGCGCTCCTGTACGGGCTCACGATGACAAGCACGGCGATCTTGTTCTTCGCTCTGTGGATGTACGGGTCCCGCCGCCTTCTCCGCGCGGATGCGGATCCGCGCGCGGTGAGCGGCATCACGCGCAGCTATCTGCCTGGCGCGCCGCTTTACGCGACCGCAACGCTCCTGGCGTTCGTCAACTCCATCGCCAGCCTGGTCATGTTCGCCGCGATTGCGCTCTTCTACGCGATCTCCGCCACGCTGTTCGGTCGCACGGACTCGACCGTCGCCCGCACCGCAGCTTCCGGTGACCCGTCGTAAGCGGCGGAGCCGAGCAGAACCATCAGCCCCGAGCGCACACCGGCGGCTTCGATTTGTGCTCGAGCGTTCCCGGGCCCGACACCTCCGCCGATGACCGCCACGGATCGCCGAAGCGGTCCGAGCGGACGGTGGCAGGCGTCGATCTGCGCCCGCACCTCCTCAGGCGTGTCGTAGATGCTGCCGGTGAACGAGCCGACCTGGATGTAGTCCGCGCCGCACAGCCGCGTGATCTCCGCAATCACGGCGGGAGCGACACCGAACCTACGCTCCCGGGCCCAGAGGGCCGCGCCGACGCGGTGCGCGAAGATCGGCACACCGAGCTCCGCCTCGCGCAGCGCCCGCACGGAGTCGAGGCCCTGCGCGAACGCGTTGACCATCACGGCGCCTGCACCCAGTTCGACGATGCGAGCCGCCCGCTGAAGCAACGACTCCGTCGGGCCGGTGACGTTGGCGGCGTAGCGAACTCCGTTCGGGGCGACCGCCGCGACCGCGCGCACACGTTCCTCCAACGGACACCACGCCGGATCGCCGAGGAGCTCGTCGTCTTTCACGAGGGAGGCGCCGCCCGCGGCCAGGGCTGCGGCGGTCGACGCGAACTCCTCCGGAGACAGCCCGAGCGAGGGCTTGACGATGGCGCCGACGAGCACCTCGTCAGGCGCTGCGAACGCTGGGCCGGGTAAAAGACCGACTGGAAGTTCGAGCCCAACGAGCCGGCAGTGAGCGAAAGCAGCGCTGTCGGCCCATTCGCCGGCGAGCAAGGAGGAGACGAGCAGCGTGACATCCCCGCCCCAGTTCTCCGTCGGGAACTCGAGCACCGCGCGACCATCCGCGTACGCGACGACCGTGCCGCGCACGTGCATGGGCCCGTCGGCGCGACCGACCGACTCGATCAGCGCCAGCGTCTCCGCCGCCTCAGGCGGATCGAGCTCGTAGATGGCCCGGATCACCGAGGCGAACGCTAAAGGCGAGCGTGTGCTCACGCTCCGCGAGCTGAACCGGGCGCTGCTCGAGCGCCAGCTGCTGCTGAAACCGCGGCGGCTGGCGGTGCCGAGCGCCATCGAACGGCTCTGCGCTCTGCAGGCGCAGTACACGCCCTCGCCGTACATCGCTCTCTGGTCGCGGGTGACGGGTTTCCGCAAGGAGCAATTGACTCGGGCGCTCGAGGATCGAGAGGCCGTCAAGTCCTCTCTCTTTCGGATCACGCTGCACATCACGAGCGCTCGCGATTACCCGTACTACGCAGCGGCATGGCTGCCGGCGGCACGCGAGATGACGCCGCGCGTCACCGTCGAGCGGATGGCAGAGCTGTCGCGCAAGGTGCACGCTGCCGCGCAGAAGCAGATCACGCACGAGCAGCTGGAGGCGATCGCAGCGGAAGAGATGGGCGGTCGCTGGCGAACGCGGACGCTCGCGCCGTTGCTGCACGTGCCGCCGGCCGGAACGTGGGGCTTCTACGGACGTCCCGAGCTGCTCGTGCTGAACAGCTGGCTCGGCGTCGATCTACCCTCGAGGGAAGAAGGAGCGAAGCACCTTGTCCGGAGCTACCTCGCTTCCTTCGGCCCCGCCACGCAACAGGATCTCCTGCGATTCGCAGGTGTCCGCGTCGGCGACCTCCGCCCGGGCCTCGAGCGACTGGAGCTGCGGAAGTTTCGAGACCAGCGGGGACGCGAGCTGCTCGACCTACCGAGCGGGCCGTTGCCGGACGGTGACACACCGGCGCCGGTCCGCTTCCTGCCCAAGTGGGATTCGTCGCTCCTCGCGTACGCGCCGCCGGAGCGGACGCGCATTCTCCCGGAGAAGTTCCGCAGCACTGTGATCAGGAAGAACGGCGATGTTCTTCCCACGGTGCTCGTCGACGGTTTTGTCGCGGCGACGTGGAATGTCGACAGGAAGCGCGGCCTCGAGATCGAGCCGCTACGCCGGCTTACGAAGGCGGAACGCACAGAGATCGACGAGGAAGGCGCGCGCCTCGTCGAGTTCGTGCGGAGCTAGTCGTGTCCTCCGGACCAGTGGAGCCACGGTCCGGCGGCGGGTAGCGCGGCCAGCGCGACGGTGAGGCCGAGGAGGAGCGACAGCGCGACGACCCCGACCCGCAGCGCCGCTCCCGACGTGCCCGAATCGCGACCCCAGTCGGCGGCGACGAGGCCGGGGACCCGAAGTACGTACGCGAGCACGTGGATCCCGAACGCGCCGAGCCAGACGATGAAGCTCGCCTTGTGCAGGCCGAGCACGATCCCTCCGCGCGGGCCGACGACAAGGAGGGTGACACCGGTTGCGAAAACGACGAGTGTTGCGGCGACCAGGCCAGGCGCCACGACCATACGCATGAGCAGCAGCGGTGGCCCCTTGCGGACGTACTCGGCGGCGCGCGTGTAGTAGCGCAAGAGCCGGTAGCCGGTCGCCGCAAGCTTCAGCGCAACCGGTGGGATCAGCAGGAGGCCAACGAACACGTGCACCGACAGCAGTGGGCGGATGTCGAGAATCGTCACGCCTTCAATCGCCAGCAACACCAGCAGCACGAGGCCGGTCCACCCGATCAGGCGCGCGTTGCCCTCGGTTCCGCCGCGCAGCAGGCGTGCGACCCGAGTGCCCGACGGGCGAACCGATTCCTCACGGGCCCGCATGATCGAAGTCAAGCAAGCGCAGATGAGAATCGGATGAAACCGACGCTCAGTCCGCGAAGAGCGTGAGCTCCGGCTCCCGCTCACCGCGCAGCACCGCGAGGTCGACCTCGACGCAGTGGATGCCTCGTGCCTCGGCGAGCGTCCGCGCCTGAGGCTTGATCACCTGCGCGGCGAGGACGCCGCGACAACCCTCGAGCTCGATCCGCTCCAGGTAACGCGTGAGCTGCTCGACAGCGTCGATCGTCCCGACTCGTTTGATCTCGACGGCGACCCAGTCGCCTGCTTCGTCGCGGCACATGAGGTCGACCGGGCCGATGTCGGTAGGCCACTCTCGCCGCACGAGCTGGAGGTCTCGGCCGAGCGCGGCCGGACGCGCGGCGAGCTCCTCTTGCAGATGGCGCTCGACGCCGTCCTTCTGGAGCGCCGCCGACTCCCCCATGTCGTGAGTGACGTCGCTCAGCAGCTCGGTGACGTGGATCTCGAGCCGGTCCTCGGATTTGCCGGCGCGCTTGCGCACGACGATGCAGTCGGCATGTTCCTCGAGCACCGTTGGCGGTGTCATCCAGTTCAGCGGCTTGTAGCCGCCGGCATCGTCGTGAACGAGCACGGAGCCGTCGGCCTTGAAGACCAGGAGTCGCACGGCCTCGGGCAGAACGGCAGTCAACCGTCCTGAGTAGTGAACCTCGCAGCGGGCGACGACCAGGCGCATCGTCGCCGAACCGTACTGTCCCTTTCGGACAGGCTCAGAGCTACCCCGTTCTGTCTCCGAGATCCTCAGATCGCCGGATTTGTGGCGGGCACTGCTGCGGCACGGGTCCGACGCCGCTGCTTCAATCTGAGTGCCGGAGCCTCGACGAAGCGATACGTGAGAGCGGAGAGGATGGCAATCGCCGGCACCGCGATCGCGAGGTTGAGAAGAAACGCTCCTGCACCGTTTCCGCCGGCGAGCAGATGACGCGTCGAGAGAAACACGAGCAAGGGGTAATTCCATAGAAAGACGCTGTATGAACGACGGCCGGCAGCCACGGTCCACCTCGCTGTCAAGAAGAGCCGCAGCCGAGACGTACTTGACTCGGGTCGTTCGCCCGCACCAAGTAGACGCACCAGCAAGAGCGAGACGAGCAGCGCGACCGCCGCGTCATACGCGTACGCGGGCATGAGGTAATAGCCGAGAAAGATTGTGGGCAGCCCTACGTAGGCGAGGGGGCGGGCCAGCCTAGTCCGGAGGAAAAACTTGAGCCGCTCACCAAGTCCCCTCTCCCAGAGCAGAAGGACGAGCGCGGCGCCCATTCCGAAACCGAAGAGGTCTGCGTGGGTCAGGATGCTCCGGTCGAGCACGCCGTGCCAGTCCGACGTCGTGGCACGCTGCGGCCCTTCCGTGAAGGCCGCTACGAGGGTCTTGCCGAGCAAGCCGAGCAAGAACATGAACAGCACAGGGCCAAGCGCCGCTGCAATCCGCCGTCGGCTCTGGGCGCGTCCCCGCGCAAACCTCGTAGCTGCGAGCGCCAGGAGAGGAAGGGACAAGTAGAAAGCGACCTCGATCGTCAGCGACCAGGTCGGCAGGATCCCCGAGAAGATCCCGTCTGGCACATAGGTCTGAATGAGGAAGACGTTGAGCACGAACGTCTTCGGATCGGTAAGCGGACCCGTGAGCACGCCCTGACCCGAAGCTCCCAGAGATGCGCTGCGCAACGCGAAAACGACGAGGAGGAGAATGACCCAGTACCCCGGCAGGATCCGTAGAGCTCGATTGCGGAGGTACTTCCGGGCAGATGGAGCCGTCGTGGCGTCGAGCAAGGCCGCCGCGATCGGGCGGTAAAGCAGAAAGCCTGACAGCACGAAGAAGAGTGTCACGCCGGACTGCAGCGGTGAGACGAAGGCCGTCAGCGGCCCAAGGTTCCAATCGAGAATTGCCGGCGACGAGAAGATCCAGACGTGGAAGACCACGATGCTCCAGGCGGCAACTGCGCGCAGACCCTCGACCTCCCAGAGGCGGGAGGACGTGGAAGTGAGCGTGGTGGTTTCAGTCATGGGGAGCAGGCGGGTCCAGGAACCCGCTGCGCTTAGGATTCATCCTGTCGGCGACCATGTCTTCGACCGAACGGACTGGCGGTGCTGGCCGGACGGCCAAACGGGCGAAAGTCTCAGCCGCGCTGGACGCGCGATCCGCCGACGATTGCATCGCGACCGCCGTCGAAGCGCACCCATGCCTTGCCACCGCCGTCGTAGTCCGGCGACCAGACGACGAGCGTCGCGGGCTCGCCCGCGACCTGGACGCGCTCGGTTCCCTCCGCCTCTACCCCCCGCCAGACCCGCACGAACGGGTTCTCCTCCCACTCACGCCCGATCGTCGTCTCGTCGGTATGCCCGGGAAGCACCCGTGTCCCGGGCGGCAGTTTCATCAACACGTCCATCACCGATTGCCGGACTCGCTCGAAGTCTCCCCCACCGACCGAGTCCTTGAAGAGCGTGTCCCCGGTGAAGACCGACTCGCCGTTCACGACGAAAGCCACCATGTCGTCCGAGTGTCCGGGGGTCGGCAGAGCCTCCACGCGGAGGCCCCCCACCTCCACCGCGTCGGTACTGACGGGCAGACCGAGCTCACTCTCGTGCTCGACATGGTCGGCATGGGAATGTGTCCTGAGAACGAGCTCTGGGCTTACGCGCCAGGCCGCGGCGGCTGCGCGCAACGGCTCGAGCGGGGCCCCCGAGTCGACAAAGACGGCCCGCCCACCCTCTTCGTCGGCCACCAGGTAGGCATTCGAGAGGTAGCTCGGGTGCATGCTCCTTGCGACAAGCACGGCGGTACGCTACCGGCATACCTGCGATGAGGAGGAACTGAGATGGGGCTTCTGGGACGAGCTGGCGAGATCATCAGGGCGAAGTTCAGCGCGCTCTTGAACCGTGCGGAGAATCCGCAGGAGACCCTCGACTACTCCTACGAGAAACAGCTGGAGTCGCTGCAGAACGTGAAGCGGGGGGTCGCCGACGTCGTCACGGCCAAGAAGCGCCTCGAGCTCCAGACGCAGCAGTTAGAGCAGAACGTGGTCACGCTGGATACGCAGGCGCGCCAGGCGCTCGCCGCCGGCCGCGAGGACCTGGCCCGGCAGGCTCTCGAGCGGAAGTCTGGAATCCAGCAGCAGCTCCAGGATCTCGACACGCAGGTGAAGGGGCTGCAGGACCAGCAGGAGAAGCTCGTCGCGAGCGAGAAGCAGCTCTCAGCACGCATCGAGCAGTTCCGGTCGCAGAAGGAAGTCATCAAGGCGCAGTACTCCGCGGCGGAAGCGCAGGTGCGGATCGGTGAGGCCGCAACCGGGATCGGCCGCGAGATGGACAACACCGGCCTCGCGATCCAGCGCGCGAAGGACAAGACAGAGCAGATGCAGGCGCGCGCGTCAGCGATCGACGAGCTCGTCTCCTCGGGCGACCTCGAAGAGCTCGGCTCTACCAAGACGCAGCTCGACCGGGAGCTCTCGCAGCTCGCTTCCCAGCAGCAGGTCGACAAGGAACTGGAGCAGATGAAGGCGGAGGCCGGGTCAGGCGGCGAGAAAAGGGAACTGGGAGAGGCGCCGCCCTCGAACTAGCGGTTGGTGTGGGTCTGGCTAGCCCTGAGGGGAAGGACGCTGTCCTCCGCTTGCCGTAGACCTAGGAGGACAAGAGGCCTTCCTAAGGAAAGGGATTCCCATGTTCTATGTCATCCTGATCGTCGTCGCAATCATCATTGGCGCCGCGCTCTTCTTCGTCCGCGGCCGCCGCAGCGTCTAGCCGGCACCAAAGACCGGTATCAAGCTGCACTTACGGCATCCCCGCCTCTGACGCTGAGACCGTTTCGGCAAGTTGGAGACTGAGATCAGCTCAGCGGGGCTGATGACGCGCGTCCGGATCGCCATCACTTCTGACAGCCGCTCCTCAGGACTTAGGTCGTGCCAGGACCATCCCCGTGGCCATGGAGTTAACGAGATAGAGGGACCACGATTCACGTGTGGTCGCTGTCCTTAAGCCCCAGTTAGAGCAGGCGCAACAGCACGCGCAATTCGGTTCACCTCAACTGAGTGATGTTTCATGCCGCGAGTGCTACGACACTGGCCTCGCTGGCGGCTCGGCTTGGACGGCAGGTACTCGCTGCGAGGCGTGCCGTGGCCGAGGATTCTTGGCGCGGCTACTCGATGTCGTGGGCCTCGGCGAGATCTTCGCAGCTCCCACGCGTCAGCTATGACCTTCGGCAAATCGGCCCCCGAACTCTCGGGCGCGTCCCGACAGCGCTGACGGTCCAGATGGTTTCGGTCTCCCCGACAGCCGCTGAGCGTGTCCCCAGGCGGCCGGGGGGTCAATCGATGGCGAATCGGCGAAACCTTGGGCTTCGTACCGCTTGGCACCTAGCGTGGCCAGTTCGTTGGTATTGGTCACATTCGCAAAGGCAGCTCGGCAAGAAGCTCGTCGTCGAGAAACTTATTAAGCGAATGGTGCCGGCCCCTCCAGCCGGTTTCGAAACTGAGCTGCCCGGAGGCGGGCGAATCTTCCTGCATCACCGTGCCGACATCGGGCTCGTCGTGTTGATGAGTGGAAACTTCGAATGCGCCGAGACGACCTGCGCGCGTGAGCTTGCGCGCGAGGGAACGGTCGCGATCGATGTCGGGGCAAACGTGGGGATGTTCACGATTCCCCTCGCGCTGGCTGTTGGCGATAGTGGCCGAGTTCTTGCGATCGAGCCATGGCCGGAGAACGTCGCGATGCTGAACTACAACCTACGGCTCAACGCTCTCCGGAACGTAGTTGTGCGGGATATCGCCGCGTCTGCAGAATGCGGCGAAGTACTCCTTCACCTAGGCTCTGATCCTGCTTTTCATTCCACGACCACAGTTGTCAAGGGCCGGGAGGCAGGCGAAAACTTGCGGGTTCCTTCTCAGACCCTGGACGCGATCTGGGAGGACTCAGGGACACCGGAGGTCTCGTTCTTGAAGATCGATACCGAGGGTGGTGAGTTCGAAATCCTGGAGGGCGCCACTCGCTTACTACGCACCTGGCGGCCGGCAATATTGCTCGAAGCAAAGGGTGAGCGCCGCGCGAAGGAGCTCGACCAGCGGCTCCTTCCTCAGGGATACGTTCGTACGCGCCGCCGCGGCTTCGCCCCGGGCAACTTCCTTTACGCCGCTTCTGAATAGCGACGGGCGATCCCCGATCGGTGCTTCAGCGGAGCAAGCGGACGGGACCGTCGACGCGATAGACGAGCATCCCGGCGGCTCGGTTGACGGCGACCTTTGTAGCCTCTAGCGGAGTCTTCACATCCGTCAAGACGTATCGGGCCCGGAATTCCTTTCCATCAGGGAGGTACAGATTCCGATGGCGGACGACTAGGTGGTCGCCTGGATAGTCACGGTGGAGACCTTCCCGGAGATAGTAGAAACGGCGCACACTTTGGTTAAAGAAGTCGCTTTCCCAGATCCCGTATCGGGCTGATATTCCAGCTCGGTCGACGCCCGCCCAAAGAGCGTCCACGCGTGCGTTCGAACCAACTGCTTCATCGATCCAGGAACGGTCGCGAGTTGAGCCCACGCCCTGTCTCAGAGCCTGGTCCGCGACGGCCGAATTCCCAGACAGCGCAAACACATTGAGAACGACGAAGTTCGCGGCGACGAGAAAGAGGAGCCAGTCCCGGTTTTCCGACCGAGCAAAGACCCACGCGAGGTACGAGCCTCCAAGGATGAGCACGGGGTACACGGCGATAGGCGTGCCGAGTATGAAGCGGATGTTTGCCCACGGGAGCAGCGCCACACTGCTCGAGGAAACGCCCCACTCCCCGCCGCTGAGAACGTGTGCGTAAGGAATGGCGGCGGGCAAGGCCGCCGAACCAACCGCGGCGATAATCGCCGTCCTACGAGGACGTGGTAGGCCCTCGCGGATCCAGCTGAGAAAGACGATAAGGAGGAGAGGCACCACGTAGAACATGTAGCGGTCATAAATCCGCGGGAACGAACCGGGATAGTCGGCAACTAGGTATTTCGCTGCTACGGCAGCGAGCCAGCATGAGAGGCTGATCGTGAGAGCACAAATGACGCGTAGCTCTCGCAGCGCATCGTTCTTGAACGCCAGACGGACCATGATCGCCATCGCCGCAAAAGGAAGTACCCCTACGTAGAGATCTAGGGCAGCCAGGTGGAGGACGAATGACTGCCCGACCCGGAAAGGGCTGGCGGTTGTAGTTGCCGCAGTGTGACCGTCCCCCAACTTGCTGAGCGGCACGCCAAGTGCCGGAAGTATGACCCCAGCCCCGAGGAGACTCGCAGAGACGAAGGCCATGATCGGAAATGCCTTGAGCTGGCGAACCGCGAACCGCATGATCCCGCTCTCTCTGCGACCGCTGCGATCGAGGGCCCCGCAGAGGAGCGCGGCGCAAACAAAGGCCGGCAGCAGAACGACAAGCTGCCCGCGGGCGAGCGCTGCGGCGCCGATTGCGGCGAGCGTGAAGAGTTCGCGCCGGCGTGTCGGCCGTTCCAGCAGCAAGACCATGGTTAGCACTGCGATCAGAAAGAGGGGATACGCCAGGCTCTCGGTCATGACCTTCGTGGTGTAGATGCCAGAAGGAATCAGTACCGCGAGATAGGCCACGATCAGCGCCCTTCCCGGGTCAAGTAGCCGGCGTCCCAGAAAGTACGCCGGTATCGCAGCCGAAGCCATCAAGAGGCAGTTCACGGCTTTGACGATGAAATAGGCCTGGGTCAGTGATTCTGAAACAGCGTAGATCGGGGCGATCAGGATCGGATAGAGGGGACCAAAGGACCAGGCTGAGAAAGGCTGTCCGCCGATCGAGAAGTGGCCTGTACTCGCGAAGCTTCTTGCAAGCTGAGCATAGAAGGGCTCATCCGCGACGATCCATGGCGCTGGGGTGCGCCACGCCACAGCAAGCCGAAGCATCGTCGCGGCGACTACCCCGAGACCGAGCCATAGCGCGACCGGAACTCCGTGGACCCGGGTTAAGGCTGACCTCTTGGACCGGTCGCGCTCCGAAACTCGCAGGCGCCGAGGAATCCCTACGGTTTCTGAGGTCTGTTCCAGCATGGTGAGTTCCGAAGCACTCAAGGAAGCGCTACTCAAGAATCACCGTACGGAACCGCTTCGAAAGGAGCGCCGACCGAATGGCTAGCCGAGCTAGCCATTCGGGTCTCAACGATGTGGGCCTCCATTCCTCACTATGCGGCCATGGCTGTCGCCGCGAGCGAACCACGTCCCGAGACCGTCCTGATGGACCGGGAATCGAACGCTCAGCTCGCGAGGAGCCCGAAAGCGATGCGCCTGCGGCGGCTTCTACAGGAATGGACCGGCGTCGGGGCCTACGTCACGGTTCTGAGCGTCTGGATCATCACGAGAGGCGTTCCTCTGAGTCGTGGAGCGGTGGCCATGTGGCTCATGGCAGGGATGCTGGCTTTCTCACTCCGCGATCTGCGCCGCTGGGTCACGAGCGTCGCGCTCGAGTGGTTCCCGTTCATCGCATTCCTCTTCATGTACGACGTCGCCCGCAGCTTCGCTGATGAGCTCTTGCCCACGAACGTCAGCGCGCCGATCGCAGGCGACAGGTTCCTCTTTGCGGGGCACAACCCATCGGTCTGGCTTCAGCACCACCTGTGGCACGGGGCGCAAAACGTCCGGTGGTACGACTACGCCGCCTGGGGCGTCTACATGACCTTCTTCTTCTCGACCCTGGTAGTGGCTGCGGCGCTCTGGGTGTTCGCCTACCACCGGTTCAGACGCTACGTGGCGATGGTCGGCGTCCTCTCTGTCGCCGGGTTCGTCACCTACATCCTCTTCCCGGCCGCTCCGCCGTGGTGGGCAAGCGATCACGGCCAGCTTGCCCCCGTTCATCGCTTGACCGGAACGGTCTGGTCCCACAGCTTCGTCAGCATCACGAAGGTCGTTGATCATGGACAAGGGTTGTCCAATCCCGTGGCGGCGATGCCCTCGCTCCACGCGGCATTCACCCTCCTCATCACCCTCTTCCTCTGGAAATCCAGCCGCTGGTGGTGGCGGATCCCCCTTGCGGCCTATCCCGTCGCCATGGGGTTCACGCTCGTCTACTTCGGCGAGCACTACGTCGTCGACATCCTCGCGGGCTGGCTCTACGCGGTCGCCGCCTACATCGCGGTCGAATACTTGGCGAAGCGCAAGGCCGCCGCTCGACGAGAGCCCCTGCCGGCGCGACCGGCCCCGGCCGGGCTACTCCCGGTGGCACCTGACCACATCCCGTAAGTAGGGCCCGTTCCGACTAGCGGTGCTGACCGATGCGCTCTTGCGCGAGCTTCACAACCCAGGCGCCTGAGAGAAACGTATAGACGAGCACTGGCATCAGAACGGCGAAGAGGGCAGTCATCGCGGCGGCGAAACCGAGTGGGAACAGCTTGGCCGTGAAGAATGGCGCGATCCAGCCGGCTGCCAACGCCGTAACCACGTGGATCAGCGCTCGCTGGAAGTTCTCTGGAGCGCGATCCGGGAAGCGAATGGCCACCCAGAAGCCGATGAAAGCAGAGCCCACGCCCAAGGTAACCAGAAAGCTGTAGGTGGTCATAGGTCTCCAATCTGGAACGCGGACCAGGGCAGTCGAGATACCCCTGCACTCGCTTGATCGGGTGATGACTCACCTTCAGACCTCCCCCGCCTGGGGGAATTTCATGCGCATCGAGCTCCCTGGCGGAAAGCCCTCGGAGGTTGGTTCCCCCTAAGTCCAGCGGGACCCGGTCTTTCGAACGGCGACACCGCGCGAGCCGTGGGCTTGGATTCGAAGCCGATGGCGTGGCACCGCGAAGTAAGCGTGACCGAAGAGGCCGCGGCGCCAGCGCTCGGCGTTCCGGGCCGGCCGGCCAGCTTCGCCTGGCTCGGCAACTTCGTCTGGGAAAATGGGCCACTGCTGATCGGCTGTGCTTGCTTTGCGAGCGCTCTGTTCGTGTTCTTCGGCTCCCAGGTCATGTCCGACAGCTGGCTGAACGTGCTCGGCGGCCGCGAGATCGTCCAGCACGGTTTGCCACATCACGATGAGCTGGCCCTCGTCAGCCATGGTCGACCCTGGATCGATCAGCAATGGCTGTCGAACATCGCCTTCTATGCCCTTTACAGCGTCGGCGGAATGTCGCTCGCAGCGCGCGTGAACGTCGTGCTGACTGTCCTACTCGTCGGGCTCATCTTCGCGTATGGGCGTCGGCAAGGCGCTACCCGTTTGAGCGTGATGCTTTGCTGCATCCCCGTCTTCCTGTTTGCTCTGCAGTTCCTTCGCGCACAGGTGCTTGTGCAGCCTCTCTTCGTCGGGTTCGTCGCGCTGCTCGCAGCGGAGAGCCGCCGGCCGAGCCGACGCGTCCTGCTGGCATTTCCGGTGCTCGCTCTCTGGGCGAACCTGCACGGCTCGGTGGTGGTCGCTGCGTCATTGGTCGCGCTGCTCGGGGGGATCGAGCTCTGGCGCGCGCTGCCCGAGCGGAAATGGTCGGCTGTCGCGCGCTCGGCCGCCTTGCTACTCGCGCCGTGGGGCTTCATCTTCGCCTCTCCCTACGGGCTCGAGCTGACGAAGTACTACGGGGCCACGATTCGAAGCTCGGACCTGCCGGCGTTTCTGAGCGAATGGGCGCCTGCCTCATTCTCGAACCTGGGTGGCAAGTTGTTCTTTCTGGCCGCCGCCTTCGCGATCGTTCTGATCGCGCGGCGACCGCGAGCGCTGACTCCGTTCGAAATCGGCGTTCTCGCAGTGACCGCTGCAGGCGGTCTGCATGCCAGTCGCTCGATTCCCTGGTTCGCGTTCGCCGCCGGGATGCTGCTCCCGCGACTCCTGGATGAAGAACGAGGGACGAATCGAGCGAACGAGCGCGGGGCCGGGAACCGGCGTCTGGCCGTAATCGGCGCGACGGCTGCGTTCGGCCTGGCTCTCTACGGGCTCGTCCATCCCGTCAACACGCTCGCCACGGAGTGGCCTCAGCGGGGACCCGCGCTCGTCGAGCAAGTCCTCCGTTCGGATCCGAACGCGCGCGTGCTCGCGAGCTACGACCTCGCCGATTGGCTGCTGCTGGAGGCGCCGATCACGCGGGGCCGAATTGCCTTCGACGGCCGGTGGGAGATCCTGTCCCACGAACAACTGCGTTCAGTCCGATACTTCCTGGCGGAGTCGACCGATCGTTGGGCCGATCTGAGTCGCGGCTATCGCTTGCTCGTCCTCGGCCCCAAATACGTCCCCCATCTGATCAGGACGTGGGAGCAGCGACCCGGCGTCCGAGTGCTCTACCGGACGCCGCAGATCGTCGTGCTCGATCGGGGCCGAGCCGCAGACCGTCGGCCCTAGGTCCGGCCGGGTCCGGCCTTTCGACCGGCGACCCTCGGGCCCTTTTGACCTTGGATTTGGCTGCGGTGGTGGAACACGTAGAGCAGGTCGTCCCTGGGTCGGCACGGACCCGAGCGGAAACGCGCGATCTCGGCGCGGGCGCCCGACTGTGGGACTGGGCGCTCGAGCACGCCTTGCTCTTTCCGATCGTCGCCCTCTTCCTGGCCACCAGCGTCACGTCCCTCCCACGCGAGCTCCTTTCCGACAGCTGGTTTGCGCTCTTCGGAGGCCACGAGATCGTCCGGCACGGCCTGCCAGGGCAGGACACGGTCGCGATCTGGACCCATGGGCGCGAATGGGTCGACCAGCAGTGGTTGGGCCAGCTCGTTCTCTATGCGCTCTATGCAGTCGGAGGCGTCAAGCTCGCACTCCTCGGGCACGCGCTGGCCGTCGGATCGGCGTTCGTGCTCGCGCTCGCCTTCGCGAGGCGGCGCGGGGCTTCGCTCCGCAGCATCTGCTGGCTTGCGCTGCCGGTGATCTTCCTCCTCATCTGGGGCTCTTGGAACGCGCGGGCGCAGAGCCTCGCGTTCGCGCTCTTCGTCACTGTGGTCTGGCTGCTCATCGCCGATGCGCGAGCGCCATCGAGGAGAGTTCTGCTCGTCTTCCCGTTGCTGATCCTCTGGGCGAACGTCCACGGGTCGGCGATCACCGGCGCCATGCTCGTGGTCCTCGCGGGACTGGCGTATGCGCTCGAGCGGCGCCGAGAACCGTGGCGAACGTGGGTTCCGCGAGCCGCCCTCCTGTGCGCAGCTCCCGTCGCCTGTCTCTTCGTGTCGCCCTACGCGCTGAACCTCCCGGGCTACTACAGCCACGTCCTCTTCAACTCGAGCTTCCGCGACTACATCGTCGAATGGCGACCGACGGCATTGAACGCCCAGACGGCGCCCTTCTACCTGCTGGCGTTCGCGGCTGTCTGGCTGATCGGGCGGTGCGGCAAGCGCGTGACGCGTTTTGAGCAGGCCCTGCTCGTCGCGACCATCCTGATGGGACTGCAGACGACACGGATGGTCGTCTGGTTCGCGCTCGTGGCGCTCATGGTCATGCCGACCGTGCTGGACGGCGTGCTCAAGTCGAACACGGCCGCGGCACGACTTCCCATGCTGAACCGCGCGCTGATCCTCATCAGCATCGCAGGGACCGTGACGACCGTCGCCGCGGTTGCAGCGAAACCGAGCTCGTGGTTCGAGCGCAGCTATCCGGCCGAAGCCTTGGTAGCGGTGAAACAAGCCGAGCTGGGACAACCGGGCGTTCGCGTCTTCGCGAACGAGCAGTACAGCAACTGGCTCCTGCTGCGACGGCCCGAGTTGCGCGGTCGGATCGCATTCGACATCCGCTTCGAGCTCATTCCAAAGCGGCGTCTCGCGCAGCTCGTGAACGTTCGGCGTCAGGTCGAGGGCTGGCGCAAAGTGGTCGCGCCGTACGGTCTCTTCGTACTCAGCCAGGACGCCGACAGGCTGTTTGCGAAGGGACTCCTGCGTCAGGACGGCGCGCGCCGGCTCTATCGCGGGCACGGGGTCATCGTCATCTCACGCCCTGTCAATAGGTACGACGGATGACGAGTCAGGACTCGACCTTCAGTCGGTTGTGGAGCAACACGGAGTCGTCTTCATTTGAGGGATGCGCGAATGGATCGCGTTCAAGACTGCGATCCGTGCCGCCGCTTCGCGCGACAGGCTGGGGCAAGCGACGAAAGGAGGGGGCGCAAGGGGGAGCTACTGGAAGACAGGCGGACTTAGCCGTCCTGTCTTAAGGGCAGTTGTACGAGAGAGGGAGAAAATGTTCCTTCAGAAAGCGTACGCAGGTCTGTCCTTTCTGCGCGCCCGACTCGAGCGGCAGGAAGGTCAGGCTCTGGTGGAGTACGCGTTGATCCTGGCGCTGATCGCAGTTGTATCGATCGCGATTCTCACAGCACTGGGCATCAACGTTTCTAGGGTCTTCAACAGCGTCAACACGCAGCTGTCAGTCGTACCCGGACCGTAATTCGAAGAAAGGGATAGGGAAAATGATTCGTCTACAGACCGAGATTCTGAGTGCCTTCGCGGCACTGCGGAATCGTCTCGACCGTGAAGACGGTCAGGCACTCGTTGAGTACGCGTTGATTCTGGCCCTGATCGCAGTCGTGTCGATCGCGATCCTCACGGCGCTGGGCGTCAACGTCTCTCGCGTGTTCAACAGCGTCAACACGCAGCTGTCAGTCGTCGTTCCGTAACGCGACATGAGGAGTCGGATAACTCTGATGCTTGACTGGCACCGATTTGGTACTGCGGTCAAAAACCGCAGCGTGACGGACGAGGGCCAAGTGCTGATCGAGTACGCACTGATCCTCGCGCTGATCGCGCTGTTGACCATCGGTGTCCTTCAAGCGCTCGGACAGAACGTTTCCGGCGTCCTCAACAGAGTGAGCACGAGCTTGTCGGCGGTCTCCAACCCATAGGTGGCCTGAGATGCTCAAGACTCACAACATGGTTCGGCAGGGGCGGGCCCGCGACGAGCGCGGGACCGCCCTGGCCGAGCTTGCGATTGTCATGCCTTTGCTGCTCGTACTCATTCTCGGGATGCTGGACTTCGGCAAGGCATTCCACGAGTGGATCGACCAGACTCATGTGGCCAACGAGGGGGCACGTCTGGCGGCCGTGAACTACTGCCCCGACCCGACGGCTGCGGACGGCTGCGGCTGGGGAACTACATCGTGTCCTGTCACCGGCACGTCTTGCATCGCCTGGTTCGTGGCCAACCAGCTGGACACGAAGGAACTAAGACCCCCCGGACGGGCAACGAGCTCGTACGCGCCCCAGCAAAACCCCGCCCAGGCTTGCATCAGCTACCCGAACGGCGCGACGACACAGGTCGGCGATCCCGTTCAGGTGACTGTGAAGGTGCGCTACCAATGGCTGAGATACATAACCGGAAGGTTTGCTCTTCCGAACGGCCACACAGATATTCGCGGCCAAGCGACGATGAGGCTGGAGTCGCTGCCACCGCAGCCAACTCCCGCTAGCCCACTCTGCTGGCCCACGACGGGTGGTGCCGGGGCGTGATGCGCATGCCTATGCGAACTCTGAAGGACGAAAGTGGCGCCGTGCTGCTCATCGTTGCAGCGGCACTGACCGCGATCATCTTGATCGCGGCCTTCGTCGTCGACACGGCGAACTGGTTCGAGCACAAGCGACATCTGCAGCTTCAGGCCGACGCGGCTGCGCTTGCCGGTGGCGCCGCTTTCCAGCGGCCTGGCTGTACCGACGCCGCGATCTACGCAGCCGCTCGGAAGTATGCGGGCGTCAAGGACGCTAGCTACACGGCCCCTTACAACAGGCAGGTTGGAACAACATCCGATGCCAATGCTCACGTCCTCGTGAACTCGATCCAGTACTTCCGCGAGGGCGGAACCGACAACAGCGACGGACTTCCGTGCGCCAAGTCCTTCGTCGACGTGAAGATGACGGAAACGGATCTCCCCTGGTTCCTGGGCAACGCCCTTGTACCGACGATAAATGCTCACGCTCGCGTGTCGATCAACACGGTCAGCACGCTCTCGAATCAGTGGCCGCTCGGCGTCCCCGACGTCAACCCATTGAGCGGTGCCGTCATCTTTTACGACGAGGCGAATCCTGGAAATCTCGGTACGACTTACGCAAAGCTCCTTCGCCACTTAGGTACCGCGAACGGCTTGAACGAGTGGTCTAACACGGACGCGGCGGGATCAGCCACGCCTGCCTCGGTGACGATGCCGGCGAGCGGCAAGCTGGGATCTGTCGTTGCATTCAGTACCGACGGCCCCCCGGACAGGTCCCCTATGAACATCAGCGGTATGACGGTCACTCAGATTTGCGCTCAGGCTCGGGTCGATTGCTATCCCGATCCGGCGTCGAGTGGGCTCCTCTACGTCGACGGCTACGTAGACGGCGGCACCGCTGGCAAGCCGCCCGTCGTCAAGGCCGCAACTCTAGGCACGAGTAACTGCCCGGATTCTTACGCCTACTTCACCTACAACAACTCGAGCTGCACCGCCACCCTCACCGTGAACTTCGATTCCACGTCGACCTTGAGCAATGTCGAACTTACTGCGACCGCAGGAGGTGGTTGCAGTGGCCATAGCTCAACCACCGATAACAGCGCAACGCGGACGTTCGCCATCACGATTCCTGCGCATGCAGGACCCTGCCCAATCACGGTCGATTGGGCGGTACGACGAGAGGTGAATTTCGTGCCAGGCGTGACCTGCCCCAACAACTATCCCAACAACGGCGCTTGCACCGGTTCTTTTGGAGTCGTGCAGCGAGCGTTCGGCGGAAACGACGACTTCTCCGGCCCAGTTCAAACCGCGCATCTCATCAATGCAGGCGCTGCGTTCACCCATCAGCTGGGCACGTGCAACGGGCCGCTCGTCTACGGCCCGACCTGCAACACCTTTCCGATCGGCGATACCCACAGACTCGCCGTCGACGTGCAGCTCACGGGGGCGGTCTCGACGACCAGTTCTGATCCGCCCGTTTTCCTACGCGTTGTCCGCGGCAGCCGAAACAGCGCGCTCGACTGCAACGAGACAGGCAACTTCCGGGACCAGATCGCTTCCGGCTGCAAACCGAAATACACGGTCAACACCGACCCGAACCTTGCGTGCCCCTGGGCCAACAAGGCGGCGCTGTTTTCGGTGACGCTTCCAAACGGCTATCCGTGCGTGGCGATTCAGACCGGCGCCTCCGTGGGCCAGTTCACTCAAGGTATTCAGGATCGGGTCCTCGGTGGTTCGAATCAGTGTCCCAGTGCCGGTCAGCCCGGTTACAACAACTGGGCCAACTATCCGAACACCCCATTCCCGGCGAACGACACTCGGGTCGTCTACGTCTTCATGGTCCCGTTTGGATCGTTCAGAGGTTCGGGGAACGTGGTTCTCCCGATCGTCAGCTTCGGTGTCTTTTACATTCGAGGCTGGGGCGGGAACGGTGGCGGCAACGATGATCCGTGCCCCGGTGCGATTCCGAATGTGCCCACCGGAGACCTTGCCGGCAATTTCATCACGCATCTCGCAACCAGCGCGGACGCAACGGGAACGCAACCGTGCGCCATCGGAGGCTTCAACCCATGTGTAGCCGTACTCTCGAAGTAAGAAGGAGGAACTAGTGGTGGAGATCGCCCAAAATCTGTTCACGACGAGGAGAGGGTCGCTGCTCGTGGGCGCTGCCGCCGCCGTCCTCGCCGGGCTCATCTTGTTCGTCTACTTGCACTCGTACCGCAATAGTCTCAACAGCACGGCCGCTCCGGCGAGCGTGCTCGTTGCGAAGAACCTGATCCAAAAGGGAACTCCGGGGGACATCATCGGGACGAGCGACCAATTCCAGGTCGCGTCTGTGCCGAAGGGCCAACTTCAGGTAGGAGCCCTGACCGACCCGGCTGCACTGTCCGGCCGTGTGGCGGCCACGGACATCTATCCAGGACAGCAGCTCACGGAGACATCCTTCGCGTACGCGGCTCCAGGCACCTTGCAGACGAAGATCACCGGAACCGACCGCGCGATCGCACTGTCGATCGACGCAGAGCACGGGATGATCGGACAGATCAGCGCCGGCGATCACGTGGACATCTTCATCGGGTTCGCCGTCCAGGGTGCCGGCGGCACGCAGCCCGTCATCAAGCTGCTGATGACAGACGTGCTGGTGCTCCGGGCTCCCTATTCGGGGGGCAGCGGGCTGGTCACGCTCCGGGCCCCGGAGTCCAAGGCCGCGCAACTTGCCTACGCCGCGGACAACGGCCAGCTCTGGTTCCTCTTGCGGCCGGCAAGCGGAGCAAAGGTCACGAACCCGGGAATCGTGAACGTCCAGACGCTCTTGAACGCGAAGCCGGTGCGCTAGCGATGGCGTCTCGCATTCACGCCCTCGTGGCTCTCGACGAAGGCGTCGACAGTCAGGGGATCCAGGCGATGCTCCCCGACAATGGGGGCATCGAGGTGGTCGGGATCATCAACGGCCTCGACGAGAGTTGGCGCACGATGCAGGAGACGGCGACCGACCTCCTGATCGTGGCGTGTGCGGGCTATTCGGATCGCGCGCTCTACTTCATCGACAGTGCGGTCAAGCAACAACCCGACCGGCCTGTAGTCGTGCTGACCACCGGCTCACCGAACGGCTTCGTCCGCCGGGTCTTCGAGTCCGGAGCCGACGACATCCTGACGCTGCCGGAGCCACCGGAGCGAGTTGCGTTTGCCCTCGAGAAGGCCGTCGCCCGTCGCCGCGGGGCTGCAATTGCGAGCGGGATCGCACTGGCACCGATGATCTGCGTGCTCGGGCCCAAGGGTGGCACCGGGAAGACACTGGTGTCGACCAATCTGGCGGTTACGCTTGCTCTCAACGGCGGGCGCCCTGTGCTCATCGATCTCGACCTGCAATTCGGCGACGTCGGCCTGGCACTCGGCCTGCGGCCGGACAAGACCATCTACGACCTGGCCAGGTCCGGAGGGTCGCTCGACGAGGACAAGCTCGACGCCTACCTCGTCAGACACCCATCCGGCCTGCGCGTCCTGTTGGCGCCCACGCGCCCAGACCAGGCTAGCGCTGTCACGGTCGATTTTCTTCGGGACGTCTTCACGACGCTTCGCTCGATGTCCGACCACGTCATCGTCGATACACCGCCGGGGTTCACGCCGGAGGTCATCGCCGCGATCGACGCCTCGAGCGACGTCTGCATCGTCGGGATGCTCGACTCGCTCTCGCTCAAGAACACGAAGCTGGGGCTCGAGACACTGGAACTGATGGGGTACAACCCCGCTCAGATCTCGTTGGTGCTGAACCGTGCGGATACGCGGGTCGGAATCACCCACGAGGATGTGGAAGCGATCATCGGTCGCGCGCCGGAGGTGTTCGTACCAAGCGACCGGCAGATTCCCATCTCCGTGAACGAAGGCACCCCGATCGTGATTCACGACGAGCGCTCGGAAGCCGCACGAGCCTTCCACCGCCTCGCAGAGCGCTACGCGACCGAGGACGCGGCCGCGGTCGCGACGCCCACCGAAACAACAGCGAACAGCGGTAAGCGACAGCGCCGCTTCGCGCGGAGGTCATGATGGAGCTTCACGAGAGACTCTCGACTTCGAGACCGGTCGCAGCGCCATCAGGCCCCGATCCGTTCGCCGAGGTCAAAAACCGAATTCACCTGGCAGTCATCGGCGATCTCGGTCCCCAGCTGTTCAACACGAGTATGGACCCGCTCGCACTCCGCGATCGCGTCGTCGACGACATCCGCACACAGCTGGGCGCTGAAGCGGGGATCTCGCGGGACGACCGCGAGCGGATCATCGCCGAGATCGCCGACGACATTCTCGGGCACGGCCCGATCGAACGCCTGCTCGCCGACGACAGCGTGACCGAGATCATGGTCAATGGTCACTCGGACGTCTGGGTGGAGCGCCAGGGCCGCTTGTACCAGACGACAGTGCGGTTCAACGACGATTCGCATCTGCGCCGCATCATCAACAAGATGGTCGCCCAGGTCGGGAGACGGATCGACGAGTCCTCGCCGATGGTGGACGCCCGACTTCCCGACGGAAGCCGCGTCAACGCAGTCATTCCACCTCTTTCGCTGAGCGGACCGCTGATCACGATCCGGAAGTTCGCGAACAAGCGGCTCGACCTCCAGGAAATGATTCGGCTGGGAACACTGGGCCAAGAGACGGTCGACTTTCTCCAGCGGTGCATCATGGCGGAGCTCAACATCCTCATCTCCGGCGGTACCGGCACGGGCAAGACGACACTGCTGAATGCGCTCTCCCAGGCAGTCCCCGACACAGAGCGGATCGTGACGATCGAGGATGCTGCCGAGCTCCAGCTGAAGCAAGCTCATGTGCTGAGGCTGGAGGGCCGTCCGAAGAACATCGAGGGGGTCGGCGAGATCTCCATCCGCGATCTCGTCCGGAACGCCCTGCGCATGCGTCCCGACCGGATCATCGTCGGCGAGGTCCGCGGCGCGGAGGCGCTCGACATGCTTCAGGCAATGAACACGGGCCACGACGGCTCGCTGACGACGGTCCACGCCAACGCCCCCCGGGATGCGCTCGCCCGCATCGAGACGATGGTGCTGATGGCGGGCTACGACCTGCCGCTTCGCGCGATCCGCCAGCAGGTCGCGTCCGCCCTCGATCTGATCGTCCACCTCGAGCGGCTCGAGGACGGTGGCCGGCGGGTCACCGCCATCACCGAGGTGCAGCGAATGGAATCCGACGTCATCACGCTCCAGGAGATCTTCACGTTCAAGATCGAGAGGGTCACTGCAGATCGAACCGTGATCGGGAAGCTCGAGGCTACGGGCCTCCGCCCGACCTTCCTCTACAAGTTCGAGAAGCGTGGCGTGAGCATGCCGAACGATCTCTTCGCAACACGTGGTCCGGAGCTTCCGGACGCGGTGAGGGCGGCGGCTCTGCAATGACGCGGCGGCTTCTCATAGTCGCCCTCGTGGCGCTCGCCAGCCTCGCCGGGACGATGGCCGCGCTCGGCGCGGATACTCATCCCCACCTCACGGAGGCGGCCGACTCCAGCTTCCCCGGCCGGTCGTACGTTCTCACCCTTCCCCATGGCAAGAAGTTGAAGGCAGGCGACGTTCGGGTGTTCGAGAACGGCCAGCCGATCAGCGGCCTGGTGACGGTCACGCCGGTCAGCGAGAGCAGCTCACAGGGGTTCGGCGCCGTGCTCGTGATCGACGCGAGCACGAGCATGGAGGGGAAGCCGGAAAGGGCCGCGTTCGCAGCCGCGCGCGCGTTCGCCGCCCAGCGAAAAGGACAAGAGCAGCTCGCAGTCGTGACGTACAACGTCGAACCGACTGTCGCTCTCCCGTTTACGACGGAGCAGGCGAAGATCGACGAGGCCCTCTCGAAGCAGCCGCTGTTCCGATTTGGCACTCATATCTACGATGCAGTCGGACACTCACTGAAGCTGCTGCAGGCGGCCCACATCAAGGCCGGCACGGTGATTGTGCTCTCAGACGGCCAGGAACATCGAGCCGTGGGAGATACCGCCCACCACGAGTCTGAAGCGAGCGCCGCTGCTGCAGCACGCGCAGCACACGTTCGGGTCTTCGCAGTGGGACTGAGCTCCCGCCTCTCGAAGCTCAAGGCGTTGCAAAAACTCGCGCGGGATACCGGGGGGCGCTACCTCGAGACGACGTCCATCAGCGACCTGAAGGCGATCTACAGCCAGCTTGGCTCGAGCCTCGCGAGCGAATACCTGTTGCATTACCGCTCCGTTGCCGGCCCCGGTAAGCACGTCCGTGTGACGGTTCGCATAGACGGCTCGAGCAGCCCCATCGCGATCGAGTACGTCACGCCGGAGCTGGCGGTCTTCAAGAAGGGCCCTGCTGCGCCGTACAAGGAATCGGCATTCACCCGCTTCTGGACCTCATCGTTGACGATGACGGTCGTCGGCCTCATCGTCGCCGGCCTCATCGGCCTCGGTGCCTACATGACCTTGTCGGGCCCGAAGAAGGGCACCGTGCGCAGGCGCATGGCGGAGTTCGTGTCCGTGCCGGCCGCGATTCGGGATTCCGGCCGACGTCCAACAGCTCTGGTCACCGAGAGGATGCTCGAAGGGACAGACTCGATGCTCCGGAGGAACACTTTCTGGCAGCGGTTCGGTTGGGAGCTCGAGATCTCGAAGGTCGCCATGCCCCCGGAGCAGATCGTCGTTCTAACCGGTATCGGATCACTGCTCGCGCTCCTCTTCATCAAGTTCCTCTCGGGCTCGTTGCTCGTCGGCATAGTCGTCGCGGTGGCGATTCCCTTCGGGGTACGGTCGCTGCTGAAGCGCAAGCTCGCAAAGCAGCGGAAGCTCTTTTCCGAACAGCTGCCGGACAACCTGCAAGTGCTCGCCTCCGCGCTCCGCGCCGGCCACAGCTTCATCGGCGCCCTCTCGGTCGTGGTGAACGATGCGCCGGAGCCGGCACGGTCGGAATTCCAGCGCGTTGTTGCGGACGAGCAGCTCGGGGTCCCGATCGACGAGGCGCTACGTGTCGTCGTTCAGCGGATGGAGAGCCGCGAGCTGGAGCAAGTCGCTCTCGTTGGTGCGCTTCAGCGGGAAACCGGTGGCAACACGGCCGAGGTACTCGATCGCGTCACGGACACGATCCGCGAACGCTTCGAGCTACGCAGGACTGTGTCGACTCTGACGGCTCAGGGGCGAATGTCTCGCTGGGTCCTGACATTCCTCCCAGTCGGTCTGCTGTTGATCATCTCGGTCGTCAATCCCGGCTACATGCACGTCATGTACGCGTCCACAGTAGGGCGCGTACTCCTCCTGATGGCGACCATCTCGATCACCTTTGGCTCGCTCGTCATCAAACGCATCGTGAACATCAAGGTCTGACAGATGATCATCCTGCTCATAGTCGGAATCGTGCTGACCGGCCTAGCGATCGCAAGCCTCGCGCGAGTAACGGTCTGGCCACGTCAGGGCATCCGCTCCGCCGAGGTACCACGGCGCGTCGAAGCGTACGGCTTCACAAGGAAAGAGCGCGAAGAGGAGACCTCAGGGGGCATGCGAGGCAAGCTCGACGAGGTAGCGACCAAGCTGGGGGCCGCCGTGGGGGGACGCTCGGACGGTCGTTCCGATCGAGCGATTCGGAAAGACCTCGTCGCCGCCGGCCTATACAACGTCACACCGGGGCGCTTCCTCGGTTACCGAGTCCTGTGTGCCGTCGGCGTCCCGATTCTCTGGATCTGGTTGTCCGTGAGCCTCGGCGTCAAGCCCGTTCTCCTCGTCCTGCTGACCGCGATCTTTGCCTTCGTCGGTTGGTGGCTGCCTGCACGCATCCTGCAGGCCCGGGCCGAGGCGCGGTTGGCCGAGATCGACTACCAACTACCGGAGCTCATCGACCTGCTCGTGGTCACGATCGAGGCTGGCCTCGGGTTCGTCGGCTCGTTGCAGATGGCTTCGACCAGGCTGAGCGGCCCCCTCGGCCAGGAAATCCTGCTGACGCTCCAGGAACAGAACATGGGCCTGTCGATCCAGGAGGCGCTGCTGCACATGCTCGGCCGTTGCGACACGGCCTCGATGCGCTCCTTCGTGCGTTCGATCGTCCAGGGCGAGACACTCGGTGTCTCGATCGGGCAGATCATGCGAGACCTCGCCCAGGAGATGCGCAGGCGACGGCGCGCCGTTGCGCAGGAGAAAGCTCAGAAGGCACCGATCAAGATCCTGTTCCCGCTGGTCTTCCTCATCTTCCCGGCGATGTTCCTCATCCTGCTCGGCCCCGCCTTGTTCATGTTCTTCAAGGCGCTAGGCGGTACCTAGGCGCATGTCCGCTTCGGCTGCCGTTACTCAAGAGGCCGGCGTCAGGACCTCGCGTGGCGTCGTCGCAATCGTGCGGAGCGATGGCGCAATCGCCTGCGAGCGGTGCACGGTCGCAGACCGGATGCTGTCGCGCATGAGAGGACTGCTCGGGCGGAAGAGCTTGCCCGCCGGCGAAGGGATGCTGATCCGGCCGGCGCCGTCGATCCACACCTTTTTCATGCGCTTCCCGATCGACGCCGTGTTCCTCTCACGACAGGGTGACGTGCTCAAGATCGCCGAGCACGTCGCGCCTTGGCGCACGCGCTCGTGTCGTCACTCGTACGCTGTCCTCGAGCTCGCGGCAGGCGAGGCGGGACGATGCGGATTTGCCGTCGGCGACCGCATCGACACCGTCGAATCTGCGCGCACGTGATGACGAGCCCAGCAGACGCCGACACCAACGTCCGACGCCTCCAGCCGCTACGCGTGCTGCTGGCCGGACGCGACCGCAGATTTCTCCGCGTCACGTCCTTCCTGCTCTCTCAGCGCGGCTACGAGGTCTATGACACCAGCCCGAGGAAGACGCTAGAAGCCGCCGAGCGCCACCGTGCGGATGTCGTCCTGCTCGAGACCGACGACTCCAGAGCGATGGCGGCGCGCAAGATTGCGGCGGTACAAGCGCTCGCGGTCGCACCGAGCGTTCTCGTGGTCGTGGCTGGAGACGACGAGGAGCAAGAACGCTGGCAAGGTTTGCCGGCGGTGAGAAAGTGGACCCCGATCGAGATGCTGGTGGAGCGGATCGAGGCTGCTGCACTTGCTCGCCCTGCGCCGCTCACGGAGAGCGAGCGTGCGTACCTGTGACAAACGACGCCATCATGACTGGCGACGCCGGCGAGACACCTCGTCGCGATGTCGCGCGCATAGCGACGATCTCGTCCGCTGCCTTTCTCTCCCTGCTCGGCGCGATTCGCTACGGCGTCCAGGTGGAGACACTCGTCGTCATCTTCGTGATCTGCACGCTGGTCGTGATCTCACGCCACGACCTCGAGCGACGGATCATCCCGAACCGCATCGTCGTTCCGGCCTGGATCGCCGTCTTGCTCGCCCACCTCGCTCTCCATCCACACCATTGGGTCGAGTGGCTCGTCGGCAGCTTCGGCGCAGCCCTCTTCTTCCTCGCATTCGCCCTTGCCTACCCGGCGGGGCTGGGCATGGGTGATGTAAAGCTGGCGCTGTTCATCGGCGCCGCCCTCGGCTATGCAGTCGTGAGTGCACTCCTTTTGGGAACACTCGCAGCCGGCCTGATCGGCGCGATCCTGCTTTTCAAAGAAGGTTCGTCCGCACGAAAGCGCGCCATCCCGCTCGGACCGTTCCTCGCAGGCGGCGCGATCGTCGTCTTGTTGCTCCTCTAGACGCAGAACGTTCACTCGTTGAACGCAAGATGGGTCTCACGGCCCATTGTCTGTCGCGACCAACTCAACGACACTTCAGGTCGAGGGAGGGTAAAGGCGAGTGGAAGGTACTGCGGTCTCGCCTCCGAAGCAGAGGGACGATCTTGTACGAGGGGGGAACCCCTCTGCTGACGGGGCTTGTCTAAATCACGAACTGCTTGGCCACGTGCGCGTGGTCGGTGGCAAGGCGCCTCGCAATGAGACGCTCGACGCCGTCGCGCGCATCTTCGGCACAAGGCTCGAGGGCGGCAACATCCAGGCCGAGATCGAACACTGCCGCACACGTGCCGATCGGCTCGTCACCGCTGGGGGGAGCATGTCGACAGCGGTGGCGATGGCGTATGCGGGCGACCTGTTCGTCCTGTGCACGATCGAGCGGCGCTGGCATGGCGCCGAGGCGGAGCGAGTCGTTTCGAGGCTCGCGCTACTGCTCGACCTCGCTCCCGACTCCCTCTCGCTACAGCTTTTCCTGGGCGCGGTACGGGCCCCGCAACTGCACGACCTGCCGCCTGCGGTGGCCCTGGAGACGCAACTCAGGCTCCTGCTGGCACTCGCCCCGGTCACAGAGATCTCTCTGTGGACGAAGGGCCTGGACGGCCGCGCGGTCTGCCTGGCCCAGGATGGCTTGACGACGCAGACGCGGAGATTTCGCGTCGTTGCCGCGCAAGCTCTCGAGGGCGTTCCGGCGGAAAGCGGTTCCCGAGGAACGATCCTGGGTGTCCCGGTGCAGCGCTGGGAGACGCCGTGGGCCTCGCTCGTGGCACGCGCACGTGCCGATAGCCGCGAGACAGTCGGCATCTATCTGGGGGAGGCAGCCGCAGCGATGAGCCCGGTCGTCGAGCGGGAGCTGGTGCTCGAGCGGAGCGCGACGCGGGAACGCTCCCTCGTCAGCGCCAGCGAGCGGCGCCTGGGTCGTCTGGCGTTCGACCTGCACGACGGAGCGCTCCAGCACATCGCGGCATTCGGCGCCGACCTGTTCCTCGTCCGACGACAGCTCGCGGAGCTTCTGCCCGCCGAGAGCGAGGCGCTCGGTACCGCGCGAATCAACGACCTCGAAGCACGGATCTGGGAGCTCGACCGTGTGCTCCGGGAGCTGGCACATTCGCTCGAGCCCGGCAGCCTCGTCCGCCGACCGGTGCCACGCGTGATCGCCGACGAGGTCGCAGCGTTCACCGAACGCACCGGCATACCGGTGCAGCAATGCATCCAGGGAGACTTCACCGGCATGACCGTCTCGCAGAAGATCGCGCTCATCCGCGTCGTACAGGAAGCGCTCACGAACATCCGAGAGCACGCGAACGCAGCCCAGGTCCGAATTGTGATCACCGCTCGCACGGGTCGCGTGGATGCGCGAGTGGAGGACGACGGCATCGGCTTCCACGTGGCGCGCACCCTGCTGGACGGCGCCCAGAGAGGACGCCTCGGGCTCGTGGGCAGCAGCGAGCGCGTCCGACTGCTCGGCGGACGCTTCGACGTTCGCAGCCAGCCGGGCGGACCGACGACGGTCTCGCTGAGCCTGCCGCGCTGGCGACCCATGGGCGTCGAGCAGGCAGGCGACGACGCCGGGTTCGCCACGTTCGTCGCCAAGTAGCCCGGTCGCTACCGCCCGAGCGGACTGGCTAACTACTTGCCGTTCCCCTTCCCGTTGCCTTGACCGTTGCCACCGCCGTTCCCGTGATCGGACGGGTTTGCTGGCGCCGGCGCCGACGGGCCGGCCGGGGCTGAGGATGTTTCCTGCTGCTTGGGAGGCTTGTCGGGCTTAGCAGGCTTGCCGGGCTTAGCAGGCTTGTCCGGCTTAGCAGGCTTGTCCGGCTTTCCGTGTCCGGGCGGAACGGCGGGAGTGGCCGGCGTAGCAGGCCCGGTCGCCGGAGGCCGTGCGGACTGCGCGGGTACCGCCGGGACCGCGCGTGCGTGCGAGCCGCGCGCCTTCACTCGGGTCTGGTGGGCCTTCGAGGTGCCGCGTCCGTTCGAGGTCGGAGTGGTCGGAGTGGTCGGCGTGGCCGGAGTGGCCGGAGTGGCCGGAGCCGCCGAAGCCGCTGAATCGGTGGGCGCCTGTCCGGCAGCGGTCGACGGCGCGGACGGCGTGCTGCCTCCACCGGTGGCGGGCTGGCCGGGCACCGGCGAGCCAGGCACAGGTGAGCCCGGAGCCGGAACCCCACCTTCCCCTCCACCGCCTGCCGGAGGGACAACCGGAACACCGCCGCCGAGCGAGCCCGGCCGGGTCGAGACGAAGATCGGGGTGAAGCCCGCAAACGGCGACGGAGACACGGTCGGCTTCGCGCTGCCCGGCCTTGCCGGCTCGACAAGCGCCGGCACGCTGCGCTCCTGCGTGCCCGGCAGGGCCAGGTCACGAATCGCAGAGCGCTCGTCAGTTGTGAAGGCATGCATCCAGAGCTGGGCGGACGCGACGGCACCGGCAGCGACCGCGCCGACGTAGCTCCCCCCGATGAGGATGCGCCTCATGCCCCCAGTATTGCCGTAGCGCCAGACGCCGAACCGTTTTTATTGCATTTCCGGGTTGACCGTGACCACGCGGTCCTTCCCGTGCCGCTTGGCGCTATAGAGGGCGAGGTCGGCGGCGGTCATCAGCTCGTCCGCGCTGTGGCTCTCCGGGAAAGCCGCGACGCCGAAGCTCGCCGTGATGTGAACCTCGTGCTCGCCCACAGCGACCGCGACCTCGGCGAGAGCCACGCGAAGGTTCTCGGCGAGCGCCGAGGCGCCCAAGGCATCCGTCTCCGGCAGCAAGATCGCGAACTCCTCGCCGCCGAGCCGGGCGGCCTGGTCGATGCCGCGGATCCGTCCGCTCAACACCTCGGCGAAGGCGCGCAGCACCTCGTCGCCGGCCTGGTGTCCGAACCGGTCGTTGACGTCCTTGAAGTCATCGAGGTCGGCGACGATCAAGGCAAGACCGTTCCCGAAACGCTCTGCCCGCAAGAGCTCCGTGTCGAGCGACTCGCGGAAAGAGCGACGATTCGCAAGTCCCGTCAGCTCGTCCGTCACAGCCTGACGCTTGACGATTCCGTGCAGCCGGGCGTTGTCGAGCGCCACTGCGGCCTGTGCGACCAGCGAATGTCCGAGCGCGATCGTCCGGTCGTCGAACCCGGTCGGAAGCGGGTGCAGGATCAGGGCCAGGTCTTCGCCTGCAACCTCGGCGCTTGCGAGGTCGAGTCGCAGCGGTGGTCCGGTTCGCTCGAAGCTCCCCTCGCGCGCGACCTCGTGACCGCCCTGGATGGCGACGCCGGCGACCGCTCCGGTCGCTTCCATCGCGGCGTGCAGGATGACCGGCAGAAGCCGATCCGGCTCGTGCGTGTAGGCCAGCGCGTCTCCGAGCAGGGCGACCACCTGCCGGACGTCTCGGCGACGCGGCCGACTCCGAGGCCGTCCGGTGAGCAAGTACAGCCCTCGGATCACGAGGCCGAGTGTTGCGAGCGAGGCGAGAGTCGCCAGGATCAGCCAGAGAGTTCGGGTGCCTGCGCCCTGACCGATCGAGGCTCTCGGTGTAGCGGCCTCGAGCACGACAGGCGGTGAGTCGACGAGCTTCGCGGCGAAGACCCTGTATTTCCGCCCCTGCACCAGGTCGAACGCTTTACCGAGCTGCACGCTCTGCGCGCGGCTGCCGACGCGCACCCACAACCGGTCAGGCGGCCCGATGCCGGCCGCCAGGGCGAGGCGGCGGAGCAACGGGTCGTCCACCGGAATGACGGCGACGACGCGGCCGATCGACTTCGACCGGCTGACGACACGAACCGTTCGCGTGACGGCGCCGGGCGGTATCGACCCGGCAAGGAGCTTGGATCCTCCATAGACCGCAATGTCAGTCCGTCCGTGGAGCAGACGCGTGATCGCGCTGCGGTCCTGTCGCTGGACGGCCCGCTGCAGCGCCGGCGAGGCGGCGAGCGAGCCGGCCCGGGCGTCGGCGGCCCCTACGAGACCGCTGAAGCCGGCTGACGCGGCACGCACCTCACTCGCTAGGCGGGCATCCGCCCGGTCCAGGTCGGTCGCTCCGGCGCCGAAGGCAGCGGCCCACGCCGCGACCAGCAGCGCCAGTAGCGCCCCCAGTACGAGTAGGCCGGACACCGCAGCCCCGCTCCCCCGCGGGTGAACAGACAAGGACCCGATCCTTCCGACGTAGGATCCAACGCTCATCCCCCGAAAGGGGGAGTCCAACGATGAATGCCGTCGTCGCCAAGCTGCGTGAGCTCGAGGACCCCAGGGACGGCCGGGTCTACCTTCAGCTGGCCGGCCTCGTCGACCGGCTCGAGCTCAAGGAGGGCTACGCGGGGGAGCACACTGCCGCCGTCAGCCGCGTGGCCGTGGCAATGGCGACGAAGCTGAAGCTCCCGGCGGCCGAACGCCGGTGTGTTGAGCTGGGGGCTCTCCTTCATGACGTTGGCAAGCTTTCGATTCCCGATCGGGTCCTCACGAAGCCTGGTCCTCTCAACGAGCTCGAATGGGAGGCAATGCGGCGCCATGCCACCCTCGGCGAGCGCTTGCTCGCTCGTATTGTGCAGCAGCCGGAGGTTCTGGCGGTGGTTCGATCGCACCACGAACGGTGGGATGGCCGCGGCTATCCCGACGGCAAGCGGGGCGACGAGATCCCGCTCGCCGCGCGGATCGTCGCCGTGGCGGACGCCTTCCAGGCCATGATCGAGCCGAGGCCGTACCGCGCGCTGCGGACACGCGAGTCGGCGCTCTCAGAAGTCGTGTCGCAGGCCGGCGCGCAGTTCGATCCGGCCTGTGTCGAGGCCCTGCGCGCAATCGTCTGATTCCGTGGGAGACGGAGGCCCGGCGTCGAAGAGGTCAACCGGCGGTGTGCTCCAAAGTCCGACGGTTGCAGGATCGCACCGCCCTTGACTTGCTAGGAAGTCTGGGCGGCGGGATCCTCGAAGTACTCGACTCGCTCGACCTCGAGCGTCACTTCCCAGCGCTCGTTCCGTAGCCGCTTACAGAAGCGGTGGGTTACAACGGCCGGCCTGCCTTCCATCGTCGTCCGTTGTGTCTCGATTCCGTAGCGCCGAAGGCCTTCGTGGAGCTCCTCGAGGTCTTGGGCGTCCGGATCCGTCGCGGGTTGCTCGCCGCGTAGAACCGCGGCGGCCTGCCGCCAATGCTCTTGGGCCTCGAGCCGTTTGCTGAGTTCGCGTGCGCCGTTGGCGTCCATTTGCCTGCCTGACTGTTGAAGGGGAGCGCCGCCGCAGCACTCCCCTTCTGGAGAAGCCCCCCTACTCCTACCTAGGTCTTGTTCTGGACATGCGCTTTGCCGGTGTACGTCGCGGTGATCGCGCCGCTCGACGAGTCGAGGGTCGCGTGGATCCTGCCGTTGCCGTGGAGACCCTTGTAGGCGCCGGTGCCCTTCTTGAGGACGAAGCGTCCGTTCACCTCGGAGGTCGTCGCACCTGTGGGCTTGAGCCCGCCGCGGAAGTCGATGACGAACGTCCCGTCGGACGCGGTGACGACCTTGTGGCCGTGCACGACCTGGCCGGTCTTCTTGCCCTTGCCTTTGCCCTTGCCGGTGATCTTCGTCGTCTGGACGACTGTGCCGGACTTGGCGTTCAGTGCGGTCAGGTCACTCGTCGATGTCCAGGTTCCGGTGGCCGTCGTCGCGCTCGTGGAGTGCATGGTGAAGGTGAGCGATACCGCTTGGGGTTTGGAAGCCTGCGCGGCGAGCGGCAGGACTGCGAACGCTAGGGTCACAAGCGCCGCCGTTGTGAGCTTGATCTTCATGGGTCCTCCCTTAGCGGCCTTTTCAGTCCGCAGTACAGAGGGGAGCGCTGCCGCCGGCGCTCCCCTCGCCTTGCTCACCTGACGCCGGGAGACGTCACCGGACTCTGAATGACCCCTTGAGCTTGCTCGGCGAGCCGTCGCTGTAGTACCTGAAGGTGCCCGCCTTCAGAACGATGGCCCAGCCGCTCGATCCCCTGCCCCTGAGCGATGTCTTGAGGTTCAGGCTCGGGCCGACGAGGTGGAAGTTCTGAACCTTCGAGAAGTCCTGCACCGTGATCGTGTACTTCCCGGGCTTGAGCGAGCTGACTTGCTTGCCGGCCTTGTCCTTGAAGATGAATGTCGATCCCGGCCCGACTGTGCCGAACAGCTGTGGCAACGTTTTCGACGAGGCAGGAGCAGCCATTACGAGTGCCGCAGCGGCAACGATGAGCACTGAGCGAGTGGTGTTCATGAGCTGTGCTTCTCCCTTTCTTTCTGCCGATTCACTTGGTTGCTACTTCGTCGCCTGGATGACATGACGTAGCGTTTGGCTGGCCCCAGCGCCAGTCGTGCCGTAGGGGTAGATGATCACGGTGTAGTCGGTGTTGAGCTTCGCGAGGTTCACGCTCATGTTGTAGATGTACGAACCGTCGCTTCCACTCGAGCGCATGATGCCGTTCGTATCAGCATTCGACACCGACGGCGGGGTGATCGCCACGGCGCTGTCGTCCGGAACCGAGGTTTGGTCACCCTCGACGATCCGGATTGCAGGCGTAAGGTTGTTCGCGCCCGCACCGTTGCAGTCCGTGATCTGGATCTTCACGGGCAGCACCTGGCCGTTCCTCAGCTTGTTCGTCACCGGCTGGTTCGTCATCGGCGGCAGGAACCCGCCTGTGCCGACCGAGACGGACGTCGTTTTCGTGTCGAACAGACCGAAGCTGTCAGCGATCTTCACCGTCGCTGAATGGGTACATCCGGCAGTCGTGAACTGATGCGTCTGCGAGAAGGGTCCGGTCGTGTTGTAGGTCTGAGTGGCCGAACCGTCGACGGCGCCGCCGTCCCAGCTCCAGGTCGCCGTCCACGGGGTACCCGTGTTCGAATCGGTGAAGGTTCCGGAGAAAACGCTCGGGACAAAGACGAGCGACCCGGCAAGTGAGTTCGTGCCGCTGAAGCTGGTGATCACCGGAGGCTGGTTCGGATCGTTGTTGGTGACCGTGCAGGTTTTGGTCTCTCCGATAGCGATTGAACCTGCGCAGGCACCAGCATCCGTGCGGCTGTATCCCGCGGGACCACCCTCACCAACGGAGTAGGAGCCGGCGTTCAAGGCAACCTCCGTGCCCGGTGACTCAGCTCCCGGGAACGATGCCGGATTCGGCGAGCTGCCCGTTACCGTCATGGTGAAGCTGCCCGCTGTCGCAGTGCCGCCGTCGTCGTTGATCACATGCTTGATCACGGTCAGCTTCGGCTGGACGTCGTTATTCGTGACCGTGCAGGTCTTCGTCTGCCCGACCGAGAGCGAGCCCGTGCAGTCCGCGCTGAAGCTGGCGGCGTAACCGGACGGTCCCGTCTCCGTCACGCCGTAGCTGCCCGCGTCGAGGGTCACGGTCGTCCCCGGCGACTCCGCACCCGCGAAGTTATCCGGCGTGTCGTTTGGACCGCCCGAGTCGAGCGTGAAGCTGGCTGCCGTCGCGGTGCCGCCGTTGTCGTTGATCACGTGCTTGATCACGGTCAACTTCGGCGCGATGTCATTGTTGGTGACGGTGCAGGTCTTCGTCTGTCCGACAGCGATCGAGCCGGCACAGTCAGCCGAATCAGACTCGGCATAGCCACTCGGGCCGGACTCGGTGACCGAATACGAGCCCGCGTTGAGCGTCACCGTTGTCCCGGGCGACTCGGCGCCGGCAAATGAAGCCGGAGCCGCGCTTGGGCCAGTCACGCTCATCGTGAAGTTGCCTGCCGTCGCGGTGCCGCCGTTGTCGTTGATCACGTGTTTGATCACGACCAGCTTCGGAGCAACATCATTGTTCGTGACCGTGCAGGTCTTCGTCTCGCCGACCGCGATCGAGCCGGAGCAGTCCGCCGAGTCGGAGCGCAGGTAACCCGACGGCCCTGTCTCCGTCACTCCATAGCTGCCCGCGTCGAGGGTCACCGTCGTCCCCGGCGACTCCGCACCCGCGAAGTTGTCCGGGGTGTCGTTCGTCCCACCCGAGTCGAGCGTGAAGTCGCCAGCCACGGCCGAGCCACCGTTGTCGTTGATCACATGCTTGATCACGACCAACTTCGGCGCGATGTCGTTATTGGTGACCGTGCAGGTCTTCGTCTGCCCGACCGCGATCGAGCCGGAGCAGTCCGCCGAGTCGGAGCGCAGGTAACCCGACGGCCCTGTCTCCGTCACTCCATAGCTGCCCGCGTCGAGGGTCACCGTCGTCCCCGGCGACTCCGCACCCGCGAAGTCATCCGGCGTGTCATTCGTCCCACCCGAGTCGAGCGTGAAGCTCGCCGCAGTCGCCGTGCCACCGTTGTCGTTGACCACATGCTTGATCACGACCAACTTCGGCGCGACATCATCATTCGTGACCGTGCACGTCTTGGTTGCACCATTGGCGATCGTCCCAGAACAGTCGCTCGAGCTCGACGCGTCGTAACCGCTCGGACCGGTCTCGCCGACCGAGTAGCTGCCTGCGTCGAGAGTCACGCTCGTACCGGGGGACTCCGCGCCGGGGAAGCTGGCGGGACTCGGCGAGCTGCCCGTCACCGACATCGTGAAGCCTCCAGCCACGGCCGTGCCGCCGTTGTTGTTGATCACATGCTTGATCACGATCAGATGACCCGGCTGGTCGTCGTTCGTCACCGTGCAGGTCTTCGTCTCGCCGACTGCGATCGAGCCGGAACAGTCCGTCGAATCGGAACGCGTGTAACCCGACGGTCCCGTTTCCGACACCGCATAGCTGCCCGCGTCGAGAGTCACGTCCGTGCCGGGGGCCTCGGCGCCGGCGAAGTTGTCCGGCGTGTCGTTCGTCCCACCCGAGTCGAGCGTGAAGCTGGCCGCCGTCGCGGTTCCGCCGTTGTTGTTGATCATGTGTTTGATCACGATCAACTTCGGTGCGACATCGTCATTCGTCACCGTGCAGGTCTTCGTCTCGCCAGCTGCGATCGAGCCCGTGCAGTTCGCCGAGAAGCTGGCACTGTATCCGGATGGGCCCGACTCAGTCACCGTGTAAGAGCCCGTGTCGAGGGTCACGTTCGTACCGGGGGACTCGGCGCCGGCGAAGTTGTCCGGCGTGTCGTTCGTCCCACCCGAATCGAGCGTGAAGTCGGCCGCCGTCGCGGTGCCACCGTTGTCGTTGTTCACATGCTTGATCACGATCAGATGCGCCGCCTGGTCATCGTTCGTGACCGTGCAGGTCTTCGTCTGGCCACCCGCGATGGCGCCCGAGCAGTTCGCCGAGAAGCTGGCGGTGTACCCGGACGGGCCGGTCTCTGTCACGGAATAGGAGCCCGCGTCGAGAGTGACGTTCGTGCCGGGTGCCTCGGCACCGGCGAAGTCGTCGGGCGTGTCGTTCGTCCCACCCGAATCGAGCGTGAAGTCGGCCGCCGTCGCGGTGCCACCGTTGTCGTTGTTCACATGCTTGATCACGATCAGATGCGCCGCCTGGTCATCGTTGGTGACCGTGCAGGTCTTCGTCTCACCGACAGCGATTGAGCCGGAGCAATCCGTCGAGTCAGACTCGGCATAGCCACTCGGGCCAGACTCGGCGACCGAATACGAGCCGGCATTGAGCGTCACGATCGTCCCCGGCGCCTCCGCACCTGCGAACGTAGCCGGGCTCGGCGAGCCCCCGGTCACGCTCATCGTGAAGTCCGCAGCCGTCGCGGTGCCACCGTTGTTGTTGATCACATGCTTGATCACCTTCAACGTCGCAGCCTGGTCGTCGTTGGTGACGGTGCACGTCTTCGTCTCACCGTTGCCGATCGAGCCCGCACAATCGGCTGAGAGGCTCGCGCTATATCCACCCGCGCCCGTCTCAGAGACCGAATAGCTGCCCGCATTCAAAGTCACAGTCGTCCCCGGCGCCTCCGCACCCGGGAACGAAGCCGGGCTCGGCGAGCTGCCGGTGACGCTCATCGTGAAGTTCGCAGCGGTCGCGGTACCACCGTTGTTGTTGATCACGTGCTTGACCACCTTCAAAGTCGCAGCCTGATCATCATTCGTGATCGTGCAGTTCTTCGTCTGGCCACCTGCGATTGTCCCCGAGCAGTTGGCGCCGATCGACTTCGTGTAGCCGCTCACAGCCGACTCATCCACAGAGTACGAGCCGGGATTCAAGGTCACAGTGGTCCCGGACTCGCTCCCTGCGAAGGTAGCTGGACTCGCGCCGCCGCCCGTCACGTTGAGTGTGAAGTCCGACGCCCCCTTCGTGCCACCGTTGTCATTGTTTACGTGCTTCGTCACAATCAGCGTCGCCGCCTGGTCGTCGTTGGTGACGGTGCACGTCTTCGTCTCACCGTTGCCGATCGAGCCCGCACAATCGGCTGAGAGGCTCGCGCTATATCCACCCGCGCCCGTCTCAGAGACCGAATAGCTGCCCGCATTCAAAGTCACAGTCGTCCCCGGCGCCTCCGCACCCGGGAACGAAGCCGGGCTCGGCGAGCTGCCGGTGACGCTCATCGTGAAGTTCGCAGCGGTCGCGGTACCACCGTTGTTGTTGATCACGTGCTTGACCACCTTCAAAGTCGCAGCCTGATCATCATTCGTGATCGTGCACGTGGCGGTTCCGCCAGCAGCAATAGGCCCTGTGCAGTTGCCACTCGAGCTCATCGTGTAGCCGGAAGGGCCGCTCTCGCCGACCGTGTAGGCCGCACCGGGGTCAACCGTGACCGCGGTGCCACCTTCACTACCGGAGAAACTGGCTGGGGTCGGATTGCCGCCGGTCACGCTCATCGTGAAGTTGGATGCAGTCGCCGTTCCACCGTTGTTGTTCACGACGTGTTTGATAACCGTCAACGTTGCGGACGCAGCCTTGAAGTGTGCGTATCCGTCGGTGACGTTCCCGTTCGTGCCGGGGGCATCCGACGAGATGCACGGCGTCGGGGAGCCGGGGATCGTTGTCCCGAAATCATTGTTTTTGTCGCCGTTCGTCCACTTGTCGAACGTCTTGCCAACCGTGGGGGTGGTAACGGAGGTCAGCCGAACCGACCTGTTGGCGCCGCCGAAACCCGGAATGTTGGCTTGACCACCCGAGCTGATCGTCAGTGATCCAGTCAACGAAGGACTGCCGGCACAGGTGTTGTTGGCATCAAATCTTTGGTAACTGACGGTCATTGAGGTGACGCCCTCGGCTGCATCCAGATGCAGCGTGACGTTGCCGTCTGTGAAGGAGGTGTTGGCCGCACCCGACACCAGACCGGTAGCCGTCACGGAATAAGTCGCAATGAATGTGGCCGGAAGCTGGAACCGAGCCGTAAACTCTCCCGTCGCACCCGCGGTGACGTCGACGTTATACGACCAACTCTGATCCTTGTCGTCGTTCACGAAGATGTGGACAGGGTCGAGCGGTGCCCAGCCGCTCCCGGTGAGGGTCACAGTTGCCCCAGGGGAATAGTCGTCCTTATCGCTCGAGATCGAAGGGGTGTAGACAGGCGACGGCACAGTCGTGGTCGTCGTGCTGGTCGCCTCGGTGGTCGTCGGAGTCGTATCGGTCGAGGTCGAGGTCGATGAGCTCGGAGTTGTATCGGTCGAAGTCGAGTCACTCGGTGGCGGCGCCGTATCAGTCGCCGTCGAGCTGCTGTCCGTCCCCCCGCCGGAGACAGCCGACACCATTCCCAAGGCGCCGGAAGCCAGCATCCCCGCGCTGAGCAGGGCACCAAATCCAAGGACGATCCCTGCCCGCCGCAGCGTCTTTCGACCCTTCATTTCGCCAGCTCCCCTCTTGCCCCGATACATGCGCCGCATGAATGACCCCTTAAGTCGCTATTTCAGTCGCGGCGCGCCGGGCGGGCGAGCGGGACCAGACTGGCGTACACAAACTCTTCCTGTACGCCAGTGTCATGTCCCGCCCGCCCTCCCCGCTTTACCGCATTGCCGCAGAAACTTCCGCAAATCCGCAATCAGATCGTGCTCCGATGAGCGAGGTGAGTGACTAGACGCCCGTCGGGTTGAGCCCCCTCGAAAAGTTTGGTTGTGCCTTTCCCTGGTTAGCCGCAAAACCGGGTAGCCCCAGTACCCGGACACTCAGTCTTGCCCCGTTCAACACGGCCGACAAGGGCCGCGAGACCTATCTTTCGTTCACACGCCTGAACGCCGAAAAGCCGCGTACGGCCTGCTGTCCCGGCAAGTCGGAAGAGGGCCGAGAGGACCAGAAGGCTCTCCGACGATGAACCTTCTCAACGCTCGAGCAGTTCGATCGCCGCTTCGCGCGTCGGCACGTGCAGCTTGCGCAGGATCGCGGAGACGTGAGTCCTCACTGTCACCGAGGAGATGAACAATCGCGATGCGATCTCCTCGGTCGATGCTCCATCGCGCATCAGCTCGAGCACCTCCCACTCCCGGTCGGTGAGCTCCACGCTGCGCCGGCCGCGCAGCGGAATCCGTCGCCGGCGTTTCCGCTCGCGAAACTCTTCGATCAGGAGTGCCACGAGGTGCCGGGGCAGCGCGGCCTCACCCTCGAGCACCCCGTGTAAGGCGAGCGGCAGCCTGGCCGGATCGATGTCCTTGAGGAGATAGCCCGAGGCGCCTGCGCGGAGCGCGTCGAAGAGGTCCGAGTCCGTCCGCGAAACCGTGAGCATCACCACTGCCGTCTCAGGGAGCTCCCGGGAAATCGCCTCGGCCGCATGGATGCCGTTGCCGGGCATGTTGATGTCGAGTAGGCAGACGTCCGGACGATCGCGTCTTGCTGCCGCAACCGCGGTAGTCGCATCGGCCGCCTCACTGCAGACCTCGAAGCCGCCGCGCTCGAGGGCGAGGCGAACGCCGGCCCGCGTCGGCGGATGGTCGTCGGCCACGAGAACCCGCAACGATGTCACGGCAGCACGACCTCGACGTGCGTTCCCTCCGACGTCGATGCGATGAACAACTGACCGCCGAGCGCGACTGCTCGTTCGCGCATCCCGACGAGGCCGAAGCCGTTCGGGTGAGCCTCTGCCGGATCGAACCCGACGCCGTCGTCCTCGATCCGCAGGCGCAGGCCTTGACCGTTCGAGAAATCGACGCGCACGACACTGGCAGACCCGTGGCGGACCGCGTTCGTCACTGCCTCGCGGACGATTCGCAACAGCTGTTCCTGACGTTCCTGGGTGAGCCGAGGTGCTGTGTCCGCCTTGACGAGGACTTGAGCGCCCAGCCGATCCGCAACCTCTTCGACCGTCTGAACGAGAGCTACGTCGAACGGCTGATGGTTTCGCTGGGTCAGCGAGGCAATCGCCCGACGCGATTCGTCGAGCCCCCGTTCGGCCGCCGACGCAAGCTGGGTGAGCTCCGGGTCTCCGTAGCGTGCGTCGACCAACTTGCGGGTCGTCGTGACCATGAAAGCCAGCTCCTGCGCGAGACCGTCGTGCAGATCGCGTGCGATGCGACGGCGCTCTTCGAGCACACGCGACTCTGCGAACGCGCGCTGGTAGATGCCAATCTCTCGAGCCGCACCCACGAAGAGAAGCAAGTAGAAGGTGAGTCGCAGCGCGTCTCCTGTGTACACATACTCGGAGAAGAGCGATGGGAAGATGAAATAGTTCACTCGCGCGAAGGCGGAGAATGCACAGGCCGCGCCGAGCCAGAGTAGGAACTCGTCGCGTGAATGCTCCGCCTGCTGAGTGAATCCCAACGAGGCTACGACGAAGAGCGCGGCGATCAGGAGCTGCGACGCGGCAACTACGGCATTCCCCGCAATCGGGCCAGGGATGCTGACCGGCGAGCGCGACGGATCGATGCCGAGCGGCAGCCTCGAGACGAACGCCCCGATTACGAGGCCGATCAAGATCAGGCTGACCGCGATGCCGATCACTGCCAGACGTCCTGCGCGCTCGTAATCTCCCAGCCGCCGGTCGGGCACGAAGGCGGCGGCTGCCAGCAGCCCTGCGGCCAGCGCGGCGGACGCGAGGGTCGTCCAGGTCGAGAACGGATGCGGCTCACTCCAGATCGCTGCCGGAATCGCCGCGAAGAGAAAGTTCGTCACGGCAAGCACGCCGACCGCGACGAAGAGGAGCAGGTCGCCGAGCATCTGCCGCTGTCTGAGCCTTCCCCACAGAAGCACCGTGGTGAGAAACCCGATCAACGAAGCGGTCGCCTCGAGCATCGCGTGGAGGGGCACGCTCCGATAGGCGAACTGGAGCGAAGGAATCATGACGACGAGATCGGTGAGGACGCCCGCCACGACGGCTGCGAGCAGGGTCACGGAACGCGGCCGCAGCCTCACGGGGGAATCGTCCCTCTCCTAGGCTGTTTCTTGACCTAGCGGATGGGCTAGTCGGGCTGCCCGCGCGGTCAGGCGCTGCGCAAGAGCTCGAGCGCCTCGCGGCGGCTCTGTACGTGCAGCTTCTTCAGCACGGCTCCGATGTGCCGTCGAACGGTGACATCGGCGATCACGAGCTTCGCGGCGATTTCACGGGTCGAGAGCCCTTCCCGCATGCAATCGAGGACCTCCCACTCCCGGCTCGTCAGATCGACGCCGCGCCCATCCGGAACCACCAGATGTCGCTTCGCTCCGCCGCCCCGGAGTCGATTCATCAGCACGGCGACCAGCGGGCGAGGGATTGCGGGCTCACCGAGAAGCACGGCGCGGACGACCGCCGGGAGGCGCTTCGCCGAGATGCTCTTCGGCAGGTACCCGATCGCGCCCACCGCCATCGCTTTGAGGAAGTCCTCCTCGTTCAGATCCGGCGCGAGCATGATCACTGCGACGCTCGATCTCCAGGCACGCATCTCGGCGGCGGCTACGAGCCCGCCGCCCGGGATGTCTACGTCGACGACGCAGACGTCCGGCTCGAGACGAGTGACCGCCTCGATCAGCTCTGCGGCGCTGGCGACTCGATCACAGACGACTATGCCTGCTTCCTCCAGGGCCATCCGGATGCCGTTGAACGTCGCCGAGTCGTGCCCGGCGACAAGCACACGCGGCGCCGGGCCCGAGTCGAGGGTCCCTTCCCCCGCGGAGCCCGTCGCAACGAGATCGGATCGTGGGGCGGTCATGCAGCCGCCCGCCTTGGAAACAGCCGCAGGCCGACCAGCTCGGGTTTGTTCAGTTGCCGCATATTGATGTGGACCCCAGGGACCTGAAATTCTTGCGGTAATCCCTTTTTCCTGCAATCCCCCGCCAGGGTGAGCGATCTGGCGGGGCTGCTATACCGTTCGGTAGGGACGCGGTAATCGGCCGCGGCACGCTGAAAGGAGCGGCAGATCGTGCGGGTCTTGATCGCAGACGATCACAGGTTGATGGTCGAGGGAACGAAGCAGGCCCTGGCGAAGGCGGGCGGATTCGAGGTCGTCGGCGAGGCTTCGAACGGTGCCCAAGTCCTGCCGCTCGTGCGGCGGCTCAAACCCGATCTCGTGCTGCTCGACCTGCGCATGCCGCAGATGGACGGCCTCACGTGCCTGGCGAAGATCCGCAAAGAATTTCCAGACATGAAGGTCGCGATCCTCTCCGTCTCCCAGGAGCCGGATCTGATCCAGACCGCTCTCAAACGCGGCGCGAACGCCTACATCGTCAAGACCGTGGATCCGGACGATCTCGCGGCGGCGCTACGACAGACAGTCGAGGGGACCGTCTTCACCACGGCGGGCGTCTCGGACGAGCCCGGCGAGCGGGCGGCGAAGGAAGCGGGACTGACCGATCGCGAGCTCGTGATCGTGCGGGCCGTTGCGCGAGGTCTGTCGAACGAGGCGATCGCCAAGGAGCTCTGGGTCGCAGAGCAGACGGTCAAGTTCCATCTCACCAACATCTATCGCAAGCTCGAGGTCTCGAATCGCACGGAAGCGGCTCGCTACGCGTTCGAGCAGGGCCTGGTCGAGCACGGCCCGAGTTAAGCGAGCACCGGCTCTTCCGCCGCGATCGGTTCGGGCCCGCGGGTGAGGAGATACGCGGCACACGCGGCGACCACGACCGCCATCACCACGACGAGCACGCGATAGTCGAAGACGCCGATCAGCGCAGCGCCGAGCGCGATCGAGATTGTCTGCGGTGTGTTGACGAGGGTGTCGGAGGCGGAGAGCACGCGCCCCTGCAAACGCAGCGGCGTGCGAACCTGAATCGCGGTGGCGTAGCCGACGATGAGCCAGGCGATCCCGGCACCCGCGACCGCGATACCGGCGAGCACGAGCGGCAGGCTGTGTGAGATGAAGGAGATGTCTCCTACTGCGAACAGCCCCATGCCCAGGCCGACGAGCTTCACGTCACCGAGCCGTCGCATCGTCCGCGCAGCCGTTACTCCTCCAACGATCGCTCCGACGCCTTGCATGGAGCTGAGCACTCCGAAGAACGACGCGGGCCTGTGCAGGCCCTGGTCAAGCACGGCGAAGATCAACGTCTCCGAGAAACCGACCACCAGCAGGCAGGCGCCCGTTGCAAGCACGATCTGACGGAGCGGCAGGGTGGCAAAGACATGCCGCGCGCCGGCGAGCAGCTCGGTGACGAAGTGGTGCTCGTCCCGTGCGAAACGCGGCTCCTCGAGGCGGATGAGCAACAACGCGATCACGACGGCGACGAAGCTCGCCGAGTCGAGGACGGCAACCGCGCCGCCACCGACCGATGCGTAGATGACGGCGCCGACCAGCGGGGCAACGAGCCGAAGACCTTCGCGCAGGGTCTGCACCACTCCGTTCGACTCGGCGAGGAGCTCCTGCGGGACCATCACGGTCAGCAGCGCCGATCGAGCGGAAGCAGCGAACGTGCCTGCTGCGCCGTAGAAGACGGTGACTGCGTAGATGATCCACACGTCGCCGCGATCGTGGACGAAGAGCAGCGAGAGGACGACGACGGCTTCGACCGCATAGGTCCAGATCAAGAGTGGGCGCCGTGGCAGCCGGTCGACCACGAGCCCTGCGAGCGGCGAGAAGAGCGAGGGCAGCGCCAGCGCGAAGAAGACGAGCCCCGCCGCGGAGTTGCTCCCGGTCAAATCCTTCGTCCAGACGCCGAGCACGATGAACATCGCCCAGTCGCCGAAGACCGATGCCGTCCAGCCCGCGACGAACACGCGCACGTTGCGGATCCGAAACAGCTGCCGCATCAGACGTGCTGCGAAGGCACGGCGACTGCCTCGGTATCCGCGAGGAGCACGTCGAGCACGGGCTCATCCGCCGCGATCGGCTCAGGCCCGCGGGTGAGGAGATACGCGCCACAGGCCGAGATCGCGACGAACATCACCGCGACCAGCACGCGGTAGTCGAGAACGCTCACAAGGACGGCGCCGAGCGCGATCCCGATCGTCTGCGGCGTGCCCACCATCGTGTTGGCCGCCGAGGCGACACGACCCTGCAGCCGCTGTGGCGTCCGTAGCTGGATCGACGTCGAGAAGCCGACGATGAACCAGGAGATGGCAAAGCCGGCGACGACGATCCCGGCGCACACGACCGGGAGGCTCGAGGACGCGAAGCTCGCATTTCCGATCGCAAAGAGCGCCATGCCCAGGCCGACGAGGCGCACGTCGCCGAAGCGACGGAGGGCACGTCCGGCAGTGACGCCGCCGATGATGGCCCCCAATCCCTGCAGCGACTCGAGCACGCCGAGGAACGAGGGCGGCCGGTGCAGCCCGAACTCGACGACCGCGAAGAAGAGCGTCTCGGAGAACCCGACGACCAGAATGCACGCTGCGGTCGCGAGGACGATCTGCCTCAGGGCCGGCGTGCCGAAGACGTGCTTCACGCCCGCCAACAGCTCGGTGAGGAAGTGCTGTTCCTCGCGCTCGAGTCGCGGCTCGGGGGTGCGCACGAAGAGGAGCGCAACTGCAAGGCCGAGGAACGTGAGACCGTCGGCGATCGCAACGACCCGGCCGCTGGACGCGGCGTAGAGACCGGCGCCCAACAAGGGAGCGAGCAGTCGGAGCCCTTCCCGCACGGTGGAGAAGACCGCGTTCGCATCGCCAAGGAGATCACGCGGCAGCATCACGGTGAGGAACGCCGACCGCGCCGAGCCGAGGATTGCTCCGGCGGCGCCGTAGATCCCGGCGACGACGTAGATCAACCATAGGTCGCTACGGTCGTGCACGAAGAGGAGCAGGAGGACGGCAGCGGCCATGACGCAGTTGACTCCGATGAGCAGGGGCTTCTTGCGCACGCGGTCGATGACGAGGCCCGCGAAAGGTGCGAAGAGCGTAGGCAGCGCGAGAACGAAGAACACGAGCCCGGCTGCCGAGTTGCTGTGCGTGAGGTCCTTGGCCCAGATACCGAGGACCAGGAACATCGCCGAATCCCCGAGCATCGACAGACCCGAGCCAAGGAGGAAGACGCGAGCGTCCCGGATGCGGAAGAGCTCTCGCATCAGATGTGCGGTTGCGGCACGGCGGCAGCATCCGCGAGGAGCTCGTCGAGACCCGGCTCTTCGTGGAGCGGCTCGGGCATCTCGCGGACGGAGCGAACCGGCGAGAACAGCACCGGTAGAAACGCGAACGAGCAGCCCACTCCGCTGACGATCAGCGTGGTCTTGAGGCCGATCACCGACGAGAGGACACCGCCGGTGAACGAGCCGAGTGGGATCGCGCCCCAGACGATGAAACGCATCACCGAGTTCATCCGGCCCTGGATGCGCTCCGGCGTGATCGCCTGCCTCAGGCTGACCTGCGCGATGTTGTAGACGACGCCCATGAAACCCCCGACGAGCATCGCCGGAATGAGCAGTGCGAGAGCCGCCTGTCCGTGGGGCGCGAACGGGATCAGGAGGAACATCGGCCCGCCGAGGATCGAAGAGGCGATGATCGTCCTGCCAACGCCGACCCGGGCGAAGATCCTGTTCGCCGAGATGGCCGCGACCAACGGCCCGAAGTTCGACAGCGTGAAGGCTAGGCCGATCGCTTGGGGGCTCAGATGCAGCTGGCGGCGAGCGAAGACGAGCACGACGGCGAACCCCATCAAGCCGAAGAAGTTGAAGAGCGCGGTGCAGGCCGCGATGTTCTTCAGGTACGGGTGGCGCAGCACGTAGCTGAGCCCTTCGCGCAGTTCGGTGCGCATCTTCCGCCGTGGCGCCCGATCTGCCTGCGAGAGCTCCAGCTTGCGGATCGAGAAGATGAAGAAGGCCGAGCCGAGAAAGCTGACGGCGTCGACAAGAATCGCTGCGGGCGCTCTGAGCCAGCCTACGAGCAGCCCCGCGATGCCAGGCCCTCCCAGCTGCGCCGCGGACCGGCTGATCTCGAGCTTCGCGTTACCGTCGATGATCTGCTGTCGTTCGACAAGCGCGGGTAGGTACGACTGGTACGCAATGTCGAAGAAGACCGTCGCGATCCCGACGAAGAAGCCGACGCCGTACAGCTGCCAGATCGTCAACACGTCCATCGCGTACGCGATCGGAATCGAAGCGAGCAGGCCGGCACGGGCGAGGTCGCCGGCGATCAGGATCGGTCGCCGCGGCAGGCGGTCGACCCAGACGCCGGCCGGCAGGCTCACGAGCAGGAACGGGAGGAACTCGACCGTGGTCAGCGCGGCGACCTTGAAGGCGCTCACGTGCAGCACGTCGATCGCGACGAGCGGCAGCGCCAGCAGGCTGATCTGCGTGCCGAACTGACTGACCGTCTCGGCAGACCAGAGCTTCAGAAAATCGGGGTGCCGCCAGAGACCTTCTTCTGGCCAGAGGCTCACGACTGTTCGGTCAACTCCGCTGCCGCAAGGGCTCGCTCGATCCTGACGTCGCCGCTGACCGTCTTCACGAACAGCTCGACGAGCGGCGCGTCGGCGGCAGGCGCCGGCGCCGGGGAATCGGACAGTTCGAGCTCCGAGCTCGTCGATCCACTCACCGTGTTCGCGTCGACGTAGACGCGACAGCCGCTGCGAACGCCGACCATGACGTCGCCGGAAATCGCCTTCAGCTCTACCCGGCCACGTTGCACAGCCTCGAAGCGCTGGTCGCCCGAGACCGTGTTGGTGCTGATCGACCCGCCCGCGTCGCGAACGTGGACGTCGCCCGAGACGAGCTGGGCGCGAATGTCGCCGCGGACCGCGCCGGCGTGCAGGTCGCCGGAGACGGACTGGACGTCGAGGGACGACCCGGCCTCGTCGATGTGCACGTCTCCGCTCGCCGTCTTGATCCTCGTGGTGTCTTTCGCCTTCTCAACCTGGAGGTCGCCCGACGCGGTCTTGACGTCCACGCTTCCGTACTCGCCGCGGGCGCGGAGGTCGGCGGACTTCGTCCGGACATCCAGGTCAGCGCCGTGCGGACACGTAACTCGCAGGCGCAGGTCGGGACCGCCGAAGCGGATGTCGGGCCCGCGGCTGAGCGAGATGAAGATGCCGTGGCGCGCTTTCGCCTCCACGACGACCTCGTGCCCATCGCCGCGGGGGATCAGCGCGATGCGTGAGTTCTCGACGAGGTCGCGAATCGCGTCGTTGTTCGCGATGGCCTCGAGCTCCACGTGCGTCTCGTCCGTGTTCCCGGTCTCGATCTCGATCTCCCCGGAGGGAATCTCGAGGTTCAGGCGGAGCGAGCCCGGAGTGGAATACGTCTCGCTGCGCATTAGATGATGTAGCGACCAGCGTTGAGGTACTTGACGTCGCCGAGGATCTGCTCTCGGGCGTGGACGGTCTTCTCGTAGTGGACACGCACGGGCTCGTCGTCACGGAGCTTGTTTGCTTCGCGGCGCGGGATGAGTGCGAGCGCCAATCCGAACGGGAGAGGAAGGACGTGCATCGTCGCTCCTTTCAACTTTGGCCGTAGCCGGTCATGCGACGGCCACCAGGTTGGTTGCGCCGCTTGGGGTCCGCACTGCGATGGATCTGCTGCAGAAGCCAGGTGTTCGCCGACACGCCCGCCTCTTGGGCGGCCGCGTCGACGATCGTCTTGAGCGTCTCCGGCAGCCGTAGCGTGATTCGCGCAGTCAGGTCTTCGATGCCCGACGGCGGAGGCGCGCCGGGATCGGGGACGTAGACGAGCTCAGGCTCGCCGGCGGAGACGCGCACTTCCACGTGTCCGTCCGGCAGCTGATTCGTGAGCTCGGCGGCGGCCTCGCCGAGGGCATCCGTCAACCGGAGTCGGAGGGATGACTCCAAGGCTGCAGCGATCCGGCGAGCGGCTTCCGCCACCGCCTCGTCGCCGATCCCGGCAACGTTGGCAAGATCCTGCTGGAGTGCCTCGACATAGGCCGCCACGTTCATGGACGGCACTGTGACATCACGATGATGTCATGTCAAGTCATTTATGGTGTCACCAGAGAGTCATAGTGGCGCAAAGCCCGCAAATTGCACGAGTTTTGCGCCTTGGCGGACAAGCCCCGAGGAGCAAAAGTCCCACTCTCGGCACGCTTTCCCCTTGCGAAATCTGAGGATCTGTGCGGGCCAGGCCCCCATTTTCGGACCCGTCTCTGGGGTCAGACCCCAGGACACGACCAGTTGCGACAGGCCCTACAGTGGCGCGTCGAAGACCCCGAACCAGCGGGTCAGGTCCTGCTCCACCGAGACGTCGCTCTAACGGCTGGGGTCAGACCCTTGCAGTTCAAGACGTGGCTCTGACCCGAGACGTCGTTCTAACGGCTGGGGTCAGACCCTGGCAGTTCGAGACGTGGCTGTGACTCGGGACGCGGTCTACAGCGGCGCGTCGAAGACGCCGAACCAGCGGCTCAGGTCCTGTTCGACCGGCAGCTCCTTCTCCAGCTTGGCCTTCAGCTCCAGCTCCTCCGCGTTGTCCCGCTTCTGGTCCTCCCCCATCGGCACGAAGGGCCAGAACGCGCCCCGCTTATAGCCGTAGACCCAGTAGACCGGGTGCTTGCCGCCCTCGAACTTGAACACCGCGGCGAGAAGCTGCGACCCGAATCCCTGCTCCTCCAGGCCCTGCGCGACCGCGTGGATCGTCGTCACCTGATCCTCGAGCTGCGGATCGCGGATGATGATCCACGTGTAGCCGAAGGAGTCCTCACGCCGCTCGAGCTTCGAGCCTGAGTCGCCGGCTACACCGTCGAGGAGCTGCTGCAGATCGTTCTCCGCTCGCACGAAGTCCCCCGCGGAAAGGGGCTTGAAGACGATCCCGGCGGCGCCGGCAGTGCGTAGCCCGAGCTCGGTGTCCAGCGTCACCGCGGCGGTCGTGAGCGCGAAGAGTCGTTCGCGCGCAGGTTCTGCGAGCTTTTTCTTGCCGAAGAGAGCGTCGCGAAGGCCCACCAGGGGCTACGCGACCGGCCGGCCCATTTCTCGGGCGATCTCGGCCAGCGCCGCCAGGCGCTTCTCGAGCGGCGGATGCGTCGTGAAGAGTGACCGCGCCGAGGTCTTGATCGACGTCGGGATGATGAAGAACGCATTCATCGTCTCGACCTGCCGCAGGTCGCGCTCGGGGATCCTCAAGATGTCGCTCGAGATCTTCTGCAGCGCGCTCATCAGATGCTCGGGTGCGCCCGTGATCAGCGCCGACCCGCGATCCGCGGCGAACTCGCGGTAGCGCGAGATCGCGAGGATGAGGATCTGGCTGAGGAAGTAGGTCACTACGGACACGAGCAGGACGATCAGCCAGACCGGAACCCCGCCCTGATCGCGGTTCCGGCCGCCGCCGCCGAACATCCCTCCGTACAGCCCGAAGCGGGTCAGCAGGCCGGCGAGCATGGCGAAGAAGCTCGCCACGGTCATGATCAGGACGTCGCGGTTGGCGACGTGAGAGAGCTCGTGTGCGAGCACGCCCTCCACCTCTTGCGGCTCCAGCCTCTGCCAGAGACCGCGCGTGACCGCCACGGCAGCGTGCTTCGGGCTCCGCCCCGTCGCGAACGCATTAGGCACGTCCGTGTCGATGATCGCGACCCGCGGCTTCGGTAGATCGGCCATCGCGCAGAGCCGCTCGATCATGTCGTGCAGCTCGGGAGCCTGATCGCGCTCGACCACCTTGGCGCCCGAGGCGGCCAGGGCGAGCTTGTCTGACGTGAAGTACTGGAAGAAGGCGATCCCGACGACGATCAGGATCATCGGGATGAGCCCGACACTCAGGACGTTGAAGAGGACGACCGCAAAGACGACGTACAGAAGCCCGAGCAGAGAGGCCGTGGTGAATATTCGCAACGTCAGACCGGCGTCGCGACCGTAAGACCTGCGTTTCATCGAGAATCGCTCTCCTTGAAGGCGAGGGTTGTAAGAGCAATCGTAGCCGGGGGGCTCATCACTGGCGCGTTCCTGGTCGCGAGCCCGGCGGCCCAGGCGGCCCCGCCAACGATCTACGTCATGCCTTCCAACGGCATTTTCGGCTTGCCTCCCGGGCTCGGCGCGGTAGGCCTCTACGTGCCGGGGGCCGGAGCGAGCGTGAGCCGTGCCGGCGCAATCGCCGCCCTCAGGCGCGGTGCGGTCGAAAGCGCCGCCCTCGGCGGGAAGCCGCACGGGAAGATCCTGGTCGACCTCGCCTTCGGCGCCCCGGTCCAGCCGGTGCAACCGGGCGTCTACGTCACCCTCCCTCCGCCGGGGAAGCATCCGAACACGCGGCGCTACAGCGTCGTGATCCTCGGCGCCGGCTACCACGGCATCCTCACGTCCGAGTCCACACGGATTCGCGGCCTCGTCTCGATCGCCGATCTCGCCCCGACGGCTGTGGCACTGCAAGAGGGGCGCACGCCGCGGATCCGGGCCGAGGCCGATCGGGACGCAGTCGAGGATCTGCGCGCGCTCGACACTCGTCTCACGCGCGTGCACCACGACCGCGGCTGGGTGTTCGTGACCGTCGTGCTGACGATCCTCGCGCTGACGATCTTCGCACCGCGCGGGGCGGGGCTCGGAGGCGCCGCTGCCTTCGGTGCGTCGTTGCTCCTTTCCTGGGCCGGCGCGACACGCCTCGGTCTGGTGATCGCAGCGATGGCGGCGCTGACGATCGCGCTCGCTGTTGCAGGTTCGTTTCGCCGCAGCGTCGTCCCCCCCGTCATGGCGGGGTTCCTGGTGGCCCTGACGATCGTGCTCGCCGTCGATCCCGAACTCAACTCGCTCGCCGTGCTCGGCGCGCGACCGGACGGCGGGGGACGTTTCTACGGGATCGGCAACCAGGTCGAGACATTGCTCCTGGCTCCCGTGCTCATGGCCGCGGCGATCGGCGGACTGCGTTGGCTCGTTTCGCTCGGCGCGCTTGCGCTCGTGGCGATCGGTTGGAGCAAGACGGGGGCGGACGGCGGGGGTGTGCTCGTCTTCGCGACGGCGCTCGGGGTTCTGGCGTTGCGTCTCCGCGGGCTCGCAGTCACTCCGCGGCGGCTTGCTCTCGTCGCGGTGGGCGTCCTCGTCGTCGCGGTCGCATTCGTCGGCCTCGACGCTGCCCTCGGGGGATCGAGTCACGTGACGCGAGCGCTTGGAAGCGGCCCCGACTCTCTCCTGGGCGGTCTCGGACATCGCCTGCACCTCTCGTGGGCAGCCGTGACCGACCGCTGGTTCCACGCAGTCATCTTCCTCAGTTGTCTCGCCCCACTCGTGTTGATGGGCACGATTCGGCCGCGACGGGCGACGGTCGACGCACTGCTCGCCGGGCTCGCGGTATCGCTGCTGGTAAACGACACGCCCGTCGACGTGATCGGCCTCGGCGCGCTTGGCTGCTGGGCTCTCCTGCGTTGGGAGTCAGTAGACTCGCGCCCGATGCGCCGGGGAGTCTTGATCGCCGCCGCTGCCACCGCGGCCGTGCTCGCACTCGCGGGCTGCGGGAGCGAAGGCGTCGTTCGTGCGCTGCCTAGCACGGTCGTCGGAACGGTGAAGACCGAGGCGCCCGGCAAGGCGATCTTCATCAACCAGGGTTGCGGCGCCTGTCATACCTACAAGCCCGCGGGCCCGGGAGCGAACGGGAAGATCGGGCCCGACCTGGACAAGCTGCCCCAGTACGCGAAGGCGGCGAACCAGCCTCTCGCGCAGTTCGTTCACGACTCGATCGTCGACCCGAACAAGTACGTCGAGAAGGGCTATCCGAAGGGCGTCATGCCGACGACCTACAAGTCCCTGTCGGCCACCGACCTCAAGGCCCTCGTCGACTTCCTGACGAAGCCGCAGGGCTGAACCTCCCGCAGGACTTCCCGCGCGAGATCGACGCCGTGGCGTGCGACCTCGATCGCACGCTCATCGGTCAGGACATGATCCTGCGGCCGCGTACCCGGGCGGCGATCGCGGCTACGCGCGCCGCTGGGATACACGTCGTGCTGGTGACCGGGCGGATGTTCCAGTCCGTTCGCCGTTACGCGTTGCAGGCGGGAATCGACGATCCGGTCGTCTGCTATCAGGGCGCCGTGGTCGCGGACCCGGTGAGCGGTCGCTGGCTCCGTCACGTGCCGATCCCGCTCGAGCTTGCGCGCGAGGTAATCGCCGCACTAAACGCGGAAGGCTTCGGGCTGAACTGTTACGTGGACGACAAGCTGTGCGTCGCCGAGGTGTCCCCCGAAGCGAAGCGCTACGCGGATTTCCAGCACCTCGAACTGCATCCCGTCGGAAATCTGCTCGACTGGCTCGACGAGCCGCCGACGAAGTTGGTGGTCATCGACGACCCCGATGTGCTGGACGGCCTGAAGCAGCGGATGCTCGAGCGGTTCGACGGCCGCCTCTACATCTCGAAGTCGCTGCCGTATTTCCTCGAGTTCGCGTCCCCGGACGTGACAAAAGCGACCGGTCTGGAATTCCTCGCCGAGCACCTCGGCTTCGCACGCGAACGCACGGTGGCATTCGGCGACGGGGAAAACGACATCGAGCTCGTCGACTGGGCGGGCTACGGGGTGGCTGTCGAGAACGCCCACGACCTCGTGAAGGTGGTCGCCGACTTCGTCTGCCCCTCCGTCGACGAGGAAGGCGTGGCTCAAGTGCTCGAGGCCTACCTAGACTCCCGCCCATGATCGACCTCCGTGCTGCCCGCAACGATCCGGAGACCTTCCGGGCGGCGCTGGCGCGGAAGGGAGCGGCCGAGGTCTTCGACGAGCTGCTCGAGGCCGATCGTGGGGTCAGGGAGATCCAGCCGCGTGTCGAGGAGCTCCGTGCGGTCCGAAAAGTCAAGGGCAAGCCGACGCCGGAGCAGCTCGAGGAGCTCGAACGCGTCAAGACCGAGCTGCAGTCTCTGGAACAGCAGCTGGCGGCAGCCGAAGGCCGGCGCAAAGAGCTGCTCGACCGGGTCCCGAACCCACCGGATGAAGCGACGCCAGACGGAGAAACGGAGGACGACGCCGTAGAGATCCGCCGCTGGGGCGATCCAAGGTCGTTCGACTTTCCCGTCAAGGACCACCTGGAGCTCGCCGCGCCGGGCATCGACCTCGAGCGTGGCGCGAAGGTCTCCGGCTCCCGCTTCGCCTTCCGCAGCGGCGACGTCGCGTTGCTCGAGCTCGCGCTCTACCGGTTCGCCCTCGACCGGCTCACGAGCCGCGGCTTCACCCCCGTCCTCCCCCCCGTCCTGGTTCGTGAGGAGGCGATGTACGGGACCGGGTTCTTCCCGACCGACGAGGTGAACATCTATGCGGTCGAACGGGACGAGCTCTACCTCGTCGGAACGTCCGAGGTCCCGCTCGCTGCAATGCACGGCGCCGAGATTCTCGACGGCGACGACCTCCCGCTCCGCTACGCCGGCTACTCCACCTGCTTCCGCCGCGAGGCCGGGGCCGCCGGGAAGGACACGCGCGGAATGTTCCGCGTCCACCAGTTCGACAAGATCGAGATGTTCGTGTTCACGCGAGCGGAGTCGTCACGAGAGGAGCACGACCGTCTGCTCGACATCGAGGAGGCGCTCGTGCAGGAGCTGGAAGTTCCCTACCGGGTCGTCAACGTCGCCGCCGGCGACCTAGGCGGGTCGGCGACGAAGAAGTACGACATCGAGGCGTGGTTCCCGTCGCAGGAGCGCTATCGCGAGATCACGTCGACGTCGAACACGACCGACTACCAGGCCCGCCGCCTCGAGATCCGCTACCGGCGCGACGACAAACAGTTGGAGACTGTGCACACCCTGAACGGCACAGCCGTGACGGGACGCGCGATGCTCGCGATGATGGAGAACTTCCAGGAAGCCGACGGCTCGGTCTCGATCCCGGAGCCGCTGCACCCGTTCGGCGCACCGAAGAAGCTCAATCCGTGAGCTGGGGCTACCGCAGATCGAAGCGGCTCGCGCGCGGCGTTCGCCTCAACGTCGGGAAGCGCGGCGTCGGCGTAAGCGTCGGGCCGCGCCATGCGAAGGTGAGCGTCAACACGAGCGGCCGGCGATCGGTCTATCTGTCGCTACTCGGCTTCTTCTTTCGCAAGCGCCTCTAACCGCCGCAGGCGACGCTACCGTGTGCAAACGGCGGGGTGCCGGAGCGGCCGAACGGGTCGGTCTTGAAAACCGATGACCGTCGCAAGGCGGTCCGTGGGTTCAAATCCCACCCCCGCCGCTGACCCCAACGCGGATCACACCCCTTGAAGGCAGGACCGGCCCTTCCAAGGGTTTATGAGGTCCTTCCAGGCCAACCGCGTCCTTTACGCTTGACGTGCGCGCCGCCGCTCGGGATAGTCATGCTGTCGAGGACAACGATGTCATCTCGCCGATGACGACGGCATCGCCGCCGTCACCCTTGCTCGAAGCGCGGAACGTCCAGAAGCACTTCGGGCGTGTCGTCGCGCTGCGCGAGGGTAACTTCACGCTCCGGCCGGACGAGGTGCACGCGCTCGTCGGCGACAACGGGGCCGGCAAGTCGACCCTGATCAAGATCATCTCCGGAGTCTTCCAGGCCGACTCCGGCGAGATCGCAATCGACGGCCGGCCGGTCACCATCGCAAACCCGCGCGAGGCACGTGAGCTCGGCATCGAGACCGTCTACCAGGATCTCGCGCTCGCGGACCACCTCGACGCCTCGGGCAACCTGTTCCTCGGACGCGAGCAGCTGCGTCCTCCGCCCCTGTCTTGGTTCGGATTCCTGGACAAGAAAGCGATGCGCCGCCGCGCGCAGGAGGAGATGCGCCGGCTCAAGGTCGGCATCCAGTCAGTCGACCAGCCCGTCCTCAGCCTCTCCGGCGGACAGCGCCAGGCGGTCGCTGTTGCGCGCGCCATCGCGTGGGGCACACGGATTGTGATCATGGACGAGCCGACGGCCGCACTCGGCGTCCGCGAGTCGTCGATGGTGCTCGAGCTGATCAAGGAGGTTCGGAGCCAGGGACTCGCCGTGATCATGGTGAGCCACAACCTTCCCGAGGTCTTCGCCGTCGCCGACCGGATCACGGTGCTGCGCCTCGGCAAGACGATCGTCACCCTCGACAAGAGCGAGACCAGCCTCGAAGCCATCGTCGGGATGATGACCGGCGCGCTGGCGGTCGCCGCATAGGCGCGGGTTGTCCTGGCGAACGAATCCGGGCGCAAGAACGGCACGAAGCCGCGTCCCACGATGCGCGACGTCGCCGGCGGCCTCGGGAGTGAGACTCAGGACGGTCCGCGGGTCTGAATGAGGAACCCGCTGTCCGCTGCGAGACCCTCGAAATCGTCTACCGGACAATCGCGCAGCTCGGTGCGCGGTTCCGGTGAGGTGAAGCCGTGAACCCCGTCGAACTCGCGCCGAACCAGGTCCACCAGTTCTACCGCGGCGGGGAGGCGATCGCGAGCTTCCGCGGCATCCCCTCAACCGACGACCACGCCCCGGAGGACTGGGTCGGGTCGACGGCAACAATGTTCGGAGCAAACGGAGCCGGCCTGAGCGCGCTTCCTGACGGGCGACTGCTCCGGGACGCGATCGCGGCCGACCCAGTCGCGTACCTCGGTCCGGCACACGCCGCGCAGTACGGCGCCGATCCCGCTCTGCTCGTGAAACTGCTCGACGCCGGGGAGCGGCTGCCGGTGCACTTCCATCCGGACCAGGCTTTCGCCCGGAGTCGCCTCGGCCTCGGCCACGGCAAGACCGAGGCATGGCTGATCGTCGAGACCCGCGGCGAACGCCCGACGGTGTGGCTCGGCTTCCATGACGACGTCGACTTGGACGTCCTCGCGGGCTGGGTCGATCACCAGGAGCGCGCGAGCATGCTCGAGGCACTCAACGAGCTGGCCGTCGGTCCAGGCGACTGCATCTTCGTTCCGGCTGGGCTCCCGCATGCGATCGGCGAAGGAATCTTCCTCGTCGAGCTCCAGGAACCGTCGGACCTCTCAGTGCTGCTCGAATGGACGGGCTTCGAGGTCGACGGCGCCCGCGACGGCCACCTCGGGCTGGGCTTTGAGGTCGCGCTCGAGAGTGCGCGGCGCAGCGCCTTGCGAGGCGAAGAGCTCACGGAGCTGAAACGGCAGACGGCGGCCGCTCCCGAATTGCGCCCGGGCGCGCGGACGCTCCTCTCCCCCGCCGCGAGCTCCTTCTTCAGGGCCGAGCGCCTCCGCCCAGCGCCAACAGTGACCCTCGAGCCGACGTTCTCGATCCTCGTAGTAGTCGACGGTGAGGGCCGGCTCGAGACGGATGGCGGGACGGTGACGCTCTCGCGCGGCGAGTCGCTCCTCGTCCCGCACGCGGCGGGACGGGGTGAGCTGACAGGCTCGGTCGACGTGATCCGGTGCCTCCCGCCCACTCCGAATGGAGATTCGAAAGCGTGACATCTCAGGCCGAGATGGAGAGTGTGGAGTCCGAGGCCGTGACGCATGTCGGCGAACGAACGCGGCGCGATCGTGCAACAGAGGCACTCGGACGCTCGTGGCTCCTCTTCTTCCTCATCGCCCTGATCGGCTACTTCTGGCTCTCGACTCCTCGCGGGACGTTCCTCACCTGGACGAACCTCCAGCAGATCGCGCTCAACACGTCCGAGGTGATCCTGCTCGCGATCGGCGAGATGTTCGTCATCGTCACCGCAGGGATCGACCTCTCGATCGGCGGCATTCTGTTCTTCAGCGCCGTCGCCGGTGGCGAGGTGATGCTCCATCTCGCTGGAACGAGTGAGCAGACGATCAATGGTCAGTACCCGCACTCGGGCATCGCGATCCCCGCGGGAATCGCCGTCTGCATCCTCGCCGGGACGACCTGGGGACTGATCAACGGCATGCTCATCACCAAGCTGCGCCTGCCGCCGTTCATTGTCACGCTCGGCACGTTTGGGATGACCTTCGGCTTTGGTGATCTGATCAGCGGTGGCTCGTACCTCCCCGCTCCGATCCCGCCTGCGCTGTCGAACCACTTCGGAAGCGGGAAGATCCTCGGGCTGTACGCGCCGATCTACGTCGCTGTCTTTTTCCTCATCGTCGCGCACGTTGTGTTACACCACACACGCTTCGGCCGCTACACGGCGGCGATTGGATCGAATGCCGAAGGCGCACGGCGCACAGGTATCGCAGTCGACCGTCACATCATCAAGGTTTACGCACTCGCCGGGTTCCTCGCCGGCGTCGCGGCAGTCCTCGACCTGGCGATCTTCACGAACACGACGTCGGTCTCGCACCAGACGGACAACCTCGGTGCGATCGGTGCAGTCGTCATCGGCGGGACCAGCCTCTTCGGCGGTGTGGGCACGGCTCTCGGCAGCGCAGTCGGTGCGTTCATCCCAACCGTTCTCCAAAACGGTCTCGTCATCGAAGCCGTCCAACCTTTCTGGCAGGAGGTCGTCGTCGGCGCAGCGATCATCCTGGCCGTCTACGTCGACCAGGTTCGCCGCCGGCGGGCAAATGCCTGACCCGATCAAAGGAGGTGCGACCGAGCTCACTTGCGTCCCAACCCACACCACTTCGTCGTTCACTCGACGGGAAGGAGTTTCCACGATGTCACGCCGCACAATCGCGGTGCTCATTGCGCTGACGCTCGTCGCCGCCGCCGTCGCTTCAACGGCAGCGCTCGGCAGCGGCGCCTCGCGCCAGGCACCGCAGGCACAGAAGAAGACCTACACCTTCTATCTCGTCGCCGGGATCGCTTCCGACGCCTTCTACCTAACGATGAAGAAGGGCGCGCAAGCGCAAGCGAAGAAGCTCGGCAACGTGAAGGTCATTTTCACCGGCTCGCCGGCGGCGTTCTCACCGAACACGCAGGTCCCGTTCTTGAACGGGGCGATCGCGCGCAAGCCCGATGCGATCCTGATAGCGCCTACGGACAAGACGGCGCTGATCGCCCCGATCCAACGGGCGATCAAGGCCGGCATCCCGGTGGCGACGGTGGACACTTTCATCACGAAACCGATCGCGTTCACGAACATCTCGACCGACAACCCGGCGGGAGGCAGAGCGGCCGCCGACGCGCTCGCGAAAGCGATTGGCAAGTCTGGCGACGTTGCCGCGATCAGCGTCAACCCGGGCATCAGCACAACCGACCAGCGCCGCGACGGGTTCGCGGCGCAGCTGAAGAAGTACCCGAACATCAACTACTTGGGCGTTCAGTACTGCAACGACGACCAGACGAAAGCGTCGAACCAGACCTCGGCGCTCATCGCGGGGCACCCGAACCTGAAGGGCATGTTCGCCATGAACGTTGTCTCCGGAAACGGAGTGACGCAGGCGGTGAAGGCGGCCGGCAAGTCGGGCAAGGTAAAGCTGGTCGAGTTCGACGCGGGTCCGCCGCAGGTACAGGCACTGAAGGCAGGGACGATCGACGCCCTTATTGCACAGTACCCCTATGGCATCGGCCAGCAGGCCGTGGCCCTCGCGTACAAGTACGTGACCGGGCACAAGGCGGGGATCAAGAAGCACTACGGCACTGGCTCGGCGATCGTTACTCGGGCGAATGTCAACAGCCCGAATATCAAGAAGTACCTGTACAGCCCGTAACGACGAGCACGGGATCGGAGACGGGCGGCCCACGCAGAAGCGGGCCGCCCGCTCCGGCACCCGCATCAACGGCATCGCTCCTCGGTTATCGCGTTGTCACTGCTGACGCGGAAATGGGCCTACGACGCGTTGACCCGCAAGCCCACTCGCGGAGCGGGTTCCCCGGCATAGGCGAACGGGTGGCGGAAAACTTCGAGAGCCTGGTCCGCCTCGACGTAAATCGTCACGGTCTCGTCGCTCATCGCGTCGTGAGCCACCACTGAGAGCCCCCGGGTGCGGGGATCCCAGAGGAGTTCCACGTCGATCCCCGCGGCATGCCGGGCATCGAGCTCTAGCGGGCCGTCCATGTACTGACGATGGCGCGTTTGCGCCTGAGGGCCACCGGCCGATGGGATGGTCCACCTAGCCCTAAGGTCCGTGGGTTCAAATCCCACCCCCGCCGCCCAGCTGCGCTTACAACACTCAGCTGAAGTTAGGCCACTCGGCCTATTGCTTCCAGCAAGCCCCTGTGGATCACTGCTGCAATGCCTGAGGCCGAAGCTCATCTGTACCGTCTCGGGTCTCCGCTCGCTTCGATCGCCGGAATCGCCGAGGCGACGCTGGAACGGAACGACCTCGATGACGACGTCGCGACACGTCTGCGCGCTATCCGAGATCTCGCATTGAACGCCCTGGCGAAGGCTGAACGGGGCGATTCAGAGCCACCGGCTCGACCAGCGCGTTGAGGTCGTTCTCAGGACGGCGGGAATCGTGACGTCCCTGGCGCATCGTCGTCCGACGCGGGAGGGAATGTCCCGATTACATGCTGGCAACCCTTCTCGTGGCGGCGTCCTTGGCCATCCCCCCCGCACCTCCGCCGCCCGATCCGTACCCCGCCTCGACGGCACCGATCAGTTGGATTGCCTACGACTATGACCTTCCGGCCGTCAACGCCGACACGGGCGAAGTGATGGAAGGCATGTACTTCCATTGTCACGTCCCGACTCGTTGGCACGGCAGGTTCAACCGCCGCGGCCATGCCGTTTGCAAGCTCGCTCGAAAGCCCTAGCCGTCCGGGCTAGAGTCAGCGCAAGCGCCTCTACCGTGAGGTTCAACTAGGCGTGCGGGCCCCGGAGCTTTGCGCGGGGACCGGCAGAACGCCCGGGAACGGTCCGGCTTCCACTGGAAGCTCGAGCAGGAAGGTTGATCCCTGTCCCTCGCTCGATTCGACCCAGATGTTTCCCCCCATACGGTGGACGAGCTCGCTGCAGATGTAGAGGCCGAGCCCGGTCCCGCCGACGCCCCGCGTCATCTGCGGATCAAGGCGATAGAACTTCTCGAAGATTCGGGCCAGCTCGTTCGACGGGATGCCGATGCCTTCGTCCTTCACGTAGAAGATCACGGTCTCTTCCTCCGACGATTGCCCCGACTGTAGTCCGACCTCGATCCGGCCGCCGTCAGGCGAGTACTTCATCGCGTTCTCGATCAGGTTCACGATGACTTGCCGGACCTTGTCGCGGTCAGCCGCGACAAGGGGCACAGGCTCGTGAGCGACCGGTTCGACCGAGATCTCCGGCGGTGCATGCGCACGTGCGGCCTCGACGGCCCGCTCGACCAGTTCGACCGCATCAAACGGCTCTGTGCCCAGGTCGACCCGTCCAGAGTCGAGCTGGTTCGCGAGCAGAATCTCGTTCACGATCCGGCCCAGGCGCTCGGATTCTTCCGCGATCAGCGAGACGAACCGGTCGCGGCCTGCCTCGTCGAGCGCGAAATCGTGACGGAGAAGCGTCTGCGCGGCTCCATAGACAGCGGCGAGCGGCGTCCGCAGCTCATGGGAGGCCGTGGCGATGAAATCGGCCTTCAACTCCTCGAGTTGGCGGCCCTCCGTTACGTCGCGGAAGGCGTAGACGGTCCCGCCGAAGAACTTGACGCCCGAGATCGCGATCCACCGCTCTCCGTGCTCTATCTCGATTGGGATCATCACTTCGGGGTGGCCGGGAGCGGGTGAGGTCGAGATGGGGATCGAGTCGACGGCCTCGCGCCAGCCGGGTATCACCTCTCCCGGAGGCCGTCCCAGGACGGCGGCCGAGGCAATTCCCGTGATGCTCTCGGCAGCCGGGTTCCAGAGCCGGACGACGTCGGCCCGGTCGAGGAGGAGGACGGCGTCGGCGACATAAGTGAGGACGCGGGCGGCGTCGGCACGCTCCTCGACCTCGAGGTAGAGACGGGCGCGATCGATCGCGATGCCGATCCGCGCCGCGAGATCCTCGGCGAGCGTGAGCTCGTCCGAACCGTACTCCGGCCCGTGCGCGCTACGTGCGAGCGTGAGGGCACCGAGCGGCCGGCCTCGACTCGCGAGTGGCACGCAGATCAGCGAGACCACCTCATCGGGAAGTCCAGACTCCGCTCCCTCCTCATCGAGGGAGTCCTGATGCGCGAGCGGCGGGATCATCAGTTGGCGTCCAGACTTGATCACGGCTTGCACGAAGCCGTCGGGCTCCCGGGACGGCTCTGCACGGCGCGGTACCGCGTGTGCAATTCCCATCCGCTTCAGCTCCCCGCTTGCCTCAAGCACGTCGACCGCACACCAGTCGGCGAGATCGTGAACCGCCAAGTCGACAACGCGCTGGATCGACGTCTGCGTGTCCATCGTGGCGCCGAGGACGTCGCCGGCCTCGCGCAGGAAATCGAGCCGACGCTGCCGGGCAGTTTGCAGATTGGCCGCAGCACGCTCGGCGGCGCGCAATTGTTCTCGCTCGTCGTCCCCTCGCTTGCGCTCACTGACGTCCACCAGAAACGTCTGGGCGTAAAGCGCCTCTCCCACGGCATCCCGGACCGTCGCGGTCTCCTCACGGATCCAGACGATTCGCCCATCGCGAGCAAGAAGCCTGTACTCGCAACGGAGCCGGCCGTCGTCAGCGTCCGCACGCTCGTGTGCATCGAGCACTTTCTCGCGGTCGTCCGGATGCAGGAGCCTGGAGAAGAGCCGCGGCTCCGCACTCCACTCTGCAGGCGAGTAACCGAGCATCGCCTCCACTTGCGGGCTGATGTACGCGCAAGAGCCCCGGTCACCGGGAGCAGACAGCCACGTCAAAAGGGGGAGATTCTCAGTGACGGCTCGGTACTCCACCTCCGCCTGCCGCAGCTGCTCGCGCGATCGTGCTGACTCGGCGCGCGTGCGCTCGCGTTCGGCTCGACCCCATATTCGCCCCGCCGTCACGGCGACGAGCGCCGTGAGTATGAGCGCGAGCGCGATCAGCCCGCCCGACGCATCGGTTGCCAACCACGTCACGGCAGTCACGCCGGCCCCGATCAAAAGCGCGATCACGGCGACGAGGATGAGACGAAGTGGAGACCGAGCCGGTCCGGACACAGGCGACGTGCGTGAGCCTAGCTCCGCGGTCGCGATGTCACAAGGCGATTCGGTGAATTCGGACAGTGGGCGCTCCCAACGTGCGGGAATCGTTCCTGGAAGGGACGTTATTTCGCCCAGAAAGGCCGTTTTCCTTTCTCTGAAGGGATGGCGACGCGCCGAACGCAGCCCGCCGCCGACTCAGGCTGCTACGACCGAAAACTCTTCGTAAATGCGGTGAAGCTGTCGCTCGCGTGTACAGAAAGCACGGACGACCTTCGGATCGAACTGGGAGCCGTCATACGAAAGGATCTCGTCGGTCGCCTTCTCCCACGTGAGCGCCGGTCGATACGGACGGTCGCTTGTCATCGCGTCGAGCGCGTCGGCGAGAGCGAAGATCCGCGCGCCGAGCGGGATCCGGTCGCCCCTCAGGCCGGCGGGATAGCCGCCGCCGTCCCAGCGTTCATGATGCGACCCCACCACCCCAATCCCTTCGCCCTCGAGCAGCCCGACGCCGGCCAGGATCTCGACGCCGATCGCGGGATGCAACTCGATCAGGTCGCGCTCGGCTGCACTCAGGGGCCCGGGTTTGTTGAGGATCTGATCGCCGACGCCGATCTTGCCGACGTCGTGGAGGAGAAACCCGTACTCGAGGCTCGCATCGTCGAGCAGGCGAGGTTCGACCATTTCAGTGAGGGCGACCGCGTAGTGCTGGACACGTTGCGCGTGGAGACCCGTTCCGGGATCCTTCGCCTCGAGCGCGTCTGCGAGCGCGGCCACGGTCTGGCGGTACGCGTGCTGCAGCAGCCGCCGCTGGGAACGCTCGACCTCGACGATGCGGCTCAGGTCGCGTGCGTAGACCAGAAGTTGCTCGGCGTCTCCTTCGCTGCGTGAGACGAGACGCTCGCTCGGCGTCGCGTCGAGCCCGTCGATCAGCGCGATCAGATCCAGCGGACTGAACGGCTTGTGCAGGATCGCGCGCGCCCCGACCTTCTGCGCCTCGGCCGCAGGTGTTGCTGTTCCGGTCAGCAAGATGACGGCCGGTGGATCGTTGCGTCCCGCCGTGAGCTGCCGGCAGAACGAAAGCCCGTCAAGGCCGGGAAGCTGCACGTCGAGGAGCACAACCGCCGGCCGCCAGAATCGGGCGACCTCCCGCGCTTCTTCGGCCGACGCAACCTCCTCGATCTCGAACTCGTCCGCGGCGAGCGTCACGCGGAGCAGCAGGCGCAAACTGGGATCGTCGTCCACGACGAGGATCCGGCGGCGGTTGCCGGGCCAAAGATCTCGGTAGAGCTGCGGCGTCTCCATCAGGGGTAGAGCGGTGGCCGCAGCAGGCACCGTTCCAGGCAAAGCCTAGCGCCAAAAACGCCGATTTGGGGCGAAATCCCTCGACTGAGCGGGGCTCAGCGAGATACGTAGAGCGCGAGCGTCGCGATCGCGACAAAGAGCAGCACGAGCGCCGCGTAGCGGACGAACCGCGGATCGCGCGGGGGCGCGAGGACTTTGACGCGCACCAAGAGGTCGCCGGGGATGGAGCCGGCGCCCGCGTCGTTGCCGTCACCGCCGACGCGCAGCTGCGCGCCGTCCTGTACTCCCGGCGGCACGAGCAGACGGATCCTCCGTTCGGCCGAGACCGTCCCTTCTCCGCGGCAGCGCGAACAGGGCTCGGCGATGCAGGCCGGGCACGGCTCGATCTGCAACAGGTTCGCCACTTCCAGGTTCGACACCGTGCGCTTGCGTCCCGTGCCGCCGCAGTGCTCGCATTCGGGGTCGGGCAAACCGACCGAGCCCCGCCCCGCGCAGGTCTTGCAGCGGACGAGAGCCTCGTAGCTGACGATCTGGCGCGTTCTCTCCGTGGCCTCAAAACTTCGCAGCTCGATTCCGACGTGGACGTTTTCTCCCCGCGCGGCCACTGCAGGCCTCGCCTCCCAGAGCGCCTCGTCGAAGCCCTGGTTCCCGCGGCCCCGGTAGCCGTAGCGGTCGTAGAGGAGCCGCGCCTGCCGATTGGAGAGGACCGTGTAAGCCTCTGCAAGCTCGCGGAACCGCGCTCCGGCGTCCGGGGAGTCGGACACATCCGGGTGCCACTCCCTTGCAAGTGCATGGAATGCGCGCTTGATCGCGCCGGCGTTCGCGTCCCGCTCGAGCTCCAACACCTCGTAGTAATCCCTCTTCTGGACGGCGGCCATTCCTCGAGCATTCTCGCGCACCGCGCAGACACCGCAACCAATTCGGGGCCACCGGAGTTGTTTAGGTATGAGGGCCGCGGCGGCCACGATCCTCCTGTTGGGAGCCGGCCTACTGGCCGGGAAGGCACTCGGGGACACGGTTCCCGTGCCTCCCCTGCCCACCGTGACGGTTTCGACCCCATCCGTCACCGTGCCGATCACGGTCCCCACCCTGCCGCCACCGCCGGCCACGTTGCCGCCGGTCACAACGACCTCGGTCAAAGTTCCACCCCCGGCACCAGCGACCCAGGTCACGACCTCGGCGGCGGCCCTCGTGCCCCCACTCCCCTCGGCGTCGTCGGTCGTGGCCCCGACGCCGCCAGGAAGCTCGAGCGGAGCGCCCTCCTCAGGAGGGAGCTCTTCCTCGGCCGGTGGCTCGTCGACGGCCGGTGGCTCGTCGACGGCCGGTGGCTCGTCGACGTCCGGTAGCTCTTCTTCGCCCCTGATCGGCTCGTCCAGTTCCGGGCCCGGGTCGAACAGGCCGAACGTGGGGCGCTTTCGGACCTCGCGTGGGTGGATCGCGACGAGTGGGCCGAAGCGTCGCCGCGTCGTAACTCTCACATTCAGCCTGCCGCATGCCGAGCGGGTGCTCTTCGTCATCCAGCAGGTGGCGCCCAGCTGCCGAACCGTCGAGCAGTTCACCGTGCGCGGGCATGCCGGCCGAAACCGGATTCGCTTCCCGGCCGCGGCCAGCCGGCTCCGGCTCGTTCCAGGCACTTACCGAATCTCGGCGCACACGAGCGGAGGTCTGCTCGTCCGGCGCGTCACGATCGTGGTCGTCGACCGCGGCAAGCCGAGCCGCGCAGAGATCGCGGCCGCCCGGGCCGCCAACGTCTGCCCGGCGGCCGACACCATCGCCTCGGCGAAGGGGTCAGGCGGAGCGTCGAACACCAGCAGCCCCGCAGGCTCGCCCTCGGGGACGCCGCCCCTGCACGAAGGCACGAACACGCGCTCCGGCTCTGTGCTCGGGGCGAGCCTGGCGAGGGCCGCCCGGGCGGTCGAGCCGCTTGTGATCGGCTTGCTGGGCCTGGCAATCGCGCTGCTCGGAATTGCGTCACTGCCCCGCTTTGCGACGACGGGCTCACCGGCGAACGAGTTTCTGGACAGATACCGAATTGCGATCGCGGGACTGGGAGCGACCGCCTTGGCTGCTGTCGTGGTCATGATCGCGCTCCGCCCCGGCTGACCCTGCTCTTCACGCGCCCCACCAGAAGCTCGCAGCAATGACGACGTAGAAGCCGACGAGGATTGCACCCTCCTCCCACGTGCTGTCGCCGTCGTAAACGACGACAGCCAGGATCCAGGCAGACAGCAACAGGGAGATCGCGAGCAGCGTGGGAAAGACGAGCGTCAGCGGAGTCGCGAAGAAGAGGCTTGCGAAGACAAGGATGGGTGTGAGCAGCAGGGCGACCTGCAACGCCGAATTGATGATTACCGAGATCGCGAAGTCCGGTCGGTTTCTCGCCGCGAGCTGGACCCCGACGACGTTCTCGACCGCGTTGCCCGCGATGGCGACGACGATCAACCCCGCAAAGACTTGGCTCATGCCCAGCGCCTCCGTTGCCGGCTTCAGAGCAGTGACGAACCAATCGCTGACCAGAGCTGCACCAACACCGGCCCCGCCCAGGACCGTCACCGTGATCGGAAGCGACCAGCGCGGAGGCTCGGCCTCGAATGTGTCGCGGACTGACAGCAGGGCCGGGAGCGTCAAGAAGAACAGCGCGATCAAGACGCCCGCGCAGATGAGGCTCAGGGACTTCTCGTGGGACGCCGCCTCCGTGTGGACGGCGTGCGCGAGCGTCGGCACCGAGAGGATCGCGGCGGACATGATTGTCAGCGTGGCGATCAACCGCGCGCGCGGCGAGTCGAACGTCTGCGTCCCGTTCCGGAGTCCGCCGACGATGAAGGCAAGCCCGAGCACGAACACGCTGTTGGCGATCACGGATCCCACCAGCGCCGCCTGAACGACCAGCGTCAGCCCTTGATGCAGGGCGAACAGCGCGATGAAGAGCTCCGGGAGATTGCCCAGTGCAGATTGGATCGCGCCGGCCGCAGAGGATCCGACTCGGCTGCCGAGCTGCTCCGTCGAGGTGCCGACGAGCCGGGCGAGCACCGCGATGGCGAGCGCCGCAAGGACGAAGGTCAGCACCGGCGTCGCGTCGGCGTAGTGGGCCGTGGCAGCCACGGCGACGAGCGCTCCCGCGACGCCGATTTCGATGACGTCCCTTCTCGTCACGTCCCTATCATCGAGGCATGGAGGGCGAGGAGCTGCGGGAAGTGATGCGCCGCTTTCCGGCGCCGGTCGCCGTCGTCACGACGGCGCTCGACGGAGAGCGGTTCGGGCTAACGGTGGGCTCGTTTGTTTCGTTGTCGCTGGAGCCAGCGCTCGTCGGCATCTCGATCGGCAAGGACTCCTCTTCGCACGAGCCGATCCGGCGGGCAGGAGGCTGGTCGGCGAGCCTGCTGTCGGGGGCGCAGGCGAAAGTCGCCCAGCATTTCGCACGCAGTGGAATTCCGCCCGTGGCGCTGTGGAACGGCGTCGACGTGCGGGACGGCTCTCGCGGGCCGCTCGTGAACGAAGCCCTCGCCTGGCTCGAATGCCGGACGTTGTCCGAGCACGACGCCGGCGACCACACGATCTTCGTCGGCGAAGTCGAGTCGACCGAGCTGGGCCGGTCCGGCCCGGGCCTCGTATACCGAGGCGGCGAGTACCTCCCGGCGTGATCGACGCCGTCGTCTTCGATCTCGACGGCGTCATCATCGACAGCGAGGAACTGTGGGACGAGGTGCGCGAAGGTCTCGCGCTCGAACGTGGGGGCCGCTGGAGCGCGCAGGCTCAGGCCGACATGATGGGGATGAGCTCGACCGAATGGTCGCGCTACATGCACGAGGTGGTCGGGCTGCCCGAATCGCCCGAGGAGATCAACCGCGAGGTCGTCGACCGGATGCTCGCGCGCTATTCGGAGCACCTCCCGTTGATCGACGGGGCCGTCGACGCCGTCAAGCGGCTGGCCGCTCATTGGCCGCTCGGCGTCGCCTCGTCGTCGAACCGCCAGTTGATCGACCGCGTGCTCGAGGTCTCCGGCCTGGCGCCGTACTTCAAGGCGACGGTCTCGTCGGAGGAGGTCGAACGCGGCAAACCGGCGCCCGATGTGTACCTCGAGGCGGCGCGCCGACTCGGGGTGGAAGCGTCGCGCAGCGCAGCGATCGAGGATTCGGCCAGCGGCATTCGCTCTGCGCATGCTGCTGGTATGCACGTCGTCGCGATTCCGAATCGTGCGTTCCCGCCGACCTCGGACGTGCTCGCGCTGGCAGACATCGCGCTGGACTCGATCGCCGAGCTAGGCCCGGAAACGATTAGGGAGGTGACGCGCCTTTCGACTGCCAGTAGCGGTTGAGCGCGCCCTGCACCTTCACGAACCAAACGATGTTCCCGATCAGCGGCAGCAGGATCCACAAGCCGGTTAGTCCGCGAACGGGGCTCGCATGCCCATCGAGATCCTCGTACATGTAGCGCACCTCGGATGGGACGATGAAGAAGGTCACCGGCGAGAGCAGGAAGTAGACGACGAACCCGATCACTCCGCCGACGCCGTTCCCCGAGTAGCGCTTGATCTCCTCGTGCGTCTTGTACGTCCAAACGAACGTGTAGATGCCGATGGTCAGGATGGCCCAGAGAATCGACAGTCCAATCGAGCGGGTATTGCCGACGGGACCGCGCTCTATCTGTGGTGACGTCATCATCGGGCCCGCCAGACGAGGTTCATGCCGTCGCGCACGGTGAGCAGCACGTTCTCGACACGAGGATCCGCAGACACGTGGTCGTTGAGGGCGCGAATCGCCCGCGTCGTCTCCTCGTCGTCTTCTTCGTCGACCACGCGGCCGGACCAGAGCGTGTTGTCCACGACAATCAGCCCGCCGTCGGCGAGCAACGGCAAAGTCGCCTCGTAGTAGTTGACGTAGTTCGGCTTGTCCGCGTCGATGAAGACGAGGTCGAACGGGCCGTCGAGCTGTGCGATCGTCTCGAGGCCGGGACCGAGGCGGTAGTCGATGCGATCCGCGACGCCGGCCTCTTCCGCGTAGCGCCGCGCGATCGCGGTCGTCTCCTCGTTGACGTCACAGCTGATGATCCGGCCCCCTGATGGAAGCGCGAGCGCCATCGAGATCGACGAGTAGCCGGTGAACGTCCCGAGCTCGAGCACGCGTCGTGCGCGCAAGCCGCTGACGAGCACTCCGAGGAAACGTCCCTCGAGACGGCCGACCATCATCTGTGGCGCGGTCGTCTTCTCGCGGGTCTCCGCCGCGAGTCGCTCGAACAGCTCGCCCTCCGGAGTGGTGTGCTCCTCCGCGTACGCCTCGACCCGTGGGTCGACGATAGAGGTCACTCGACACGCCCCAGCAGGACGCAACCGTTGTGGCCGCCAAGCCCCATCGCGTTCGAGAGGGCGACGTCGATCTTCGCCTCGCGCGCTTCGTTCGGCACGTAGTCGAGATCGCAGTCGGGATCGGGTTGGCGGTAGTTGATCGTGGGCGGGATCACTCCTTCGTGCAGCGCGAGGACGCACATCATCGCCTCGATCGCTCCCGCCGCGCCGAACGTGTGTCCCATCATCGACTTGGTCGACGAGACCGCCAGGTTGTAAGCGTGGTCGCCGAAGACGTCCTTGATCGCCTTCGTCTCCGCGAGATCCCCGAGCGGGGTCGACGTGCCGTGTGCGTTGATGTACCCGACCCGCTCGGGCTCGATTCCGGCGCGGTGGAGCGCGGCGCGCATCATGTCGGCGACGCCGGTCGCCTCGGGTTCGGGCTGCGCCATGTGATGCGCGTCGTTGGATGCTCCGTAGCCGAGCACCTCCGCATACACCTGCGCTCCGCGAGCCCGGGCCGCCTCCAGCTCCTCCAGGACGAACACGCAGGCACCTTCCCCCATCACGAAGCCCGCGCGCGTTGCGTCGAACGGACGCGAGGCGCGAGGCGGATCCTCGTTCTCGACCGCAAGCCCGCGCATGGCCGTGAAGCCGGCGAGGATCAGCGGGTTCAGGCAGGCCTCGCCGCCGCCGGCGAGCATCGCGTCTGCGTCGCCGCGTTTGATCAGCTCCGCGGCCTCGCCGATCGCATGGGAGCCGGTCGCGCACGCGGAGACGACCGCGTAGTTCGGGCCCTTGATCCCGAGCGAGATCGCGAGCTGCCCGCTCGCCGAATCGACCAGGACGTTCGGCAGAAAGTTCGGTGACACCCGGTCGGGCCCGCGCTCGCGGCGGATCTGCTCCTGCTCGAGCAGCCCGGTCACGCCTCCGATCGCCGTGCCGAAGACCACGCCGACCCGCTTGGGATCGAAGCCGTTCAGCCCCGCATCCCCCATCGCCTCCCGGGCCGCGCCCATGGCCAGGAGGACGTTCCGCTCGAGCTTGCGCACCTCTTTCGTCGAGGCGACCTGGGTCGCGTCGAAGTCCTTGACCTCTGCGGCGATCCGCACCGGCGCGTCGCCGGGGTCGAACGACCGGATCCAGGCGATGCCGCTCTCGCCCGCCACGGCTGCGTTCCAGGTCGACCGCGCGTCGTTGCCGAGCGGCGTGACGGCCCCGAGCCCTGTGACCCCGACCCTTCTCATCGCTTGAGCTTAGACAGGCGTGTCCGGTCCGAGGTTACGAAACAGCAGCTTCGGGGCATAAATCCACTCGTTCCTAGCAAGTGCAAGGGCCAAGTCCTCGCCCTTCCAGATTCAACGGAGGTGCGACATGACAGTGGCTATCCCCCCACTGGCTCAGCAGCCGAGGCTGGTGTTCTTCCATTCGGCGCTGTCGGGTCACTGCCGGCGAGTGGAAGGTTTTCTCGCCCAGGTGCTGCAACGGCGGCGCAACCACGGAACGTTCGACGTCGTCAAGGTCGCAGAGGAGGAGCATCCCGACCTACTCGAACGATTCAGGATCGAGACGGTGCCGACCCTCGTCGTCGTCGAGCACAAAGCCGTCGCGGCTCGCCTCGAGCGGCCCAGAGGCTGCCGCGAGATCGAGGGCTTCCTCGCGCCCTGGCTTAACTAGTCCGAAACGGCCACGGCCTGGTGTCTGACACCAGGCCGTGGCCGTTCGAGACGTGACTAGACGATGACGCCTTCTTCCTGGAGGGAAAGTTCGGCGAACTTGTCCCAGTTCTGCTCGATGATCAACGCCATCGCGCGCTCTTCCTCGATGATCTCCAGGGCCGCCGTGGCGGTCTCCTCGTCGCCCGCCCTCTGGGCGATGCGGCGCAGAAGCTCATAGCTCGCGATCTCCAGGTGCTCGGTCGCGTAGACATCGCGCGCGTTGCGGCCGGCCTTCTCGCCGCGGACGAAGTCGAGCGGCATCTTCGCGAGCGCTCCGAGCACGCCGCCCAGCTGCCGCACTGCGGACGGCGAGAGATCGTGCGCCTCGAGGCGCTCCGCCATCCGGTCCGCATGTCCCTGCGTCTGCACCTTGTGATGCTCGAAGGCGTCGAGGAGTTCCGGATCATCGGTCGTGGCGATCATCGAGTCGAGCATGCGCAGCACGTTCTGCTCCATCGCGTGCGCCTCGTCGATGTGTTTGACCAACTCCTCCTTCAACTGTCCCATTCCGTCCAACCTCCTCATCCTGAATTGACCGAGCTCGCGGCCGAGCAGGGTCGCCCGCCCGAGATAAGCGCCGTCCTGAGGCTCGAGCCTGTCGACAAGAAGCCCCAACGGATAATGGAGGTCCCGGCCTCGTACCTCGAACGGAACTCCCGGAACGTGCGGAAACTCCGTCGTCCCGCGCGAGCCGTGGATGCGCTTCACGCATCCCTCCAGCGGCGGGAGCGCGCCCGAAACGCGCTCGACAGCCCAGACCCCGTCCAGCTCACCCACGTCAGTAGGGTTCCGCGCGGTGCCTGGACCAAACGTCCCCTTCCCGCCCATGGAGGCTCAGCTCGTGAAAGAGCTTCCCGACACGAACGGCTGGCAGTTCGAGCCGAAATGGGACGGCTTCAGGGGCGTCCTCGAGAACGACGGCGGCGAGGTCGCCCTCTGGTCGCGGAACGGCCGGCCGCTGCTCCGCTATTTCCCCGAGCTGCGACCCCTTGGTGACCTCCTGCCTCCCCACTCCGCTCTAGACGGCGAGATCGTGATCGCGCGCGACGGCGTGCTCGACTTCGACTCGATGCAAATGCGGCTGCATCCTGCGGAGTCGCGAGTGCGCAAGCTGGCCGCTGAGATCCCGGCCGACTTCATCGTCTTCGACCTGCTGCTCTGGAAAGGCAAGCCGGTCCACGAGCTGCCGCTCGAGGAGCGCCGGGTGGAGCTGGAGCGAGTGCTCGGCGACGACTTCCACCTCTCGCCGACGACCGGCGACGCGGCGGACGCGCAGAAATGGCTGGACAGGTTCGAGGCCGCCGGCCTCGACGGCGTCATCGCGAAGAAGCTCGGACTGCCGTATCTGCCCGGCTCGCGCGACGGCGTGCTCAAGGTGAAGCCGTACAAGACCGCGGACTGCGTGATCGTCGGGGTGCGCTGGAAGGAGAAGCCGACGCGGATCGCGACGCTGCTCCTCGGGCTGTACGGCAAGGGCGGCAAGATCGACTACGTCGGCTCGGCCGCCGTCGCGGCCGGCCGGCACAAAGAGATCTTCGATCGCATCGAGCCCTTGTTGAAAGACGCGCCGGACCGTGGCTTCTCGGAGCCCAACCGCTGGGGAACAGGAGAGCTGCAGGAGTCGGCGGTGCGCCCGCAGCTCGTCGCCGAGGTGCGCTACGACAAGGTGCAGGGCAACCGCTTCCGACACGGCTCGCGCTTCATCCGCTTCCGCGACGACAAGGACCCGGAACAGTGCACGTGGCGCGAGGTCAGGCCACCGCGCCGCAAGGACGATCCGACCTTCGAAAGTCTGCTCGCGGGCTAGAGCTCCAATCCGAGCTTCTCGAAGCACGGCCCGAGCGAAATCTTGTGCGCCCACATGTCGGCGGTCAGATCACCCACATCGGCGACGCGGTCTCGCATCGTCTCGACCGTGAAGGCTGCGGGCTCGACGGCCGCGACGTCGTCCCAGCGGAGCGGCGCCGAAACCCGGGCGTCCGGAGTCGGGCGCACCGAGTACGCGGTCGCGATCGTGCGGTCGCGCGTGTTCTGGCCGAAGTCGACGAAGACGCCGCGGCGATCGGCCACGCGCCACGTGGTGGTCGCGACCTCCTGGTCGCCGACACGGCGCTCGACCTCCTCCGCGAGCGCCTTCGCAAGGCGGCGCACGTCCGGGAAGAGTAGCTCCGCCTCGATCGGAGCCATGATGTGCAGCCCGGTCGCGCCCGAGGTCTTCGGATACGAGGCGAGGCCGAGCTCGTCCATCACCTCGCGAACGACGAGCGCGATCTCGCGGACGTACGGCCACTGCCCGTCCGTCGTCGGGTCGAGGTCGATCAGCAGGTAGTCCGGCCGCTCGATGTCGTCCACGCGGGAGTGCCAGGTGTGCAACTCGATGCAGCCGAGGTTGACGACCCACGCCAGCGCGGCCGCGTTGTCGATCACGGCGAAGACCGTCGAGTGGCCACTCGGAAACTCGACGTACTGCTCCCCGACGTACTCCGGATGCGGCGGCACGCGCTTCTGGTGGAAGAACTTCCCCTCCACCCCGTTTGGGTAGCGCACCATGTGGAAGGGCCGCCGCTGCAGATGCGGCACCGCGGCGTCTGCGAGGTCGACGTAGTACTGGGCGAGGTCGCCCTTCGTCAGCCCGGGCTCCGGAAAGAAGATCTTGTCCGGGTTCGTAATCGAGACTTCGTGGCCGCCGACGCGCATGGAGCGAAGTATCGGCGTGTTAGGGTCGCTCTCGTGCGCCGAGCCCCCGCCATCTTCCTTTTCGCACTGCTCTCGCTCCTCGCCGCAGGCTGCGGCGGCTCGAGCAACAAGGCCTCGGACACAACGTCGACAGCCGCAGCGGCGTCCTGCGACAAGGGCAGTCTCAATCTGGTCAATGCCGGCCAGTTGACGGTTGGGACGGACAACCCGGCCTTCCCGCCCTGGTTCGGCGGCGCCGAGAAAGCCCCGTGGAAGGTGAGCAACCCCTACTCCGGTCAGGGGTACGAGAGCGCCGTCGCCTATGCGGTCGCGACGAAGCTCGGCTTCGCCAAGAGCGAGGTGAAGTGGATCGTGGTTCCGTTCAATACCTCGTTCGCACCGGGCGCGAAGAAGTTCGACTTCGACATCAACCAGATCTCGTACAAACCGGCGCGGGCAACTGCGGTCGACTTCAGCGACTCGTATTACAACGTCAACCAGTCTCTCGTCGTCGTCAAGGGAACGCCGATTGCGAGCGCAACCTCGATCGCCGCGGTCAAGCCGTACAAGTTCGGCGCGCAGCTAGGGACGACGAGCTACGACTACATCATCAACAACATCAAGCCCTCGAAGAAGCCGGCCGTCTTCGACACGAACGACGCCGCGGTTGCCGCCCTGAAGAACAAGCAGATCGACGGGCTGGTCGTCGACCTCCCCACGGCCTTCTACATCACGGCCGTACAGGTCCCGAAGGGCAAGATCCTCGGCCAGTTCCCGACGGTTGGAACGCCGGAGCACTTCGGCATGATCTTCGAGAAGGGAAACTCGCTCGTCGGCTGCGTCAACGACGCGCTGACAAAGCTCCGTACCGACGGCACGCTCGAGAGCCTGCAAGCTAAATGGCTCCAGGCCGACGCGCCCGTGCTGAAATAGCCGTCTGAACGCTAACCGCGGCTCGAAGATCCTCGGCAGCGTGACCTCGGCCGGCGAAGGCCGTCGCGGCGTCACGGTAGCCCTGCTCAGCACGGTGGTCTTCTTCACCGTGCTGGCGGTAGCGATCACGCACGCGCCGGGCTGGCCCGAGGTGAAGCGCACGTTCTTCAACTGGAACCAGTTCAGGGACTCGATGCCGGAGATCTCGCGTGCGTTCCTGCTGAACGTGAAGATCTTCATGATCGCCGAGGCGTTCATCCTCGTCCTCGCGCTCGTCCTGGCGGTCGTTCGCAGCCTCTCGGGGCCGGTCTTCTTCCCGATGAGGGCGCTCGGCATCGCCTACGCGGACTTCTTTCGCGGCGTGCCGACGATCCTCGTCATCGCGCTGCTCGGGTTCGGCGCACCCGCGCTGCAGCTGAGCTGGGTGCCGCTCTCGACGACGTTCTGGGGCATCGTCGCCCTCATCCTGGTCTACACGGCCTACGTCTCGGAGGTCTACCGCGCCGGGATCGAATCGGTGCATCCGAGCCAGGACGCCGCTGCGCGCTCGCTCGGCCTGACGCACTGGCAGTCACTGCGCAAGGTCGTCTTGCCGCAGGCGGTGCGCAGGGTGATCCCGCCGCTCCTCAACGACTTCATCGGCCTGCAGAAGGACACTGCGCTCGTGGGCTTCCTCGGCTCGGTGGAGGCGTTCAAGCAATCGCAGATCGATGCGGCGGCGACTTTCAATTACACCCCCTTTGTCGCAGCGGCCGTTCTGTTCGTCGCGCTGACGATTCCGCTGGCCCGCTTCACGGACTGGCTCGTGCTCCGCGACCGCCGCCGACGACAGGCGACAGGGACCTGATGAGCGAGGCGCTGGTCGTCGACGGCGTGCGCAAGTCGTTCGGGCAACTGGAGGTCTTGCGCGGGGTTGACCTGGCGGTCGCAGAGCACGAGGTCGTCTGCCTCATCGGCGCGTCGGGCTCGGGGAAGTCAACGCTGCTGCGCTGTGTCAACCTGCTCGAGCCGATCGACGAAGGACGGATTCTCGTGGAGGGCGAGGAGATCACGGGTCGCGGGGTCAACGTCAATCGCGTGCGCCGCCGGATCGGAATCGTTTTCCAGGCGTACAACCTCTTCCCGCACATGCACGTGCTCGCCAACGTCACGCTCGCGCCCATGCTCGCGCTGCGGATGCCACGTGCGCAGGCCGAGGCGGAGGCAACTGCGTTGCTCGAACGCTTCGGGCTCGCCGACAAGCGCAACGACTATCCTGACCGGCTTTCCGGCGGACAGCAGCAGCGGGTCGCGATCGTGCGGGCGCTGGCGATGAAGCCGGACCTGATGCTGCTGGACGAAGTGACGAGCGCGCTCGATCCGGAGCTCGTCGCCGAGGTGCTCGAGGTGATCCGGGAGCTCGCAGCGGCCGGGATGACGATGCTGATCGCCACGCACGAGATGAGCTTCGCGCGCGACATCGCCGACCGGGTCTGCTTCCTGGACGAAGGCGTGATTCTCGAGCAGGGCCCGCCGGCACAGATCCTGAGCGAGCCCAAGGAGCCCAGAACGCAGCAGTTTCTCCAACGCATCATCGAGGCCGGTCGGTTGTAGCTTTACGGGTATGCGCGAGCCCGACACGCGGAGGATCGACCTCACGCTCGAGCCTCTCGACGACTACCTCGTCGTCCAGCCCTCGGACGAGGAGTCAGAAACGAACCTCGGCCTGATCATCCCAGCGTCGGCCGAGACCGACTGCCGGACCGGCGTCGTCACCGCCGTGGGCGCCGAGGCCACCGGGGTCGAGCCTGGCGACAAGGTGCTCTTCCCGAGTGACGCGGGCTACGAGGTGCGTCTCGCGGGGACGGCCGTGAGGGTCATGCGCCGCGGCGACTTGATCGCCCGCGTGCACGACTGACGTCAGGACGCGTGCGCACGCGTCACGTCGGTCGGAGACGCGCAGCCGAGCAGCGCGAGTCCTAGCTCGAGCTCTTTGCGTAGCAACTCGAGGACGTGCGTGACGCCCTCCTCGCCGGCCACGGCCAATCCCCAGAGCATCGCTCGGCCGATCAGGACTCCGCGTGCGCCCAGTGCCAATGCTTTGAGCGCGTCGGTGCCGCGGCGCACGCCGCCGTCGAGTAGCACCTCGGCGCGGCCGTCGACCGCGTCGACGACCTCCTCCAACGCGTCGAGCGAGCTGGACACGCCGTCGAGCTGGCGGCCCCCATGGTTCGAGACGACGACTGCGGCTGCACCGTGCTCGCAGGCAAGGCGCGCGTCCTCGGCCGTGAGAATCCCCTTGACGACAACCGGAAGGCTGAAGCCCGCGAGCCACTCGAGGTCGCGCCAGCTGAGACCGGTATCGAAGTGCCCGCCGAAGAGGTCGCCCGTGACGGTGAGGTGCTCGGGAACCTTGAAGTCAATGCGAAGGTCGCGTTCTCGCCGCCCGAGGTAGGGCGTGTCCACCGTGAGCACGAGCGCGGAGAAGGCGCTCTCGACTGCTTCGGCGATCAGGGCCTCGGTCTCCGACCGGTCGGCGAAGACGTAGACCTGGAACCAACGCGGCGCGCCTGGAGCGGCTGCCGCCACCTCGGCGGGCCGGGCGGTCGCCGCCGTCGAGAGACACATGATCGTGCCCGCCGCAGCCGCCGCCCGCGCGGTTGCGAGCTCGCCGTCGGGATGCGCCATGCGCTGCATTGCAAGCGGCGCGATCAGGATCGGCAGAGCTACGTCGGTCCCGAGGATCGTCGTGGCAGTCGAGATCGAGCTCACGTCGACGAGGACGCGTGGGCGGAGCTTGCGCCGCTCGAACGCCGCCAGGTTGTCGCGAAGCGTGACCTCGTCCCCCGCCCCGCCGGCGAAGTAAGCATGCGCGTTCAGGTCGAGCTTCCGTTCGGCGAGCTGCTCGTAGTCCCAGACGTTGACCGGGCCGGACACGAGTCGAGCGTAACCCCGACAGTCCGGACCTGTCTCGGGGTCTGACCCTAAGACAGTGGCTCGAAAGGTCAGTTGTTGAAAACGGAAGTGCTCGTGGGGGAAACATGGTTTCCCCCACGCCAAAGCGGAGAGGGCGGGATTTGAACCCGCGACGCACCTTTCAGCACGTACGCGATTTCCAGTCGCGCTCCTTAGGCCA
>Ga0307278_10000022_pt1 | contig 84646 bp, 90 predicted proteins | sample ER_DNA_117_FD_194482 | JGI IMG/M metagenome (GOLD analysis project Ga0307278, IMG submission 194482) | Bulk soil microbial communities from the East River watershed near Crested Butte, Colorado, United States - ER_DNA_117 | ecosystem: Environmental > Terrestrial > Soil > Floodplain | place... | reverse complement strand
TCGCGCCCCGCTCGCCCACCACCGTGTCGTAGCCCCGCGGCAGCCTGGCCACGAACTCCTCGGCCTGCGCCACCCGCCCCGCGTCGCCGACCCCGTCGCCCCCATCGCCCCCATCGCCCCCGTTCTCCGGGGGGCTACCCTTGAGCCCCCCGGACCCCCCGTCGTCCAGGCGGATGTTGTCGGCGACCGAGGTGGAGAACAGGAACGGCTCCTGGAACGCGATCGCCACCGTCGCCGCCCGCTCCTCGGCGGCCAGCTCCCGCAGGTCGCGGCCGCCGAGGCGGATGCTGCCCCGCTCCGGCTCGAGCAGGCCGGCCAGCAGCAGCGCCACCGTCGACTTGCCGGAGCCGGTCGGGCCGACCAGCGCCACCGTCCCGCCGGCGGGGATCCGGAACGACACCTCGTGCAGCACCTCGCCGCCCTGCTCGTAGCCGTAGCCGAGCCGCTCCACCTCGAGGTCGAGCGGGCCGGACGGCAGCGGGGCGCCGGCGGCGCGCCCGGCCGGACGCGAGGCCGGCCGGGGCTCCAGCAGCACCGCCGAGACCCGCTCGTAGCCGACGACCGCCCGTGGCAGGTCGCTGAGCACGTAGCCGATCAGCCGCAGCGGCCAGATCAGCAGGGCGAACAGGTTGATGAGGCCGACCAGTGTGCCGGCGGTGATCGCGCCCTGCTCGATCCGCCAGACGCCGATCACCAGCAGCGCCACGGTGGTGAGGGCCGGCACGGCATCCAGGCTGGCCTCGAAGTTCGCGGTGATCCGGGCGGCCTCGATGCGGGCGTCGCGCAGCAGCTCGGCCTTGGAGGCGAAGCGGCGCCCCTCGGCCTCCTCGGCGCCCAGCGCCTTCACCACCAGGGCGCCGTCGAAGCTCTCGTGGGCGACCGCCGACATCGCCCCCAGCCGCTCCTGCCCCAGCGCGGTGGGGTGCTCCACCCGGCGCTGGAACACCAGGTTGATCGCGAAGATCGCCGGCACCACCAGCAGGCCGAGGATCGCGAGGAACGGGTCGGTGACCACCAGCCAGACCGCGGCGGCCACCAGCATGGTGATCACCCCGGTGGCGAACGGCAGCGGCGACATGATGTGGGAGAGGGCGTCCAGGTCGCCCTCGGTGCGGGACAACAGCTCGCCCGCCGGGTTGCGGTGGTGCCAGGTCAGCGGCAGCCGGTGGTACTGCTCGGTCAGCCGCTCGCGCAGGGTCGCCTGGACGTTGGCGTAGGCGATGGTCGCGGCCGTGCGGCGGCAGATGACGCCGGCCGTCTTGACCAGCCCGACGGCCACGATCGCGCAGGCGGCGGCGACGGCGGCGCCGGCCTGGAAGCGGCCGCTCTCGAACCGCGGCGTCACCACCCGGTCGACCACCTGGCCGAGCACCCACGACTGCCCGACCGTGGCGAGGGCGTACACCGTCGCCCCGGTCACCGCGATCACGAACGGCCGGGGGTGCAGCGCGACCTGGGCGCCGATCACGCGCAGGCCGCGCCGGAGCAGGCGTCCCTGGGGGATGGTGGTGGTCACCACGCCATGGTGCCTGACCTTGCCGCCGCCGGAAAAGCGAGTTTCCTCAGGGCGTGTTGGGGTCCAGCCACAGGTTGGTGATGTCAGGGTTGTTCAGCCAGGGCGTGTACGTCCAGTTCCGGACCCGCGCCGACCAGAAGAACGCCTCCCGGTCATAGACCAGCGGCGCCCAGGCCGCGTCCTCCATCAGCAGCCGGTCGATCTGCCCCCAGATGGTGTTGCGGGCGGGCTCCTCCGCGGTCGCGTAGGCGTGGTCGATCATGGCGTTGACCTTGGGGTTGTCGTAGTTGCCGTAGTTGTTGTTGGCGGTCGGGGTGATCTTGCGGCCGTCCAGGAGCACGCCGATGAACGAGCGGCTGCCGTTGCCCGGGTAGTCGGGGCACCAGCGGGCCGCGCCGAGCTGGTGCTCGTCCTTCTTGGACGGCAGCCGCAGCGTCTGCTTGTAGACATCGAGGGTCTTGAAGAACTTCGGCTTCAGCCGGATGTCGGCCCGTGCCAGCGACGCCTCCAGGGCGTCGTAGAGGGCCTTCCACGTGGTCGTCGACTGCCCGACGTAGGTGAGCTCGACACCGTTGGGGTAGCCGGCGTCGGCGAGCAGCCGCTTGGCGGCGTCCGGGTCGCCCCTGGAGTCCTGCGACGGGTACAGGTCGAAGGCGCTGTAGCCGGCCAGGGTGGGCGACAGGATGGTCGAGGCCGGCTCGCCGGCGTAGCGGCCGCCGATGGCGAGGACCACGGCCTGACGGTCGATCGCGTAGTTGATCGCCTGCCGCACCTTGCGCTCGCTGGTCGGCTCGGAGTCCATCTGCAGGGTCAGGTAGTGGACGCAGCCGGTGGTCTCGACGGCGAGCCGCTCGGAGAGGTCGCGGTCGCCTGACAGGCGCTGCAGGTCGGCGTTGGGCGGCGGGATGTTGTCGAGGTTGAGGTCCTGCTCGCCCCGCTCGATCGCCTGCTGGATCCCGGCCTCGGAGCGGCCGATGGTGACGTGGATCTTGTCGACCCACGCCTTGCGGAGCGGGTCGGTCCTCGGGTCCCAGTTCTGGTTGCGCTCCAGCTCGATGAGCCGGCCGGGGTCGTAGCTGTTCACGGTGTACGGCCCCGAGCCGACCAGGTTCTGGGCGTACTCTTCGCCGGGCTCGAACTGGGCGGCGTAATCCTCGGGGACCGGCGAGAAGAAGGGCAGCGTGAGGATGCTGAGGAAGTCGCTGGCCGGCCGCTCGAGGGTGATGCTCAGGGTGTGGTCGTCCGGCGCCCGCATCCCCGAGATGGTCTTGGCCTTGCCGGAGGCGAACTCGGCCGCCCCGTCGATCAGGCTGGAGTAGGGGTTGGGCGACCTGGGGTGGTCGGGGTCGAGCTGGCGCTCCACCGCGTAGACGAAGTCCTCGGCCCGGACCTCGCGGCTGAGGGGCGGCGCGTACCTGACGCCCTTGCGCAGGCGGAAGGTGTAGGTGCGGCCGTCGGCGGAGAGCTGGTAGGGCCCGTCGGCCAGGTCGGGCACGGGCGTCATCGCCTGCTCGCCCCGCAGGCGGCTGTCGAACGAGTACAGCTCGCGGACCACGCCGCGCAGCAGGGCCCAGTCGACCGCGGCGTAGCCGTAACCCGGGTCGAGCGCGTCGACCTTGCCGTGGTTGACGATCTGCAGGGTGCCCCGCTTGACGCCCCTGGGTGGCTGGCGGTCGCCGGCGCCGACGTCGGGGCCGCCGTTGCAGGCCGCGGCGAGCAGCGCCACGGCGAGCAGCAGCGTCCACCGCCTACGGGTCAGCATGGGTGCAGGATGCCACGTCTACAGCAGGCTGCGTGGCTCCGCGAAGTGGCAGGCGACCGGGTGGCCCTGTCCGCGGTCGATCAGGGCCGGCTCCTCTTCGGCGCAGATCGCCTGCGCCTTCCAGCAGCGGGTGCGGAAGCGGCAGCCGGACGGCGGGTTGACCGGGCTGGGCACGTCGCCCTCGAGCACGATCCGCTGTCGCTGCCGCTCCAGCTTGGGGTCGGGGATCGGCACCGCCGACATCAGCGCCTGGGTGTAGGGGTGGCTGGCCCGCTCGTAGATGCTGTCGCGGCTGCCCGTCTCGACGATCTTGCCGAGGTACATGACCGCGACCCGGTCGGAGATGTGCCGGACCACCGACAGGTCGTGGGCGATGAACACGTAGGCGAGACCGAGCCGGGTCTGCAGCTCCTCCAGCAGGTTGACGACCCCCGCCTGGATGGACACGTCCAGCGCCGACACGGGCTCGTCCAGCACCATCACCTTTGGCTCGAGGGCCAGCGCCCTGGCGATGCCGATGCGCTGGCGCTGCCCGCCGGAGAACTCGTGGGCGTAGCGGTTGCCGTGCTCGGGGTTGAGGCCGACCACGGTCAGCAGCTCGCGGACGCGCTCCTTGCCCTGCTTGCCGTACAGGCCGTGGATCTGCAGGGGCTCGGCGACGATGTCGTTGACGGGGATGCGGGGGTTCAGGGAGGCGTAGGGGTCCTGGAACACCACCTGCAGGTCCCTGCGGATGCCGCGCATCTGCTTGCGGGTCTTGCCGACCAGCTCCTCGCCCTGGAACTTCACCGACCCGGAGGTGGGCGGCTGGAGCTGCAGGATGGCCTTGCCGGTGGTGGACTTGCCGCAGCCCGACTCGCCCACCAGCCCGAAGGTCTCCCCCGGGTACAGGTCGAACGAGACGCCGCAGGCGGCGTGGACGTCCCCGATGCGGCGCCGGACCAGCCCGCCGCCGGTCAGCGGGTAGTGCTTGACCAGGTCCTTGACCTCGAGGATGGGGGCGGGGCCGTTCCCAGTGGTCGCGGTCATGCGCGCTCCTCCGCCTGCTCCGCCTCGGCCTGGTCCAGGGTGCCGAGGTGGTCGAGCTCCTCCAGGGCCTGCACGTCGGCCTCGGCGGTCTCGAACACCTCGGCGGCGGCGATGTCCCCGGCCAGCTCCTCCGCGTAGTGGCAGGCGGCCACGTGGTCGACGCCGGCAACCGGCCGCAGCGCCGGCTCGTCGCTGTCGCAGTTGGGCCGGCTCATCGGGCAGCGGGGCGAGAACGGGCAGCCGGGGGGGAGGTTGATCAGCGACGGCGGCGCCCCCCTGATCGGGGTGAGGGCCTCGGCGCCCTTGGCGTCCAGCCGCGGGAGGCTGCCGAGCAGCCCCAGCGTGTACGGCATCCTCGGGTCGTAGTAGATGGAGTCGGTATCGCCGATCTCGACCGGCTTGCCGGCGTACATGACCAGCACCCGGTCGGCCATACCGGCCACCACGCCGAGGTCGTGGGTGATGAGCACGATCCCCGCCGAGGTGTTCTCCTGCACGCGCTCCAGGGTGTCGAGCACCTGCGCCTGGACGGTCACGTCCAGGGCGGTGGTCGGCTCGTCGGCGATGATCACGTCCGGGTCGTTGGTCATCGCCATGGCGATGACGACCCGCTGCCGCATCCCGCCGGAGAACTCGTGCGGGTAGTTCTTGGCCCGGTCCGCGGCGTTGGGGATGCCGACCAGGTCGAGCAGCTCCACGGCCCTGGCCCAGGCCTTGCCCTTGTCGATGTCCTGGTGGGCGAGGATCGCCTCCTGGAGCTGCCAGCCCACCGAGTACACCGGGTTCAGGCTGGTCATGGGGTCCTGGAAGATCATGGCGATCTGCTTGCCCCTGATCTTGGTCTGCTCCTTGTCGGGCAGCTTGAGCAGGTTGCGGCCGCGGAAGTTGACCTCGCCGTGGATGCGGGCCGAGGGCGGCAGCAGGCCCATGATCGCCAGCGAGGTCACGCTCTTGCCAGAGCCCGACTCGCCGACGATCCCGAGCACCTGCCCCGGCTCGAGGGAGAAGCCGACGCCCCGGACGGCGTGGACGACGCCGTCGTCGGTGGGGAACTCGACGGTCAGGTCCTTGACCTCGAGCACCGCGTGGGAGCCGGTCTCGGCGGTCGGCTGCTCGGGAAGGGTGTTGGTGGCCATCAGGCGCGCACCCTCGTCTGGGTCGGGTCGAAGGCGTCGCGCAGCCCGTCGCCGATGAAGTTCACCGTCAGGGCGATGATCACGATGAAGATGCCGGGGAACCAGAACAGCCACGGCCGGGTGGTGGCCGCCTGCTGGCCCTCGCTGACCAGCAGGCCGAGCGAGGTGTCCGGCGGCCGGATCCCCAGCCCGATGTAGGACAGGGCGGTCTCCAGCAGGATGGCCACCGCCACGGTGATAGTGGCGTTGACGATGATCGACCCGGTCGCGTTGGGCAGCAGGTGCCGGAACATGATCCGCGCGTCGCTGGCGCCCAGCGCCCTGGCCGCCTCCACGAACTCCTTCTCGCGCAGGCTCAGGAACTGGCCTCGGACCACCCGGGCGATGTACGTCCACTGCAGCAGCGCCAGCACCAGGCCGATGAAGAACCAGTTGCCCGCCGTCTCGGACACGTTGGCGGCCAGCACCGCCAGGAGCGCGATGGCGGGGATGGTCAGCACCAGGTCGGTGAAGCGCATCAGCGCCGCGTCGGTCCAGCTTCGGTAGTAGCCGGCGAGCGCCCCGATGAGAGCGCCGAAGGTGGTCGCCAGGAACGCCACCATCAGCGCGACCTGGACCGACTTCTGCGCCCCGCGCAGGATCTGGGCCATCGAGTCGTGGCCGATGCTGTCGGTCCCCATCGGGTGCTTCAGCGAGGGTGGGGAGGAGAACTCCGGGGTGATGTCGGCGTAGCTGTACCGCCAGAAGCGGCCGCCGATGAGCGAGGCGACCACCACGATCAGGAACACCACCAGGCTGCCGACGGCAAGCTTGTGGGCGAGGAACCGCCGCAGGATCATCTGCGTCTGGGTGCGGGCGGCGATGGTGAACTCCCGTTCCGGTGTCGTCGCCGCGACCTCGTGGACCTGGACGCCGTGCTCGGTCCGTCGCAGCTCCTGGCCCTCTGTGTCAGCCATAGCGGATCCTCGGGTCCAGCACCGCGTACAACACGTCCGCGATGAGATTGAACAGCACCACCAGCACGCTTGTCACCATCAGCCAGGCCAGCAGGATGTTCGGGTCGGAGGTCTCCACCCCCTGCACCAGCAGGGCGCCCATGCCCTGCCAGGCGAACACCCGCTCGGTGATGACCGCGCCGCCGAAGATCGCCCCGGTGTCGATCGCCACCACCGTCACCAGCGGGATCAGCGCGTTGCGCAGGGCGTGGCGGACCATCACCCGCGACCGCGACAGCCCTTTGGCCCGTGCCAGCCGGATGTAGTCGGCGCCGAGCACGTCCAGCATGGTCGCCCGCTGGTAGCGCGACCACGCGGCGAAGCTGATCAGCGCCAGCGCGATCGTCGGCAGCAGCAGGTGCCCGGCGTAGTCGGCCAGCCGGTGCCCGAAGCTGCCGGCCAGGTTGGGAGACTCGGGGCCGACCGTGAACACCACCTGTTTGCCGAACAGCTTGTTCAGCCGGATCGCGCCGTACTCCTTCATCAACGCGGCCAGCCAGAACACGGGCATCGACAGGAACAGGAACCCGGCGAAGGTGAAGGTGTAGTCGGTGACCGTGTACTGCTTGACCGCCGACAGCACCCCGGCGCCGATGGCCAGCACGATCGCCACGATCGACGCCAGGACCACCATCCGCAGCGTGATCTGCATCCGCTGCCACAGCAGCGGCCGCACCTCGACCCCGCGGATCGTCCTGCCCATGTCGCCCTGGACGAAGTTGGTCAGCCAGTGCCAGTAGCGCTGCGGGAGGGGCTTGTCCAGGCCAATCAGCTTCTCGCGTGCCTCGATCACCTGCGGCGGCACGGGCGGCTGGCGGCCCTTGAGGTCGGCCAGCGGGTCCCCGGAGTTGGCCACCAGCAGGAATACCAGCACCGACGCGAGCAGCACCAGCGGGATGGTGATCAGCAGCCGGCGGATGATGAAGCTGAGCATGGCGCCCCCTCACGAGGTGACGAGGAGCCGACGCGGGCCGGCGGTGGTGCCGGCCCGCGTCGAGCGTATCCGCGTTGCCGTCCTCAGGTGGCCTTCTGGGCCCAGAGCTTGGAGTGCCAGAACGGGCCGTCCTGGGTGGAGTTGTCCTCGACGTTCGCGAAGGTGTTGCGGATGACGAGGAACGTCGGCTTCTGGTACAGCGGGATCGTGGCCATGTCGTCGGTGATGATCTGGTCGGCCTGGTTCATCAGGTCGGCCGCCTTGGCCTCGTCGAACTCGCCGAGCGCCTGCGTGAACAGCTCGTCGACCTTGGGGTTGGCGTAGTTGCCGTAGTTGCTGCCGGCGCCGGAGCGGTAGATGTCCCGGTTGCCAGAGACCACGAACGGGCTGCCGACCCAGGCGAAGTTGGCGATGTCGAAGTTGCCCTGGGGCAGCGCCTCGCCGAACAGCTTCTGCGAGTCGAGGTTGGCGATCTTGATGGCGATGCCGACCTCCTTCATCTGCGCCTGGAATAGCTCGCCCTGGGTCTCGCGCAGCGCGTTGCCGGCGGTGGTCGAGAAGCGCACGGAGATCTTCTTGCCGCCCTTGGCGTAGATGCCGTCGGACCCCTTGGTGTAGCCGGCGTCCTCGAGCAGCTTCTGCGCGCCGGCGACGTCGCCCTTGCCGTACTGGCCCATGTGGTCCTGGTAGTACTTCTGGTCGGTCAGCCACAGGCGGTTGCCGAGCGGCTGCGCCTTGTCGCTGAACTGCTTGACCGTCCGGTTGACCAGGTCTTGGATGTTGATGCCGGTGGCGATCGCCTTGCGCACCGCGACGTCACCGAGGAACGCGTTCTTGAAGTTGAAGTCGAAGTGCTCGAATGTCGGCCCGAAGTTGATCTCGCTGCCCACGTCCGGCAGCTGCTTCACCTGGGCGACCTGGTCGAGCTGCGGCTGCCCGTACGTCATGTCGACTTCGCTGTTCTGCAGCGCCGCCACCTGTGCGGACGACTCCGGCAGGAACCGCGTCACGATCTGGTCCAGGTGCGCCTTGGGCCCGTAGTACTTGTCGTTGCGGACCATCGTCAGGCTCTGGCCCGGCGTGTAGTTCTTGATGAGGAACGGGCCGGCCGACGGGAACGTCTGCGGGTTCTTGTCCAGCCCGGTGTTCCAGCCGCCCGGCTGCTTGCTCATGAAGTGGGCGGGCAGGATGAAGTTGCCGCTCGCGAACAGCGCCTTCCAGTCGCTGAAGGGCTCCTTGAAGACGACCGTGACCGTCTTGCCGTTGTCGGAGCCGGTGACGCTCTCGACCTGGTCGTAGCCGGTGGTCGAGGCGACGTCGTTGGCCTTGATGGAGCCGTTCAGGTTCTTCCAGAGATAGATGAAGTCCTCGGCCGAGACGGGGGTGCCGTCCGACCAGGAGGCGTTCGGCTTGATCTTGTAGACGATCGTCTGCGGGTCGGCGCTGGTCTGCTCGGCCGAGTCCAGCAGGTCTTCGTTGAGCGTGACCGAGTAGTCCGGGTTGAGGTCGAACGCCCGCGGGAACAGGTTGATGGTGATGTTCGCGACCGAGGTGCCGTTGTCCTTGGAGGTGTTGTTGTTGAAGCCGGTCGGCTCCTGGTCGGCGGCATAGTTGAGGGTGCCGCCCTCCTTGATCGCGGCCTCACCGGTAGTGGTGCCGCCGCCGCCGCCGTCGCCGCCGCAGCCGGCGGCGACCAGGGCGATGCCGACGAGCAGCGGTGCCCATCGGGCCAGACGCAAACGATGCACTGAGTGACCTCCTGTTCGGAGTGGATCTCCCGGACGCCCACCGCGCTCCGGAGACCTGACGATCGGCCGCCGCGAGGAACCCCTACGCTGTGCGCACCTCCCACCTGTCGGCCTCGGGGGCATACCGAAGAGCGCAAGACCGGCAAGCCATATAGCGGCCGAATCGTACGTCAACGGCCACGCCACCGTTCATAAGAATATTCTCAGCCGCTCCAGGCCGTCTACCTGCTCAGACGAGTGGCCACGGGTAGGCGCGGCCGCTTCCCGGGGCCGGCAGCCTGCCCGCCCCGGCCAGCCCGAGCGACCGCTCGGCGACCGCGGCGATCTCGTCGGCGGCGAGCAGCTCGGCGAGGCGCTCGGCCAGCCCGCCGCCGGCGGCCGCGGCGGCGAGGGCCTCCAGGTCGGCCACGTCCGCCGCCTCGAGCGGGTGGCCGGCCAGGTCCCACAGCACGGTGCGCAGCTTCGGCTCGGCATGGAAGCAGACCCCGTGGTCGATGGCCCACACCCGCTCATCTTCGCCCATCAGGCAGTGGCCGGCCTTGCGGTCGGCGTTGTTGGTGACGACGTCGAAGGCGGCGATCCGGGGCAGCGCCGCGTTGCCGGCGGCCAGCAGCTCGAAGGCGGTGACCTCGGCGTCGGCGTCGACGTAGAGCTGCAGCGAGCCGACCCCGAGGGGGCCTTCGCGGACCAGCGTCGGCGGGACCAGGCGCCAGCCGAGCTGCTCCGAGACCAGGTAGGCGGCGACCTCCCGCCGGTACAAGGTGCCGGGGGGGAAGTCCCACAGCGGGCGCTCGCCCCTGACCGGCTTGTAGACGGCCAGCCCCTCCAGCTCCCGGTGCCGCACCCTGGCCAGCAGGGTGGCGTTGGAGGCCCACGGGATGCGGCCGAGCAGCTCCAGGTCCCCCTCTGCCAGGAAGGCGCGGGCGCGCTCGTCGGAGACGGTGGTGCTCACGTCGCGGTCGGGCGGTGGCCGTTCAGGGCCGGGCAGATGTGCCCGGAGGGGTCCAGCGGGTTGCCGCAGAGGGGGCAGAGCGGGCGGCCGCGGGCCACCACCTGGGAGCCGTGGCGGGCCAGCACCCGGAGCTGTGGCCTGGTCACGATCAGGCGGACCTCCTGGGGCTCCGGCGCGAGCTCGGGCGCGACCTCGGGCGCGGGCTCCTCCGGCTGCTCGTCGCCGGCCACCAGCTCGGTCGCGACCACCACCACCCGGTCCCGCTCCGGGTCGTAGCTGAGCGAGAGCTGGCCGACCCGGAATTCCGGCTCGAGCGGCTCGGAGAGGCCCAGCTCCCCGGCCTCGGCCACCCTGGCCTCCTCGGGGTCCTCCGGGCGGTCGGCGGCCAGCTCGGGCAGCCAGCTCTGCAGGCTCTCGGCCAGCCGCCTGACCTGCTCCTTCTCGACCAGCAGGGTCACCTGGTCGGCCCCGGAGGCGGCCTGCAGGTAGAAGGTCCGCTGCCCTGGCGTCCCGACGGCGTCGGCGGTCAGCCGGGTGACGGGGTCCAGGTCACGGCTCGGCATCGGCCACCTCCCGCCGGCGGCGGCGCGAGCGCTTCGGCTTGCGGGGGACCAGGTCGCCGTTGCCGCCGGTGTCGTTCAGCCGCAGCAGGGAGGGGACCGGGCCGAACCAGAACGCGGTCAGGCTCGCCGGGCTCACGACCAGGCGCTGGCAGAGGTCGAGATGCAGGCCGAGGTAGTGACCGGCCAGCGCCTTGATGACGTCGGCGTGGCTGAAGACGGCGACGGTCTGCTCCGGGTGGGCCTCCCGGAGCCGTTCGACGGCGGTCACCGCGCGGGCCTGCATCTCGAAGATCGACTCCCCGTCGGGGAAGCGGGCGGCGGAGAAGTTCCCCTGGACGACCTTCCAGAGCGGCTCCTTGGCCAGGCCCTTGAGCTCCCGGCCGGTCCAGGCGCCGTAGCGGACCTCGCCGACGTCGTCGAGGGTGTCCACCTTGAGGCCGCGCGGCTCGGCGACCGCGGCGGCGGTCTCCTGGCAGCGCTCGAGGGGGCTGGAGTAGACGGCGTCGATCGGCACCGGCGCGAGCCGTCCGGCCAGGGCCCTTGCCTGCTCGCGGCCGGCGTCGCTGAGGTGCAGGCCGGGCGTCCAGCCGGACAGCCGGCCGCCGGTCTGCTCGGTGACGGCGTGGCGCAGCAGCAGCAGAAGCCTCATCGAGCCATTCTACGGAGGCGCCCAACCGCTACTCGTGGAGGACCCGGCCCTCCATCCCGCCCGCCACGGTCACCACCTGACCGGTGACGTGGCCGGCGGCCCGGTCGGAGGCGAGCAGCACCACCTGGGCGGCGACGTCGTCGGCGGTGGCCAGCTTGCGCAGCGCCATCGTCCGGGTCGCCCTCGGCAGCAGGGTCGGGTCCTCCAGGGCGGCCCTGGTCATCGGCGTGCGCGTCCACCCCGGGCAGACCGCGTTGACCCGGCCGGCGGGCGCGATCCGCACGATCTCGTTCTTCAGCGAGCGGACCAGCCCGTACACGACCGCCGCCTTGGCCGCCGCGTAGTCCGCGTGACCGGCCTCGCCGAACAGCGCCGCGGTGGAGCCGACGACGACGAGGTTGCCGTGGCCCTGGACGGCCACCTGGCGCAGGAACGCCCTGGCGACCAGGAAGGCGGCGGTGAGGTCGGCCCGCAGCGTCGCCTCCCAGCGGGCCAGGTCGAGCTCCCACACCGGCACCGGCTCGCTGGGCCAGACCCCGGCCGCGTGGACGCAGACGTCCACGCGGCCGAGCGCCCCGACCGCACCGTCGACCGCCGCCGCGGCGCCGTCCTCGGTGGTCAGGTCGCCGCCGACGGCCACGGCGCCCGGCAGCTCGGTGGCCAGCCTGGCGGCGGCCTCGTGGTTGGTGTGGTAATGGATGGCCACCAGCGCGCCCTCGGCGGCGAAGGCGCGGCAGACCGCCTGCCCGATGCCGCCGGAGCCGCCGGTGACGAGGACCGCCCGGCCGTCCAGGCCGAGGTCCATCAGGTGCGCGCGGCCGGGTCGCGGGTCGCCGCCAGCTCGGCGGCGCGCCCCACCATGACCGGGCTCAGCCCGGTGCTGGCGGCCAGCATGCCCGCCAGGCTACCAGCCGCCCCCTGGTTTTTCTGTCTTGGCAGTTGCCGCATCACATCTCCTGGCCGCCGTCCCGGCACACCGGCGGTGATCGGCTTGCGGATGGTCAAGCTCCAGCAGAAGATCTCCGGCTACTGGCGCACCCTGCCTGGCGCGCAGGCGTTTGTGACCGTACGTAGCTACAGTCCACCGCCCGCAAGAATGGCCTGAACGCCCTGGCCGTCCTTCGCCAGTTGTTCAACGGCGCTCCCTGGCTCCCCAACCAGCCAGCACCCTGCATGCGATCGCCTACCTCGCCCCGGCCGATTCAGGTGGCCGGGGACCGTGTGGGGCTTCCATCGTGCGGTGCGCGCCACCGACGTCCTCCCTCTGGGGGACTACGGACCGCCCAGCCACACGGCCACGCCCACCCGGAATGCCTGAGTCGCTCAGGCGATCTCGGCGGTCAGAGACGCTACCAGGCACGCGAGGCGGTTCGGTCGCGACGATTGGCCATACTCGCATGGCCGAGCGTGAATCCCCGTCGGCTCAGGCGGCGCGTTCGGCCTGGCCGGCCGTTGCGGGCTGGGTGACGCGCTGCAGGTCGGCGTGGGGCTGGCGGAACCGTGCCGGCCGCCAGCGCGCGGCCGGGCGGTGGGCACGGCGATGATCCTCGGCCTCGGCGAGCAGGCGGCCGATGCGCTCGGCGGCGAGGCTGCTGGTCACGTCGGGGTGCGTGAGCATCTCGGTCGCTCCTTGTCGGTGGCGCTGCTTGCCTGCTCAGGATGCGCCTCTGAGGTAGTGCCGCCGCATCGGGCGGTCGCCCTATCCGGGCCGCTTGGCATACTTATTTCTGCAGCTCAGACTCGATGGAGGAGCCTCAGGTGGTGGCGGCGGCGGTGCTCGCGGGGGGGGCGAGCCGGCGCATGGGCCGGGACAAGGCGACCATGCCGGTCGGCGGGACGCCGCTCGCCGGATGGGCGCTCGCGGTGGCCGCGCGCGTCGCCGACCCGGTCGTGCTGGTCGCCCCGGCGGGCCACCCGGCCCGGGGGCTCGGCGCCGCCCTGGTGACCGACCCCGGCCACGGGCCGCTGGCCGCGCTGGTGGCCGCGCTGGACGCCCTGGACGGCGCGCACGTGCTCGTCCTCGCCGGCGACCACCCGGGGCTGCGGGTGGAGCTGCTCGCCCACCTGGTCGGACTGCGGGGACGCGCCGAGGCGGTGGCCTGCCGGCGCGGCGACCGGCTCGAGCCGCTGGTGGCCATGTACGAGCGCCGGCCGGCGCTGGCGGCGGCGAGTGCCCGGCTGGCGGCTGGCGACCGCTCGCTGCGTGGTCTGCTCGCGGCCCTCCGGGTCCTGGTCGTCGAGGAGGCCGAGTGGCGTCGCCTGGACCCGGACGGGCGCTCGTTCGCCGACCTCGACGATCCCGCCGCCGTGGCCGCCTGGCGCCGCGGCCCGGCGAACGAGCGATAGAGTGGCGGCCATGGACGAGCTGAACGAGTTCATCGAGCGGGTCCGCTCGCTGCTGGGGCCGAACCCGCCGAGCGTCGGGCCCGGCGAGGTCGAGGCGGTCCTCGAGCTGGCCCGGGTGGCCGCCCATTCGGCGGAGCGCCGGGCCGCCCCGGTGACCGCCTACCTGGCCGGTATGGCGGTCGCCGGGGCGGCGCCGGAGGCCCGCGAAGCCTTCCTGGACGACCTGGTCGTCAAGCTCGAGGTGCAGCGTCCCAGCTGATAGCTCCTGAGCCACCTTGGTTGTGAGGGACTTCCCTGAGCGGGGAGGTCCGTTGCAGTGATGAGGAGGTGGCTGGTGGAGTTGCTGCGTCAGGCGGTCCCAGCGGCGGCGCTGGTGGTCGCGGTCGATCCGGGCAAGGTCAGCAACCGGGTCTGGTTGACCAGCGGGGAGCGCGGGCTGCTCGGGCGGCCGGTGTCGCTGCCGGTGCTGCGCGAGGGCATCGACACCCTGGCAGAGCTGATGGCGGCCAGTGGGGTGGCCGGAGCGCCGACAATCGCGGTGGAGGCGACCGGCCGGCTGCATCAGGCCTGGGTGGCTGAGCTGGAACGGCGCTGGCCCGGGGCGGTGCGGCTGTTCGCGCCGTCAGAGACCCAGGCGGCCAGGGCGCAGCTCGGCTCGCGGCGCTCCAAGACCGATGACCGTGACTGCGCCGCGTTGGTCTGGCTGGCCCGTCAGGGCGCCGGCCGGCCAGCCGCCGCCCACGGCACCGTGGATGCGCTGCTGGGAGCGGTCCGCCACCGGCGTGGGCTGGTCGCCGACCGCCGGGTGCTGCAGCAGCGCCTGCACGACCAGCTCCAGGCGCTGTGCCCAGGGCTGTCGGCCCCGGCCGGGCACGGCCGTGCCCTGGCGATCGAGGGCCCGTCCGGGCAGGCCGTGCTTGGGTGCGCGGCTGCCTTCGCCGGGCGGGCGCCGACGGTGCGGTCACTGCTGGCCCGCGCGTCCGGCCGGGTCACCCAGGCGACCGCCCGGTTCTGGGTCGACCGCTGGCGGCGGCTGCTGCCCCCACCGGCTGACGCCGAGCTGCGGGCTGAGCGGCTGGGCCGTGATCTGGCTCGCCACCAGCTCCTGCAGGCCGACATCGCTGCGGTGGAGGGCCAGCTCACTACCCTGCTGGGCGCCACCGATGGGCAGGTCCTGACCAGCCTGCCTGGGGTGGCCGCCGTGCGGGCGGCCGCCTTCGCCGCCCACAGCCTCCCCATCCAGCGCTTCCCGACCCCTGAGCAGCTGTATGCGGCCACCGGGTTAGCCCCGGCCGCCTGGCAGTCGGCCAGCCTCAAGCGCCGTGGCCGGATCAGCCGCCAAGGCCTGCCCGAGCACCGTGACGCCCTGATGGGCATTGCCTGGGGCCTCTCCCAATACTCACCCAGCTTCCGGGAGCGTGACACCGAGCTGCGCGCCCGTGGCATGCGCCCCATCCAGGCCCGGGTCGCCCTCGCCCGGCACGCCTGCCGGCTCTGCCATGCCCTGTTGACAACCCAGCAGCCCTTCGACGAAGCGCGCTATCGTTTGGCCCGGCACAGCCGCGGGCGGTGACGGCCTTTCCAGCTATGCCGTACGACGGCGCAACTTAGCTTGCCGCCCGCCCGCGCTGGCCACCCCAACGGCGCACACGAAAGCCTGCCGCGCTGACGGCGCCTCATCAGCCTGCCGACCTCGCTGGCCACACCCGGGCAGCCGACCACCGCTTCGCCGACACCGGCCGGCCCTGCCCGGCCTACCCTGACCTGCCCAACCTCACCCTTGACACACCGGGCGAAAGCTAACCCCGGTTGAAGGGTCGGACCAGGGGGTTGGTGCCGTTGTAGAGGAACGCCCCCCGTTCCAGCAGCTCCATGCCGGGGATCGTACGTCCAGCCGGGCCGCTCAGGCCGCGGCCCGCAGCGCCGGCACCACCTCGCGCGCCAGCCGCTCGGCCTGCTCCCGCTCGCCGGGGCCGACCGGGATGAGACTCAAGGCGTCGAAGCCGAGCTCCCGGAAGCCGAGCAGCCGCTCGGCGACGGCGTCGGCGGATCCCGCCACGACAGCCGTCCCCGCCTCGGCGCGTTCGTCCACGCGCACGCCGACGTTGTAGGCGCAGGTGATCTCGTCGGGGTCGCGCCCGGCCGCGCGAGCGGCGGCCAGCACGCGCTCGCGCATCGCCCCGACCCGCTCCGGAGGCGCGTATCCCAGCGACGGGATCCAGCCGTCGGCCAGCCGCCCGGTCAACGCCAGCGCGCGGTTGCCGTAGGTGCCCAGCCAGATCGGGATGTGCCGGTCCGGCTTGGGTTCCAGGTCGGCGCCGTCGGTGCGGTACAGCCGGCCCTCGAAGGTGAAGCCCGGCCGCGACCACATGCCCCTGGCGATGCGGATCGCCTCCTCCAGCCCGTCCACCTTGTCGCGTGGCGACCGCACCGGAAGCCCGAACGCCCGGAACTCCTCGTCCATCGCGCCGCCGCCAAGGCCGAGGATCAGCCTGCCGCCCGACAGCCGGTCGAAGGTCTCCGCCATCTTCGCCAGCACCGTCGGGGGCCGGTACGGCACGCCGAGCACGCGGGTGGCGACCCGGATCCGCGAGGTGGCCGCGGCGATCCACGACAGCATCGTCCAGGGCTCGTAGGTCGGCTGTACGCCGTGCAGGTGGTCGGAGGCCGAGACGAAGTCGAACCCGAGGTCCTCGGCGCTGCGGGCGGCGGCCACCGGGTCGGCGCCAGGCGTCGCGGCGGTCGAGACGCTCAGCCCGATCATGGTTCCACGCATGCGCGCTCCCTTCTGCCGGTCCGTCGGTCCCGCCCGGCGGGCAGCTCGACCCGCAGCAGCCGGAACGCCAGCTCGACGGCGGGGCCGATCCCGAACGCGAACAGGATGGTGCCGACGCCGGCCGCGCCGCCGAGCAGCCAGCCGACCGCCAGCACGCCGGCCTCGATCAGCGCCCGGACGATGCCGACCCGGGCCCGTGTCCGCGCCGAGATCGCCAGCATCAGCGAGTCCCTGGGGCCCGAGCCGAGACCCGCGCCGATGTACAGCGCGGAGCCGAGCGCGACCAGCACGACGCCGGCGACCACCGCCGCCAGCCGCGGCGGCAGCGACCCGGCGTCCAGGTCCCGGGCGATCCCGGTGGCGAGCATGGCGTCAGCGAACACGCCGATGAAGACCATGTTCGCCAGCGTGCCCGGCCCGGGCCGGATGCCGGCGGCGAGCGCCACGGCCACCAGCACGACGCCGACCAGCACGGTCGCTGCCCCGAACGACAGCGGGGTAACCTGCCGGATGCCGTCGTGGAGCACGTCCCACGGCGACACGCCCAGCCCGGACCGAAGCCCGAGGACCACGCCGGCGGCGAACAGCCACAGCCCGGCGAACAGCCGGGCCCAGGCGAGCGCGCCGCGGTGGGTCATGGCGGCCGCTCGTCGGTCAGTCGCCGAACCACCGTCCGGGTGATCTCCGCCAGCGCGTCGAGCTGCTCCCTGGACAGCAGGTCGATGAAGTGCCGGCGCACGGACGCGACATGACCGGGAGCGGCGGCCTGGATCGCGCGCAGGCCGGCGTCGGTCAGCACCACGAAGGCGCCGCGGCCGTCGGAGGTGCAGTCCTCCCGCGTGACCAGCCCGCGCTGCTCCATGCGGGTGATGTGGTGCGACAGCCGGCTCTTCGACCACGCCATGCGGGCGGCGAGGTCGCCGAGCCGCGAGCGGCGCCCTTCGGCCTCGGACACGTTGGACAGGACGTCGTAGTCGGGCCCGGACAGGCCCGCCTCCCGTGCCAGATCCCGCACGATCTGGGCGTGCAGCAGCGTGCGCATGCGCATGTAGCCACGCCATGCGCGTGCCTCGGCGTCGTCCAGCCACAGCGGCTCGATAGTTGACATGTCACCCACACTATGCCAGGTTAGGTGACGCGTCAACTACAAGCGGGGTGCGCGTGGACGGCCCGGAGCTGGACGCCTACCTGGCGCGGATCGGCGCGGCCCGCCCGGCGCGGGCCGACGCGACGGCGTTGCGGGAGTTGCAGGTGCGCCACCTGCTGGCGGTGCCCTTCGAGAACCTCAGCATCCACCTGGGCGAGCGGATCGTCCTCGAACCCGGGGCGCTGCGGGACAAGCTCGTGCGGCGACGCCGCGGTGGGTTCTGCTACGAGCTCAACGGCGCGTTCTCCGAGCTGCTGTCCACGCTCGGCTTCGAGGTGACGCTGCTGGCAGCCCGCGTCTTCGGCGACGACGGCCTGGGCCCGCCGTTCGACCATCTCGCCTTGCGCGTCGACGCCGGCGGCGACGGTCCGTGGCTCGCCGACGTCGGCTTCGGCCGCCACAGCAGCTACCCGCTGCGGCTCGACACCGGCGCCGAGCAGGCCGACCCCGGTGGGACCTTCCGCATCGCCGAGACCGCCGACGGCGACCTCGACGTCATCAGGGACGGCCAGCCGCAGTACCGCGTCGAGCCACGCCCCCGCTCGCTCGGCGACTTCGAGCCGACCTGCTGGTGGCAGCAGACCTCGCCCAAGTCCCACTTCACCCGGTCCCTCGTCTGCTCCCTGCTCACCGAGCACGGCCGCATCACCCTCAGCGACAGGACCCTCATCCGGACGAGTGGCGAGCAACGGGACGAGCGCACCCTGACCGGCGACGCCGAGGTGCTCGACGCCTATCGGTCCTACTTCGGCATCGTCCTGGACCGCGTCCCGCCTTCGCCCACGCCCTGACCTACAGGCGTCCGACCTGCTCGGCGTACTAAAGAGGCTCGCGCATCACCCAGACCACGGGATCCCGAAGGCGATCACGTCGGACGTCAGGGTGATGCGCGAGCCTCTTTAGGTGACGCCGGCGACGTGCTCGATGATCTGGCGGATCGTCCACGCCTGGCCGCGGGGCGCGTCGAGCGCAGCGGCGTCCACGCCCCGCAGCCGCAGCGCGTAGACCTGGCCAAGCCGGCGCAGACGGTTGCGGGCCTCGTTCAGGTCGGCCTCGGTGAAGGGCGCCCAGTCGGCGGCCACGGTGACGGTGCGGCCGTGCCAGGTGTCGGGGATCAGCTCGGTCGGGTCGCTGCGAACGGTGGTGATCATGCCAACAGGGTACGGCGCCGACGATTCGACCGGCGACGAATCGTCCATGCGTACACTTGGGGCCATGGACGCCGATGTCGCCAGCGTGGCCGGCCTGCTCGCCGACCGGGCGCGGGCCAGGATGCTGGACACGCTGCTCGCCGGGCGAGCGCTGCCCGCCGGGGAGCTGGCCCGCTGCGCCGGGGTCACCCCAGCGACCGCCAGCGCCCACCTGCGGCGCCTGCTCGACGGTGGCCTGCTGTCGGTCGAGGCTCAGGGCCGCCACCGGTACTACCGCCTGGCGGGACCCGCGGTGGCCGAGGCGATCGAGGCGCTCTCCCTGATCGCCCCGCCCCTGCCCGTGCGGAGCCTCAGGCAGTCGCAGCGGGCGGAGGTGCTGCGCTTCGCCCGCACCTGCTACGACCATCTCGCCGGCGTAGTCGGGGTCGCCCTGGCCGACTCGCTGCTGCGGGCCGGGGCGCTGCGGCCGGCCGTCGGCCGCGACTACGAGGTGACCGCGGACGGCGAGCGGCTGCTCGGCGGCCTGGGCGTGGACGTGGCCGGGCTGCGCCGCCAGCGCCGCGCCTTCGCCAGAGGGTGCCTGGACTGGACCGAGCGCACCCCGCATCTGTCCGGCGCGCTGGGTGCGGCGCTGCTGGAGCGCCTGCTGGGCCTCGGCTGGCTCGCGCGCGGCCGCGTGCCGCGCGGGCTGGTCCTCACCGACGCCGGTCGCGACGGTCTCGCCAGGGCGCTCGCCTGCCACCTGCCCGCGCCGCGCCGTGGCTAGGCGACGCCGAGGTGGGCGCGGATGGCCGCCTGCACCTCCGCCGCGGGCCTGGTGGCGTCGACCTCGACGACGAACTCCTTGGCGCGGAACAGGTCCAGGATCGGCTCGGTCTTGGCGTGGTAGTCGCGCAGGCGGGCCCGGACGCTCTCCGGCGTGTCGTCGGGCCGCGGCACCAGCGAGCCGCCGCAGACGTCGCAGACGTCGGGCGCGGCCGGCCGGTGAGAGATGAGGTTGTAGTCCAGCCCGCAGCGCGAGCACAGGCGGCGGCTGAGGATCCGCTCCTCGACCACGCTGTCGGGGACGTCCAGGAGGATCACCGCGTCGATGTCGTAGCTCTCCAGGAAGAACCGGGCCTGCGGCTGGTTGCGCGGGAAGCCGTCGATGATGAAGCCATAGTTCCAGTCGTGCTCGTCCAGGCGCCGACGGACCACGGCCCCGACCACGTCGTCGGGCACCAGCTCGCCGGCGGCGACGATCCGCCGGACCTGGGCGCCGAGCTTGGTGTGGTGCTCGACGTTCCAGCGGAAGATGTCGCCGACGCTGATGTGCTCCAGGCCGAGCGTCTCGGCCAGCAGCTTGGCCTGGGTGCCCTTGCCGCTGCCCTGCACGCCCATGACGATGTACTTCCGCATCGCGCCACCTCGCAGCGAAGCGTCCCAGGTCGCCAGGGTGTTGGCAACGGGCTAGGCTTCCGTCATGACCGCGACCGTCCGAGGCGTCACCTACGAGCAGGTAGCGGGCACCATCGACCACTCCCTGCTGCGCCCCGACCTCACCCTCGGGGAGGTGGAGGCCGGCTGCGAGCTGGCCGACCGCTACCGCGTCGCCTCGGCGTGCTGCCGGCCCGCCGACGTGCCGCTGGTCGTCCCGCTGCTGGCCGCGAGCCCGGTCGCGGTGGGGACCGTCGTCGGCTTCCCGCACGGCTCCGCGCCCAGCGAGGTGAAGGCGCACGAGGCCCGGCTGGTGCGTTCCCAGGGCGCGGCCGAGATCGACATGGTGCTCAACATCGGCTGGGTGCGCTCCGGCGAGCTGGCCCGCGTCGAGGAGGAGGTCCGCCAGGTGGTGGCCGCGGCGGACGGCGCGGTCGTGAAGGTGATCCTCGAGAACGCCTATCTCAGCGACGAGCAGAAGGTGCTCGCCTGCAAGGCGGTGGAGGCCGCCGGCGCCGACTACGTCAAGACCTCCACCGGCTTCGCGCCCACCGGCGCCACCATCGAGGACATCCGGCTCATGCGCGCCAGCGTGTCGCCACGGGTCAGGGTGAAGGCGGCCCACGGGGTGCGGACCTTGGACGCGCTGCTGGACGTCATGGAGGCCGGCGCCGAGCGCTGCGGCGCCACCGCAACCGCCGGGATCCTGGATGACTTCGTCGCCAGAGCGGGCGCCTGAGCTCCGCCGCCACCTGGGCCTCGATCTCGGCGGCACCAACATCAAGGTCGCGGTCGTCGAGGAACGGGACGGCGCCGCGCTCACGGTGGTGCTGCGGGAGCGCAGCCCCACCGAGGCTCACCGCGGCCCCGAGGGCGTCGTCCGGCGGCTCGGCGAGGTCGGGCGGGAGGCGCTGGAGCGGCACGGCGCGGTGGGGACCGTCGGCGTCGGCGTGCCCGGCGTCTTCCGCGAGGAGACCGGCCGCGCGGTCCTGCTCCCCAACCTCGCGGGCGACTGGGACGGCGTCCCGGTCCGGGACCCGCTCGCCGCGGCGCTCGGCCGCCCGGTCGCTATGGTGAACGACGCCCGCGCGTTCAGCCTCGCCGAGTCGCTGCTCGGCGCCGCCCGCGGGCTCGGCACGGTCGTGTGCCTGGTGCTCGGCACCGGCGTCGGCGGCGGGATCGTGGTCGACGGGCGGCTGCTCCGCGGTACCGGCGCCGCCGGCGAGATCGGCCACCAGACGGTGCTCCTGGGCGGGCCACGCTGCGGCTGCGGGAACTCCGGCTGCGCCGAGGCGCTCACCCGCGCGGACGTCTTCGCGCGCCTCGGCGGGCGGGCCACGGCGGAGGAGGTATACGGGGCCGCGCGGGCCGGCGACTCCACCGCGCTGGCCGCCGTCGAGCACGTCGTCCAGTGGCTGGGCGTCGCGCTGGCCAACGCCTACGTGCTGCTCGCGCCCGACGCCTTCGTGGTGGGAGGCGGCATCGCCGCCGCCGGCGACATGCTGCTCGGGCCGCTGGAGGCGGCGGTGCGGCGGCACGTGTTCATCGTGCCGCCGGAGCGGATCCGGGTGCTGGCCGCGGCGCTGGGGCCCTACGCGGGCGCGATCGGTGCGGCGCTGTTCGGCAGGGAGGCCGACGGCGAGACGCTGAAGACCGCGTCGATGGCGTAGGTGTCGGCGTTGTAGGCCGTCTGCGTGTGCTCCAGCGGCAACTCGTCGGTGTCGTAGATGATCCGGCGCTCCACCAGCAGCGCCGAGCGGCGGGGGATCTCCAGCAGGCGCGACTCGACGGCGGTGGCGAGGCGCGCCCGGATCCAGGACCGCGAGACGCTGGGCACGCGGCCGCGGGCGACGAGGCTCTCGTGCAGCGAGCCCGTCTCCAGGTCGTCGGCGAGCACGCCCGCGCACTCGGCCGGGAGCGCGGCATGCTCGATCGCCATCGGCACGCCGTCGGCCAGCCGCAGCCGGGAGATCGCCACCACGCGGGCCGCGCCGGGGAGTCGCAGCGCGTGGACGTCGGCGGTGGTCGCGGCCCGCAACCGGGCCTGGAGCAGCCGCGACGAGGCCTTCATGCCCCGCTGCCGCATGTCCTCGGTGAAGCTCATCAGCGCGCCCTCGTGCCGGTGGATGGGCCTGGGCGCGACGAAGGTGCCGGCACCCCGGCGCCGCTGCACCAGCCCCTCGGCCGCGAGGTTCTGCATCGCCTGGCGGGCGGTCATGCGGCTCACCCGGTAGCGGGCCGCCAGCTCCGACTCCGAGGGCAGCGGGTCGCCCGGAGCCGAGCGCCGCACGCGGCGGCGCAGCCACCGTTCGATCTCCTGGTACCGGGCTTCCGGCGAGCGCTGTGCCAACGGAGTCCTCGACGGGGAGTCCTTGACCTCCCGAATCGCGCAAGTCTAGTGTATTTGCACTCGAAATGACTAGACAACTGGCTCGGACAAGTATGGAGTTCTCGATGGCCGCTTCCAAGGCAGCGGGGCGCTGGACGACGGCGGCCATCGGCCTGCTCGAGCGCCTGGCGGAGCGGGAGCGGGAGCGGATCGCGCAGGCGGCGGCGTGGTGCGCCGACGCCATCGCCGCCGGTGGCCTGGTGCACGTGTTCGGGACCGGCCACTCGCGGATGGCCGTCGAGGAGATGTTCCCGCGCTACGGGTCGTTCCCGGGGTTCCACCCGCTGGTCGAGCTGTCCATGACCTTCCACACCCAGATCGTCGGCGCGAACGGCCAGCGCCAGGCGATGCTCATCGAGCGCACCGAGGGGCTGGCCGAGGCCATCCTGGCGAACTTCTCCTTCCGGCCGACCGACGTGATGCTGGTCTTCAGCGTCGGTGGCGTCACCGCGGTGCCGATCGAGATGGCCGAGGGCGCCAGGCGGCGGGGCATGCGGGTGATCACCGTGACCTCCGTGGAGCATTCGCGCGCCTCCGAGCCAGGCCAGCGGGACGGCCGGCGGCTGCTCGACGTCGCCGACCTGGTCATCGACCTCGGCACGCCCGTCGGCGACGCGCTCATCACGCTGGACGGGCTGGAGGAGCCGGTCGGCCCCTCCTCGTCGCTGGTGGCGGTGGCGGTGGCCAACGAGATCAAGGTGCAGACCGCCGAGCTGCTGGTGGAGCGCGGCGGGGTCCCGCCGGTGATCACCGCCTCGGCGCTGGTGGGGCCGGAGCGCTCCGCCGCGCTCTTCGACGCCGCCTATCGTGAGCACGCCCGCAGGGCCGCGGCCGCGCTCACGGGCGCATTCGGGGAACCCTAGCAGGGAAGGAGCAGGGCATGGACAGAACGGGCACACGCCGGGTCGTCGCGCTGGCGGTCGGCGCGCTCCTGGCGTTCACGCTGGCCGCGTGCGGGTCCGACGAGCCGTCAGGTGGGACGACGGCTGGCGGCGGCGGCCAGAGATGGGTGATCGGCGTCAGCAACACCCTGGTGGGCAACGGCTGGCGCGAGGAGATGATCTGCTCGGTCAAGGCCGAGGCACTGGTGAGCGGCAAGGTCAGCAAGGTCGTCGTCGCCAACCGCAACGGCGGGCCCACCGAGCAGATCGCCGACCTCCGCAGCCTCATCTCGCAGGGCGTCAACGCGATCGTCGTCAACCCGTCCGACCGGGAGAAGCTCAACCCCGTCATCAAGCAGGCCAAGGACAAGGGCATCGTGGTGGTCGCGGTCGACCAGGCCGTCAGCGCGCCAGAGGCCTACGTCGCCACCAACGACCAGGCGGCCTACGGCCGGCTCGGCGGCGAGTGGCTCGCCAAGGCGCTCGGCGGCAAGGGCAACGTCGTGGAGATGCGCGGCATCGCCGGCGTCCCCGCCGACGACGACCGGCACAAGGGCCTCACCGAGGCGCTCGCCGCCTACCCCGACATCAAGGTGGTCAAGGAGGTCTTCACCGGCTGGGACTACTCCAAGGGCGGCCAGCAGGCGCTGGACCTGCTCAACTCCTCCACCAAGATCGACGGCATCTGGACCTCCGGCATCGACTACACGGTCGTCAAGGCGTTCCAGACCCTCAACAAGCCGTACGTGCCGATCGTGGGCGCCGACAACAACGAGTTCCTCAACCAGCTCCTGACCCTGAACGCCAAGGGCCTCAAGGGCGCCGCCGTCACCAACCCGGCGACCATCGGCGGTGTCGGCACCTCGATCGCGATCGACGTGCTCGAGGGCAAGCAGGTGCCGCGCGAGGCCCTGCTGACCCCGCAGGTGTGGGACTACGACACGGGCAAGGACCAGCTCGAGAAGAACTACTTCGCCGACCGTGACCCGACCTACAGCTCCCAGGTGGAGGTCGCGCCCTATACCGACTACACGCCCGAGCAGCTCTTCGCCTGCAAGGGCCCCGGGGAGTAACGATCCCAGCGTCGCTGCTCAGCGCCCGCGAGGTCGCCAAGCGGTACGGGTCGGTCGTGGCCCTCCGCTCGGTCGACCTCGCGGTCGAGCGGGGCGAGATCCACGGGCTGGTCGGCGCCAACGGAGCCGGCAAGAGCACGCTGGTCAAGATCCTGAGCGGCGTGCTCGGCCCCGACGCCGGCGTGGTCGAGGTGGCCGGCCGGGCGGTCAGGCTGCGCTCGCCGGCCCACGCCCGCGCCAGCGGCCTCGCCCCGGTGTTCCAGGACCCCGCGTTCGCCCCCGACCTGACCGTGGCGGAGAACCTCCGGCTCACCGGCACCGACCAGGGCGCGTTCCGCCGCCGGGTCGGCGAGCTCGGCCTGGACGGCGTCGAGCTGGGCGAGCCGGCCGGGTCGCTGCCCCTGCCGCTGCTGCGCATGCTCGACCTGGCGCGGGTCCTCGCCCACGACCCGGCGCTGCTGCTGCTGGACGAGATCACCGCCGCGCTGCCGGCCGACTATGCCGACCGGGTGTTCGCGGCCATCCGGCAGGCCCGGGAGGAGGGCCGGTCGGTGCTGTTCATCTCCCACCGCCTCCTGGAGGTCCAGGAGATCTGCGACCGCGTCACGGTGCTCCGCGACGGCCGCAACGTCGACACCTACCGCACCGCGGAAAGCCCGGAGGGGTTCGGGGAACCCCAAGGGGGTGCCCCGAGGAAACGGGGGGAGCAGCGGATCGTGGCGGCCATGCTCGGCGAGCGGGCGGCGCTGGCGGTCACCGAGCCTCGGCGGGTGGCGCGCACCTCCCACGTACAACCGGGCGAGCCGGCGCTGCGGGTGCGCGGGCTGTCGGACGGCCACCGGGTCAGGGACGTGTCCCTCACCCTGGCCAGGGGCGAGGTGCTCGGCATCACCGGGCTCGAGGGCCAGGGCCAGGACGAGCTGTTCGCGATCCTGGCCGGGGACCGCAGGGCCACCGACGGCGAGATCGTCGCGGACGGGCGGCGGCTGGCCGCGCGGCATCCCCGCGACGCCATCCGCCGCGGCCTCACGCTGGTGCCCTCCGACCGCTGGCAGGCGCTGCTGCCGCAGCGCTCGGTCCGCGAGAACCTCGCCATCGCGCACTACACCGCGCCGGCGGAGTGGGGCTGGATCAACCTGGACCGCGAGCGGCGGCAGGTCGCCGAGGCGATCGGCCGGCTGTCCATCGACACCCGCGCCCAGGCGCAGGCCAGGCGCCTCTCCGGCGGCAACCAGCAGAAGGTCGCCATCGGCCGCTGGCTCGTCGGCGGCTTCACCACCCTGCTCTGCTTCGACCCGACCCGCGGCATCGACGTCGGCACCAAGCACCAGATCTACGACCTGTTCCGGGAGCTGGCCGCCGCGGGCAGGTCGGTGCTGATGTTCACCAGCGAGCTGCGCGAGGTCCCGCTCGCCTGCGACCGCGTCCTGGTGCTCTACGACGGCCGCATCGTCGCCGAGCTGGCCGCCGCCGACGCCGACGAGGCCACCCTGCTCGGCGCGGCGCACGGCCTGGCGGAGGTCCTGACGGAGTCGTGATGGCCACCGCGACCGCGACCACCCGCCCCCTGGGGCCCGCCGCCGGCCGGCTGGCCCGCCGGCACGCGTGGACCGGCGCCGTGGTCACCTTCTTCGTCCTGCTGCTCGCCTGGAACGCGTCGCAGACCCGCAACTTCGGCGCCTTCGAGATCCAGACCCTGCTCGCCTCCACGCTGCCGCTCGCCTACCTGGCGATGGCGCAGTCGGTGGTGGTCATCGGCGGCGGCATCGACCTGTCGGTCGGCGCGATGCTGGTGCTGATCAACTGCCTGTCCGCGCGCTTCATGGAGGGCACCGACCTCCGCGGCTCGCTGCTGGTCGCGGCCGGCTGCCTGGCGGTCGCCGCCGCGCTGGGGGCGCTCACCGGCCTGGTCATCACCGTGTCGAGGATTCCGGACATCATCGTCACGCTGGCGGCCAGCTTCGTGTGGGGCGGCGCCGCCCTGTTCGTCCTGCACACGCCCGGCGGTGGCACGTCCACGGGGTTCCAGGCGCTGGTGCTCGGCTCCGGGAGCGCCTGGTGGCCGGCGCTGCTGTGCCTGCTCGCCCCGCTGCTGCTGGTGTGGGCGCCGCTGCGCCGCTCCCGGACCGGGATCGCCGTCTACGCGCTCGGCAGCGATCGCAACGCCGCCTATCTGTCCGGCGTGGACCCCCTGTGCACCAGGGTGGTGGCCTACGCCGTCGACGGCCTGCTGTGCGGCCTCGCCGGCCTGGCCACCACCGCGTTCACCGCCGGCGGCAGCCCGCAGTCGACCATCGCCATGAACGCCACCCTGAACTCGGTGGCCGCGATCGTGCTCGGCGGGGTGGCGCTCAGCGGCGGGGTGGGCGGCCTGATGGGGCCGGTGTTCGCCGTCTGGTGCCTGTACCTCATCCCCAACATCATGCTCGGCCTCGGCGTCGACCCCTCCTACGGCGAGGTCGTCAAGGGCGTGGTGGTGGTGCTGGTGGTCCTGGCGGGCGGGCTGCTGCGAGCCAGGAGGAACCGGGCGCCATGACCCAGGCGGCGGTCAGGGACGAGGACGCCGCACCCGAGCGCAGCCTGCTTGCCCGGGTGGCGGCCGCCGACCGGCCGACGCTCGCGCTGATCGGGGTGCTGGTGGCGCTGGTGGTCGCCAACGGCCTGATCGACCGCAACTTCCTCAGCCTCAGCCAGCTCCGCAACACCCTGCTGGTCACCGCGCCGCTGGCGCTGCTGGCCGGCGGCCAGACGCTGTGCATGCTCACCGGCGGCATCGACCTGTCGGTGGCGATGACCGCCACCGCGGCGGCGTACGTCACCGGGGTCCAGTCCGCCGACGGGCCCGCGGTCCTGGCGATCGCGGCCGGGCTGCTGGTGGGCGTGGTCGTCGGCCTGGTGAACGGCCTGGCGATCGGCGTCTTCAAGGTCAACCCGCTGATCATGACGCTCGGCATGTCCGGGATCCTCACAGGCCTGCTCACCGTCGGCAGCCAGACGTTCCTCGGCGGCGCCACCCGCATGTCCGAGCTGGTGCTGGAGCTCGGCGGCGGCACCATCGTCGGCCCCATCCCCTGGAACCTCGTGGTGTGGCTGCTGCTGGGCGGCGCGCTGGTGGTCGGCCTGCGCCGCACCGGGCTGGGCCGCCTGATCTACGCCGTCGGCGACAACCGCGTGGCCTGCCGCCTGGCGGGCGTGCGGATCTGGCAGGTCGAGACCGCGGTGTACACCCTGTGCGCGCTGCTCGCGGCGGTCGCCGGGATCCTGATCGGCGGGCGCAGCGGCTCGGTCGACCTGCAGCTCGCCGGGTCTTACCTGCTGCCGTCGGTCGCCGCCGCGGTGATCGGCGGCACCTCGATCCTCGGCGGCATCGGCGGCTACACCGGCACGATCCTCGGCGCGCTGATCCTCGCCGTGCTCGACACCATGCTGAACCTGCTCACCGTCGACGAGGCGCTCAAGCAGGTCCTGTACGGCTGCATCATCCTGGCGCTGTCGTGGGCGTACGCGCGCGGCACGGCGTCAGCCTGACACCACCCGGTCCTCGAAGTCGCCGCTGCGCTCGTCCTTGAGGATGAGCTTGACGCGGCCGTCCGGCAGGGTCTCCCGCTTGATCACGGTGCGGCCGTCGTAGGTGGCCGCGGCGCGCGCCACCCGGGCGGTGGCGCCGCCGCGCCACTCCAGCTCGACCGGCTCCCAGCGGCCCGACGTCGCCGAGCGGTAGCAGGCGTCCATGACCGCGTTGACGACGTAGCCGTCGTAGAACGTCTCGGCGGGCTCGCGGCCCTGGTCGAGCGCGTCGAGCATGTCGGTGAACATGTTGGCGTAGCCGAGCTCGACCACCTCGTCGCCGACCGGGAACAGCCAGCCGGCCTCGGTCTCCGCCTTCTCCGCCACGTACCCGCCGCTGCCGCCGCTGGAGAACATCTCGAAGCCGGTGCGCAGGAAGTGGTTGAGCCAGATGGTGCCGTCGGTGCCGGCCACCTCGTCGCGGAGGTCCATGCCGCCGCGGAACGTCCACGACACCTCGAACTGGCCGACCGCGCCGCTCTCGAACCGCACCAGCGCGATCGCGTTGTCCTCGGCGTCGATCGGGTGCACCAGCGTGTCCTTCCAGCACATCGTCTCGACCGGGCGGTTCCCCTTGCCGACGAACCCCCGGATGATCTCGATGCAGTGGCAGCCGAGGTCCACGATCGCGCCGCCGCCGGCCTTGCGGGCGTCCCAGAACCAGGCGCTGTGGGGACCCGGATGGGTCTCCCTGGAGCGCACCCACAGCACCTCGCCGACCGCCCCGCCGCGGACCGCGTCGACGGCCTTGCGCGTCTTGGGCGTGTAGCAGAGGTCCTCGAGGTAGCCGGCGAACACCCCGGCGCGCTCGACGGTGTCCAGGATGCGCCTGGCCTCGGTGGCCGAGCGCGCCAGCGGCTTGGTGCACAGCACGGCCTTGCCGGTCGCCGCGGCCAGCGAGATGGCCTCCTCGTGCAGGTCGTTCGGCAGGCCGACGACCACCACGTCGGTGTCGGGATGCTCCACCGCGGTTCGTAGATCCGTGGTGTGGTGCGGGATCTCCCAGCGCCCCGCGAACGCCGACGCCCGCTCCTCGGAGCGCGAGTACGCCACCTCGACGCGGTCGAGGCCACGCCGGCCGTGCAGCGTCATCGTGTAGAAATCGCCGATGAGACCGGTCCCAAGTAAGGTGACACGATGCGCGCGGCCCACTCGTCCTCCCACGTCCCCGACCGTCGTCCCAGTGGAGCACCCTAAGGGACTCCCGCACGAAAGCTACTACAGCAATGCGGTCGCCGATCCCGCTGCCTACTGACCCGACCGTTAAGCACGCTGTAGTAGCTTTCGTGCGGGAGCCCCTGGTCTAGACAGCGAGGAGGTGCCCATGGCACTCGGGGTCGGCATCGTCGGCAGCGGGTTCATCGCCCGGTTCCACGTCCTGGCGTGGCAGTCGGTGCGGGGCGCCGACATCACCGCGATCTGCAGCCGCAACGCCGAGACCGCCGGGGAGCTCGCCGAGCTGGCACGGCGGCTCGGCGTCGGCGACCCTCGCGTCTACGACGACCCGGCGGAGCTCGCCCGCGACACCCGGGTCGACGCCGTCTGGATCTGCTCCCCGAACTACCTGCGCGTCGAGCAGGTCAGGGCGATCACCGGGGAGGTGACGGCACGGCGGGCCGAGCTGGTCGGCCTCGCCTGCGAGAAGCCGCTCGCGCGGAACCTCGCCGAGGCGCGCGAGGTGGTGCGACTGGTCGAGCAGGCCGGGCTGCTCCACGGCTACCTGGAGAACCAGGTCTTCGCACCGGCGCTGGCGCGCGGCAGGGAGATCCTGTGGGAGCGGGCGGCCCGGCAGGCCGGCCCGCCCTACCTCGCCCGCGCCGCCGAGGAGCACAGCGGCCCGCACCGCGCCTGGTTCTGGGACCCGACCCAGCAGGGCGGCGGGGTGCTGAGCGACATGATGTGCCACACGGTCGAGGTGACCAGGAAGCTCCTCACCGAGCCCAGCGATCCCGGCTACCTGACGCCGAGGGCGGTCTCGGCGCAGATCGCCGCGCTCAAGTGGACCCAGCCGCGCTACGCCGACGAGCTGCTGGCCGCCTACGACGGGGCCGTCGACTACCGCTCGACCCCGGCCGAGGACTACGCCCGCGCGCAGATCACCTACGAGACCGCCGACGGCCGCCAGGTCGTGGCCGAGGCGACCACCTCCTGGAGCTATGTCGGCCCCGGCCTGCGGATCGCCTGCGACGTGCTCGGCCCGGAGTACTCGCTAGAGTGGAACACGCAGAGCTCGGAGGCCAAGCTGTTCATCGGCCGCAACCTCGAGCGGACCCAGGAGGCCGGCGAGGACCTGCTGGAGAAGCAGAACGCCGAGACCGGGCTCATGCCCGTGCTGGCCGACGAAGCGTTCAGCTACGGCTACACCCACGAGGACCGGCACATCGCGGAGGCGTTCGCCGCCGGCCGCCGGCCGGACGAGACCCTCGACGACGGGCTGGTCGTCACCGAGCTGCTCATGGCCGCCTACCTCTCCGCGGAGACCGGACGGACCGTCCTGCTGCCCGCAGAGGGCCTCGAGCAGTTCGTGCCGCAGGTCGCCAGCGGCACCTGGGACCCGACCGCGCTGCCGGGCGCCGCCGCCACGTCGTAGCGCCGCCACCGCCCCGTAGTACGGCGGCGGCGGCGCTTCAGCGCAGCAACCAGCCGCCGTCGACCGGCAGGACCGTCCCGGTGGTCCGCCCGGAGGCCGGCGACAGCAGCCAGGCGACGGCCGCGGCGACCTCCGCGGCGGTCACGGCCCGGCCGCCGAGGGGCTGCAGCTCGGGCAGGCGGCCGGCGATGCGCTCGTCCAGCAGCGCCCGGCTCGCCATCGGGGTGTCCACCAGCCCGGCGGCGACCAGGTTCACCCTGATCCCCTTGCCGGCGACCTCCATGGCCGCGGTGCGCGTCAGGCTGGCCAGCCCGCCCTTGCTGGCCGCGTAGGCCGCGGTCATGAAGTCACGGTCGGCGCCGTCGGCGAGAACCGAGCCGACGGCCACGAACGAGCCGCCGCCGGCCCGCTCGAGCGCCGGAAGCCCGGCGCGCATCAGCCGGAACGCCGACTCGAGGTTCACGCGCAGCACCTCGGCCCAGGCGGCGTCGGCGCAGCGCGTGACCGGCCCGTCGCCGAGCCGGCGCCCGCTCATCCCCACGGCGTGGACGATCCCGTCCAGGCCGCCGAGGGTCGCCTCGGCGAGCTCGACGGCCTGCTCGGACCCGCCAGGCACGGTGATGTCGACCGCGTGGAAGGCGGGCGTGGGCGCGGCGCCGCCGGGCGCGCCGGCGGCGCGGTCGACGCCGACGACCCGCTGGCCGGTCCGCGTCAGCAGGTCCATGCAGGCGCCGCCGATCCCCCCGAGCGCGCCCGCGACCAGCACGCGGCCGGCGGCGCCCGCCGGGCCGGTCACCCGACCGCTCCGCCGCCGCCCGCGACCAGCGGTTGCAGCAGGGCCCCGTCGTCGCGCAGCCGCGCCCGCAGCGTGCCGGCGGGCAGCCCGCCCGCCACACCCCCGGTGGCCGCGGCCAGCGCCGCCGCCGTGCCGGCGGCCTGGCCCATGGCCATGCAGGTGCCCATGGAGCGGGCGCTGGCGTGCGCGTCGTGGGTGGCGGAGAAGCAGCGCCCGGCCACCAGCAGGCCCTCCACGCCCGCCGGCAGCAGGCAGCGGTAGGGGATGCCGTAGACGCCGGCGTCCGGGACGTAGCGCCAACGGGTGTCGGCACCGGCATGGTGGTCCTCGATCGGGGCGCCGCACAGCGCGATCTCGTCGTCGAAGCGACGACCGGCGAGGACGTCCTCGGCGGTCAGCCGGTAGCGGCCGTGCACGCGCCGGCTCTCGCGGACGCCGATCGCCGGGCTGGTGGTCACCATGACGGCCCGCTCGAAGCCGGGGACCTGCTCGCGCAGGAAGCGCGCGTACTCCCACGCCTGCCGCCGGCCCTCGATCTCGGCGTGGGTGAGCTGCACCGGGTCGGTGGCGTCCACCCGCGGCACCCGCGTCATCAGCGCCATGACCACCCCGGGCTGGGGCGTGCGGTGCCAGCTCCCCTCCAGGCGCGGCAGCCGGTAGGCGCCGGACTCGCTCGCCTCGCGCATGCGCGCCCAGAGGGCGGCCTTGCCGAACGCCTCGGCGCGCTCGACGTCCACGCCGGCCAGCCGGAACACCGTCGACAGCGACTGGACCCTGCCGTCGGCCGCCGGGGCGTCGAAGGGCACGCCGGCCCAGGCGGCGACGTCGGCGTCGCCGGAGGCGTCGACCACCGCCGCGGCCTCGACCCGCCCGGCCCCGCCCTTGTTGAACAGCGCGAGCGCGCGCAGCCGGCGGGCGGCGTCCAGCTCCACGCCGGTCACCCAGGTGTGCAGCAGCACCTCCGCCCCCGCCTCCAGCACCATCGCCTCCCAGGTGCGCTTGAGCACCTCGGGGTCGTAGGTGATGCCGGTCCCGGCGCCGTAGGTGTTGGGCCGCTCGAAGGCGGCGCCCTCGGCGAGCAGCCGCCGGACGACCTCCCAGGCGATGCCGCCGACCACTCGCCGCGGCGCCTGCCCCGGCGTGTAGAACGCGTAGAAGGTGTCCAGCACGGCGGTGGAGATGCCGCCGAGGAACCCCATGCGCTCCACCAGCAGGGTCCTCGCGCCGGTGCGGGCGGCGGCGATCGCGGCGGTCGCGCCCGCCGAGCCCGAGCCGACCACGACCACGTCGTAGGCGTCAGCCACCGGTTCGCTCCGCCGGAGGCTCGGGCTCGAACGCGAACGCGCGCGCGGGGTTGGCGACCACCAGCCGGTCGACCAGGTCGCTGCCGAATGCCTTGCGCAGGCGGGGGACCAGGACCGCGAACAGGTGCGCCATGCCCGGCCCGCCGCCGTGGACGCGCAGGTTGCTGCGCCTGGCGGTGTCGCCGCCGAGCAGCAGGCTGCCGGCGTGCCCGGCGTCGGCCATCCGGCCGACCAGCTCGATGATCTGCGAGTCCGGATGGTGCTTGACCTTGCCGGCGCCGTCGTACAGCAGGAACGCGCCCCGCTCGGCCAGCTCGGCGTGCAGGCCCGGGTCGGGGTTGCGGTCCAGGTGTGCCAGCGCCACCCTGCCCGGCGGGACGCCGTGCTGGACGAGCAGGTCCAGCAGCTCGTGGGCCATGGTCCCCAGCTCGCAGTGGACCGCGACCGGCGCGCCGGTGCGCACCGCCGCCTGGGCGCCGGCGGCGAGGCGCCGGCGCTCCGGGAGCGTCAGCGTCTGGTAGGAGGCGCCGAGCTTGATCACGCCGGCTCTGGCGGGACCCGGCCGCGGTCGCGGTCCCTGCCAGTCGCGCTCGTCCATCCCCACGGTGAGGTCGGCGGCCAGCAGCTCCGCTAGGGTGTCCTCCGGCTCGCTGAGCGCCCAGTGGCCGGCGGGATAGTGCACGTCGCGGTGGAAGCCGGTGGCCGCGATGACGTGCAGCCCGGTCCGCTCGGCGAGCAGCCGCAGCGCTCGCGGGTCCCGGCCGCAGCCGATCGGCGTGAGGTCGGCGACGGCGCGGGCGCCGGCGGCGCGCACCGCCGACGCCTCGGCCACCATGGGCTCCAGCTCGGTGAGCGCCTCGCCGGGCAACGCCGGCGTGCGGAGGAACAGGTGCTCGTGCGCGTCGGTAGGCCCGAGCGCGTCCGGCGCGACCGGCCCGAGCACGGTCTGGACGGCGCGGCGCGGGCGATCCTCCACGGAGCCTCCCAGGACGGAGCGGGGACGCCGCATGGTACCGTCGCCGGCTACATGGTCACGGCGACGCGATGGTCGTGGGCGGGGCCGTGGACGGGACACGGCCCGGACGGCCAGGGGCACAGGATCGAGTGCTGCGACGCCGTCGCGCGGTACAGGCGGTAGGGAGCGGGCGGCCGGACCTCCTCCCGGGTCATGGCACGGGCCCCACGCTCGGCGGGGCCCGGGTAGACCTCCAGGCCCCTGTCCAGGTCGTCGCCGGTCAGCTCCTCGGCCACCCCGGACATGTACACGGCCTGCCCCGTGTAGGCGGGCACCCGCGAGTCGAAGATCACGACGCTGACCTGCGGACGCTGGGCGAGGTTGCGTGAGTGCCGCACCTCGGGCGAGGAGATCCAGTAGAACCGGGTGTAGTCCGCCGTCGCGTAGTACACCGGCGACACCCAGGGTCGGCCGTCCTCGTCGACGGTTCCCAGCACCATGTACAGGTTGGCGTCGACGATGGCCCTGGCGATCGCTCCGAGATCCTCTTGGATGTTCATCGCTCCTCCTGCGCGAGCAGCAGCTCCAGGGCGTGGAGCTGCGCGTCGGGTTCGGTGCCCACCATCGACCACAAGACCTGGTCGGCGTCGAGCGAGCGCAGCTCGTCCAGGTCCTCGGCCACCTGCTCGACCGACCCGGTCAGCGGCGCGCGCTCGTCGAGGGGCTCGGTGGTGACCGGCCCGTTCACCTGGACCGCGACCGGCAGCGAGCCGGGATCGTGGCCCGCGGCCTCGGCCGCCGGCGGAATGTGGGTGGCGAACGGGGACTCGACCAGGCATTCCCCTCCGTCGCCCAGGCCGTGCCCGGCGCGGTTGTCGGGTGCGGTGACGAAGCCGTCCAGCGACATCGTGATGTCCACGAACACGTTGCCCATGCGGCCTCCTGGTGATCTCCCGTGCCACGGTATCACCGCGGTATCATCTCGGTTATGGCGATGACACTCAGGCTCACCGACGAAGAGACCGCGCTGCTGCGCCGCCAAGCCGAGCGCGAGGGGCGCTCCATGCACGAGGTGGTGCGGCTGGCCATCCAGGAGCGCATCACCCGTCAAGACCACACCGAGCGGGTGCGGCTGGCGGCCCGTCGCGTGGCGACGCAGCACAGCGAGATCCTTGATCGGCTCAAGGACGCCTGACGGTTCCTGATGGAGTACCTGACGGTCGAGGATCTGCTGAGCATCGCGGAGGAGATTCTCGGCGTCCCGGCGGTCAGGGACGTCGGCCTGCTCGACGCGGCGGCGCACCGGCCGCAGGCCAGCGCCTTCGGCCAGGACGCGTACCCGACCATCCACGAGAAGGCGGCGGCACTGTTGGAAGCGGTCGTCGGTAACCACGCGCTGGTGGACGGCAACAAGCGTCTTGGCTGGGCGGCGGTGGTGGTGTTCTACGACCTGAATGGCCTCGACCTGGATCCCCCCTCGGTCGACGAGGCAGTCGAGCTGATGGTCGCGGTCGCCGCCGGCCAGATTGGGCTGGGCAAGCTCGCTGAGCGCCTGGGGCGCTGGACACACGAGCGAGGAGCATCCCGTCCGGCATCGCCTCGGTGAGGCGGCCGGAACACCCCATCCAGCATCGCCTCGGTCAGGCGACCTGTCATCGATGCGGTGCACGACCCAGTGGTCCACCGATCATCGCGACCGCATGTGCTCGGCCGAGTGGCTACATGGGGCGGAGCGCCATCCACACGGCCCGGGCCTTCTGGCGCCCGGGATTTCGCCAACGGTGCGGACGGTCGGTGCGGAAGTGCAGCGAGTCGCCGGGCGAAAGGCGGAAGGTCTCGCCGTCGACCTCGAACTCGAGTGCGCCATCCAGCAAGTGGACGAGCTCCTCACCAGGATGCTCCATGGCCTTCTCGCCGCTATGCGCGAAGGGCTCGATCCTGGCCGACGCCCCGGCCATGAAGAACCTTCCGTACGGGCCGGTGATGCTGTTCAGCTCCAGCCCCTCTTTGGAGGTGAACACGGGCCTCCGCTCGTCGGCGCGGATGAGGACGACCGGGCTGTCCACGATGGTGTCCTCATCGACGAAGTACGAGAGGGGTCGGTTGAGGGCGACGGCCAGCTTCATCAGGGTCGTGATGGTCGGAACCATCCCGTTGCGCTCGATCTTGTGGATGGCGGCGGCCGAGATGTCGGAACGCTCGCCGAGTTGCTGGAGTGAGAGGCCCTTCAGCTGACGGAGCCGGCGGATCTTCGGCCCGATCGACTGGACGATCTGGCCGAGGTCGTCCCGCCTGGCGGGTGTAGCCTCCGGCTCGCGCGCCCCCCGCACACTTGCCTTGGGTCTCGCCAACTGCGCCGGCCTCCCTAACGTGCCGCGCCAGTCAAACCGGCCCGGCTTGACGGTCAGCATACGCCTAGTAGTATAAGCGATGGCGCGTTCATCATCGTAAACCCTACTGGCCGACCTCCGACCCAGGGGGCAGGATGCCACCACGGATCGTCGTCGTCGGGGGCGGCGCCGCAGGGATCGGAGCCGCCGGGAGCGCGAGGCAAGTCGACCCGGGGGCGCGCGTAACCGTCTACACCGAGTACGAGGACGCTGCCTACAGCCCCTGTGGGATCCCCTACGTCCATGGCCGCGAGATCCCCGACTTCCAGTCCTTGTTCCTGCAGGCAAAGGAGGTCTACCAGCAGGCGGGCATCGACATCCACTACGAGACGCGCGTGACCGAGGTCGACCTCGGGCGCCGTCAGGTCGAGGTCGAGGGCGAGGGCAGCGTCCCCTTTGACTGCCTGGTGGTGGCCAGCGGCTTCGACTACGCGGACCCGGGCGTACCCGGCGCCGATCTCGACGGCCTGTACTACGTCAAGAACATCCGCCGGGCGATGGAGTGGGACAGGGTCCTCGACGACGTGCGGGTCGCGGTCGTGCTCGACGCGTCGCCCCTTGGCCTGGAGATGGTCACCGCCCTCGCCCATCGGGGCATCGAGACGCACCTGGTCGACTCCCACCCTTGGCCGCTCGCCGAAATCGCCGACCCCGACATCATGCAGCCGGTCGAGGAGTCGTGGGCTGAGCTCGGCGTGAAGACGCACTTCAACACCCGTGTCGAGGCGCTCGTCGGCGACCGGAAGGTGCGGGCGGTCCGCACCTCCGAGGGCGAGCTGCCGGCCGGCATCGTGGTCGTATGCACCCACAAGCAGCCCAACACCAGCCTCGCTCGTCGTGCGGGCCTCGCGATTGGCTCCACCGGCGGGATCGTCGTCGACGAGCGCATGGCGACGTCGGTCGCCGGTGTCTACGCGGCGGGCGACTGCGTGGAGCTACCCCATGGCGTCACCAACATCCCCGTACAGGGCCTTTCCGGCAGCCATGCCTACGCGCAGGGCAAGGTGGCTGGCGCGAACGCCGCGGGCGGCGACCGTACCTATCGTCCGGTCTACGTCCCGTGGGGGATGGTGGCCGGGAGATGGATGATCGGCGGCGCCTCGTTCGGGGAGACGCTGGCCACGGCGCTCGGCATCCCGTTCGTGATGGGTGTCGCCGAGGGCATCTCCCGCGCGCGCTACTACCCGGGCGTCAAGAAGGTACGAGTGAAGCTTCTGGCAGAACCAGGCAGCCTGCGGCTGATCGGTGCCCAGATGGTTGGGCAGGAGGGGATCAAGGAGCGGGCCGACTTCCTCGCCATGGCCATCATGACCGGGGTGACGCTCGAGGACCTGGCCTGGATGGAGAACGTCTACTCGCCGCCCATCGGGGCGCTGAACGAGCCGATCGCCGTGGCCGCCCAGAACGGCATGGCCTCGGTCAGGGGGTGATGGTGAGCTTTTCGCAGTGGCTCCGCGGCAACTCCGAGCGCTACCTGCTGGAGCGCGCGCAGGCCGAGATGGCCAAGCGTTATCTGGACCGCCCTGGTCCGCCGGCGGAACCGGGTCTGGGCCCGCTCTTCTGGCGGCGCGTGTTCGTGCCGATCTACCGCCGGCTTCCATGGGGGCTGCGCCGCGGCGTCATCCAGGCGATCCCTGGAAGCCATCGCCGCCACTGGCAGACCCGGGGGCCGATTCGTCGCCCACCCGTCGTCTAGCGATCCGAGGACTCAAGACGGAGGAAGGAACACGATGCCCGAGAAGACCATCGAGACGCCGCCGGCCGAGGAGGGAGCGTACCTCTACAACACCGACGAGAAGGTGTTCGAGGACATCAAGGCGAAGCCCGGCGAACAGGCCTTCGTCTTCCTGCACACCGTCCCTTACGAGGGCTCCGTCGGGCTGGTGAACCTCCTCACCGCCACCCGGCTCGTCCGTAAGGGGTTCGACGTCCACGTCGTCCTGTACGGTCCCGGCGTGCTGATGGCGTCGGCTACCCGGGGCTATCCGTCGGTCGGCAAGGAAGGCTTCCCCGGTAACCTGGCGATCAACAACCAGATCAAGACCCTCCTGAAGGAGGGTGCCCACGTCTACGCCTGCCGCTTCGCCATGGGGGCGCTGTACGGCTTCCGGGAGGACGACCTCATCGAAGGGGTCAAGGCCTTCAACCCGCTCGACGTGCTGGACTCAGCCCTGCTCGCGTGGCGTGCCGGGGCGTTCCAGCTCAACACCTGGACGGTCTGAAGCCCAAGCGGAGGTCGGCGCCGTGGCGGGCGCCGACCCCTGCTCATCTGAGGTGCTCGTCTAAAGCCACGAGCGCCTGCTGGAAGCAGGCCAGCGGTGCCTCCGCGACCCCGGCGCCGACCTGCCCGGTGCCGGCGCTGGCGTGGAGGATGCCGGTATTGATCGACGGGGTGAGCTCGAGTTCCACCACGCGGCGCGCATCGACCCCTACCGGTGTTCCGCGGAAGTCGAGCAATGGCAGCTTGAAGCGGCTGCTTCGGCCCGCGCAGATGCGGGCCATCGCCTCGGTGGTCGCCACCGCATCCGCCATCGTGCCGCCGAGGAAGGCGGCCACCACCGGGGACGCCGCGGCCGCGGGACCGCCGAGCCCGATCAGTTCGAGGACCGCGCTGTCACCGATATCGGGGGCGCTCACCTCGGGTCCGAATCCTGGGTGGTAGAGCGCCCGCCCGACCGGTGGGGCCGGGGCGACGAACCACGCATCACCGGTGCCCGCGAGCCGGATCCCGAAGGTGGTGCCGTTGCGGGCCATGCCGACCAGCACGCTCGAGCCTGGGACCGCGGCGGCTGAGTCGGTGACCGCTTTGGCTGCGGCCATCGCCAGGTTGAGAAAGAAGAGATGGTTGCCGGAGAGGAAGCGGGCCACATCCGCCAGACCGGGGGCGCCGACGGTGACCAGCGCCGGGAGGAGGTGGCGGAGGAACAGATTTGTTGCGGCCTGTGTCCGCATGTGCACGTCGTCACCCATCTGCAGCCCTTGGACGACGAACGGGAGCAGCTCGACCGGCCCGGTCGCGGCCAGGGTGGCGTGCAGCACCGGGGCGGCGACGTCGCGCAGCCAGACCAGCCGGTCGACCGCTTCAGGGGTGTCCTGCCCGAACCAGGCCGTCGCCCCCGGCCCCTGGTTGATTCCCGAGTAGGCGCGGTTCCCACCGTGCGGGTTCTCGACCACGAATACCGGGGCGGATGGGCCGACCGTGGTCGCCATCGGCACGACTGCGGCGTGGTGGTTGGCCGGCTCCAGGCGCACCCGGCCGGCCGCGACGAGCCGCTCCGCCTCGTCCGGTGAGGCGGCCCAGCCCTCGGCCAGGATCGAGGCTCGGGCGGAGCGGCGCAGCGGATCGCAGAAGTCCTCCCAGGCGAGGGGAGGGCCGCAGTGCAGGACGGTCCGGTCGTCCATCCCGGGCACCACTTGGACGGCGGGGGCGACGCCGAGGAGCACTGGCGCCCCTTCGTCGAGCCGGCGCACGACCTCGCGGTTTGCCGCATCCACCCGCTCGGACACTGGCCCGTACAGCCGCTGCAGGGCGGCGACCAGCTCCGGGCGGCCGCTGGCGGGGATCCGCCAGTCCACCTCGACGGCCGCGGCCCCCTGGGCACGGACCGCGTCGCCGAACAGCGGCAGGCCGACGTTGACGACGCGCACCTCACCGGGGAGCGGGACTGGAGTGCGGCCGCCGCCGGCGTTAGCGTTCATTGGCGTGGAAGCCACGGCGCGCTGGGAAGGGGCGTACCGATGCCGGGTCTCGGTGCGGCAGTTCGAGCTGCGCGTGGACGAGCCGCCGGCGCACAGCGGCGGCACCGACAGCGGGCCGCAGCCGACCGAGCTGCTGCTCGCGTCCGTGGCGTCCTGCTTCGCGCTGGCGGTCGCCCACGTGGCCGGAAAACGCCGGATCGTACTGCCCGACCTGGCGGTTACCGCCACCGGCGAGTACGACGGGCTGCGGTTCGGCGCGATCCGGATCGAGGTCCGCTCGAGCCATCCGCCTACGGAGCTCGCGTTCCTCGTGGAGCGTGCCAAGCCGTTCTGCTACGTCTCGAACACACTGCTCGGGCAGCCGGTGCTGGAGTACGTCGTCGCCGGGCCGTCTAGCCACGGACCACCTCCCTCGCCTGGTTGAGCAGGTCGCCCTCGGCCTCACGGAAGGCCTGTGCGTGCCGGGCCGCCGTGGCTCGCAGCTCGCCGGCCGCCTGGGTGCAGGTGCGGGCCATGTGCTGGACCACGGCCGGCGCGGCGCCTCCGGGAGCGACCCGCGTCAGCACGATCGCGCGCGGGTCGAGCACGTCAGTGAGGTCGCGCTCGGCCAGCCCGAGCGGCCGGCCGAGGACCTCCTGCGCGGCCTCGTCGAGCATCGCGCCGGTGAGGTCGAGCCCGCGGAGGCCGCGGCGTCCGGCCAGGCGCACCGCCCTGCCGACCACGACGTAGGCCGTGCGGTAGTCCACGCCGCAGGTCTGCATGACGAACTCGGCCAGGTCGGTGGCCTGGGAGAACCCCTGCAGCAGGCTCTCGCGCATCCGCTCGGCACGCACGTCGAGGGTGGCGACTACTCCCGCCATGAGCCGGGTGACCTTGCGGGCGAGCTGGAGGGCGCGTGGGACCTCGCCGTAGGCGAAGATCAGGTTGTCGCTGCGCGCCGAGGGGCTCTTCACCACGGCCAGGAAGCCGGACAGGCGGCCGATGAGGACCCCCGCCGCACCTCTGGTGATGGCGAGCGCGTACGGGTTGCGCTTCTGTGGCATGAGCACGCTTGCGCGCGTGTAGGGGCCCGCCAGGTCGACGAAGTCGAACTCTTGGCTGTCCCAGATCTCGAGGTCCTCGGCGAGCTTGCTCTGGTTGCTGACGAGGCTGACCGCGGTGGCCAGCAGGTCGATCAGTCCGTCGGTCTGCCACATGGCGTCGCGCGTGTGCTCGATGACTCCCGGAAAGCCGAGCAGGCCAGCGACCCGGGCCCGGTCGTCGACCAGTCGGCTACCGTTGACGCAGCCGGCCCCGCCAGGGCTGCGGTTCACCCAGTCGAGCCCGTGCAGTAGCCGCTCCCCGTCGCGCAGGGCCGGGTACGCGAAGGCCAGCACGTAGTGCCCGAAGGTGGACGGCTGGGCCTGCTGGAGGTAGGTCTGGTCGGGCATGAGGGTCTCGGTGTGCGCCGCGGCCTGCGCGGCCACGGCGTCGGCGAAGGCGGCCGTCTCCGCCACCAGTTCGACGACGAGGCCGCGCAGCAGCAGCCGGAGTGCGACCCGGCCGGCCTCGCGGCGAGGGCGGCCGGCGTGCAGCCAGCCGGCGTCGTCGCCGAGGCGCTCGGCGAAGAACCGCTCCCGGCAGTTGTAGGGATCGCCGTGGACCGGGTCGTAGGGGAACTGGTCTGCCGATGTCTGGCACACCGTGAGCAGGAGACCGAGCAGGCGGCGGGCCGGCTCCTCTGGGAGCACCCCGCGGGCGCGCAAGTCGAGGGTATGCGCGATGTCGGCCAGGTTCAGCCCGTGATGGAGCAGCGGCGCGTCGGCCACCTCGAGGGCGAAGCCAGCCTCGACAAGCTCGGGTGCCGGCGTCGCGTCCGACGGCCCGGGCGCAGGCCTCACGGATCGCCCCATGGCCCACCCCCTGTGAGCTGCGCAAGCGCGGCGGGGATCCCGCCGGTGTGCCAGAACACGACCGGGCCGCGGACGCCCTCCTCGACGAGGAGGGCCAGCAGGGCCAGCGCCTTGGCCGTGAAGACCGGGTCAAGAAGGAGCCCTTCGCTGCCGGCGGCCAGGCGGGCAGCGCGCTCGCCTGCGGCCGAGGGGATCCCGTAGCCAGGCCCACGGGTGTCGCGGACCTCGACGTGATGCGCCGCCGCCTCGGGCTGGTCGAGGAGGGCAGCGGCCGCGCGGGCGAGCGTCAGGACCCGCGCGGCGCACTCTTCTGCGGGCCGGCTGACCGACGCGCCGACCACCCGCCACGGGTGCCCCCCGGCCAGCGTGCCGGCGACCAGGCCGGCCTGCGTGCCGCCGGAGCCGGTTGCGACGAGCAGGAGCTCGGGCGCCACCTGCTCGGCGTCCAGCTGGGCGGCGAGCTCGGCGACAGCGAGCGCATAGCCGACCGTCCCGGTGGCGGTCGCCCCGCCCCGTGGCAAGAGGTATGACCGGCATCCTCCGGCATCCAGCTCGGCAGCGGCTACGTCGAGCGCGGGTTCGACGGACTCGCGCTCGGGATGGCCGGTGAAGCGGATCTCGGCACCGAAGGCGCGAGCGAGCGCGAGGTTCGGCGGGGGCGGCGACGGCTCGCGGCCATACAGGACGAGGACGCAGCGAAGGCCCGCTATCCGGGCGGCGGCCGCTGCCGCCTGGCAGAAGTTCGACCCCGGCCCGCCCCCGGTCACGAGCGCGTCGCAGCCGCGCCGGATTGCCTCCCCGACGAGGAACTCGAGCTGGCGGGCCTTGTTACCGGCGAGCGCGAATCCTGTGAGGTCGTCGCGCTTCATGTACAAGGGCGGCGCGCCGAACGCACGCTCCAGGCGCTCGGCCCGCATGAGCGGGGTCGGCAGGGCGGCGAGCGGGAAGCGAGCGGGTCGGCTCACCGGCGAGACCCCTCGGCCGACGGCCACGCGCCCGGCTCGGCGGCAGACCGACTGCGGAGCCGGCGGACGACGCCGTCGACCATGGCGCCGGCGGAGCCGGTTCCGGGCGTGCCGAGCAGCGACCGCAGCCGGACGGCGTCCAGATGAGGCCGCAGGTCCGGGCTGGCCAGCAGGGCGTCCTCGAGCGTCTGGCCTCGGGCGGCGCCCGCCCGCAGAACCTCGTGGAGGAGCGCCTGTGCGCGGTGCTTGCCGAGCGCGGGCGCGAAGGCGGCCAGGACCTGCTCGGAGGCGACGTAGCCGCGGCTGGCGGTGAGGTTGCGAGCCATGGCCTCGGCGTCCACCTCCAGGCCGGCGAGCAGCCGCTCGGCGAGCGCGAGGGCCGCGCCGGTGAGCAGGCAGGCCTCCGGGAACGCGGCCCACTCCGCCTTCCAGGCGCGCCCGTCGCGCTCGTGCTCGGCGACCATCCCCTCGAGGAGCACGCCAGCCTGCGCCCGCACGAGCCGGCCGAGCGTCACCAGGTGCTCGGCTCCTTCCGGGTTCCGCTTGTGGGGCATGGTGATGCTGCCGACCGCGTCCGCCTCGGCGGGCTCGCGCAGCTCACCGATCTCCAGTCGCTGCAGCTCGTAGACCTCGGTGCCGATCCGCGCAAGGGTCGCCGCGACCATCGCCAGGACGTGGCCGAACTCGGCGACACGGTCGCGGGAGGTGAGCCAGGAGATGCCCGGGTCGGCGAGGCCGAGGCGGGCGCAGAACCGGGCGCGCAGCTCCGGTCCGTCGTCCCCGAAGAACGCGAGCGTGCCCACCGCGCCCCCGAGTTGCCCGATCAGCCATCGTGGAGCGCCTTCGCGCAGGCGGGTGAGGTGCCGGTCGACCTCGTCGGCCCAGGAGGCGACCTTGAGACCGAAGGTGATGGGTGACCCCGGCTGCCCATGGGTGCGTCCGGCCATGACCGTGTCCCGATGCCGCTCGGCCAGCTCGACGAGGCATGCCTGAATCCGGTGGAGGTCACGCCACACGACCCCCCCGACGCTGCGCATTGCCAGCGCCGTCCACGTGTCGGTGACGTCCTGGACGGTGGCCCCGAAGTAGACGTGCTCGCGTGCCTCGGGCGGGAGCGCCCGCTGCAGGCCGCGGATGAGGCCCAGGGTGGAATGGGATGTGCGTCGGGTCTCGGCGGCGACGAAGGCCAGATCGAGCCGGTCGATCGAAGCGTTCGAAGCGATCGCCGCGGCCGCGTCGGGCGGGATGATCCCGAGCTCCGCCTGCGCCTCGGCCAGGGCGACGAGGATGTCGAGCCACGACTGCAGCCGGCGCCGCTCCTCGAAGACCGCTCGGAGCTCCTCGGTCCCCCAGAGGTGCGCGTACAGCTGGGAGTCGGTCAGGCGGGCGACCATGCCGGCTCCGCGATCGCCGCGACGCGTCCAAGCCCTGCCCGCACCAACTCCAGTGAAGCGCCCCAGGGAACCGTCACCGTGGTCCCGTCGTGCTCGAGGTGCTCCTCCAGCAGGCAGCACTTGGTAAGGACGGGCAGGACCTCCCCGCCGCCCGGGCGACCGGCAACTCGCCGTGGGCAGAGGTCGACCGCCTCGGTGTCCTCCCGGTAGAACCAGCGGTGGAGCTCGCGGGAGCGGGCGCAGCCGAGCAGCACCCAGTCCTCCTTCTCGGGCCTCTCGTCCAGAAAACGCACCTCTGCTCCGTTGAGGCGGATGCCCGAGCCCCGGCAGGGCAGCAGGTAGCGCGGCGCGCGGCGCTGCCGGGCCAGCTCGTCAAGGTCGACCAGCGCGGGCACGAGCTCGATGGGAGGGAGGTCCTCGGCGACGTCGAGGACCCGCCGGGCCTGGTCGAGGAGCTTTGGCGGTTCGGGTGGCACGACCTCGACCACGCGCACCCGGATCGGGGCGGGGTCCAGGATGAAGCTGACGTGCCGATAGCGCCCTTGTACGATCACACAGCGGGCACCCGGCGCCAGCTCGCGCGCGGCGCGGGCGAGCTGCGTGGGGATGCCGGTGTCGATCTCGGGCGCGTCCACCACCGCGCACACACCGGGCAGGGCGAGGATGCGGACGCCGACGATCGGCGAGAACAGCGGACCGTCCTCCGCCTTCATGACCTCGACCAGCGCACCCTCGGAACCGCGGCGAGCCACCACATAGCGGGTGTGGCGGTAGGCCTCGCGGCCGAGGAAATGCCGCTCGAGGCCCTCAGCGGTAAGGCTGCCAGGCACGCTGGCCACCGCCACCGTCCGGTAGCGGGCGGGGACGACGTTCGTCACGACCCGACCCACCGGGGCACCCCTACGGGGTTCCCCGGACCCCTCCGGGTCCCGGTCATGGCCGGCCCGCGCGAGCGAGCCAACCCGATCGTGTCGGCCCGCAGTCCGAGCCGAAGCGCCTCAAGGCCAAGCACCTCCGCAGGCGCGACGTTGCCGAGGCTCGCGTCGGCGCCGAAGCGTCGAATGAACCAGGCCTGCTGATGCTTGCCAGGAGCCTCGAAGACGACCAGCTGCTGACCGACGGTGCTGGCCACCGTCTCCACGACCTCCTCGCGAACCGAGCCGTCAGGTGCGTACAGACCGACCGTGCCGCTCTCGCGGCCCTCTGCCACCACCCACGAGGCGCCCGCCTCCAGATCACCGGCCATCTCCGCCGCCCAGGCCGACGCCGAGACTGGGACGCGCGGATCCTTGGCGCCGACCTCGGCGAGAACCGTGAAGCGACGAGCGGAGTCGGCGATCAGCCGCCGCTTGGAGGCGATGGGCATGCCGACCGCGCCGTTGGACACCTCCACGCACGGGAACCCCAGTTCGCCGGCCCACTCCAGGCAGGCAGCGGCCTTGCCCTGCGCCCAGGCGACCTCGAGGAGGGTCCCGCCGACGCACGCGAGGATCTCGTACCTGGCGAGCAGGGCGATCTTCTCGCCGACCGTCTGGTCCAGGTAGGCCGTGCCCCAGCCGAGCTTCCACACGTCGACGTGCCGGGCGACGATGTCCAGCAGCGGCTCCAGCTCAGCGACAGGGACGCCCTTGTCGAGCACATGGGTGAGCCCCACCCGCCGGGGTTTGGAGCTCCGCGGCGGAAGGCCGAGGAAGCCGCTACCAGCCATCATTTCGTATAGTAAACGGGCATGCGACCTTGCTCAAGGCGAACGAGGAGGGAGGATGGCCGAGTGACGCTTCTCCAGGAGGTCGTCGACCAGGCCCGGCGGCACCCCGGCCTGCGCGGCAAGGCGTCGATCGGCCTGGTCGCAGAGGCGCTCGGCCCCACCGACTGGCGGTCGGGTCCGGGGGATGACGGCGCCGTTGTCGCCGACGGGCAGGGGTCACTGATCGTCGGGGGCGAGGCGATGCTGCCGCGCTTCGTGGAGGCGGACCCCTTCGCCACCGGGGTCTCGGCCGTGCTCACCAACGTGAACGATCTCTGCGCCATGGGTGCGTGGCCCCTGGCGATTGTCGACACGGTGGTCGGTCCCGAGCCGGTCGCCCGGCGGGTGCTCGAGGGCCTGCGCCACGGGTCGGAGCTGTACCGGGTCCCGATCGTGGGCGGCCACCTGACCGTCCGCGACGGGCCCGCTGCCGTCTCGGCGTTCGGCCTCGGGCGGGCCGCCTCCGTCCTGTCGGTGCGGGCGGCCGCTGCCGGGCAGACCCTGCTGGTGGCCTGCTGTCTGGACGGGACGATGCGGCCCGACTTCCCGTTCTTCTCTTCGCTCCCCGCCCGCGGCGGCCTGGTCGCGGACGACGTGCGCCTGCTGCCGCGTGTCGCGGAGTCGGGTGCCTGCGTGGCGGCCAAGGATGTCAGCATGGCCGGGCTGCTCGGCTCGCTCGCCATGCTGCTCGAGTACGGCAGGCTGGGCGCCACCGTCGACCTGGACGCGCTGCCCCGCCCCGCCGGCATCCCCCTTCCCCTCTGGGTGGTCGCGTTCCCCGCGTTCTCGTTTCTACTCTGCGTCCCATCCGGGAGGGTCGAGGACTGCCGCCGACCCTTCGTGGAGCGGGGGCTGGTGTGCGAGCCGGTCGCCGTCCTTGACGGCTCAGGACAGTTGTGCGTCCGTCTCGGGGACGCCGAGGCCCTCGTGCTGGACCTCAACCGGGAGAGGGTGACCGGCCTGTAGGAGTGGACAGGCCGATGACCATCTGCTGATGGGGCCGGTCGCAGTAGTCGGCCGGCTCGCCGCGCCGGCGCCATCCGAGCCGCTCGAAGAACGCGACGTTGGGGAGCTGGATCTGGGCGACCATCTCGCTTCCGCCGAACTCCCCGGCGGTGCGGACGGCGAACCGGACCAGTGGCCCGCCGAGGCCGTGCTTTCGGAACGGTCCAAGGACGGCCAGCCGGTCGCCCTTCCACAGCCCGGACTCGTCGAGCGGGTACAGGCGGACCGTGCCCACGGCCACCCGGCCCCACAGGCCGAGGACGTGCAGGGTCCGCGGGTCGTCGTCGTGGGCGTCACGGTCGCTGGTGTCGAACAGGCGCTGCTCGCGAACGAACACCTCGAGCCGGATGCGTAGGTGCAGTTCACGCTCGGCGGCGTCCGCCACCACGCGGCAGGTCGCGGCCGGGGCCGCCCCGGCGGCTTCCTCGAGGTCGAGGCTAGCGCTGGTTGAGAAGGGGGAGACGAAGCCGCTGGTCGCGCGCAAGGTCCCGCTCCAACACGGAAATGGCTGAGCAGGCCTGGCAGCGTGCGCAGCCGGCGCGCACGTCCCCGGAGCCCAGCCCTCTGGCCACGAGATAGGGAGCAACCTGACGATAGACCCGGTCCATGTAGTCGGGCGCCGGGGGGAGGCAGTCCCCCATGAGACTGCCGGGAACCGGCCGAAGGGGCACGACGAACGGGTAGACGCCGACGTCGATCGCTTGCCGGCAGCCTTCGATGGTCAGCTCCGGGTCCTCGCCCATGCCGAGGATGACGTAGGTCGAGACCTGGCCGGCCCCGAAGACCTCCACCGCCCGCTCCCAGGCCCGGAAGTACCCGTCGATGCCGGTTCGGGCCTTGCCAGGCGCGATCCGGGCCAGCACGTCGGGATCGAACGACTCGACGTGGATGCCAACCGAGTCCAAGCCGTCGTCATGGACCTCGTCGAGCACACCGAGGTCGCCGGGTGGCTCGAACTGACCCTCGATCGGCAGGCCGGTCGCCTGCTTGATGGCGTGGGCGCAGCGGCCGAGATACCGGGCGCCACGGTCGGGAGCGGACGTGCTACCGGTCGTGAGCGTCACGTCGACCACGCCGTCGAGTTCCTTGGCGGCCACGGCGACCTCGGCAAGCTGATCGGGGCGCTTCACCGCGATCGTCCGATCCGCCTGGAGCGACAGCTCGATGCCGCAGAATTGGCACTGGTCGGTGGTTCCCCAGTAGGTGCAGGTCTGAAGGACAGTGCTGGCCAGCGAGTCGAGGTGGAGCAGGGCGATCTTCCAGTAGGGGACGCCGTCGGCGGTGGCGAGGTCGTAGAACCGGGGCCGCTCCAGCGGGTCGGCGGTGGCGATCCGCGCTTGGTCACGGTAGATGCCCCAGCCCTCGTCCTCGCGGCGGAGCACGAACGGTGAGCTCGCCACGTAGTCCGCGCCGACGGGGACCGTCACCGCCACGCCCTCGACCCAGATCATCCCGGCGTCGGCGGGGCCGGCCCCGCCCCGGCGGGTCTCGAACGGCTGCTCGACCCGCAGGCCCTTGCTCTGCAACTCGGTGATCAGCCGGCCGAGCTCCGGCGTGACCACAGGCGTGGCCACGGACTGGGCCTCATCGCTCGCGGGCATGACATCACCACCTATGGCCGTACAGGTCCTCGAAGTTCTGGTGGAAGACCCGCTCCTTCAGCTCCTCGCTGACCGGTGCTCCGGCGATCTTCCAGTACTCGCTGGAGAAGTCGCTCCAGGGCTCGTCGGAGGCGAAGATCACCCGGTCGTGGCCGACTCCGCGGCGCTCGATGTCGGTGAGCAGCCAGCGTGTCCCGAAGCCAACGCTCCAGGTGGTGTCGGTGTAGACCTTGTAGCCCTCCTCGACCCAGTCGAGGAACCGCGGCACCAACCGGATGTGCCCGCTGACCCCGCCGCCGAAGTGGACGAGGTGCAGCTTGACGCGCTTGCCGTACTGCTCGACGAGGGGGATGAAGTTGCTGATGTCCGAGGCGCCCCCCGGGCTCGTGTGGAGGTGGAAGACGAGGTCGTGCTCCTCAGCGGCGGCGAAGCACGCCTCGGCCAGTTCCGTCGTCTCCGCGTCCCAGGTCTCCGGGTTGGGGTTGCCGCCGAGTAGGAAGGTCGTCTTGAGCGCGACGATCTCTCGCTCGCCGACGTGCTTCAGCGTGTCGAGGGTCCGCTCCTTGTTCTGCGGCAGAATCGAGACCCAGAGCGCGCCGCAGAGCCGGTCCTGGGCCTGGGTGGCGTCGAGGACCAAGGCGTTCAGGGTGAACGGCTGGTCTTGGACCGGGATCCCATAGTTCGGGATCACCAGCGCTCGCTCGACGCCGAGGCGGTCCATGTGCGCCGTGTAGTCGGCCGTGCTGGCGAACTCGTAGACGGTCGGCTTGACAGGCTCCTTCAGGTCGTAGAACTGCCAGGCCGCCATCTCGCCGATGTGACTGTGGCCGTCGATCACCTGTCGGGGGACTCGCTCGCTGGTCATGTGACCGCCTCTCGCTGGCTCCCGGCCCGACCGATCACTTTGGGAAGAGGGACATACACTAAAGGAAATTCCCGATGGCCTGTCAAGGGCGCGCCAGGCGCGCATGCAGCTCTTCGATCAGGTGCCGCCACGGCCCAGGCTGGGAGAACGTCCGCGGCTCCGCCCAGGCGCTTGCCTCGTGCAGCCAGTCTCCCGTCTGCGGGTCGAGCTGAATCGGCTCCACCCCGTAGACGGGCGCGGCCGTCCCCGGATCCTGCTGGACGAACACGTGCAGGCCGGCACCACCCGCGAGGTGCATCTCCAGGCGCCGGTAGGGCACCGCCGGCGCCTGGTCCAGCGTGCCGGACTCGTGGAGCACCACCCATTCGTCGCTCTGCTCCCGCGCGGCCCGGATCCGCTCGATCGCGTGCCCCCTGGCGACCTCGCCGAGCAGCTCGCGGTAGCGGAGGCTGAAGGCGGCCGCCGTCGCGAGCCCGAGGTCGACGCCCTCGACCGCGAGGGACTCCCGCCGGATGACCCTCGCGGCGATCTCGGCGGCGTCCGCGAACGCCTCGAGCAGCGCGGCCGGGGTGGTGAACGCTCGCAGCTCATCGGCGACCGAGCGCACGAGCTCGATGCTGCGCTCGTAGAGGTCGGGCCGCACCATGACAACGGGATAGAGCTGCGCCTCGGCGGCCCGCCAGCGCAGCAGGACGTCGTCGGGGACGTCTTCGGGGGGATGCGACGGACCTGGTGGCATTGGGCGATCATCGCCCCTCTGGCGGCGTGCGTGCGGAGGCTGTACGGCCTCACGAGCATGAACTATGCTAAACGGATCGTTCGCTATCGTCTATCCAGCTCCCAGGAAGGCGACCGACCTCGGGACCGCCAGCCATGCGTCCCCCGGCTGATGCGAAGGACGTGCCGGCATGAAGCAGACCGTCGTCCTGGCCCTGGGCGGCAACGCCCTGACCCGTGCTGGCCAGGCCGGGACGTACGAGGACCAGCAGGTCAACGCCCTCGCGATGGCGCGCGCGATCTGCGGCCTGCTGGGCGACGGGCACGGCGTTGTGATCGTTCACGGCAACGGGCCGCAGGTCGGCGCCCTGGCGCTGCAGCAGGAGGAGGGAGCCGCCTTCGTCCCGCCGCAGCCGCTGTTCGCCCTCGACGCCATGACCCAGGGTCAGATCGGCAGCCTGCTCGGGCTCACCCTGCGCAACGCCTGCGCCGGCCGTGCCGTCCGGGCCGTCTCGCTCGTGACCCACGTGGTCGTCGACCCAGCCGACTCCGCGTTCGCCCACCCCACCAAGCCCATCGGCCCGTTCTTCCCGCCCCGCCAGGCGCAGGCGCTCGCGACCCGCCGCGGATGGACGGTGGGTGAGGATGCCGGCCGCGGCTACCGCCGTCTCGTCGCCTCCCCCGAGCCGCAGGCCATCGTCGAGGCCGACGCCATCCGCAGCCTCGCCGAAGCCGGCTTCGTGGTCGTCGCGGCCGGCGGCGGCGGGATCCCCGTGCGGGTGGACCAGGGTCAGTTGACCGGGGTCGAAGCGGTCGTCGACAAGGACCTTGCCGCGCAACGGCTGGCATCGGCGACCGAGGCGGACGCTCTGGTGCTGGTCACCGACGTAGACCACGTCGCCCTCGACTTCGGCACGGCGAGCGAGCGGACCGTCGAGACGATGACGGCCGACGAGGCAGATCGCCACCTACGAGACGGGCAGTTCCCCCCGGGCAGCATGGGGCCGAAGATCACGGCCGCCGTGCGGTTCCTCCGCGCCGGCGGGAAGGTGGCGGTCGTGACGTCAGCGCCGTACGTGCGCGCCGCGCTCCAGGGCGGGCACGGCACTCGTATCGTCCTCTCCAGAGCCCCCGCCGAGGCGGTGCGATGACGACCGCCCGTACCCGCGCCCACCCCGACACCTACCTCGACTCGGTCCGCCTGCTAGCCGGGTCGAAGGCGATGCTCGAGATGCCGGGGGTCGCGTGGGCGACGGCGTTGATGGGCACGCCGGCCAACCTGGCCAAGCTCGAGTCGGACGGCTTCGACCCGGAAGCACTCGCCGGCACCGACGCGAACGACCTTCTGCTGGCCGTCCGGGCCGACTCCCCGGATGCGGCCGAGGCGGCGCTCGCGACCGCCGAGCGGGTGCTCCTCCGAGAGCCCGAGGCCGACCGCCTGGCCGGGCCGGGCCGCTGGCAGGACGTCGTTCGCCCTCCCCGGACCGTCGACGAGGCCCTCACCGCCCTCCCCGGAGCGAACGTCGCGATCGTCTCCGTGCCCGGCCCTTACGCTGCGCTCGAGGCGCACAAGGCGCTCTCGGCGGGATTGCACGTCCTGCTGTTCAGCGACAACGTGCCGGTCGACGAGGAGGTCGCGCTCAAGGCCCGGGCGCGGGCGCTGAGCCTGCTGCTCATGGGCCCAGGGGCCGGCACGGCCATGCTGGGCGGCGTCGGGCTCGGGTTCGCCAATGCGGTCGCTCGCGGCCCAGTTGGGATCGTCGCCGCGGCGGGGACCGGCGCCCAAGAGTCAATGAGCCTGCTCGACCGGTGGGGCGTAGGCGTCGCGCAGGTCCTCGCCGTGGGTGGCCGCGACCTCTCACGGCCGGTCGGCGGGTGCATGACCAAGCTGGCCCTGCGCGCGCTCGAACGCGACGAGGCCACCGACGTGATCCTGCTCGTGTCGAAGCCGCCGGCCGCAGACGTCGTCGCGGAGGTGCTGGAGATGGCCATCGCCAAGCCGATGGTCGCCGCGCTGCCCGGGCTCCGCGAGCCTGTCCCGCTGCCGCCGGGAGTTCGGATGGCCACCAGCCTCGAGCAGGGCGCGCTCGAGGTGCTCAACGTGCTCGGGCGACCACGTCCCGACCCTGGGACCGGGCTCGCAGGCGCCGCGCGCCGCGCATGCGAGCGCCTTGCGCCGGGCAGGCGGGCGGTGCGCGGGCTGTTCTCTGGAGGGACGCTCTGCTACGAGGCCCTCGTCGTCCTGTCTGGCCGCCTCGGCGCGGTGCACTCGAACACACCACTGCGTGACGGCTGGGGCCTGCCGGCTCCCCCGGGCGGCCACGTCTGCATCGACGTCGGCGAGGAGGAGTTCACCAGCGGCCGCCCCCACCCGATGATCGACCCCGGCGCCCGGACCGAGTTGATCCGCCGCGAAGGCCGCGATCCTTCCACGGCCGTCGTGCTCATCGACGTCGTCCTCGGCCACGGCGCCCATCCAGACCCCGCTGGCGTGCTCGCCCCTGCCTGCGCCGACGTGCTCGCCCACGCCGACGGGCCGCCGATCGTCGCCTACGTCCTCGGTACCGAGCGCGATCCACAGGGCTACCTGGCGCAGCGCCGCGCCTTCGAGGACGCCGGGTGCATCCTCGCGCCGACCGCCGCCCGTGCCGCACTCGTCGCGGCCGCCATCGCCGCGCGCCGCCCCGAACTCGCGGAGGAGGCGCCGTGACGCGGTCCGACATCGTCCTCGTCACCTACTCCACGAGGCCTCGAGGCGGCGTGGTGCACACCCTCCATCTGGCCGAGGCGCTCCACCGGCTCGGCGAGTCCGTCCACGTGGTGGCCATCGGCGATCCTGAGGTCGGCTTCTTTCGGCCGGTCGAGGCTCCGTACACGATCATCCCCGCCCCGTCGCCGGCCCCGAGCTTGGAAGCTCGCGTCTTCCGTTCCCTGGACGCGCTGGCCGACGGGCTCGCGGCCCTGGAGCAGGCGTTCCGCATCCTCCATGCCCAGGACTGCATCTCGGCGCGGGCGGCCGCTCGCGTCCGCGACCTCGGCGCGCCCGCCGTGGTCGTCCGGACCGTCCACCACGTCGACGACTTCACGACCCCGGCCATCGTCGAGTGCCAGCGCCAGGCCATCCTCGAACCTGACCACCTCATCGTCGTGAGCGACCACTGGCGACGGGCCCTGCGGCAAGAGTACGGCGTGACGGCCGAGGTCATCCACAACGGCGTCGACCTCGAGCGCTTCACCCAGGAGCCGGCGTCAGGTCGCGCCGCGCTCCGAGCACGGATCGGCGCGGAGAACCGGTTCCTCTTCCTGACCGTGGGCGGGATCGAGCCACGGAAGGGCAGCGCGGAGCTGATCGAAGCAATGGGTGAGCTGCGACGGACACTCGCACCCCCACCGGTGCTCGCGGTGGTGGGAGGTCACTCGTTCCAGGACTACGGCGCCTACCGCGAGGACGTCCTCGCTCGCGCCGAATCCCTCGGACTCGAGCTCGGCTCCGACGTGGTCCTGCTGGGCACGGTCGCCGACGAGGAGCTCCCCCTGTGGTACCGGGCCGCCGACGCCCTCGCGTTCCCGTCGCGGAAGGAGGGCTGGGGGCTCGCGGTGCTCGAAGCCATGGCCTCCGGACTGCCCGTGGTCGCAACCGACATCCCGGTGTTCCGCGAATACCTGGTCGCTGGACGGGACGCCCTCCTGGTCGCTCCGGGCGACCCTGCCGCCCTGGCCGACGCGATGGGCACGATGACGATGGATGCCGAGCTGCGAGCGCGGCTTCGCGTCGCGGGCGCCCGGGTCGCCGGCCGATTTCCCTGGGAGGACACCGCGCGCAGGCATCAGCTGGTCTACGAGCGCCTCGTCCAGCGGTGGGCGACTCGACGACCCGCCTACCAGCCGCAGCATCGCTGAGGCACGCCGCCCCATCCGCTTCAACCGGAACCCTGGAGCAGCTCCTGTGTTCGTGTTCTGCTGCCACAACTGAACGTTTCTACGCCGAAGGCTCGCATGGCTCGGCCGGCGGCTCACTGATCCGGTGGCGGCAGGGCATACCCGAGCTCGCGGAGGCCTTTGCGGAACTGGGCCTCCGAGGTTGTCGGCACGATGAGATGCCGCTCACCGCACCGCCAGGACAGCTCGCGCAGCCGCCGATCGTTGGCGATCAGGGTCGCCAAGGCAGGGTCCTGGCACTCGATGACGCGGGCGGCACCGAGGTCGCGGTGCTTGCGGGCGTTGGCCGCCGCGTCCCGGCAGAAGGCAGTGACGGTGGGCGGGAGGTCGGCGTGGCTGCGCGCGGCAAGGAACCGGACGATCTCGTCGTCTGCCCGTCCGGCAGCGACTCGACCGCCACGACCTCGAGGTTGGGCAGCACGCGCAGGCGGGTGGTTGCGGCTGGGGTGGCGGGGTCGGCACTTGGCCGGTAGCCGCCGCTCAGACCCAGCATGTAGGCACCGAGGGCGTTCAGCCGGACGTGGCGCAGGCCGTCGTAGCGGCTGAGCATGTCGAGGTCGTCGCTGCCCCAGTTGTCGTGGTAGTCGTCCCGCGCACCGACCGGGTCCTGGTAGGCCAGGTCGATGAGCCCGAGTGGCGCTGCGTACTCGAACAGCAGGCAGAGCACGTAGCGGCCCTGCAGCAGCGTCCAGTCGTGATAGCCCTGGTAGCCCAGGCTGCCGTAGCGGGGGTCGAGCAGATACAGCTTCCACGGGTCACGGGCCACCTGCAGGTCCAGGTCCTCGGCCTGCATGAACCGGAACAGCGCATCGACGTCGACCCAGCGGCCCGGCGGGCAGCAGGCCAGCGCGTCGGCCACCGTCTGCCGTCGTGGCTCGGCGGCGGTCAGCGCACCGCTGCCGGTCTGGCCCTTGATCTGGTCCACCCCGTTGAACTCGTCAAGCGGCGCGTGCTTGCGCCAACGCCGCCACAGGTGGCGAAGGGTCTCGTGTGCCGGCGCCTCCAGGGCCGCGCGGCCGCGGCTGGTGAGCTGGAGGCGGGTGCCTGCCAGCTCCGCGAGGCCGCCTGCCTGCAGCAGCAGCGGCCAGGCGAAGGACGCGACCGGTCCGTGCACTCCGAGGTAGAACTCCCCGTCGGCCAGGGACTCGGCCACCAGCTGCACGGTGGCGGCCGTCGGCCGTCTGGTCTTGTCGCTGCAGCGCAGCTTGCCCGCCTCGCACAGCCTGAGCATGGCCGCCAGGTCAGCGGCGGCGGCGTGCTCGGTCATCCGGACCTGGAACTCGCCGGAGCTGGGTCCAGGTACGGGCAGGTTCGGGCTGCTCGGCAGGGATGCGGACGGCGGCTCGGGCGTGAGGGCGAGCAGATGGTGGCGCAGGTCGGTTGGGATCTCTTCGCGCGGGCCGAGGAGGAACAGCCCGAGGCGTGATGCCGAGCCTCGTCCCGGTATGCGGCCGTACTTGGCGCGGAACCTGGCGGGCTGGAGCCTGCCGTCGGGCTCCCGGACGGCTTCGGCGACCGCCGCCCGTTCCAGCTCGTCCATGTGCTCCAGCTCGGTCCGCAGGTTGGTCGGCTCTCGCAGGAAGCGCTCCAGCGCACCCACGAGCTCTGGTTTGCGCTGGAGCTTGGGGCTGCCGATCAGTGCCGCCAACGCCCGCAACTCGGGGACGGTCCGCCGCGTGAGGGCATCTGCGACCGTGGCAGGCGGCAGGTCTTGAAGTCGCACGTGCGCAGCGCCTCCAGGGGTCGACTTCGCGGGAGTGTTGGGACCAGCGGCCATCACCGCGCAGCGGCCATGGCGGTGAGCTCACGGTTGGCCTTGTCCACGTCGAACCCGAATGGGTCGAAATCTCCTGCCTTTTCCAGCCCCAGCCACGCCAGCATGTCCTCGTGCTCGTCGCTGGTGGGGTCGGCGAGAACCTCGCGGAGGTGCGCATACCCCCACACACCGCCGCAGTCCTCGGGTGGGCAGGCGCCCGCGCCCGCCACACAGACCGGATAGCCCATGCCAGGCTCGGCGGCGAGCAGCTTCTCCACCACGACATCGTGCTCCCAGTCGTCACCAAAGTCGTACGTGTAGCGCGCCCGGCCACCCTCGTGTGGGATCAGGTCGCGCAAGGTCGCCTTGCGCTCATCCCGGAACGTCAACTCCGGGTCGGGCCGCCCGTACTCGTCCCGGCCGTCGGAGAAGACGTGCAGGTGGTAGTCCTCCCAGCCCATGACCGCCTGGATCACCTGATGGAACCGGTCGAGCCGGACGCCGGCGGGGACTAGCAGTCGTCGCCATACCGGCGGGTCGTCCACCCCGGCCAGGGTGATCCTCACCTCGAAGACCGGGTCTCCCGGTGCTGGCGCGTCGCGGCCGCGGCCAAGCGCCCACCGCGCAAGCTCGGTCAGCTCCACCGAGTCCGCGTCGCCGACGCGTACCGCGCCCAACTGTTGGAGCATGTCGAGCGCGTGCCGCCCGTCGCGGTCGTTGACCCGACGCCAGGTGGCCCGCTGCTGGTCGGTCGCATCGTCCAGCACGTATCCCGCGGCCACCGTCTCCCAGGCGAGTGTGCAGACCTCCGCGAGGGCGATGGGGCCGCCGCGGCGGGCCATCACCGCCAGCACGGCGCCGATTCCCTCCTCGAAGTGGCGCCGCAGCAGCGACTCGCCCCACCCAGACGGGCACAGCGCCGCACCAAGCCGAGGGAACACCTCGAACATCCGGGCCCACAGCTCCAACGGACGATCTAGCAGGCCCGCATGCTTCTTCACCGCGACCAGCCGTCCGCGGGTCACGCGGACCAGGCCGCTGGCCTTGGCCCACTCCACGACCGTGGTGATCCCGGGCAGCTCCTCGCTGCTCTTGGTGCGGAACACCCGGTCACCGATCTTGGGGTCGAGCTCCTCTTCGGTGCCGAGCAACGCCACCAGCTCGCGGGCGTCGGCGAGCGTGATCCGCCCCGTCTGGGTGAGTTTGCGCCCGGCGCCCACCCACCTGGTGAACGCGCGTAGCCGCCGGACCGGCTCTGCCTCGGCCGCGGTGGCCGCCAGCCGCTCATCCGATGGTGTCCGCATCGCCTCTCGCTCCTCGGTGGAGTCTACGGGTTTCGCCAGGTCGCCAGGGCCCGGTCGATGTCGGGCTGCACCTGCTCGCGGGCGTCCGTGCGGGGCACGCCGGACATCAGCAGCGCATCGTAGTCGGTGTCCTGGTGCCGCACCGAGGCCACCACGGCGAGCCGGATCGCCTGCTCGTCCAGCGCCCGCCCGGCCGCCGAGCGCCCGACCCGGCCGCTGCCGCGCGTGCCGGCGTGGCGCGCGATCGCCTCGGTGCGCTCGGCCGGGCAGCCGGGGAACAGCCGCACCACCGCCTCGGCCAGCCGAGCCTGGAACGCCAGGTCCTGGTCGGCGCGCCGCTGCTGGTCCCGCTCGCGGCGCCGAGCACGCGCGTCCTCGTCGGCCAGGCACTGCGCCTCGGCGGACTCCAGGGCCGCCTCCTCCACCAGGATCCCCTGCCGCTCGTAGCGCTTGCGGGCGCGGCTGAAGCGGACCACCACCGCCGCCAGGCGGCTCGCCTGCTTGGCGCGGCGACTCAGCGCAGCATTGCCGGCGGGCAGGAAGACGAGATGGTCCATGTCCGCGCAGCCCAGGCACAGCGGCCCGGGGCCCTCCATGAGCAGGTAGGAGCCCGTGCCGCCGCAGCCCGTGCAGGTCCAGTCGCCGAGCGGGTCGATCACCACCAGGTCAGGCGCCTTGCTCTGCCGACGGGTCAACCGTTCCCGAGCCGCCGCGGACAGATCGGGTCGGATCCAGTGCGTCCGCCAGGCGTGCTCCGCTTCCTGGTCGCCGTCGGCGGTGAACCGCAGCGGCCGCCGGTCGCGCGTGGCGGCCACGTAGGCGACCTCGCTGGGTTTGAGCCCCTTGCGCGCTGCCCAGCGGCGGAGATGCTCCAGCGCGGTGGCCAGCCTGTCGGGCTGTACCGCCGCCACGCGCTCCAGGTAGTCGACCCGCCCGCGCCGCCAGTCCTCGACCAGACCCCACGGCAGCCACCCGATCTGCGCGAGCACCTCGAGGGGGGAGACCGACTGCTCCCCGGCCAGCGCGGCCTCCGCGGCGGCGACCACCCGGCGTTCCAGCCGCGACGGCGACTGGCTGACGGCGACGGGCCTTCTCGGCATGGCGCGACCAAGAATAGTGTGTCGGCGGCCGCGCTCACCCTCGGCCACTGCTGTTCAAGAGAACCAGCTCGCGGCGATCCATCCCCGGCCGCCCCGTCGGTTCAACCGGTCCTGTCGAGAGAGCACGCGCACGCCAAAACACCCCATGCAGCATCCCTTCGGTCCAAGCGTCCGGTTTTGCGTATTTTGTTTGCACAACTGGACGTTTCTACTGTCGAGTTGATCAGTCGAACACCCGTTCGATAACATCTGGCGCACTCGGAACACCGCCTGCCTTGGCCGTAGGAGGCTGTAATGGCGCAACGCCAGATCCTTCGCCAGCTCGCCGAGGTCGGGCGGCTTCGGCTCCAAGACCTCGACGACGCTGCCCTGGTTCACCTGCTGCGCGACGAACTGGTCACCGTGGCTGGGCAAACCGTGACCTTGACCGACAAGGGTCGCCGCCGTGTCGCCCCAACGAAGACAACCATCAAGGTCGCCAAGCCACTGCACCCGCTGACCCCGCTCCGGCGGAACTACCCGGTCGGACGGCGTGAGCAGCCGAGCAAGCGCGGCTATTACGCCGCTGAGGAGCGAAGCCGGCGAGAGGTCGCGGAATGGATGGAGCGCCATGGACCGCCGCCAATCGACTGGTCCAACCCGGATCCCGAGCGCCAGAAGGAACTCCGAGAGCTTGCCCGACTCCTGTCGGCGCCGCTCCGACACGACGATGGCACCGAATGGGCCGCCGACGACTACTTCCGCCTCTACCTCCGCGCTCACTTGGACGAGCCCGAAGGCTCCCTGCTCCCTGCGGAACTCCCTGCGGACCAGGCCGCCGACGGCGAGCCCAACTGGCACGGGCTACAAGCTGGACGACGACAGCTTCGAGTTCCCGCTCGACATGACCAGCCGCCAGTACTTCAACCTGCACGCGCGACTGCACGCCGAACGAGATTGGCCACACCGCCACCGCCGGCTCCACCGGAACGAGGAGGAAATCCTCGCCAAAGAGCTGCGGATTCCGCTCACGCAGCTCCATGCAGCCAACGCCAAGGGCGGTATGTTCGACCTCACCAGGCTGCCCAGCGATGAGAAGGAACGCCCCGAGAAGGTCCTCGGGCTCGCCAGCCACGGCCGCTACGTCTACACGGTAAACGCCGGGCGCCTGCGAACCTTGCACCAGATCCCGACCGAAGACGACCTCCTAGCGCTCCCCGCGGGCCTGGCGAGCGAGCTATGGTGCGGCTGGCTGCCGAACTACCTCGAACATCATCCTGACGCCTTCCTGCCCGCGACGCTGGAAGGCCACAACGCGACGATCCAGCAACTCATCGACCATCCCGAGCAGCGGGAACGCCTCGATGACGGCTATGTCATCTACCTCAGGTGCATGCACTGTCAGCCCAGGCATCAAGCGCTCGAGGACCCGGCCGAGACCGACGACAGCTCCAGGCACCTGTGCGTCTGCGGGCACAGCGCCGACCAGCATCTCCTCGGGCCCTTTGTCGTCTGGAGGCTAGAGTCACACGATGGCCGATGCACCGAGTGCGCGTGCACCACCTTCAGGGAGAGCCAGACTCAACTTGTCGACAGCCGGTAACGCGCCCGACAACTTGAGCCTTCAATCCATCCAGAGCTATATGGTCTAAGGGTCCTCCTTGAGCAGCGCTCGTGCCCGGATCGTGCCCGGATGAACACGGCATCCAGCATCGACTCCGTACGGCGCCTGATCGAGGTGCTCTGTCGCCACAACTGAATGTTCCCACGCCGAAGCGGGCCTTGCGGACGACGGCTAGAGCAACGTCAGCCCGAAGATCGTGAGCGTGAAGTGCCTCCGGTTGAGACTGACCAGGTCAAGCCCGTTCGCGGCGATGGGTCACTCCGAGCCGAGCGGCGCGCACCGGCGCCTACGGTTCCCGGAAGGTGACGAGGTCGAGCACGAGTACGCGACCGAGTTCCTCGATCACCTGATACACCAGGTAGTGCAGGCCGCCTCCCGCAGTCTCGATCTCGAACGTGAACCCGCCCGGGCGGAATCGGATCGGGTACTTGCCAGACTCATTGGCCGGGTCCTCACGGAGCGCCGGGTAGACGACCCGATCGAGCATGGCGAGCAGATCGGTCGACGCCTGCTTGTACCGGTCAAGGGCGAGCGGGGTTTCGAAGACCTGGAAGCGGCCCACTATGCGAGGCCGCGCTCCTCAAGCACTCGGGTGAGACCGTCCTCAGTGAGCCCGAGGGACTCGGGAGACTCGCCGCGCAGCAGTGCCGCCCGCAGCCGATCGGCCTCGGGTTGCAGTGCGGCAAGGCGTCCGTCGAGGAGGTCGTCGACCCGATCGCGGGACTCATCGCGGGCAGCTTCACTCATGTCTGCTCCCGGTCGGCATGCTGGTAAGGAGGATCGTACCTCCTGAGTCGGACCGCATCTCCCGCCGCTGGCAGGTTGTGGACGCCAACGTGCGGTGAGAAGTCCTCATTCTGGCCCCCTACCGCCGAGCAGCACTCGCGCCCGCCAGAACACCGCGTCCAGCATGTCCGCTGTGAGACGTCTAGTCGAAGTGTTCTGCTGGCTGACGTGGTAGGACCCGAGCAGGGTACGGCCGGCGGGTAGCGGGGCCTCCGCGGCGTGGCCGAAGCGGGGCTTGGGACGGACAGGGCCGAGGTGGCGCAGGGCCTGGTCCCACGCGAAGACGCCCAGGGCGACCACCACCCGCACGTCGAGCAGCCCAAGCTCCTGGGTCAGCCACGGCGCGCAGGTGTCGCGCTCCTCGGGGAGCGGCTTGTTCTCGGGCGGGGCGCACTTGACCGGTGCGGTGATGTAACAGTCGCGCAGGGCAAGCCCGTCGCCGCGGGAGACCGACGTCGGCTGGTTGGCGAAGCCGGTGCGGTGCAGGCTCCCGAACAGCCAGTCCCCCGAGCGGTCGCCCGTGAAGATCCGCCCGGTGCGGTTGCCGCCGTGGGCGGCCGGGGCAAGACCGAGGATCAACAGCCGGGCCTCCGGGTCGCCGAACCCGGGCACCGGCCGCCCCCAGTACTCCTGGTCACGGAACGCGGCACGCTTCTCGCGGGCCACGCGCTCACGCCACTCCACCAGGCGGGGACAGCGCCGACATTCGACCAGCTCGCGGTTGAGGCGCTCCAACCGCTCGCCGGGCGCGTCGGCATCGGACATGCCGTGAGTATGCCGAGGAAGGATCATCCTCGCTTGTGGCGGTGACGACGACCGGCGGCGGTCGGTGGTGTCGCGGCCTGATGTCGCGCACCCCAGTCATCATCGGTTCCGACCGAGCCACTCTCCGGGAGGCACCATGCGGCGCATCATCAACTCGACCTACGTCAGCCTCGACGGCCTCATCGAGCTCCTGGACCGCTGGCAATTCGACTACCTCGACGACGCCACTGCCTACGACGGCGGTCTTGTCGCTCCAGCCTACCGACCAACATGAACGCCTCTGTTGCCGCGCGGGCCGGCAGGCGCGAGTGGGTCGGGCTGGCGGTGCTCGCCCTCGCCTGCGTGCTGTACGCGATGGACCTGACGGTGCTGCACCTGGCGGTGCCGTCGCTGAGCGCGGACCTGCGGCCAAGCAGCTCGCAGCTCCTGTGGATCACCGACATCTACGGGTTCATGGTCGCCGGGTTCCTGGTCACCATGGGGACCCTGGGCGACCGGATCGGCCGCCGCCGGCTGCTGCTGTCAGGCGCAACCGCCTTCGGCGTGGTCTCCGTGCTCGCCGCCCTCTCGACCAGCGCCGAGACGCTGATCGCCAGCCGCGCGCTGCTGGGGATCGCCGGGGCGACCCTGGCGCCGTCCACGCTGTCGCTGATCTTCAGCATGTTCACCGACCCCGGGCAGCGCTCCACCGCCATCGGGATCTGGATCACCAGCTTCTCGGCCGGTGGCGCGATCGGTCCGGTGCTGGGCGGGGTGCTGCTGGAGCGCTTCTGGTGGGGCTCGGTGTTCCTGCTGGCGGTGCCGGTGATGGCGCTGCTGCTGGTGCTGGGGCCGCGCGTGCTTCCCGAGTACCGCGACCCCGCCGCCGGCCGGCTGGACCTGGTGAGCGCGGCCATGTCCCTGGCGGCGGTGCTGGGGGTGGTGTTCGGGCTGAAGCTGATCGCCCAGGACGGGATCGGCGGGCTCGCCGGCACCGCCATCCTGGTCGGGCTGGTGGTCGGCGTGGCGTTCGTGCGCCGCCAGCTCACCCTGGCCGACCCCATGATCGACCTTCGGCTGTTCCGGTCCTCCGCGTTCAACGCGTCGCTGGCCACCAACCTGCTCGGCATCTTCATCGCGGTCGGCTATTTCCTGTTCGTCGCCCAATACCTCCAACTGGTGCTCGGGCTCTCGCCGCTGGAGGCGGGTCTGTGGTCGCTGCCGTCGGCCGGCGGGTTCATCGTCGGGTCGAACCTGGCACCCCGGATCCTGCGCCGGGTCCGCCCGGCCTACGTGATCGGTACCGGTCTCGCCATGGCGGCGATCGGCCTCGGGGTGCTCACCCAGGTCGGTGGATCCCCCGACGCCGACCTGGCGATCCTCGCGATCGCCTCGCTGCTCGTCTCGCTGGGGTTGGCGCCGGTGTTCACGGCCACGACCGACCTGATCGTCAGCTCGGCCCCGCCCGAGCGGGCAGGGGCGGCCTCGGGGATCTCGGAGACCGGCGCCGAGCTCGGCGGCGCGCTCGGCATCGCGATCCTGGGCAGCATCGGCGTCGCCGTCTACCGCGGCGAGCTGGCCGACACCCTCCCGGCAGGCCTCCCCAGCCAGGCCGCCACGATCGCGCGGGACACCCTCGGCGGCGCCGTCGGCGTCGCCGCGCAGCTCCCGGAGGGAATCGGCACGGCGCTGCTGGCCGCGGCCCGCGAGGCGTTCACCCAGGGAATGCAGCTTTCCGTCACGCTCAGCGCCGCGGTCGCGGTCGGCATCGCCGTCCTCGCCACGGTCCTGCTCCGGGACGTGCCGGCAACCGCCCAGGCCGAGGCCGGCGAGCCCCCGACCACCACCGCCGAGCCTGTCGCCGTCGCCCAGCCCGAGGAGCCTGAGCCCGTCCAGCTCATCCGCTCGGGCTCGGGTTGCCTTGCCTGCCCGGGTGAGCGCAGGCCCTCGGAGCTCCCCCGCCTAAAACTCCCCAAGCCACTGCCCGACAACCCAAGCTCGCCCACGTCCTGACCGGCGTCTCGCACCCGAGCCGGGTGACGGCGGCAACCGGCTCCAGGCAGGGCGAACCGAACCTCCGGCCGTCGGCGACGTAGCATCGTCGGCATGGAGGACGGGGAGCGGGCGGGCCTGGCCGCCGAGCTGCGGGCGCGGCTGGCCGCCGCCGGCCTCGAGGTGCCCGCCGACGACGCCGGCCGGATGGAGCGCGACCTCGGCCTGCACCTGGAGCGGATGGCGGCGCTGGCCGCCGCCGCCGACCTCGGCCCCGCCGACCCGCCGCTCACCACCCTGCCGCCGCGCCCACCCGCCGAGCCCGCGACCGCGCCGCCCGCGGGCGTCCCCGGCTCCAGGCCGGCGGCGGCCTCGGTGGGCGCCGACCCGAGCCAAGCTCCGCCAGTCGCCGCAACGGCGACCCCGGCGGCACCAGCCCCACGCCCCGACGACCTGAGTAGGCTCGGGCTGGTCGAGGCGGCGCGGCTGGTCCGGGAGGGCGCGGCGAGCAGCGCCGAGCTGGTGGAGGCCGCCCTGGCACGGATCGAGGCGCTCGACCGGCGGCTGGGAGCGTTCGTCACGCTGCTCGCCGACCAGGCCAGGACCGAGGCGGCCGCCAGGGACCTCCAGCGGCGGCGGGGGGAGGCGCTCGGGCCGCTGCACGGGGTGCCGGTGGCGGTCAAGGACCTGGTCGACGTCGCGGGGGCGGTCACCGGCGCCGGCTCGCCGAAGCTGGCCGGCAACCTGGCCGGACGAGACGCCGAGGTGGTGGCCCGGCTGCGGGCGGCCGGCGCGGTCGTGGTCGGCAAGACCCGCACCCACGAGTTCGCCTACGGCGTGCTCACCCCCGGCACGGTGAACCCCTGGGACGAGACCCGCATCGCCGGCGGCTCCAGCGGTGGCTCGGCCGCGGCGGTGGCCGCCGGCCTGGTCCCCGCCGCGGTCGGGACCGACACCGCCGGGTCGGTCCGCATCCCGGCCGCCTGCTGCGGCGTGGTCGGCTTCAAGCCCAGCCTCGGCAGGGTGCCGGCCACCGGGGTGTGGCCGTTGTCGTGGTCCTGTGACCACGTCGGCGCGATCGCCGGGGACGTTGCGGGCGCTGCGCTGCTGTTCGCGGTCATGACCGGCGACCCCGTCCCGGCCGTCGCGGCGGCCCCGCGGCCCGGGGTCGGCGGGCCGCGGGTCGGGCGGCTGGTGGGCGAGGGGCTCGGTGGGGTCGACCCGGCGGTGACGGCCGTCATGGACGCGCTGTGCGGGCGGCTGGAGGCGGCCGGCGCGAGGGTCGACGAGGTGTCGTTGCCGCTGCCGGCGGCGAGGGCGGCGGTGGCGGCGATGGTGCTGCCGGAGGCGGCCGCCGCGCATGCCGGCTTGCTGGCCGCGACCGGGGAGGACGGGTACGGGCCGCGGGTGCTGGCCGCGTTGCGGCTCGGCCAGAGCGCGCTGGCGGGCGAGTACCTGGCGGGGTTGCGGTATCGGGGCCGTTTCGCGGCGCTGGCGGAGGGGTTGCTGGCCGAGCGGGAGGCGCTGCTGCTGCCGACGTTGCCGTGCGTCGCTCCCGAGACGGGACAGCGGACGGTGAGCATCGCCGGGGTCACCGGCGGTGTCCAGGAGACGCTGACGGCCTTGCCGGGCGCCTTCAACTGCTCCGGCTCGCCGGTCGTGTCCGTGCCAGTCGGGCTGGTCGACGGGCTGCCGGTGGGCGCTTCGCTGGTCGGGCGGATCGGTGGCGACCATGAGCTGCTGCGGGTGGCCGCCTGGGTCGAGGGCGTTGCTCCCCGGATCGGCCGTCCGTCCGTTCCGGCGTAACTGCCCGCGCGGGACTCGGTCTGGTTGAATGCGACCAGGAGTTGGCGTCGCGGCCGGCCTGTGGGAGGGGACGTGAGCGAGCGGGAGCAGGGTCCTGCGGGCGGGGCGGGCCGGTCACGGCGGCGCGGCAGGACACCGGCCTACGCGTGGGCGCGGACCCCGCCGGCGCGGCTGGTCCGCGGCGCCGTCCAGTACGGCGCGCTGGTCCCGATCCTGCGGTTCATCTCGCCGTTCACGGTGATCGGCAAGCGCAACCTGGCGCAGCTCAAGGGGCCGGCGGTGTTCGTGGCCAACCACCAGAGCCATTTCGACGCCCCGGTCTGCCTGGCCGCCCTCGGCGGCCGCATCCGCCGGCGTCTGGTGGTGGCCGCCGCCGCCGACTACTTCTACAGCAACGCCGTGAAGGGGACGGCGGCGTCGCTGGCGCTGGGCACGGTGCCGTTCATCCGCCAGGGCGGTGGCAGCCGTGAGTCCCTGCAGATGCTGAAGGACCTGGCGAAGAGCGGCTGGTCGGTGCTGATCTTCCCGTCGGGGACCCGTGGGTCGGGGGCCTCCGGCTTCAAGAAGGGCTTCGCCTACATCGCCGTCGACGCGCAGGTGCCGGTGGTCCCGATGTACCTGCACGGGCTGGACCAGGTGATGCCGAAGGGCTCGTTCCTGCCGCTGCCCGGCGGGGTGGTGATCGGCATCGGCCCGCCGATCCCGCCCGGCGACGACTACAACGAGCTGGTGCGCAAGGCCGAGGCCGGGGTGGCGGCGGCCCGCACGGTCGTCAAGCGCTGGGAAGCGGGGTAGGGGCGCCGTGCCCCGCAACCCCTTCGGGAACGAGCTGTTCCTGCCCGTGTTCCTGCGGGTGATGCTGCTGATCGTGGTCGGCCTGCTGGCCGTCCTGGTCGCGCAGCGGCGCTCGCTGCGGGTGTGGCGGCGTTCGACGCTGTTCCTGCGCGCCCGCACCTGGTTGGTGATCGGGCCGCTGTTCGTGCTGGCGGTGTTCATCGGTGGCTTCGTCGCCTTCCTGTTGGCGACCTTCGTGGTGCTCCAGGGCCTGTCGGAGTTCGTGCGGGTGGCGGGGATCGGGCGGCCCTACGCCTACCTGCTCATCCTCTGGGGGCAGGTCGGCCTGCTGGTGGCGGCCCTGGCCCGCGACTTCTTCGGGTTCCTGCCGTTCGGCTTCTTCATCCTGCTCACCCTGGTGCCGATCCTCTCCGGCCGCGTCGAGGACGCCCACCGGCAGGTCGCCGACACGCTGGTCGGCTACGTGTTCGTGGGCCTGCCCATGGCCTACATCGTGTTCGTGAACTCGGCCGAGACGTGGGGCCTGAACTTCCTGGTGATCGTGACGGTGTCGGTGGCCGTGGCCGACATCGCCGCCTACGCGGTCGGCGCGGTGCTGCGGGGTCCCAAGCTGGTGCCGCGGGTGGACCCCTCCAAGACCTGGGGCGGGGTGCTCGGGAGCCTGATCGGGGCGACGGTCGGGGTCGCCCTGCTGTGGCCGGCGGTGCCGGAGGAGTGGTCGGTCGCGGCCGTCGTCGTGCTGGTGCTGGTGCTGGCCGTCGGCAGCGTCTGGGGCGACCTCACCGAGAGCTTCATCCGGACCGCCTTCCGGACCGAGGCCCGCAGCACCCTGCTGCTCGGCTACGGCGGTGTCCTCGGCCGGGTCGCGTCGCTGCTCATGGCCTTCCCCCTCTGCTACTACGCGCTGATCCTGGTCGGCAAGCTGGTCGGGTGAGCGCGCCGCGGCTGCTGACCGGGGCCGGCTGGAGCCGCACCGCCCGACCGAGGGCGTGCGCCGCGACGGCGACCTGCTCGCCTACGACGTGGGGGCGACCCCGCCGCTGCCCGGCGCCTGAGCGGCCGCCCGCCGAGGCGGCGGCGCGCGCCCAGGAGCCAACCCGGTAGGGTAGGGCGGTGGAGACCGCCGAGCTGCGCATCGACACCGCCGGCAGGCACGTGCTCGACCTCACCGACCGGGTGGCCGCGTTCGCCGCGGAGGCCGACGGGGACGGCCTGCTGCAGGTGTTCGTGCCCCATGCCACCGCCGGCCTGGCCGTGATGGAGACCGGCGCCGGGTCGGAGGAGGACCTCCAGGAGGTGCTCGGGCGGCTGCTGCCGCGCGACAACCGTTGGGCCCACCGGCACGGCAGCCGCGGCCACGGCGCCGACCACCTGCTGCCGGTGTTCGCCGGCCCCTCCCTCACCGTCCCCGTGCAGGCCGGCCGGCTGCTGCTCGGCACCTGGCAGCGGATCTGCCTGGTCGACCTGAACGACGACAACCCCCACCGCCGCGTGCGGCTGTCGTTCCTGGCAGGGTAGGACTCCGCCGAACGTCTCGATTTGGTCACAGTCTCCGGAGTTCGGGATTTGCTCACACAGCGCGGTCTAGGATGCGCCCCGCGTCACCAGGTCCCTCTTCCCCGTTCACAAAGGACCCGCCATGACCGCCACCGTGCCCTTGGTCGCGCCCGCGTTCGCTCCCGACGAGGACCCAGAGCCGAGCCAGCCGGCCGTCCAGGCTCGCCTCCGCACCGGGCGGCACGAGCCGATCCGCTCCTCGATGCCGCGGATCGTCGGGCGCGGCGCCGCCCTCGGGCTGACCGTCGCCGCCGGGGTCGCGGGCGGCCACTACCTCCGCAACGACCTCGACGCCGGCCTGGTCGCCGGGGCCCAGCTCGGCTCGGTGGCCGCCGGCATGGCGTTCGTGGGCGCCTGGGCGGAGCGCCGGCGCATGACCAGGGTCGCCGGGACCCTGTCCGAGCTGGCCGTGCAGCTCGCCACCGCCGGGGTGCCCGACATCGAGGCGGCGCCGCGGCTGTTGGAAGTCCCCGGCGCCGACCGGGTGGCACTGGAGGCGGCCACCCGCCGCGCCGTCGACCAGCCGGGCGACGACCGCCGCGCCGTCCGCCTCCTCAGCCGGGTCGCCCTGCTCCGTCCGCTGCTGTAGAACGGCGGTCAAGTATCGGTGCCGCGCCTCCAGCACGTGCGGTAACCGGATGCGGTTACGGCGCGCACCGCGGGTACTTGACCGGCGTTCTAGCGGGGCCGCTCAGGCCCGGTCGTTGTCGAGCACGCCGACCACGTCCCCTGCCCCGTCCGGGTGCAGGTTGCGCTCCAGGCGGAACCCCAGCCGCCGCATCACGCCGACGGAGCGCGTGTTCGCGCCGTCCACGCCGTAGGCGATGCGCGCCAGCCCGAGCGTCTCGAAAGCGTAGGCGACCAGCGCCCGGCCCGCCTCGGTGGCGTAGCCGTTGCCCCAGTATGGGCGACCCAGCGCATAGGACAGCTCCACCTCGACCCGGCGGTGGCGGGTCGAGGGGTCGTGCTCCCAGACGATCCACCACGGCACGTAGGGCTGGAGCGCGACCAGGCCGAGCAGGGCGTCGTCGGCCGCGCGCACTACGGCCCAGAAGCCCAGGTCGTCCTCGGCCGCCTGCAGGAACCGGTGGACCAGCCACTCCCTGACCTGCTCGAGGGTCAGGGTCCCGCCGCCGCTGAAGGGGCCGGCGACCTCGGGGTCGGCCCAGACGAGCTGGTGGATGGCCTCGTCGTCGCGGGTGAAGGGACGAAGGACAAGCCGTCGGGTGACCAGGCGCGGCAGTTGCATGGTGGCCTCCTTGCCGTCTGGGGCTGGGTACCACGCCGGCCCGGCGGAGGCGACCGATTTCTCTCGGCTAGACTCGGCCCCACTGACCTCAGGGGAGGTGGCGATGGGCGTCCCGGACGTGCTGGTCACCCGCGGCGTGCCCGCGCCGGTGCTGGAGCGGCTCGCCGGGCGCTGCGAGCCCGACGTCTGGGAGGGCGACGGGGTCATGCCACGGGCAGAGCTGCTCGGCCGCGTCGCCGGCAAGGCCGGGATCGTGGCCATGCTCACCGACCGGGTCGACGACGAGCTGCTGGACCGGGCGGGGCCGTCGCTGCGGGTGGTGGCCAACTACGCCGTCGGCTACGACAACCTCGACCTGGACGCCTGCACCGCCCGGCGGGTGCTGGCCACCAACACCCCCGACGTGGTCACCGAGGCCACCGCCGACCTGGCCTGGGCGCTGCTGCTGGCGGCCGCCAGGCGGGTCGCGGAGGGCGACCGGTTCCTGCGGGCGGCACGGCCGTGGATCTGGGGCCCGGAGTTCTTCCTCGGGACCCAGGTCCACGGCAAGACGCTCGGGGTGCTCGGGCTGGGCCGGATCGGCCGGGCGGTCGCCAGGCGCGCGGCCGGCTTCGGCATGCCCGTGCTCTACCACGCCGGCCACCGGATGGCCCCGGACGCGGAGGCCGCCCTCGGGGTCGCCTGGCGCGAGCTGGACGACCTGCTCGCCGAGGCCGACTTCCTGAGCATCCACACCGGGCTCAGCCCGGCCACCAGGCACCTGATCGGCGCCGCGGAGCTGCGGCGGATGAAGCCGACCGCGGTGCTGGTCAACACCGCCCGCGGGCCGATCGTCGACGAGGCCGCCCTCGCCGGCGCGCTGCGGGCCGGCGAGATCGGCGCCGCCGGCCTGGACGTGTTCGAGCGCGAGCCGGAGGTCCACCCCGACCTGCTCGGGCTCGACAACGTCACGATCGTCCCGCACCTGGGCACGGCGACCGTCGAGACCCGGGTCGCGATGGGCATGACCGCGGCCGACAACCTGCTCGCGGTCCTGGACGGCCGCCGGCCGCCACATCTGCTCAATCCCGACGCCTGGGACTAGCGGCCCAGGTGGCGCTGCTGGCCGACCCGGTAGGCCTCGGCCAGCCAGGCCGCGACCTCGTCGTCGACCTCGTCCAGCCGCGCCAGCCGGAAGTGGTGCACGTGGTTGCGCGGCGAGAACGAGTCGATGCGGCGGAAGCGGGGGTGCTCCAGCCGGCGGGCCAGCACGACGTGGCCGTCCACCCAGCGCCGGCGCGGCGTCACCGCGGCGAAGCTCATGCGGACCTGGAACGCGACCCGGGTCTTCTCCGGCAGCACCGTGACCGGCCCGTTTCGCTCGGCCAGCTCGACCAGCCGCCAGAAGATGGCGACCACCTCGGGGTCGCGCCCGGCCAGATGGGCATCGAGGGTGCCGAGGCCGCAGGTGTGGGTCTGGTTGCAGTTGGCGAAGCCCCGCCCGCAGCGCGGGCAGGTCCACAGCGGCCCCGTCGTCATCCGACCTCCCGGCAGCATGCGCCCTCCAGTGGGTAGCATCCACCAGAGAGGGTGCCGACTGGAGGACCGCACCATGACGCAGCTCTGGCGGGGCGAGACCGAGAAGGCGATCAGGAACTTCCCCATCTCCGGGGAGCGGGTGCCGGTCCAGGTGGTCCGGATGCTCGCCAGGGTCAAGGCGGAGGCGGCCCGCGTCAACGCCGACCTCGGCCTGCTGGACGCGGACCTGGCCGAGCGGGTGGCCGCCGGCGCCGAGGCGGTCGCGGCCGGCCGGCACGACGACCAGTTCCCCATCGACGTCTTCCAGACCGGCTCGGGTACCTCGACCAACACCAACGTCAACGAGGTGGTGGCGAGCCTCGCCGGCGAGGGCGTGCACCCCAACGACCATGTCAACATGTGCCAGTCCTCCAACGACGTCTTCCCCACCGCGGTGCACCTGGCCGCCCTCGACGCCGCCCAGCACGACCTGCTGCCCGCCCTGGACGGGCTGGCCGCCTCGCTGGCGGCCAAGGCGGCCGAGCTGGCCGAGGTGATCAAGGCGGGCCGCACCCACCTCATGGACGCGACCCCGGTCACCCTCGGCCAGGAGTTCCAGGGCTACGCCGCCCAGGTCGGCGAGGGCGCCGAGCGGGTGCGGGCGGCGCTGCCACGGGTCGGCAAGCTGCCGCTGGGGGGCACCGCGGTCGGCACCGGGCTGAACGCCCACCCCGAGTTCGCCGCCCGCGTGCGCGAGCGGGTCGCGGCCGCGACCGGCCTGCGGCTGGCGCCGCCGGCGCACCCGTTCGAGGCGCAGGGCGCCCGCGACGCCTTGGTCGAGCTGTCCGGGGCGCTCAAGACGGTGGCGGTGAGCTGCACCAAGATCGCCAACGACATCCGCTGGATGGGCTCCGGCCCGCGTGCCGGCCTTGCCGAGCTGCTGCTGCCGGAGCTGCAGAAGGGCTCCTCGATCATGCCGGGCAAGGTCAACCCGGTCATGTGCGAGGTGCTCACCCAGGTGTCCGCCCAGGTGATCGGCAACGACGCGGCGATCACCGTCGGCGGCCTGTCCGGCGCCTTCGAGCTGAACGTGTACATCCCGCTGATGGCCCGCAACCTGCTGCAGTCCATCACCTACCTGGCCGCCGCCTGCCGGGTGTTCGCGGACAGGTGCGTGGACGGGATCACCGCCAATGCCGAGCGGGCCCGGGCGCTGGCCGAGTCCACCCTGGTACTGGTCACCGCGCTCAACCCGGTGATCGGCTACGACGAGGCGGCCGCGATCTCCAAGGAGGCCGCCGCCACCGGCCGTTCCCTGCGCGAGGTCGCGCTCGACCACGGGGTCGCCGCCGACGTGCTCGACAAGGCCCTGGACCTGCGGGCGATGGCCCACGGCAACGGCTTCGCCGGCTGAGCGACGGCTCCCTAGACGACCTCGATCCGGGCCCGGTGCCCGCCGGCCTTGGCCATGCGGGCGTCGCGGGTGAGCAGGGTCGCCCCGAGCCCCTCCGCCAGGGCGACGTAGGTCGCGTCGTAGGCGGTCAGCTGGTCCCGGAGGGCGAACACTCTGCTGAGGAGGGGCGTCTGCGGCCAGCGGACGAGCGGCAGGACCGCGAACCGCCTGATGGCCCGGCGTGCCCCTGCCACCGCCAGCCGGTCGCGGAGGACGAGCCCCCGGAGCGCGTTGGTCACCTCGGCATCGGCCAGGTGCGGGACGTGGACATCCAGCTCGCCGGCTAGGCGCGCCCGGATGTGGGCGGTTTGCGGACCCTCCTTGGTCAGCAGATCGACCATGACGGAGGCGTCGAGGACGATCACGGCTCGGGCTCGTCATGCCAGATCCGTGCCATCAGCTCGCGATCGCGCTCCTCCCGCATCTCACGGATCAACTCGACGGTCTCGACGGGTTCACCTTTCAGGACTGGGCCTTCGCGGTCGATCTCGTCGAAGATTTCTTGCCAGGTCGGCCGGCTGGCCAAGGCGGTGATCTCGCGCAGCAGGTAGTCGGAGAGCGACATGCCGGTCGCGGCGGCGCGGGCCTTCAGCCTGGCGTGGACGTCCTCTGGGACGTGACGGATCTGGATCATCTTGGTCCCCATGGAACGAGCGTATTGCATGTGTAGCACATGCACAACGCGGTTTGCGCCCTTCGTCCACAGGGCCCGGGCGGTTACGGAGCGGCGTCGGGCAGGCGGACGCCGAAGCCTTTGACGGCCAGCTTCAGCACCACCTGGCCGGGGGCGACCAGGTCGGCGACCCGGGCGGCCGACAGCCGCTCCAGCTCGGCCAGGCGGGCCGCGTAGGCGTCGGCGCCCTGGCGGCGGGCGGCGTCCAGCAGGCGGGTGTTGGCCCACACCTTGGCCCGCGACTCCCGCAGGAACCGCTTGGTGCCCAGGCGGTTCAGCGGCTGCAGCAGCCGGTCGACGAGGGAGCGCCCGCCGCTCAGCGACTCCAGCTCGCTGTCCTCGGCACCGACCCTGGCGACCAGCACCGAGTCGATGTGCTCGTGGTCGGCCGCGCGGCTGGCCAGCAGCTCCGGGTCGTCGAACTCCTCCTCCGAGATGACCGCCAGTAGCGACTGGGCCAGGTCGTAGTTGATGTGGGCGTTCATGCCGAGCAGCACGTGACGCAGCGGCGGGAACCGGTCGTGCTCGCCGGCGCCGAACGCGACCGCCCACGGCTCCGGCGGCCGCCGGCCGGCCTCGGCCTCCTCCAGCGCGTCAAGGTACAGGCCGGCGAAGGCAACGTCCCACCGCTCGACCCAGTCGGTGTCGCGGAAGCCGCCGCGGCCCAGCTCCTCCTTGACCGCCTGGGTGGTGCGCAGGTAGGTGGCGAGGAAGAAGCGGCCCGGGTCGCCCCTGGCCTCGAGCGGGGCGAGCAGGCCCTCCATGCGGCCGATGAGGCCGTCGATGCCGTGGGTCTGGTCCATGCCGGCAAGCCTGCCAGCGAGGCAGGCGCGAGTCCAGCATCCTCGGTGGCGGTCAGACCGCGCAGCGGCCGACGGGAACCGGGCGCTGGTTGCCGCCGGCCCGGTTCAGCGCCCGCCGCACCTCCGCGTTGGTCAGGGCGTAGCTCTCGTTGCGCTCCAGGGTCGAGGCGGCGAAGACCACCCCGAGCGGGCGCCCGGAGAGGTCGACCACGGGCCCGCCGCTGTCGCCCTTGCGCACCCGCGACTGGAGCACGTAGATGTCGCGACGGACGCCCGTCCCGGAGTAGATGTCGGGCGCCTGGGGCTGGGTCCGCAGCACCACCCTGGCGCCGACGATCTCCTGCGGGCCGCCGCCCGGGAAGCCGATCACGGCCGCCTGCTGGCCGTTGCGGGCCGCTCCGGCCAGCGTGAGCGGCCGCACGGGCAGCCCCGGCGCCGACAGCAGCGCCAGGTCGTGCTCGGGGTCGAAGTAGACCACCCTGGCGCTCACGCCCGCGCCGTCCCTGGTGATCACCCTGTGGCTGCCGGCGCCCGCGACCACGTGGGCGTTGGTGACGACCAGGTCCCGCTCCACCGGGAAGCCGCTGCCGAACAGCAGCCCGCCGCAGCCCCGGCTCCGGATCTGGACGGTGGCCGCCGACGCCCGCTTGACCCCGGCGGTGTTCGCCGCCGGCGGCGGCGCCCCGGAGACGACCGGCGGTCGGAGGTTGGCGAACGCCTCCGGGAACGGCGAGCGGGCGAGCAGCCCGCGGAGTTGCGCCAGGGCGGCCGGCGGGCGGGGGGCGTAGCGGTCGAAGGTCCGCAGCACGCCCGACTCGTTCACCGCCCGGGCGAACGGCGAGAAGGGGACGTTGCTGAGGGTGAGGGCGATGAACCAGACCGCGACGGCGGCCACCACGGTGGCGATGACGGCGCCGCCGACGGCGTCCACGCGGCCGGTCCAGCGCCCGGCCACCGCCGAGCGCAGCCGCATGCCGACCAGGTTCCCGATCGCGTGGCAGGTGGCGGCGACCAGGAAGAACACCACCACGGCGACCAGCAGCCGCCGGGACGAGCTCCCGTCCGCGACCAGCAGGGCGACCCGGGTCGCCGCCCAGGCCCCGAGCGCCAGCCCGATCAGCAGCCCGAGGTAGCCGAGCAGCACCATCGCGAACCCCCGCCGCCAGCCGCTCAGGGCGGCGAGGGCGAGGACGACGAGCAGGAGGAGGTCGATGGGTTGTAGGTCGAGCGGCATACCTGATCCTAAGCCAACCTAAGCCAAGCTCGTCGGTGTGCCGATGCTCTACAGCGATGGACGCCGATCTCGACGACGAGCCCCTGCTGCTGTCCCTGGCCGCCGCGCGGGCGCTGTTCCGCGCGCCGCAGGCCGAGGACACCTGCTGGGCGGATGTGCACATGCCGGACGGCACGGTGCGGGCCTGCGGCCGGCCGGAGGCCTCCAGCCTCGGGCTCTGCGCCGACCACCGGGTCGAGCTGTTCGGCCTGGAGGCCTCGCAGAGTGGCAGTCAAGTATCGGTGCCGCGCCTCGATCACCTGCGGTGACAGGATGCGGCGGCGGCGCGCGCCGCGGGTACTTGACCGCCGCTCTGGCCGCGGCTACAGGCAGTCCCGCAGGGTCCGCTCGACCTGCTCGGACAGCTTGCGCACGGCGATCAGCACCGGGTCCCAGACGGGGGAGAACGGCGGCGCGTAGGAGAGGTCGAGGTTGACCATCTCGTCGACCGCCATCCCGTTCCAGATCGCGGTGGCGAACACGTCGATGCGCTTGGCGGCGCCCTCTCGGCCCACGATCTGGGCGCCGAGCAGCCGGCCGGAGCGGCGCTCGGCGAGCACCTTGGTCCGGATCGGCGCGGCGCCGGGGAAGTAGCCGGCGCGGGTGGTCGAGTCGACCGTGGCCGACTCCCACTCCAGACCGAGCGGGCGCAGCTCCGCCTCGGACAGCCCGGTGCGGGCCACCTCCACGTCGCAGATCTTCGACACCGCGGTGCCGAGCACGCCGGGGAAGGTGGCGTAGCCGCCGCCGATGTTGATGCCGCAGACGCGGCCCTGCTTGTTGGCGATCGTACCGAGGTGGTAGTTGACCGGCAGGCCCGAGACCACGTGCCGCGCCTCGACGCAGTCGCCCGCCGCCCAGACCCCGTCGTGGGCGGTCCGCATGCGCGGGTTGACCGCGATCGCGCCGCTGGGGCCGAGGGTCATGCCGGCCGCCTTCGCCAGGCCGACCGCCGGACGGGTGCCGAGCCCGAGCACGACCAGGTCGGCCTCCAGGGTCCTGGCCGCGGTCCGGACCGCCCGCACGCGGCCGTCGCCTTCGATCGCCTCCACCTTCTCCTCGGTGTGCAGCTCCACCCCGACGTCGCGGACCGCCTGGCTGACCAGCGCGCCCATGTCCGGGTCGATGCGGCCCATCACCTGCGGTCCGGCCTCCACCAGCGCGGTGGGGACGCCGCGGTTGACCAGCGCCTCCGCCGCCTCCAGGCCGATGTAGCCGCCGCCGACGACCACCGCCCGCCGCGGGCCGGCGTCGACCGCCTCGCGCAGGTCGATGCCGTCCTGGAGGACCGAGAGGCCGTGGACCCCCGGCAGGTCGATCCCGGGGATCGGCGGGCGCAGCGGCTCGGAGCCGGTGGCCACGACCAGCACGTCCCACGGCTCGCTGCTGCTGCGGCCGGCGGCGAGGTCGCGTACCCGCACCCGCCGGGAGCGCAGGTCGATCGCCTCCACCTCGTGCCGGGTTCGGGCGTCGATGTCCCGCTCGGCGAACTGGGCCGGGGTGCGGGCGACCAGGGGCCGCCAGTCCTTGACGACGTCGCCGGCGTAGTAGGGGAGGCCGCAGGCGGAGTAGGAGGTGTGCCCGCCCCGCTCGAAGGCGACGATCTCCAGGTCGTCGGCGTCGCGCCGCCGGCGCGCCTGGGAGGCGGCGCTCATGCCCGCCGCGTCGCCCCCGACCACCACCATGCGCGTCCGCGCGGTCACGCCCGTACCTTCGCTCCCACCGACTGGAGCTTGGTGACGAAGTCCTCGTACCCCCGCCGGATGATCCCCATGTTGCGCAGGGTGGAGGTCCCTTCGGCCACGAGCGCGGCGATGACGTAGGAGAAGCCGCCGCGGAGGTCCGGGATGGCGACGTCGGCGGCCTGGAGCGCCTTTGGGCCGGCCACCACGGCGCTGTGGAGGTAGTTCCGCTGCCCGAAGCGGCAGGGCATGCCGCCGAGGCACTCGCGGTAGAGCTGGACCTGGGCGCCCATCTCGTTCAGCGCGGAGACGTACCCGAAGCGGTCCTCGTAGACCGTCTCGTGGATGATCGAGACGCCCTCCGCCTGCGTCAACGCGACCACGAACGGCGACTGCCAGTCGGTCATGAACCCGGGGTGGACGTCGGTCTCCAGGGGGATCGAGTGGAGGCGGTCGCTGGCGCGCCAGAACCGGATGGCGTCGTCGGCGATGTGGAACTCGCCGCCGACCCGGCGGTACATGTTGAGGAAGGTCATCATGTCGTGCTGGCGGGCGTTGCGGACGGTGATCTCGCCGCCGGTGGCGATGGCGGCGCACGCCCACGACGCCACCTCCAGGCGGTCCGGCATGGCCGTGTGCGTGAAGCCGCGCAGCCGCGGCACGCCGGCGATCCGCAGGATCCGGTCGGGCGCCACCCAGATGATCGCGCCCATCTTCTGCAGCAGCGCGATGAGGTCGATGATCTCCGGCTCGATCGCCGCGTTGGACAGCTCGGTGACCCCTTCGGCCAGCACCGCCGCGAACAGCACCTGCTCGGTCGCGCCGACGCTGGGGTACTCCAGGCGCAGCTTGGTCCCGACCAGCCTGTCGGCCTTCAGGTGGATGCCGTCGGGACGCTGGTCCACGGAGGCGCCGAGCGACCGCAGGGCGTCGATGTGGAACTGCACCGAGCGCGAGCCGATCTCGCAGCCGCCGAGCGTCGGCACGACGGCCTCGCCGAAGCGGTGCAGCATCGGTCCGCACAGCAGGATGGGGATGCGGCTGCTGCCGGCGAAGCCGCTCAGCTCGGCCAGGCCGGTGGGGCGGACGCCGGCAGCGGAGATCCGCAGCGCGCCAGGCGAGGGCGCGGTCACCTCACCGCCCATGACCGTGAGCATGTCCGAGACGATCTCGACGTCCTGGATGCCGGGGACGTTGCCGATGACGCAGTCGTCCTCGGTGAGCAGCGCGGCGACCATGTCCTTGGGGACGCTGTTCTTGGCTCCCCGGACGGTGACCTCACCGTGGAGCGGCGCGCCGCCGGTCACCTCGAGGATCTCCGTGGTCGCGGCTGGCGCTCGGCTCATCGGCTCCTCTCCGGTGGCGGGCCGTCGGTCAGGCCCGGGGATGCTACAGGAGGCGACCACCGTGTGCCGGCCCGGGCCGGCGGGTATCCTCCGGAGATGGCCAGGCTGCTGTTCCACTGCACGCACGGGCGCGACGACCCCGAGCGGGCGATCGTGCCGTTCATCGCCGCCAACGTGGCCGCCGCCTCGGGGCAGGAGGCGGTGGTGGCGCTCACCATCGAGGGTGCCTGGCTGTGCAAGCGGGGCTACGCCGAGACCGTCGAGCGCGACGGCTTCCCCAAGCTGGCGGAGCTGCTGGCGGCCTTCGTCGAGGCCGGCGGCGAGATCTGGGGCTGCAGCGCCTGCACCACCCCGCGCGGCATCACCGAGGACGACCTGGTGCCCGGCGCGCGGATCGTCGGCGCGGCCGCGATCGTGGCCGCCGTCGCCGACGGCGCCACCCCGGTCGCCCTCGGTTAGCCTCGGCCCTGGCGCAGGTCGAGGGCGTCGGCGGGGACCGGGGCGCCGCAGCGGGCACAGGTGGAGCGGACCAGCACGCGGCCGCCGCAGCCGGCGTGGGTGGCCTGCGCCGAGGACGGCTCGCCGCAGTGGCGCGTCCCCCACGCGGCGAGGCCGGCCAGCACGGGGGCGAGGTCGCGGCCCTTGGCGGTGAGGCGGTAGGCGCGGCCCGCGCCGGTCCTGCCCACCACCCCCTCCTCCTCCAGCAGGCGCAGGCGCTCGGCGAGCAGGTTGGAGGGGATGCCGGGAAGGGCCCGTTCCAGCTCGGCCCAGCGCCGCCCGTCGAGCAGCAGCTCGCGGACGACCAGCAGTGTCCAGCGGTCGCCGACGATCTCCAGCGAGCGGGCGACCGGCCCGGGGAGCGGATAGGGCTTGGGCACGGCGCGACCGTACCACCTGGGGCAACAGTTCACTTGACTTTCTGTAGTAACGAGTCGACCCTGCTCGGCATGGCCACCACCGGGATCTCGCCCGCGACCCCCCTGGACGAGTTGCTGGGCGATGCCCGCCGGGTCCGCGACCGGCACCACGGCACCCGGGTCACCTACTCGCCCAAGGTGTTCATCCCGCTCACCATGCTCTGCCGCGACCACTGCGGCTACTGCACCTTCGCCAAGCCGCCCGCCCGCCTCGGGACCGAGGCATACCTCTCGCCCGAGCAGGTGCTGGAGATCGCGCGGGCGGGAGCGGCGGCCGGCTGCCACGAGGCGCTGTTCACCCTCGGGGAGCGGCCGGAGGTGCGCTACCCCGTGGCCGGCCAGGCGCTCGCCGGCCTCGGCCACGCCTCCACCGTGGAGTACCTGGCGGAGGCGTGCCGGCTGGTGCTGGCCGAGACCGGCATGCTGCCCCACGCCAACGCCGGCGCCCTGTTCCCCGAGGAGCTTGCGGCGCTCCGCCGGGTCAGCGCCAGCCAGGGCATGATGCTCGAGTCGCTGTCGGAGCGGCTGCACCAGCCGGGCGGCCCGCACGCCCGCTGCCAGACCAAGCTGCCGGCCCGCCGGCTCGCCACCCTGGAGGCCGCCGGGGAGCTGGCGATCCCGTTCACCACCGGGATCCTGGTGGGCATCGGCGAGACCCGCGCCGAGCGGCTGCAGGCGCTCGCCGCCATCCAGGCCGCCCACCGCCGGCACGGCCACGTCCAGGAGGTCATCGTCCAGAACTTCCGTCCCAAGCCGGGAACGGCGATGGCGGCGGTGCCGGCGCCCACCCTGGAGGAGTACCTGTGGACGATCGCGGCGGCGCGGGTCGTCCTGGACCCGGCCGTGCACCTGCAGGCGCCGCCCAACCTCACCGAGGACTTCGGGGTGCTGCTGGAGGCCGGCATCGACGACTGGGGCGGGGTGAGCCCGGTCACCGCCGACCACGTCAACCCCGAGCGTCCCTGGCCGGCGCTGGAGCGCCTCCGGGCCGTGACCGAGGCGGCCGGCATGACGCTCGCCCCCCGGCTGACGATCTACCCGGAGTTCGCGCGGGAACCCGCGCGCTGGCTCGACCCGGACCTCCACTTCCCGGTGCTCGACCGCTCCGACGCCGAGGCGCTGGGCCGCGAGGACCGCTGGGCCGCCGGCGACCTCGAGCCCCCGCCACCGGTCATCGATCCCTCCCGGTTCCCGAGCGCGCGTGCCGGCGGCCGGGTGGGGGAGGTGCTCGCCGGGGTGACGGCCGGGCAGCGGGTCGGCGAGGACGAGATCGTCGCCCTGTTCGCCGCCCGCGGGCCGGAGGTCCGGGCGGTCGCCGAGGTCGCCGACGAGCTTCGCCGCCAGACCGTCGGCGACGTCGTCACCTTCGTCCGCAACCGCAACATCAACTACACCAACGTGTGCACCTTCCGCTGTCGCTTCTGCGCCTTCTCCAAGGGGCCGCTCAGCCTCAACCTCCGCGGCGCGCCCTACCTGCTCGGCCTCGACGAGATCGCGCACCGGGTGGTCGAGGCCGACGCCCGCGGCGCCACCGAGGTCACCCTGCAGGGCGGCATCCACCCCAGCTTCGACGGCGACTACTACATCCACGTCGCCGAGGCCGTGCACCGGGCCGTGCCCGCCATCCACATCCACGGCTTCACCGCCCTGGAGGTCCACGAGGGCGCCAGGCGGCTCGGCGAGCCGCTCCGCGACTACCTGCTGCGGCTCAAGCGGGTCGGGCTGTCGAGCCTGCCGGGAACCGCCGCCGAGATCCTCGACGACGAGGTCCGCGCGGTGATCTGCCCGGACAAGGTGACCACCGACGAGTGGCTGGAGGTTCACCGGGTCGCCCACTCGGTGGGGCTCCGCTCCAACATCACCATCATGTTCGGCCATGTCGAGTCGCCGAGGGCCTGGGCCAGGCACCTGCTGCGGACCCGCGCGCTGCAGGCCGAGACCGGCGGCTTCACCGAGTTCGTGCCGCTGCCGTTCGTGCACATGGCCGCCCCCATCTACCGCAAGCGCCAGGCCAGGCCGGGGCCGACCTTCCGCGAGGCCATGCTGATCCACGCGGTCGGCCGCATCGCCTACCACGGGCTGATCGACAACATCCAGGTCTCCTGGGTCAAGATGGGCGCCGACGGCGTCCGCCAGGCGCTGCTCGCCGGGGTCAACGACCTCGGCGGCACGCTGATGGACGAGAACATCAGCCGCGCCGCGGGCGCCGCCCACGGCCAGATGATGGAGGCCGACGACTTCCGGGCGGTGGTGGAGCCGCTCGGCCGCCGCCTGGAGCAGCGGACCACCCTGTACGGCCGCACCCATACCGACCCCGCCCCCGTCCCGGCGGCGTGAGCGACCAGCCGTCGGCCGCCACGGCCAGCCTCCACGTGCTGGTCGACGGCTACCTCGACGGCAGGGTCGCCTCGACGGTCAGCTTCGTCGCCGACGGCGACGTGCGGGTGGTGGTCGACCCGGGCATGGTGGCGGGCCCGAGGGCGATCCTGGACCCGCTGGCCGCCCTCGGCGTCGCGGCGGAGGAGGTCACCGACGTGGTCCTGTCCCACCACCACCCCGACCACACGCTGCACGCCGCCCTGTTCGCCAACGCCCGCGTCCACGACCACTGGGCGGTCTACCAGGGCGACGTCTGGACCAGCCGGGCGGCCGAGGGGGTCGAGCTGTCGCCCTCCATCCGGTTGATCGAGACGCCCGGCCACACGCCCCAGGACATCACCACGCTGGTGGGGACCGCGGAAGGGGTGGTCGCCTGCACCCACCTGTGGTGGTCGGCAAGCGGGCCCGCCGAGGACCCCTACGCGACCGACCCCGCCGCCCTCCACGCCGGCCGCCGCCGCGTGCTCGAGGTCGCCGCCCTGGTCGTCCCCGGCCACGGCTCGCCGTTCACCCCGACCCCAGTGACGCCGCGCTGACCGCGCCGCTACCGGCGGGGGTGCGCGACCACCATGGCGACGCCCTCGGCGCAGTCGCCGGTGCGCCGGCCGCGGCAGAACGTGTCCACGAACGCGCCCGTCTCCCCTGGGTCGCGCAGGCGACCCGGAAGCTGCCCGGCGGCGAGCCCGGCGTGAGTCGCAACCGCTCGGCCGAGAACCGCTCCCGGAGTCCGCGGAGGGCGTCGGCGGGCGACTCGTAGGAAACCCGCCAGACGCCGCCGGTCGCCTCAAGCCGGGCCCGGATCGCCCTGCGCTGGGCGGCGCTGGCGCCGTCGACGAGGAAGACCGTCACGTCGGTGGTCCGCGGCCAGAAGGTGCCGACCAGCGCCGGCTCGACAACGGCGCGCTGGTCGACCACCGAGTCGACGCCGTCGATGCACCGTGGCGCTCCCTTGGCGTCACGGCGCCGCAGCCGCTTGGCGGCCATGCCGGCCAGGTTCAGCGCCACCCGCCTGACCCACGCCTCCGGCAGGTCGTAGGCGCGCACCCGCGACCAGCGGACGAAGGCGCGGGCATAGGCCTCCTGGAGGACGTTCTCGGCTTCGGCAAGGTCGCCGGTGACCGCGAAGAGCTGCCCGAGCAGCCGGTGGTAGGACGCGGTATAGAAGGCGGCGAAGCTGTCGTCGCTCACGGGCATCGTCTCGCTGCGGAGGGCGGGTCTCACCCCACTACATTCCGCAGCGCCCGTTCCGGTTGCACCCGACCGAGGGCGTGCTTGCCGTGGATACGGCAATGGACGCTTATGCTAGTATCGGGACGAACACGTGTTCGAGGAAGGCAGCATGTCCCCCGCATCTCTCGCCTGCCCTTCGTCAGCCGGCTCCTACTGTCGTCTGTCGGCATTGGCTGCCGAGTACGATCCCATCTCGCCAGCCAACCAACGTCGCCTGAATCACCAGGCCGCCGCACGCAATGGCGAGTGCATCCTCCCGGAATTCGAGTTCGAAGACTTCGCGTCTGCCCGCAAGGACGCCGAGCGGCCCGGCTTCGACCGGGCGGTCAAGGCCCTGCTCGATGGCCGGATCAAGACGCTCTACGTGGCCAAGTTGGACCGGCTCTCGCGCCGTGGCACGGGCCACGTTGGGCTCTTGCTCGATCGCTTGGAACAGGTGGGCGGACGCATCGTCTTCGGCGGCGACGACCTCGACAGCTCCGAACCCGGCGCGCGACAGATCATCGCCATCCTGTCGGAGCAGGCCCGCGCCGAGTCCGATGCGATCAAATGGCGCATGGAGCAGTGGCACGCCTCCAACCGGCGCGAAGGCCTGTGGAGGAAGAAGCGCCCCTACGGTTACCGCGTTGTCGACGGAAAGCTGCAACCCGATCCCAGGGAAGCGGCCGTCGTGGAACGGATCGTCGCCGAGTTCCTTGCGGGCGCGAGCCTCCGCAGCATCGCCATTCGCCTCAACCGGGACGGGACCGACTGCCCGAATGCGGTCAAGCATGACGAGGCCAAGGCCGCCGGTCGTCGAGTCAGGCCACTAGCGACCCGCCGTTGGAGTTACATCACCGTTCGCGCCATCCTGTGCGCTCCGAGCCTCGCAGCTTTGATCTCACACGAGGGTCAGCTCGTCCGCGACCACAATGGCGACCCGATCGTTGCCGGTACAGGTATTGTCACGCTGACGGAGCGCGTCCGCATTCTCCTCGAGTTCGAGCGTCGGGGCCTGATCGTCCGCAGTGCCAGGGACCCTGAGCGAGCCGGCAATGGGCGGCCTCCAAAATACCTACTGACGGGCTTCGTCAACTGCTCGCTCTGTACCGCCGCGATGGCGCGTCACGTCGGACGGCGCGGCCGTGACCCGGTCGCCGTTTACCGGTGCGCCCGCCATGGACGCGGGCACCAGTGCCGTGGCGTCAGCATCTACGCCGAGGATATCGAGCGCGAGGTCGTGCGGCGGTTCATCGCCAAGCTGGCCGCCCTGGAACCGGGTGACCCACTGCTTGAACGGATCGTCGAACGATGGCCGGCGCTATCGGTTCCTCGGGGCCACGCCGATCGCGCCATTCTGGAGGAGAAGCTCCGTGACGCGGAGACGCGCTTGGCGGACCTGTACGAAGCTCGCTACCAACGGGGCGAATTCGACTCGCCCGAAGATATGGTCAAGTACGAGGCCTCAAGAGGTCGGCTTGCCGAACAGCGCGACGCAGCGCGCGATGCGCTCGCCGAGTTCGGCCCGCCGCCGATCCTCGACCTTGCGCTGCTGCTGAAGACGGAGCTGAGCAGTGAGGCTTGGCCGCACCTTCCGCTCCAGCGCCAGCGGGAGCTGCTCGGGCTGGCGATCAGCCGCGTCTACGTCCTTCCGTCGGAGGGGCGGGGCTGGCATGCGACGCCAGCCGAGGATCGGGTTCATCCTGTCTGGCTCACTGAGTCAGACTCGTTCGCACGCGAGATGTGAGAAAGGCCCCACAGCGCCGCACCCCGGGTCTCAGAACCGACGGCTCGGCGTACGCGGCCGTGGCCGCCACGTCGTCCGGTCTGGCGAATGGGGTTCTGTAGGCGCGATGATGTGCGCCGGCTTGCTCAACTGGCGAGATACTTAGCCGGGATCCACCGAGGATTTGTTGATTCTGACCCCGTGAGGTGGCGAACAGGTGCCCGCTGACCTGGGAGAATGGCGTTGCTGAAGCGACCGTTCGACCCAGCCAGGAGGACACCTGTTCGGTGCGATCATCCCACAGCCCCGATCAGATCAACGTCACCTTCGACGACGACCATGCCGTCGCCGACGCTGGCCTGATCCTTGCCGCCAGCCTGGCCGAGGGACTCGGGCTGCGTGAGCTGTTCGACACCCACGTCGACCTCGGCGACGCGCCCGGCGCGGCCAACGCCGGCGACAAGGCCATGACCCTGCTCCACTCCACCCTGGCCGGCGGTGAGTGGATCGGTGACGCCGACGCCTTGCGCGCCGGCGCGACCGGGCAGGTGCTGGGCCACCGTGTCGCCGCGCCGTCCACACTGGGCACCTTCCTGCGCTCGTTCACCTGGGGCTCGACCCGGCAGCTCGACCAGGTCGCCGGGATCGCATTGGCCCGCGCGTGGGCGGCGGGTGCCGGGCCGGGGCCGTGGCCGGTGACCATCGACGTCGACTCCACCCACTGCCAGACCTACGGGCTCCAAAAGCAAGGCGCGACCCGGATCGACCGGCATGGCGAGCGCGGCTACCACCCGCTGCTGGCCACGGTGGCCGGCATCGGCGACGTGCTCCACTCCCGCCTGCGCGAAGGGGTGGCCAACACCGGCCGCGGCGCGGCCAGCTTTGTCACCGAGACGATCAACCGGGCCCGCCGCAGCGGCGCCACCGGGCCGATCTGCCTGCGCGCCGACTCCGGGTTCTACACCCACAAGGTCGTCCAGGCCTGCCACAAGCAGGGTGTGACCTACTCGATCACCGTCAAGCTCACCAAGGCCGTCCGCAAGGTCATCGCCCAGATCCCCGAGCAGTCCTGGACACCGATCCCCTACTGGTTGGACGGCGGCGCCG
>Ga0307278_10000021_pt1 | contig 86841 bp, 97 predicted proteins | sample ER_DNA_117_FD_194482 | JGI IMG/M metagenome (GOLD analysis project Ga0307278, IMG submission 194482) | Bulk soil microbial communities from the East River watershed near Crested Butte, Colorado, United States - ER_DNA_117 | ecosystem: Environmental > Terrestrial > Soil > Floodplain | place... | reverse complement strand
GCCGTCTAGCGATGAGCGATGACGTTATCGATGATGCCGTAGTCCTGCGCTTCTTGCGAAGTGAGGAAATAGTCCCTTTCCATGTCCTTCGCCACCTGCTCGGTCGGTTTCCCGGTGTGCTCGGCCAAAATCTCCTCCAGGCGCCGCTTGAGATTGATGGTCTCGCGGGCCTGGATCTCGATATCGGTCGCCTGCCCCTGGAAGCCGCCCGAGACTTGGTGGATCAGGATCTTGGCGTTCGGCAGGGCCACGCGCTTTCCTTTCGCCCCCCCGGCCAGGATGACCGCGCCCATCGACATCGCGATCCCGATACAGGTGGTCTGGATGTCGGGTTTGACGTACTGCATCGTGTCGTAGATCGCCAGCCCGGAGTACACCTGGCCGCCCGGAGAGTTGATGTAGATCTGGATGTCCTTCTCGGGGTCCTCGGACTCGAGATGGATCAGCTGGGCGATGATGAGATTCGCGATCTGGTCGTCGATCGGGGTGCCGAGGAAGATGATCCGCTCGTTGAGCAGACGGGAGTAGATGTCGAACGAACGCTCGCCCCGCGAGGTTTGCTCGATCACCATGGGAATCAACGGGCTCATGTCAGGCTGGCTCCTTGCTACCGGGGGTCCACAGTTTCGTCTCGGTGGTTGACTTTTCCTTGTCTGGCGTCCAGATGGCCTCGCGCGCCGCGGCCTGCTCGGGCGCAATGCGCTCGACCTCGCCGGCAATGCGGTCGAGGGCACGGGCGAGGCGCATGTTCTCGCGCTCGGTGTCGTAGGCGCCCGCAGCACGCGCCTGCTCGATGATCTTGTCCGGCTCCTCGAAGCGGTCGCGGAACGCCTGGTCGACCTCCTCGTCCGAAACCTGGATCCCGAGCTGGTCGGCGGCGGCCTCGAGCACGAGCTCTCCGGCCACAGAAGCGGCCGCCTGGTCTTGCAGGCGCTTGATGAGATCCTCAGGGGAGTCGCCGGACATCTGGATGTAGGTCTCGAGGGAGCCACCGCTGCGCTGGAGGACGGCGTCCAGCTCGCGCACGAGCGTCCTCGTGCGGGCTTCGACCAGCGGTCCGGACACCTGGACCTTGGACGCCTCGATGAGCCTGTCGAGTGCAGCGCGTCTGAAAACCTCGTTCACCTCGGCTTCGATCTGCTCGCGGATGCGCTGCTCGATGTCCGTACGAAGCTCTTCCAGGGTGTCGAACTCGGAGGCGGAGCGAGCGAGCTCGTCGTCGAGCTCCGGGAGGACCTTCTCCTTGATCTCCTTCACGGCCGCCTCGACCTTGACCGGCTCTGCCTCGCCGGCTGCCTCGAGCTCGATCTCCTTCGTCTCGCCGGCGTTCATCCCGACGAGCTGTTCCTCGAGCTCCGGAATCAGCCGGCCCGAGCCGAGCTCGACGACGTAGTCGCGCTCGCCGCTGTCGTCGGCGATGAGATCGACGACCACTGTGTCGCCAAGCGCCGCGGGGCGTCCCTCGGCCGGGGTCAGCTCCGCGACCGTCGAACGGAGGACGTTGAGCTCGTGCTCGACGAGGTCGTCGGGGACGGCAGGTTCGACGTACGGCACCTGCAGCTTCGTCCAGTCGGCCACCTCCGGCTTCGGAAGCACCGAGACGGTCGCAGTGAAGCGCCAGTCTTTGTCCTCGGAGTCGGGTAGCTCGTAGTCGAGCTCGGGCTGCTCGACGGGCCGGATGCGCTCGCGGGCGGCTGCGTTCCAGAACCAACCGGAGATGTGGCTCTCGATCGCCTCGCTCAAGAGGCGCTCCTTGCCGATGTGGGTCCGGAGCACGGGCATCGGGACCTTCCCAGCGCGGAAACCCGGAATCTTGACGCTGGACGCGAGATCGGACGCCGCGTGCTCAACGGCGTGATGGACGTCCGCGCTCGGGACATCCACCGTGAGCCGGACTTTGTTGTCAGGCAGCTCTTCGACCTGCGTCGCCATCGAGCCATTAGAACAAACGGGTTCAACTCTGGGGCTCCAGGAGGCTTGTAGCCTCCGTGCCGTGGAGCTCTACGTCCTGGCCAGACACGGCGAATCGACCTTGAACTCGGAAAACCGGATCAACGGGGACCCCTCGGTTCCCGTCGCCCTGACCGAGAACGGCCGCGAGGAAGCCCGTTTGCTGGGCCGCCAGGTCGCCCACATCCGCCTCGACCTCTGCATCTGCACACGGTTCTCGCGCACCCGCGAAACCGCGGAGATCGCCCTCGAGGGGCGCAAGGTGCCGATCGAGGTGGAGCCGCTCCTGGACGACATCGACGTCGGCGACCTCGAGGGAATGCCGCTCGAGGGCTACCGGGCGTGGAAGCGCGAGCACACGCGCAGCGATCCGTTTCCAGGCGGCGAGTCTCTCGACGCGGCGGCCCGGCGCTACGCGAAGGCCTTCAGGCAGCTCCTGGAGCGCGCGGAAGAGTCGATGCTCGTCGTTACGCACGAGATCCCCCTGCGCTACGCGATCAACACGGCCGACGGCTCCGACGACTTCGACGGACCGGCCCATCAACTCCCGAACGCGACGCCCTACCTCTTCGACGAAAAAGCCTTGGCGCGAGCCGTGGCTGGCATCGAGCGACTAGCGTAGGATCGGTTTTTCAGGGGCCCGACGTTGAAGGGAGCGACATGAATCTGATCGAGCGGATTGACGAAGCGCGGACACGCTGGAACGTCCTCGACCACCCCTTCTATCTCCGCTGGGAGCGCGGCGAGCTGAGTCGTGCCGATCTCGCCTTCTATGCCGGCGAGTACCGGCACGCGGTCGTGGCGCTGGCCGACGCGGCAGCCGTCGGCGGTGACGCCGAGCACGCGGCCGAAGAGTCCGCGCACATCGATCTGTGGGACGAGTTCGCCGCAGCCCTTGACGCGGTGCTCGATCGCGACCCGACCGGCGAGACACTCGAATGCGTCGCAGCCTGGCGTGCCGAGGACTCGCTCGAGGCGCGAGCGGTGCTCTACGCAGTCGAATCCGGCCAGCCGGCCATTTCGCAAACGAAGCTGACGGGCCTCGTGGACCACTACGGGTTCGCCGCCGGGTCGAAGGCCACCGAGTACCTCGAGCTACACGCGGACCGCGACCACGAGCACGCAGCAGCCTCCGCCGAGGTCCTCCGCCAGGCAGCCCCAGAAGATGCAGACCGCCTGGTAACGGCAGCCGAAGCCGCACTGAAAGGCAACTGGCGCCTCCTGGACGGCGTTCAAGCCAAGACGTAACGCCGCGAATGCCGGCTCAGCCGGCATTCGCCGCAACCGCTCTCCGGCAGAAGACGAACCGAGCGAAATCATCATGGCCCGCGAAGCGGGCCGGATTTCGCTCGGCAGTGCGGGCGAGAGGACTCGAACCTCTAAGGAGCGTCAGCCCCACCGGGACCTAAACCCGGCGCGTCTACCAGTTCCGCCACGCCCGCCGACGACTCCCAGGGTAGACCTTTCCTACCCTGGAGGCGTACGATCCCGGGCGGCCAGAACGTGATGAAGCTTGCGGCACCCACCGCCCTGGTGCTCCTTGCCGCTGCCGCTTTCGCGGCGGCTGCGGTAGGTCGGGATGCGGCCGGTCCAACGGCGACGAGCTGCGGCGGCGAGTTGTGGCGGCTGAAGACGCTCAGCGACCCCGAACGCAAAACGGTTCAGCTCGAGCCGAAGAGCACCACGATCGCCGCGATCGGCGAGCGTCCGACCCCCCGCAGGTTGCCGAAGTCGCGGCAAACGACCTTCCAGCGCCAGGCCTGGCAGGTGGTGGCGCAGATCACCAAGTACCGCGTCGAGACCGGTGGGATCAGGCTGGAGTTGTACGACCACGAGTCGTATCTCAACGCCGTCATTCCCACACCTGACTGTCTCCCGAGCGTGACGCGCGCGCGCGACGACATTGCGTCCACGTTCAAGCTCTTCACCGTCGAATGCGGCAATCCGGCTACGAAGGATTGGCAGCCGCTCGGGGCGATCGTCTACGTACGCGGTGTCGGTTTCTGGAGCCAGCGTCGGTCGCTGCGCGGCTCGGCACGGAACGGCGCCGAGCTACATCCCGTGACGGGACTCCGCATCGTTGCGGGCTGCTAGGGAAGGCTCGCGCCCGTCGTCGTCGCCGGAGCGAGACGCCGGCAGCTGAAGCCAGAACGTAGATCCCCGTCCCGCCTCGCTGTCGAAGCCGATCTGACCGCTGTGGGCCTCGATGATTTGACGCGCGAGGACGAGGCCCAGCCCGGTGCCGGCGATCCCGAGCTCCCGGCCGACATCGCCGCGAAAGAACTTCGTGAAGATCTGCTCCTGGTGTCCTCCGGGGATCCCGAGCCCTTCGTCCCGAACCCAGATCCAGGCCTCGTCGCCGATCATGGTCGAGGTCACCTCGACGACTCCGCCGTCAGGCGAATACTTGATCGCATTCGAAAGGAGGTTCCCAACCACCTGGGCGAGGCGGTCCCGATCGCCGCGGACGGTGAGCGCCTCCCCGGCCGGCTGAAACTTCAGCTCGTGCGCGTCGCTCTGCGCCGAGTACAGCGTGACCTGCGTGGCAAGCAGCTCATTGAGATCGACTTTCTCGTTCCGCAAATCGAGCGCTTCCTGCTCGACGCGCTGGAGGTCGAGCAGGTCGTTCAGGAGTGACGCGAGGCGACGTGCCTCCGAGCGGATCACCTCGAGGTAGCGCTTCGTCTCTTCTTGTGGAAGATCTCGGTCGAGCATGAGAGACGAGAACCCGAGCACGCTGGCGAGCGGTGTGCGGAGCTCGTGCGAGACGTTGCTCACCAGCTCGCTCTTGACCTGCTCGCTCTCAAACAGCGTCCGGTTTCGCTCTTCGAGGTCTGCGACGGTTCGCTCGAGGGACGCTGCCATCGTGTTGAACGTCCGCTCCAGCTGTCCCACTTCGCCGGGCCCATCGGTGTCAAGGCGCTCCGACAGGTCACCGCTCGCAACTCGTGCCGCGGCGGCCGCGGTGAGGCGGACGGGCCTCGCGACCGCGCGGTTCACGTAGACCGCTCCGACGAGGATCATGAACAGCGCCGCGCCGAGGCCGATCCCTCCGACCACCAGCGAGTTGCGCGTCGTCGCGCTCGCCGTTTCGTTCCGCGCCGCGCTCAACGCGGTCTCGGTCGCGAGGAAACTTCCGAATTGTTTGCGAATCGCCTCGACCTGGTTTCGTGCCCGCGCATCCGTCGCGACACTCGGCGCCTCCGCCGGGTTCCGCCGCAAGAAGTCGACGAGCGGAACGGAGTAGTCGCTGAAGTAAATCTGGATGTCTTGCTTGATGGCGAGTGCGCGGCGGTGCTGCAACGGGCTGTCCCGCGTCAGCTCTAGGAGCGTCGCGATCGCGCTCGGATAAAGAGCCTGGGCCCTTCGCCAGGGATCGAGGTAACGCTCATCTCGGGTGAGCGCGAACCCGCGCGCCCCGGTCTCGAGATCGATCACGAACGTCTGCAGGCGGTTCGCGGTCGCAATCACCTGCTGCGAATGCCGCGCGTCCAGGGAGCGCTGATGCAGACTGACGATCGCGAGAAAGAGCACGACGAAGACAATCGCCAAGCCGAGTGCGACTGCGATTGCGGAGAAGGCGATTCGTGCGAAGAGGCCGAAAGCCGTCCACGATCTTCTCGACTGACCGTTGGATCCGCCGGAGCCTCCAGCAACTTCTACGTCGGGGCCGGCTTGGCTCATCGTCTTTCGGTGAGAACCTCCTCCACCGCGGCCATGATTTGCTCGGGCTCGAATGGTTTTACCATGACGAGGTCTGCTCCTTCGCGCAGAGCCGCCTCGCGCGTCCCCGGCTGGGCTGTCAGGACGATCACAGCCGTGCCCGAAAATGCCTCGTCTCGCCGCAGCTCTACAAGGACCTCGAGCCCGCTCAGGCGCGGCATCATCATGTCGAGAATCACGACCTCGGGACGCAGGCGCCGGGCGATCTCGAGGGACTCCTCGCCGTCGTCGGCCTCTGCGAACTGGTACGGGCCCACCAAGCTCACCCGGATCAGCTCGCGAAGTGACGGCTCGTCGTCGCAGATGAGCACGGTTGCTAGGGAACCGGCCATCACCTCGCATGCAAGCAGATCCCGCCTGAAAGACAAAGCCATATGTGCCAACTGCTGCTTCCCTAGGATGTTCCAGACTTGGCGAACGCGAAAGAAGAGACACTCGAACCGAAGGAGTGCCCAAGCGGACACGGGCCGATGCGGCTACGAACGCGCTGGGCAGGCCAGCAAGCACACCCCGGCCGAAAGGGCTCGCATGCGGAACCGATCACCGAGTGGGCCTGTCAGCGCTGCGGCCGTACGGCTCCTCTCGACTGATGTGGCGCCGTCTCGACGGACCCGCCGCAGCGGACCGCCGGACCTTTCAACGGAGTCAAGATCTGGGACCGCATCCCGGGCGGTCGGCCTGTTGACGCAGAAGCCACAAGGGTGCTTCACTCCCCTCATCTAGTCGGAGAAGGGTCCCGATGTACGTCAAGCACCGGTTCAGGCGAACGCAGCTCGTGGCCCCGGGCATCGTGGCGGTGATCGTCGTAGCACCGGGCGCGCTCGCCGTCTCGGCTGCACCCGCGGCGCGAACCGTCGCGAATGTCAGCGTCAACATCACCGTCGATCAAGCATTGGCGAGTCGGCGAGACAATCCGACGATCGTGCCCAACGGGGGCACGAAGACACTCTCTAAACCGAACTTCGTGGCTGGGGCCGTGCTCTCGAGCGTCGGCCCGGATCCTGTCGGCGTGCGCATGCGCCTCGAGCTACCGCCCGGCCTGCACTGGGGAAGCGACGCGCCCGACCCATCGGAGAACTGCACGGGAACGGTCAACGTCGGCGACTGCCACACCGCCGCGGATCTCGATCCGAACCAATTCCGCGGAGATTCCGGCTGGGTGTGGGATCTCGTTGCGGACGCCCCGGGGAGCTACATCCTAAAGGCGGAGATCGTCGAGACCTCGACACCGGACACCGATCCAACCGACAACTCCTCGAGCGTGACCGTCGTGATCACGGGTTCCGACAACGGCGGGGACTCGGGGGTTAAGACTGGCCCGGTGAAACTCTCGCCCGCGGCGCCGAGGGCGGGGTCCATTGTCGTCGCCCGCGTTCGGGTGACGTCCAGCGGCAGCCCGACTCGTCCGACGAAGCTGGCCTGCAGCGCCAAAGTCGGCGCTCTTGCGATTCGAGGACGCGCGCAAGCCACCGTCGGAACGGCGACCTGCGTCTTTCGGACGCAAAAGACCATGTCGGGGAAGACGCTACGCGGCACCCTGATCTTCACCGCCGGCGGCACCAGAGTCGTCAAACACTTCGCCGCCAAGCTTCACTGACCACCGAAGGAGTGGCCCCGGGAGGAGTCGAACCTCCGCGCACGGATTCGAAGTCCGTCGCTCTATCCGCTGAGCTACGGGGCCGTGCGTCGCAGCGTAGCGGCGCCTCCGGCCAAATCTCAGAGACGAGAGGGTGGCTGATGGGACTCGAACCCACGACCACCTGGACCACAACCAGGGGCTCTACCAACTGAGCTACAGCCACCGCGCTCGAACTCAGGATAGCTTCGGTTTGGCGCTCCCGATCCGCCGCTGAGCTCTCGCCGCGAATGCCGGCTTCGCCGGCGTTCGCCACAACGGCTCTCCGACAGGACGCGATCCCGCGGCAAATCATCATGGCCGCGTAAAGCGCGGCCGGATTTGCCGCGGGAGTGCGCCTGGGAGGATTCGAACCTCCGACCCGCGGCTTAGAAGGCCGCCGCTCTGTCCACTGAGCTACAGGCGCCGGGAAAAGAGGGTATCGCGCAGGCGGTCGAGCCCTGACACCGCACATCGCGAATGCCGGCTTCGCGGCGTTCGCCCGAGTCCTTTCGGCGGCGCTCCAACCGCGGCAAATCATCATGGCGGCGCGGAAGCCCCGCCGGATTTGTCGCGGCGACGGCCCGCGGCTTAGAAGGCCGCCGCTCTGTCCACTGAGCTACAGGCGCCGGAGCAACAGGGTATCGCGGAGGTGCTTTAGCGCCTGACGCCGAAATCGGCAGTCACGATGGTGACTTCGCGTCCGCCGTACGTACCGGGTGCCGAGTGCGTGTGCACCGCGGCGAGACCGATCTCCCGCCAGCGTGCCGTCAGGAGGATCTTCCTGTGCTCGGGACTGTTCAACCACATGTCGAGAGCAGTCGAGGCGCTGACGTCGGGAGACGACCAGAGCAAGTTCTCTCCGACCGACCAGTAGCGCTTGCCGCCCGACGAGTAGAAGCGCGCAATCCGCTTGTCGAATGACGTCCCGTTCGCGGAGTCATGGCTGAAGTAACCACGCTGAGCCATCTCACCCGAATGCAGTCGGGCCGCGGCGGCGAGCTTCGAGGACAGTCGCAGCGCGGCGAGACCATGCTGGCGTCGCAAGAAGTTGACGTTCGAGAGGACGTCCTGCTCGAGCGCACCCATCGCACCTGTCGGGCGTTGCCCGGTCGCGCCTGCCGGTGCCGAACCGGCCCAGAGCCCCACGGCAGAGAGTGCCAGCGCAAGACAAAGGAGCGGACGCCGGGCCATGTCCTTTGGATCGGCCTCCTACTCTGGCCCCGGCCTCCCTTGAACGAGGGATCAGGTTGCCCCGGCAGGCTCCTCGCCGCGGCGATGCCGCAGCCAGTCGACGAAGACCACCTGGAGCGAGCCCGCAACAGGAATCGCGGCGAGCGCACCGAGCACGCCCGCGAGCTGCGCGCCGATCAGCACTGCGATCAGCACCACGAGGGGCGAGAGCTGGACGGTCTTTCCGTAGACGATCGGCTGGAGGATGTGGTTCTCGACCTGCTGATACACGATGAAGAACACGATCACGATGATCCCCGCCGGTATCGAGTGCAGGAATGCGACAGCGCCCACGATGATGGCCGCGATCGTCGCGCCGGCCAATGGGATCAGGTCGAGGATCGCGACGATCAGTCCGAGCGCGACCGCGTATGGCACGCCGACGACGAGTAGGACGATCGTGGTCAGCCCTCCTGCGATGAGGCTGATCAGGAGATTGCCCGTCACGTAGCCGCCGACCGCGCGGTAGATGTCGTGTCCGACCGCCCGCCACCGGCGTTGTGGCCCCGGAGCGAGCAGCGAGAAGAACGACTCGATCCACTTCCGGCCCTCGAGCAGCATGAAGAGAGTCATGAAGGCGATCGTGACCGTCGCGAGCACCGCGTTGACGACGCCCTGGGCAAGGGCGAGCGCTGTACCTGAGATTCCGAACAGCTTCGAGGCGCCGCCCTGTTTCAGTGCCTCCCGCGCCTTGTCGACGAGGTGGTACTTCGTCTGGAGGAAGCCGAGCCGGCCGCGGCCCTTCGTCAGGTCATTGAGATAGTCGGGCACCTTGCCGGCGAAGTCGTTCACCTGAGTGACAAGCGTGGGGATGAAGAGAAACCCGATCCCGATGACGACAGCAAGGGCCGCGATGTAGACGAGTCCGGTCGCGACGCCGCGTCGCTTGAGCCGGGCTTCGAGACGGTCGACGGCCGGATTGAGCGCCAGCGCGAGAAAGAGGGCTATGAAGATCCAGGTGAGTACGTGGCGCGAGATCCAGAGGATTTCGAGCACGATCGCCGTCGCCAGCAGGATGCCGACGACGCGGAACACAGTCCGCGGCAGGAAGTCGACGACGCGCACAGGGCCTTCCGGCACGACTGCAGCATCGCGGGACGGCCGGACGGTACATTCCACCCGCGATGGAGGCAATCATCCAGACGAACCACGGCCCGATCCACATCGAGCTCTTCCCGGACGACGCGCCGAAGACTGTCGACAACTTCGTGAAACTTGCGAACGACAGCTTCTACGACAGCGTCATCTTTCACCGCGTCATCCCTGACTTCATGATCCAGGGCGGCGATCCGACCGGGACCGGCTCGGGCGGGCCGGGCTATAGCTTCGAGGACGAGTTCAACGACCACAAGGTCGAGCGCGGGGCGTTGGCAATGGCGAACGCCGGCCCGAACACGAACGGCAGCCAGTTCTTCATCGTCACCACCGAGGCGGCATCGTGGCTAGACGGGAAGCACACTGTCTTCGGAGGCGTGACCGACGGCATGGAGGTCGTGGACAAGATCTCCGAGCTCCCGCGCGATGCGCGCGACAAGCCGCACGACGATGTCGTCATCGAGAGCGTCTCGATCTCTGCCGGTCCTGAATAGCCGCAAGCAGCGGCAACCCGTACCAGAGGGCTAGGAAGCACGCGGCGATGAACGCCGTGAACGTCGCCGCCCACGCGCGGTGAAAGAGAAAGTCGGTGATCACGAACACGACGCTCGTGATCGCGACCGCGAGGCACGCCAGCCCGGCGATCGTCAGCCAGTTGGAGACGACGAGCAGTCGCTCCTTGTCATGCTGGCGCCACCGCAGCCGATGGTACGAGCTCGGCGCGATCAGGAGCACCGTGGAAAGAGCGGTGGCGATGAAGGCGACGAAGAAGATGTCGCGGTCGACCCTGCCCAGCTTCGGGAAGCCGTTCGCGAACGGCACGGCGAGCAGAAACGCGAAGAGCACCTGCACACCGGGCAGCGCCACTCGGAGCTCGTTCAGGAGCTCGATCAGCTCTCTGTTATGACGGTCCTCCTTGCTCTCTTCCGGCACAGGCTTCTATTCCAGCCAGGCCAGGCGCTCGAAACCGGCGTACTCCTGGATGGAGCCGAGAATGCTCTGCAGGACCAATACTCGCGAGAGGACGACCTGACAGGTCCCATTGGGCAGCTTGTTGACGCGCTTTCGTTTGCTGCTCCATGAGTAGAGGTTGACGACCGACTTCCGGAGGGATTCGTCCGGCACGCCTGCGACGTCCAACCAGTAGCGTTCGATCTCCCGCTGGCGCTGAAGGTGATCCGCGAAGAGATGACAGCTGATCCGAATATCGCTGTCGCGGATCTCGAAGTACTCCTTCAGGAACGTCACGAACAGTCTGACCATCTCCGGATCGGAGTTGGAGAAGCACACCTGATTGGGAGGCCCTTTCGCCCCTTCGCCCCAGTACAGCATGCAACCGGCGAGGTGAAGCGGCTCACATCGCCGAGCAAGCGCTCGGCCGCTCTCCTGCGCGGCCACGCGGTTGGCTCGATGTCGCTCGGCGACCTTCGTCCACCCACTAAGCTGCCGGTTGTAGGCCGGATTCATGAGCCGAAGCGCCGCGATCTGGTCACCCGTCAGCTCGATGTCCCGCACCCACAGACTGACGGATGACTTCGAGACGCCGACCCGGCGCGCGATCTCGTTGATCGGGAGTCCGTCTTCGCGCCGAAGCTTTCGCGCGAGTTCTCGCTCTCGTGTTTTCACTTTAGAAAACACTAGCTAAAGCTTAGGACGGAACAGAAGCGGGCGATCGGAATCGAACCGACATCAGCGGCTTGGAAGGCCGCAGCTCTACCGTTGAGCTACGCCCGCAGGACTCGGGATAGCGTAGCGGCGTGGATCCGCATTCGTGGTCGCTGCACTGGGACGTGCTGCTTGCGATCGGCGTCCTTGCTGCGGGCTACTTCTGGAGCCAGCGCCGGTGGCCGGCGGACGCGAGACGCAGGGCAGCGTTCGACCTCGCGGTGATCCTCCTCCTCGCCGTCTATGTGACCCCGCTGCACACGATCGCGCTCCACTATCTGCTCTCGGTTCACCTCCTGCAGAACGTCATCACTGCCGAGTGGGCGCCGGGGCTCGTGGTGTTCGCGCTCGCACCGTCGCTGGCGCACGAACTCGAGCGCTTGACAGCAGTTCGCGTCCTGACCCATCCGCTTGTCGCTCTGCCGCTGTGGCTCGCGACCTACTTCGTCTGGCACGTCCCGCCGATCTACGACAGGGCCCTCGAGCAGTCCGGCTGGCTCCTGCACCTCGAGCATCTGACGTACTTCTTTGCAGGTGTCCTGATGTGGTGGCCCGTCGTACATGGGCGCTACTCGGACGGCGTCAAGGCGACGTACCTCTTCGGCGCGTTCGTCCTCGCCGCGCCGCTCGGACTGCTGCTCGCACTGTTGCCACGGCCGATCTACGACTTCTACAAGGACGCGCCGCAGCTGTGGGGTCTCACTGACGAGACCGACCAGCAGATCGCCGGAGTGACGATGGCGGTCGAGCAGGCGATCGTCTTCTTCGCGGTGTTCGCGTACTTCTTCCTGCGCTTCCTGCGGACGGAGCACATCGCGGGCGTGTTCAGCGAAAGCTCGAGATGAGCGCACCGCCGCCGACCACGAGCGCGGCTGCGAGGAGCAGGCGCGGGCCGATCCGTTCCGACCGGCGCAGCAGCACGATCGAGATCAGCACCGCGAAGAGCGACTCGGTTGCGACCAAGGGCGCCACGATCGTGACACGCCCGCGGTCGAATGCGGAGTAGAGACACGCATAGCTGATGCCGTAGACAAGCCCTGACGGCACGAACGGGCGCGCCGCGAGGCGGATGCGCTCGCGCGCGTTCGGCCGCGAAGCGACCACGATCAAGATCACGAGCGTCGCGGAGACGAGCGACGCGGTCGCGGCAACGAAGCCGGGCACGTCGCTGCTGCGTGCAGCCCAGCGGACGAGGTTGTCTCGAACGGAGAACAGCACGGCCGCGCCGAGGCTGAGGGCGATTCCCAGTGAGAGCATCGCCGCAGGCCCACCACGCTCGCTGACGAGCAGCGTTCCGCCTCCGACGACGAACAGCGTCCCTAGTACGAGCGCGACGTGCAGCGGCTCGCCGAGGACGGTGACTGCAATCGCGGCCGATAGCACCGGTGAGATCCCCACCGCGATCGCCGTCCGCGACGGTCCGATGACGCCAACCGAACGCGTGAACAGGATCTGACTGATTCCCGGCGCGAACAACCCGGTGACGAAGAACGGCCAGGTATCCCTCCACGCGACGCCCGAGAAATCTCCGGTCACGAGTGCGAGCGACGCACAGATGACGCCGGCGATGACGGTGGTGACAAGCGCTGCGGCCTCGGCATCGATGCCGCGGGCGAGCGCGAAACGGATCGTGACGGCGAGCGCGCCGAAGAACAGCGCCGAGCCCGCGGCAAGGAGGACGACCAAAGTCGGGGCGGCGAGATTCGAACTCGCGACTTCTGCCTCCCAAAGGCAGCACTCTAACCAGGCTGAGCTACGCCCCGCCGTGCGCAGAGTACATGTGTAGGTTCGCGCGATGGTCCAGCGACGCCCAGGCCTCGGCTACGCAATGGTCGCCGTTGCCGCGACGCTGTTCGCCGTCAACGGCACGGTCTCGAAGGTGATCCTCGGCTCGGGAATAAGCTCCGGCCAGTTGACGGCAGTGCGTTGCGCCGGCGCGCTGATCGGACTCGCGTTGATCGCCGCGGGGACGCGGCCGCGATCGCTGCGAGTTCGCACCGGCGACCTGCCTGTGCTGATCGCGCTCGGCATCGCCCTCGCCGTCGTTCAATGGGCCTACTTCTTCGCGATCCACCGGCTCGACATCGGAATCGCGCTGCTGATCCAGTTCGTCGCGCCGATCTTCGTCGCGCTCTGGGCACGGTTCGTCTTCCACGAGCCTGTCCGCCGCCGCATCTGGGCGGCGCTGGCCCTCTCGGTCGCCGGGCTCATACTCATCGTCGAGATCTGGCACGGCGGACGTCTCAGCGGTCCCGGGGTGGCCGCCTGTGGGCTGGCGGCAATCAGTCTGGCCGCGTACTTCCTGATCGCCGAGCACGGCGTGCGCCGCCGCGATCCGGTCTCCCTGTCTGCCTGGGCATTTTTCTTCGCGACGATCTTCTGGTCTCTGCTCGCACCCTGGTGGACGTTCCCCGGCCGGCGAGTCGACGACCACGTCTCGCTGCTGGGGAATCTTGCATCGACGCACGTCCACCTCTGGCTGCTGATGCTCTGGATGGTCGTCCTGGGCGGAGTCGTGCCGTTCGGGCTGATCGTGAGCGCCCTCCGCCACATCTCGGCCACCAGGGTCGGAATCACCGCGATGCTGGAGCCCGTCGTGGCCATCGTCGTGGCCTGGGCCTGGCTTGGAGAGTCCCTCCGGCCGGTCCAGCTGTCCGGTGCGGCTCTCACCCTGCTCGGGATCGGACTCGCTCAGACGGCCCGTTGAAAGGGCGCTCTGAGCGAACCGGATCTACCCCTTTTGGGGGAGGCGACCCCCAGACGACCGCTCCAGACTGCCGCGAATGTCGATTAAAAAGAAGATTCTCGTAGCTTTTCTGGCAAGTTTCGCCCTGCTGGGGCCGGCTGCCGGGGCTCAGGCAGGGACGCTGAGCAGTTCGGAAGCCTCGCTGCTCCAGACGATGAACTCCGTCCGGACGAGCAATCATCTGGCCCCCCTGCGACTGGACGTTCGTCTTCTCCGGGCTGCCCGCGTCCACTCAGCGGACATGATGCAGCGGCATTACTTCGCGCACGGCGCCGTCGCAGGCCGCGCCGTGGCCCAGGGTGCACGTGGCCCCGTCTTCGGCGAAGACCTCGCCTGGGGAACGGGAGTCGGCGCTCAGTGGGTCGTCAGTGCGTGGCTGGCGAGCCCTGCCCATCGAGCCGTCCTGCTCAGGCCGGGCTTCCGCCGGGTGGGCATCGGAATCGCGTTCGGCACGTTCGCCGGTCACGGTGGTGCCGCGGTCTTCACGGCCGATTTCGCCGGACGCTAAAGCCGTCGGGAGCAAGAGAGCACGGGGGGCCGTCTCCGAAGGCGGCCTCTCTTGCGCTCTATTCGGACTCCATCAGCGTCCGTAGCTCGGAGAGCTTCTCGGCACGCAGTTCGTCGCGCTCGCCGCGGTCGAGTCGGTCGAGCAGACTTTGTACGAGCGGCGCCAGCTCGAGCGGATTGAACGGCTTCGTCACGTAGTCGACGCCGCCAATGTCGAGCCCGCGGGCCCGGTCGCGAAATTCCGCTCGCGCAGTGAGGAAGATGATCGGGATGCCTATGGTCCGGTCGTCTTCGAACAGCTGTTCGGCGACCCGCCACCCGTCGAGCCCGGGCATCATCACGTCGAGGAGGATCACATCGGGCCGCTCGTCGCGCGCCTTGTCCACCCCGGAGGGGCCGTCAGGAGCCTCGATCACGTCCATGCCTTCTGCTTCGAGGTTCACTCGGCAGAGCAGACGAATCGGAGCCTCGTCGTCGATTACGAGAACTTTGGTCATGAGGGGGCCCACCACCCGTGGGTCGCCGCCGCTATACCCAAACCGGCTGCCATCTATTCCCGTGCCACGGGGAGCTCGAACGAAAAGCTCGAGCCTTTCCCTTCGGTGGAGTCGACCCAGATGCGACCGCCCATCGCGGTCACCAGTTCCTTGGCGATGAAGAGACCAAGCCCCGTGCCGGCCGCACCGTCCCGCGCGGCCGACTCGGCCCGGTAGAACTTCCGGAAGATTCGCTCGCGCTCCGCGGCCGGAATCCCGATTCCCTCGTCGGCGACACGCACCTCGACTCGGTCGTGATTGCGACGCGCCCCAACCGTGACGGTGCCGCCACCCGGCGAGTAGCGGAGCGCGTTCTCGACGAGGATGTTGAAGACCTGCCGCACCTTGTCGGGATCTGCTTCGGCCGCGAGCGGCTCGTCGGGCAGATCGATCTCGAAGCGATGGCCGTTCACGACGCCGCTCTCTTCGACGGTTTCCACCAGCTCCGAGACGACAGTGCCGACGTCGATCCGGCCCAGCTCGACCTGCAGGTCGCCCGCATCGAGCCGTGCGACGTTCAGGAGCTGGTCGACGATCTCCGTCAAGCGCTCGGACTCCGATGCGATGTAGCCGAGGAAGATGCGCCGCTCTTCCTCGCCGAACGGGACGTCCTCTCGAAGCAGCGTCTCGGCGAAACCGTAGATCGACGTCAGCGGCGTGCGCAGCTCGTGGGACACGGCGGCAACGAAGTCGGACTTGACCTGCTCGACCATACGATCGGCGGAAATGTCGCGGAAGGCGAAAATGCGGCCGGCGACCGCCCCGAGCGGGTCGCGCATCACTGCTTCGCTCAGTGACAGCCAGACTTCCTCTGCGCCCCGCGTGATCGAGACCAGGCGCTGGCCGTAAGGCGTCCCCGCCTCCGCAGACTCGAGCTGTCGTTGCAGGATCTGGACCGTCGTCCGGCCGATCGCCTCCTCCTGAGGTACGCCGGTGATCTCTTCGGCAGCCGAGTTCCAAAGGCCGACCTGGCCGTCGCGGTCGACCGCGACGATGCCGTCGGCGATGTTCGCGAGGATCGCGACGCTGCGTTCCTTCTCCAACGAGACGCGCGAGTAGAGCTCCGCGTTCGCGAGCGCCGCCGACGTGTTTCCCGCCAGCGCGAGCAGCGCCTCGACCTCCTCGGGCCGCCACTCTCGAGGTTTGGTGGCATAGACGGAGAGCACGCCGGCCAGAGAGCCTTCGGGACCGGAGAGGGGCACGCCCAGAAACGCTGCGTAACCGGCCAGGAGGATCGCATCGGCACCTGCCAGCCGTTCGTCAGTAGTGACGTCTTCGACGGCGAGCGGCGAGCGCGACTGGAAGACATCGCCTGACAACCGTCCCGTCGCAGACGTTCGAGTCCCGACCGCTTCTTCGGCACCCTCGCCCGAGGCGGCGCTGACCACGAGCTCGTCGTCCTCGAGCGTGCGGACTGCGCAAGCGTCGGCCCCGAGGAGGGCGGGCGCCTGCTGCACGACTTCGTCCAGAACCGCCGCCGGGTCGAGCTCGGTGGCAAGGACGCCGCCCGTCCGCGCGAGCTGCTGTGAGAGCGCCCGCGCGGTGCGCTCGGCTTCGAACAGCTCGCTTCGTTCGAGCGCGCCGCGCGCCGCGTTGCCGAGATGGCGCGCGAGCTCGAGGTCCTCGTCAGTGAAGGCGCGCTCGTCCGCGAAGAAGACGACGACCAGGCCTGAGTGCTCCGCCCGCGGGCTTGCGGCAGGCACCGCCAGCAACGCGCGGTATCCCGCTGCATTTGCCTGTTCGACCCAGAGCCGTTCGAAGCGATCATCGCGCGTGACGTCGGGAGAGGCCAGCGCCCGCCTCTCCTCGGCGGCAATCTGGAGGCAGGTCGCCGACTCCGCCACCCTGCCTTCGAGCGCCTCCGCGAGCACGGGTGGAAGGGCGGCTGCCGCAGCGAGCTCGAGATTTCCGCCCCGCGGCATCAAAACGGCGGCGAACGAGCCCCCGAGGACTTCGTTCGCGGCCTGGGCGAGAGCCTCGAGCGTGTCGGAGAGCGACAGCGACTGGCCGAGGAGCGCAGCGATCCGAAACAACGATCCCTGCTGGGTCATCCGCTGCTCGTTCTCGCGGAGCAGCTGCGCCACCCGAACGGCCAGTCCGATCTCGCGGGCCACGGCCTCGGTCAGGGCGATCTCCTCGTCGTCCCATCGTCCGGGCGTGTCGCGGTGGAGCGCGAGGACTCCGATCAGCTCGTCGAAGATCACGATCGGGACGGCAAGAACGGCGCGCGAGCCCAGGCTCAGCAGCGTGTCGCGGCCGCCGAGCGAAGCATCCTCGAGCTCCGGCGCCGTCCCGACATCCTCGACGGCCACGGTCTGGCGGCGCTTCACTGCGAGGTTCGAGACGGCGAGGCGCCGCCCGGTCTTCACCGGAGACAAGCCGGCGCCTTGCCACTGCGCCGTCGGGATCTCACCGTGCGAGCCGAGCCGGATCAGACACCGGTCCACGCCCAGGGCAAGGCCGGTCTCCTCTACTGCCACGCGCAGCAGCTCGTCGATGTCGAGCTCGGAGCGAACGCGCGCCGAGATCCGGGCGACGAAGCGCTCGCGTTCGAGCGCCTCGGCCAGACCGGCTGTCGAGGGCGCGCGATCGAGCGCGAGGGCCGAATCGCCGGCGGAGCCCGCAGGCCGAGCCGCGGCCCTGAGAGCCAGGACGGCGGGCAAAACCAGGAGCGCGGCGAGCGCCAAAGCGAGCCAGGTGCCGCCGGGCGGAGGTTTGCGCTCGACCACCAGCACGATCCCGTAGACGGCAGTCGCGAGCCCGACCGCCGGAAAGACCGCGAGCAGCGCCGGCTCGAGCTGAGAGCGCCCGCGCTTTCCCCAGGAGCCGAGCCGCGCAGCGGCCCCTAGGAATGCCGCAGCCACGACGAGCAGCGGCACCGCGTTGAACCACAGAGCTTGTTCGGCTTGTGACACTGGCCGATCTGATTGTAGGGAGCGGCCCTGGAGCAGTCGAGCCGCCGAAGGCGCCTGAGTACCACGCTTTTCCGCCAGACGAGCCGCTTTCCTCTCGCTTCCAAAGATGGGCCGTTCGGCCTATTGGAAAGGTCCGTAGGACCCGTTAGCGTCAATCCCACTGGGCGATGCGAACCGCGGTGCGTTCCTGGCCTTGCAGTCCGCGGTGAGCACTAGGAGGAGGCCCGTCGCCACCGACCCCCCCGAGCGACGGGCCTTTTCCTGTTCGAACGGCCTCGAGCGGGGGGCACTGCTACCGTGGCCGCCGGTTTGGTTCAGCGGGTCTTGCTTGCATCGCCCCGGGGATATTGCGCCGGAGTAGAGCGCGCCGTGGAAACGGTCGAGCGTGCGCTCTCTCTTTACGGTGCGCCCGTCTACGTGCGCAAGCAGATCGTCCACAACGCGCACGTGGTGCGCGAACTCGAGGAACGCGGAGCGGTCTTCGTCGAGGACGAGGTGGAAGCTCCGCCCGGAGCGATCCTGGTCCTCTCGGCGCACGGTGTCGCCCCGTCGGTCTACGAGCGCGCCGCCGTCCGCGGGCAGACCACGATCGATGCCACCTGCCCCCTCGTGACGAAAGTGCACGTGCAGGCGCGACGCTATGCGGCGGAAGGACGGCGGATCGTCCTGATCGGACATGCCGGGCATGAAGAGGTCGTGGGTACGTTGGGCGAAGCCCCGGAGGCGACGCTGCTTGTCGAGAGCGTCGAGGATGCAGAAGAGCTCGAGCTTCCCCCTGGCACTCCCCTGGCTTACATCACCCAGACCACGCTCTCGGTCGACGAGACCACCGAGATCATCGACGTGCTCAAGCGGCGCTTCCCGCAGATCCACGGCCCACAGCGCGAGGACATCTGTTACGCGACCTCGAACCGCCAGTGGGCCGTCAAGGAGATGCTGAACGAGATCGACCTCCTCCTCGTCATCGGCTCGCGCAATTCGTCGAACTCGAACCGCCTCGTCGAGGTCGCGAGTCTCGCCGGTGTGAATGCGCATCTGATCGACGACGAGACGGGGATCGACGAGCGCTGGCTCGACAACGTGGAGACGGTCGGGCTGACGTCAGGCGCGTCGGCGCCGGAGCGGCTCGTGGCTCGTGTCTGCGACTGGTTCCGCGCTCAGGGCGTGAGCGAGATCAGTTCGTTCTCGTCCGTCTACGAGGACGTGGTCTTCCGGCTACCCGTCGAGCTGCGTCGAGCAGAGACGTCGGCTGCCTGACGACGGGACTGAGGAAGCGCGCAAGCTTCGCCGCTTCCGATTCGCGCAGCGAGACCGCGCTTTCGGCGACGCCCGTCTCGCTCCACACGCTGAAGCGCACATGCGGGTCTCTGGTCAGATAGCGCGACACGCGTAACGCCTTGCCGGCATCGCGCGGGTGCGGCGCGAAGAACTCGACGATCTTCGTGCGCTGAGGTGACGCGCACCAGGGACAGAAGCGGAAACGCTCCTCGAGGCCCCCTCCGCAGCGCAGACAGCGCGCCATGACTCGTAGCCTGCCATAGCATCATCCGATGCGCGAGGTCACGGATCGGATTCATCGGTTGCCGGAGCAGTACTTCTCGGCGCTGCTCGCCAAGGTTGCCGCCGCGACGACACGGGGCGGTGAGCCGTTGGTCGATCTCGGGCGGGGGAATCCTGAAGTCGCGCCGCCCGAGCACGTAGTGCGAGCGCTCGCGGAATCCGCCGAGCGCCACGACGTCCACGGCTACGCGCCGTTCGCGGGAGTGCCTGCTCTGAAGGAGGCAATCGCGGTCCGGTACGGCGAGGTGTACGGCGTGCACCTCGATCCCGCCCGCGAGGTCGCCGTTCTGCCTGGGACGAAAACGGGCCTGATGGAGTTCGCGCTCTGCGCGGTCGAGAGCGGCGGCACGATCGTGCTTCCCGATCCGGGGTATCCGGACTACTTCTCCGCCGTCGCGCTCGCGGGTGCGAACCACGTTCCCTTTACCGACTTCGACGTGGCGGCGGACGCGATGTACCTGAACTTCCCGTCCAACCCGACTGCGGCCACAGTGCCGGACGGCCTCTTCGCAGAAGCCGTCCAGTGGGCCGAGCGCAGCGAGGCATGGGTTCTGCACGACTTCGCGTACGGCGACCTGGTCTTCGACGGACGGCGCCCGCAAAGCTTCCTCGCAGTCGAGGGCGCGCGGCGCGTCGGCATCGAGCTGTTCAGCATGTCGAAGACCTACGGCATGGCCGGCTGGCGCCTCGGCTTCGCGTTGGGGAACGCCGAGCTCGTTCGCCGCATCGAGCTCCTCCAGGACCACGCCTTGGCGGGAATCTTCCGGCCGATTCAGGAGGCCGGGATCGCCGCGCTGACAGGGCTGCAGGACTCCGTCGAGGAGCGTCGCGCGACCTACGAGCGCCGTCGCGACCGGGCGCTCCTTGCGCTCGAGGGGATCGAGGCGCAGTCGGAAGGCACGTTCTTCGTCTGGTTCCGGCTGCCCGAGGGCGTGACGGCCGATCAGCTCCTCGTCGAGCATCGCGTCGCGGTCGCACCCGGCGAGGGTTTCGGCGCCCGCGGCGCCGGGTGGGCACGACTCTCGCTCGCCGTAAGCGACGAGATCCTGGACCGCGGCCTCGGGCGGGTGCGCGCCGCGCTCGCCTAGATCTTTTCGATCTGCGGCTCCGCGACCTGACCAACGACGATCTCGGTCGCCAGGACCTCATCCTTGATGCGCTCCTCGTAGTCGAGGAGGTCGGCATCGGACTCCGGTAGGACGACTCGAATCCGATCCGTGAGTGCGAGCCCCGCTTCCTTGCGCATCGTGTTCAGCTGATGCGTGAGGTCGTACACGCGACCCTCTTGCCGCAGCTCGTCGTCGAGCTCGGTCATCACCGCGACCGTCAGCGAGTCTGCTTCGGCGAGCGCCCAGCCCTCCCTCGCGCCGCGTTCGACGAGGATCTCGTCCGCTCCGAACTCGTGGCCGTTGACTCGAACTCCGCCGCCCTCGAGCTGTTCGAACTCGCCGGCAAGCAGCGCTGCACGGATAGCGCCCAGCTCCTTCCCGAGCTTGGGTCCCAGTAGAGGCAGGTTCGGCTTGACGCGCAACTCGGTCGCCTCGACGGGCCCGAACTCGACCTCTTTGATGCGCAGCTCCTCCCCGATCTCAGCGGCGTGACCCTCTGCCTTCTGCGCGCCCTGGACGACCATGCGGCGGAGCGGCTGGCGCAGCTTCAGGCCGGCTTCGCCGCGGGCCTGACGTCCGAGCTCGACGATGCTGCGCACCTCGGCGACTTCCTCGAGCAGCTGGTCGTCCAGCGAGCCCCGGTCAGGCCACGGCTCGAGGAAGACCGAGTCCGGCTGGTCGTCGGTGCGCAGCACGCGCCAGAGATGATCGGCGAGGAACGGCATCACCGGAGCGATCACCTGCACGCTGCGGCTGAGCGCGTGCCAGAGCGACTGCAGGGCTTCCGCGTCCTCGTCCCAGAAACGCCTCCGAGACCGTCGGATGTACCAGTTCGAGAGATCGTCGACGAACGCCGTGAACGAGCGCGTCGCGTCGGGTGTCCAGAAACGGTCATACGCGCTTTGCATGTCCGCGACCAGCTGGTCGGTGCGCGCGTAGAGCCACCGGTCGAGCGCGTGCGACGACTCGGTGCTGCCCGGCTGCGGCTCGAAGCTTGCGACGTTCGCGTAGTCGACGAAGAACTTCACGGAGTTCCACAGCGTCAGGAGGCGGCGTTTGATCTCGCCCGCGGGCGTGTAGCCGAACTTCACTCCCTGCGTCGGCGCCTGCTCGCAGTACATCCAACGCATCACGTCCGCGCCCATCCGCGAAAGCGCTTCCTGAGCCTCGATCGTGTTGCCGCGCGAGCCGTGCATCTCGTGGCCGTGCTCATCGCGGACGTCCTCGTGGCCCAGCACCTTCTGGTAAGGCGCGCGACCGTCGAGCACGACCGACATGAAGAGCAGCGAGTAGAACCAGAGCCGGATCTGCTCGCGCATCTCCGTCACCCAGTGCGCGGGAAACCACTTCTCCCAGTAGGCGTGGTCGGGCAGGTCGGCGCGGGTGAGACCCTTCGCCGCACCCGTCGCATAGCCCTCGGGGATCCACTCCGGGTTTTGCCAGCCGAGCGTCGAGAACGGGACGATCCCGGCGTCCAGCCAGACGTCACCGACCTCGGGTATGCGTCGAACCTCCTCACCGCACGACTCGCAGCGGATCGGCACGTTGTCGACCCACGGGCGGTGTAGCTCTTCGAGCTGGTCGAGCCCCGAGGTGGCGCGCTCCTCGAGCTCCGCCTTGGAGCCGACCACGTTCACCTGTCCGCAGGCGCACGGGTAGATCGGCAGCGGCAAGCCGAAGTAGCGTTTGCGCGAGATGTTCCAGTCGCCCAGGTTTCGCAGCCAGTCGTCCATGCGCTTGCCGTAGTAGGCAGGCGTCCACTCCACGCTCGCGTTCGCCTCGAGGAGCATCGGCCGGAGCTCTTCCACGGCGATGAACCAGTCGTCGACGACGCGAAAGATCAGCGGCGTCTCGCAGCGCCAGCAGTGCGGATAGCGGTGCACGTACGTCTCGGAGTGCTCGAGCAGCCCGCGCTCGCGCAGATCGCCAAGGATCTGGTCGGCGGCCTCGGCGGTCGAGGTTCCGTGCAACCACCCGTACTCGGGCAGAAACCGTCCGCTCTCGTCGACCGGGACGAGCACCGGTAGGTCGTGCACCTTGGCGAGCTCGAAGTCCTCGGTGCCGGCACCCGGTGCGATGTGGACGATGCCCGTCCCCTCTTCCAGCGAGACCTCATCCCAGGCGATCACGCGGTGCACGATGTCCCGCGCAGGCTCGAGGTGATCGTAGGGGCCTTCGTACTCGAGCCCGACGAGGTCGGAGCCGCGCACGCGCTCCAGGAAAGTGTCCTCGGGGAAGCGTTCGACCGCGACCCATTCCCCCGTGTCCTGCTTGCCGTACTCGGCTTCGGGATTGACCGCGGCCGCGACATTCGCCGGCAGCGTCCACGGCGTGGTCGTCCAGACGACGAGCGACTCCCGGTCTCGTCCTTTCAGCGGGAAACGGACGAAGAGCGACGGATCCGACTTGTCCCGATAGACGTCCGACTGGGAGAGCTCGTGCTGCGAGATCGACGTGCCGCAGCGGGGACACCATTCGGTGGAGCGGTGCCCCTGATAGAGCCAGCCGCGCTCATCCAGCGTCTTCAGGAATCGCCAGATGTACTCGATGTTCGTGTCGCTGAAGGTGTAGTAGTCGTTCCCCCAGTCCATCCACTGCCCGAGCCGGATCGACTGCTCCGTGATGACGCGTGCGGATTCGGCGACGAGCTCGCGGCAGCGGCGGGCGAACGCGGCCATCCCGTACTCCTCGATCTCGCGCTTCGAGTTCAGCCCGAGGTCGCGCTCGACCTTGACCTCGACCCAGAGACCCTGGCAGTCGAACCCGTTCTGGTAGCGCTGGTCGAAGCCCTGGAGCGCCTTGTAGCGCTGGAAGACGTCCTTGTAGGTCCGCCCCCAGAGGTGGTGGACGCCCAGGCCGTCGGTCGTGTTCGCTGTCTTCGGGCCGTCGAAGAAGCTCCAGTGGTGACCGCCGCGGTTTCGCTCCCGTAGCCGGTCGAAGATCCGCGCCTCCTCCCACCAGGCGAGGATCTCCTCCTCGAGGGCCGGGTGATCTGGATACTGGGGGAGCGGCTCGAACACCGGAGCCGATTGTAGGGATGGAAGAACTGGGCGATTCGAAGCGTTGATGCCTGGGTACGACCGATTGATTCGCTAGAAAGGATCCGATGACAACTGCAGTAACCGAACAGAGCTTCGAAGAGGAAGTGCTCCAGAGCGAGAAGCCGGTGATCGTCGACTTCTGGGCCGAATGGTGCGGGCCCTGCCACGCCGTCGCACCGGTGCTCGACCGGATCGTCGACGAACGGAACGGCGACCTCAAGCTCGTGAAGGTGAACATCGACGAGCAGCCCGCGCTGTCGCAGCGCTACGGGGTCCAGTCGATCCCGACGATGATCCTCTTCAAGAACGGCGAGCCTGCCGGAGCGGCGGTCGGCGCTCAGCCGAAGCCCGCCTTGGAGCGCGCGCTGGGCCTGGCCGACTCCGAGAGCTAGGAGCCCTCGGCCTCTTCTTTTTCGGTACGCGGGATGGGCGAGACCGCCCGTCCCGCAGGCTCATCTTTGAGCTTCAGCACGCGCATGCCGTACACGAAGACGATCGCGCCGCCCAGCCACCCGCCTAGCGTCAGGACCCCGAACCCGATCACCGTCAGCACGAAGGCGCCGCTGCTGACGTTGCCATGCGTGTAGGAGGCGTGGCCGAAGATCGCCGCGAGGGCGAAGAACACGGTCGCGGAGAGCATCGCGATCATGTGCGCGGTCGCCGTCTTCCAGAGCTCCGTACCGCGGGTGATCGAGAGCCACTCGAGGAAGCCGGTCAGCGCGGTCGGGACGGTCACGATCAGGCCGAAGATCAGCGCGATCCACCAGCCGTAGGCGCCCGAGTTCTCGGTGATGCCCGTCACCTCCGCGAGGCCCGCGACGGTGGCGAAGGTGTAGGTCCCGATCGTCGCATCCGTCAGCGGCGGATGGATCGGATGACCCGGAAGCCCGTGCCAGAGGTAGCTGAGCTTCATCGCCCGGGAATCTAGGCGATTCCGAGCGGGTGCGCTGCTTACGCCTCTTGCGACTCGAGGAAGCTGAGGAAAGCCGCGTGCTTGGCGAGTAGTGCTTCGATTTCGAGGACGCCAGCCCCGGCCCAGTCCTCGAGCCAGGTTTCGCTGAGATCGTCCTCGATCTGGTGAAGGCCGCGTTCACTCATAGACCTAAATATCGGCACGGTCGCCGGACGACGCCATGGGCCGAACGGCTCATTCGAGCGGTCGCGGGTCCCATTAATCTGGCCGTCCCTGTCCGCCCTTCTGCTCATCAATCCCCGTTCTGGCACGGGCTCACCGACCGCCGACGAGCTCGCCGCCGAGGCACGGACGATCGGCGTCGCGACCCACGTCCTGCGGGAGGGTGAGGACGCGGCGGAGCTGGCGGGCGCGTCTACGGCGGAGGTTTTGGGGATGGCCGGCGGCGACGGCTCGCTGGCGCCGGTCGCCGAGGTTGCACTCGAGCGGGATGGCGCGTTCGTCTGCATCCCGTTCGGAACCCGTAACCATTTCGCCCGCGATCTGGGCCTCGACCGGGAGGATCCGATTGGAGCGCTCCGTGCGTTCGACACCGGCAGTGAGCGGCGCATCGACGTCGGCCGCGCGGACGGGCGTCTCTTCTTGAACAATGTGTCTCTCGGCGTCTACGCGCGACTGGTGCATCGCCGGGAAGCGCAGCGGCGACGACGCGAAGCGTTTGCGCGGATTCGCGCCTGGGCGATCCTGCTCACGCACCGGCAGCCACTCGGCATCACGATCGACGGTGACGAGGTCGAGACCCGCCTCGTGCTCGTCGCGAACAACGCGTACGGGCTCGACCTGCCCTCGCTCGGCGAGCGCGAGCGCCTCGACGAAGGGAAACTGCATTTGTACTCCCTGGGCGCCGATCCGCCCGAACGCAGCGGAGAGCGGTTCGTCGTGGACGCGGCGGCCGGGAGACTCGAGGCGGCGATCGACGGCGAGCCCGACGTACTCGAGACGCCGGTGGAGTTCTGGGTCGAGCCGGGCGCGCTACGTGTGCTCGTGCCGCAGCGTTAGAGCGGCTGAGAGCACCTCCGGGTAGTGCGTGAACGCGAGCTCTGCAGGCGACGGCAGGCCGTCCGCCTCGAACCAGCGGAGCTCCACGAGATCGTCGCCGGCCCTCGGCTCGCCGGTCGCCCTGGCGGTCCACGCCAGACAGAGCACGATCCGCCCGTCGTAGGGCTCGAGCCAGAACCCGAGGAAGTCGATCGGCTCGATCTCGAGAGCTGTCTCCTCACGGATCTCCCGCCGCAGCCCGTCGAGCGGATGCTCGTTTTCGTGAAGAAATCCGCCGGGCAGATCCCAGAGGCTTTTGCCGGGATCGAACGCGCGACGGCCGAGGAGCACCCGACCCCGCTCGTCGAAGCAGACCGCCTCCGCGCCGGGAACGGCGTTCGCGTAGCCCACGTAACCACAGGCGTGGCACTCGGCCCGGTCGTCGATCTTCTCGATAGCCTCGCCGCAGACCGGACAGAAGCGCCAGGAGTCGAGCGCACCCATGGAGGGGACCATGCACGATCACCCGGAGCCGACCGAGGAAGAACAGTGAGCCCGCGGGCCGCAGGGGCGACGCAACACGAGCTGTCGCGGATCGGATTGCTCGCCACGCTTTCCGGTGAGACGCTTGCGCGGTTGGCGCAGAACATGGTGCGCGAGGACATTCCGGCCGGTGCCGGCGTCGTGTCGGAGGGCGAAGAGGGCGACCGTTTCTACGTCGTCCTCAGCGGCATGCTCGCGGTCAGTCAGAGAAGCCGCGGCGCACAGAGCGTGTTGCGGCCGGGCGACTACTTCGGCGAGGTCGCGCTGGCGATGGACGTGCCGCGCACCGCAACCGTGCGTGCGCTCACGCCGGTGACGGTCGCGAGTTGCGATCGGGAGACGTTCGACGAATTCATTCGTCCGCTTTTTGCGGACGACTCATGACCGTGACCGTGTGGCACGACACCCAGGGCGGAGGCCCGCCGGTCGTGCTCCTGCACGCAGGCCTCACTGATGCGCGCCTCTGGGAACCTCAGCTGCGCTCTTTCCCGCAGTCGCATTCAGTGCTGCGCGTCGACCTACCCGGTTTCGGCAACTCGCCGTTCGAGACGAACCCGGTGTCGTTCAGGGGCGCGGTACGCGACGTAATGGACGCCGAAGACATCGACCGGGCCGCGCTGGTAGGCGTGTCGCTCGGCGGCAACACGGCGCTCGAGCTCGCACTCGAGTCGCCGGAACGGGTTTCTGCTCTCGTGCTCGTCGGCGCCGGGCTCCCCGATCACGAGTGGTCGGAGGAGGTGACGGCCTTCTTCGCCGACGAAGAAGCGGCGCTCGAACACGGAGACCTGGATGCTGCAGTCGACGCGAATCTGCGCATGTGGTTTGCCGGCCCGCATCGCAGTCTCGACGACATGGATCCTGCAATGCGCGAGCTCGTCGGCGAGATGCAGAGACAGGCATTCAGGCAGCAGGAGGGACACGACGACCTGCGGGTGTTGCGCCTCGAGCCTCCCGCGTCAGAGCGACTCGGCGACGTGACGGTCCCGACTCTGGTACTGACCGGCGACGACGACGTCCACGATATCCACCGCATCGCCGATCGTCTCGCTGCCGGAATCCCCGGTGCAGAGCGCGCGACGATCGCCGGAGCGGCGCATCTCCCGAGCCTCGACCGCCCGGAGGAGTTCGACCGGATCGTCCTAGATTTTCTGGCTCGGCACGGCGTCTGAGCAGGCGTGCTCGGTTCCGACACGTACCGGTGCCAGGCACGGGGTGCGAAACGGTCACCGAAGCGTCACGCGAGACACGATTGCCCTGCAAGCAAGACGAGCGTATCGGTGCCAGGCACCGGTACGAAACCGTGATACGTCTGTCACGCGATCAGCACGGCGTCTGACAAGCGCGGCCACGCTTCCTTCGCCCACTCGCCGAAGTCCAGGCTCGTGAGGACGCCGAGCGCGAAGCCGGCATCCGGATCGACCCAGAGGAACGTACCGCTGCCACCGAAGTGGCCGAACGTTCGCGGCGAGTTGCGCGTGCCGGTCCAGTGCGGCGACTTCTCGTCGCGGAGCTCGAAACCGAGCCCCCAGTCGTTCGGGTCGAAGCGACCGAAGTCCGGTAGCACGCCGGCGAGGCCCGGAAACTGGACCGTCGTCGCTTCCGCCAGCGTCTCCGGGGCGACGAGCGTGGGCCGCTGCAGCTCGCGGGCCAGGATCACGAGATCGTCGAGCGAGCCGTGCAGATCTGCGGCCGGTGAGCCGCGAAGCTCGGCCTGCATCCCCAGCGGCTGCAAGACGCCCGCGCCGAGGTAATCGCCGAACGCCATGTCCGCGCGGTCGGCGATGTGCTCCGCGAGCGTCTCGAAGCCGACGTTCGAATAGACACGCCGCTGCCCAGGTCGTCCTGTCGGCGCGCCAGGCTCGAAGGGCAGACCGGAGGCATGCGCGAGCAGGTGTCGCACGGTCGATCCCTCCGGCCCGGCCGCCTCGTCGAGATCGATCACGCCCTCCTCGGCGGCGACGAGCGCCGCTAGAGCCGTGACGAGCTTCGTCACGGAAGCCCAGCGCAGTACCTCGTCCCGGGCTCCGTGTGTCGCCACGACTTCGCCGCCACGCAGAACACCCGCAGCTGCAAACGGCGCCGGCCAGTCGTCGATCTGCCTCAGTGCTTCTTCCACCGGCGGGCGATACTAGATGCATGGATCGCCGCCTCGTCTCTTCCGGTTCTCCCTACGAGCCGACGATCGGCTTCTCGCGGGCGGTGCGCGACGGGCGCCATGTCTTCGTCGCGGGGACCTGCGCGGTCATGCCGGAGGGCGGGGCCCCACCCGCCGATGCATACGGACAGGCGAAGCGCTGTCTGGAGATCATCGCCGCGGCGCTCGCCGAGGCCGGAGCCGCAGCAGAACACGTTGTGCGCACGCGCACGTTCCTCCTCGACGCCACGGACTGGGAAGAGGTAGGCCGGGCCCACGGAGAGCTTTTCCGCGACGTGCGGCCTGCCAGCACGATGATCGTCGTGTCCGCCCTCCTCGACCCGCGGTGGCTGGTCGAGATCGAGGCTGACGCGCTGCTCCCCGAGTAGTAAGACTCCCGTATGGAGCACGACGGAAAGCAGATCTACCCGGCTTCGATCACGGGGAAGGGATCGAGTTTCGCGCCCGGCGGGAGCGTGCTCGACCACGCCTTCGGCAAGGGCGACCCGTACACGCTCGGAGTCGAGGAGGAGTACATGCTGCTCGATGCCGAGACATTCGATCTCGTGCAGCACATCGACACCGTGCTCGCGGCAGTGGCCGGGCACGAGCTCGAGCCGGTGATCAACGCGGAGCTGATGCAGTCCGTGCTCGAGATCGCGACACCGGTCTGCCACACGACCGGCGAGGTGGCGGAGCAGCTGCGCAGGATCCGCAGCTACGTCGGCGGCATCGCACGCGAACAGGGACTGCGCGTCGGCTCAGCGGGTACCCATCCGTTCAGCCTCTTCGAGCGGCAGCGAATCACCGCGCGCGATCGCTACCGCGCGCTCGTCGACCAAATGCAATACGTCGCCCGGCGCGAGCTCATCTTCGGGATGCACATCCACGTGGCTGTCGACGACCCCGACAAGGCGATCCAGGTCGTCAACGGGCTGCTACCCCACATCGGGCCGCTGCTCGCACTCTCCGCGAGCTCGCCTTTCTGGCGCGGCGAGCCGACCGGGCTCCGCTCGAGCAGGCAGATGATCTTCGCGGCGTTCCCACGCTCGGGGCCGCCGCCGCGCTTCAAGAACTACGCGGAGTACGCGGAGGTCGTCGGACAGCTCGAGAAGACTGGCTGCATCCCGGACTACACGCACATCTGGTGGGACATCCGCCTTCACCCGCGCCTCGGCACGATCGAGGTGCGCATCTGCGACGCCGTGACGCGCCTCGAGCACGTCGTCGCGATCGTCGCGTACTGCCAGGCGCTCGTGAAGCTCTTCTCCGAGCGCTTCGACCGCGGCGAGGAGATCCCCTCCTATCACCGCATACTCACGACCGAGAACAAATGGCTCGCGGGGCGCTACGGGCTCGAGGCGCCGCTGATGGATCTCGCGACGGGCCGCCGGAACCGGGTCGCGGTCGCGCAGTTGATCCGGAGGACGCTGAAGGAGATCGAGCCGCATGCTCGCGAGCTCGGCTCCGACCGTGAGCTCGAAGGCCTCGAGGAAATCCTGCGCAACGGGAACGGCGCCGATCGGCAGCTCAGGGTCTTCAACGCGAACCGCGACATCGTCGAGGTCGTCAGCGAGATTGCGGACACGACGGAGGTTGCGGCCGAGCCGCAGCTTGCGAAGTAGGGTCAGCGAGCAATGCTGGTAATAGGGGACCGAATTCCGAAGGCGACCGTCTGGACCGCACCGCACGAGCGGCGCAGTCTCGACGAGCTGCTCGCGGACGGGCCGGCGCTCTTCGTCTTCTATCTCTTCGACTGGTCTTCCACCTGAACGCACGAGATGGAGCTCCTGCGTGACAGGAGCCCGGAGTTCCTCGCAGCAGGTGTCCGCCCACTCGGCATCTCCGGCGATTCCGAGTGGACCCACATCGCGTGGGCCCAGGCGCTCGACCTGAACTTCCCGCTCCTCTCGGACTGGAACAAGGAGGCGATGCAGGCGTTCGGCATCCAAGCGGAGTTCCGCGGCCACCGTGGCGTCGCGGATCGAAGCGTGTTCCTCGTCGACCAGGACGGTACGGTCCGCGGCGCATGGCGCTACGACACGGCCGAGGTGCCGGACTTCGACGAGTTGCTTCGCGCCGCGCAGGCTTTGTAGCGCTCGGCGCTGCTCTGTACCTCGCGGCTGGGGCAGCCGCGACGTGGCCGGCGGTCCAGCACGCCAGGTCGAACTTTCTCTCGGGTGGCGCGCCGGCCCACGGCGAAGCGTCTCCGGGCGACCACCTGCAGACCCTGTACCACTACTGGCTCGTCGGCCATCAACTCGAGCACGGCCGGGCTCCTTGGCGGGACCCCTACAGCTTCCGCCCCGAGGCGAAGCCGCAGCCGAACTTCCCCGGCTGGCCTTACGGGATCCTCTTCTGGCCGCTCGGCGCGGTGTTCGGCCTCGTCGGCGGGTGGAACGTCATGCAGCTCCTTTTCTACGCGCTGGCTGGTCTCGCGGCGTGCGCGTGGCTGCTCGAGCTAGGCCTGCCCCGCGGCCCTGCACTCGCGGGCGGGCTCGCATTCTCAATCGCGCCCTACCGCGTCGAGCAGAGCGTCGGCCACCTGCTCGGACCGATCTCGATTCTCCTTCCGCTTTCGCTGTGGGCCTTCGAGCGAGCGCGGCGCGGAACGCGCTGGTGGCTCGCACTCGCAGGTGCGGCGCTCGCATCGATTCCGCTCTCGGGGCAGGTGCATCTCGCGCTCGGAGCAATCCCGTTCTTCCTCGGCTACGCGTTCTGCCGGACGCGCGACCGACGTCTCTGGCTTGGCGCCGGTGCCGGCGCGCTCGCGGCGGTCGGCGCGGGTCTCGTCGTCCGCCAGACCGTGATCGAGCAGTCGACGCAATCGGGCGGGCGTTCGCTCGACGAGATCGCGTTCTATTCGGCGCACGTCGGCGAGTTCGTCTCGCGACATGTCGATCACGGGCGCAGCGAGCAGTTCGTCTTCCTCGGGTGGGCGACGCCGCTCGTCGCTCTGGCCGGCTTGGTGCTGCTCATCCGCGCCCGGCGCTACGCGCTCTCAGCCATTCTCGGCTTCGGTGCGCTCGTACCGATCGTGCTCGCGCTCGGAACGCGCACGCCGATCTACTCAGCGCTCTGGCACGCGCTGCCGCCGTTCCGCTTCCCGCGCGTCCCGGAACGACTCCTGCCGATCGCCTGCCTGTGCATCGCCGCGCTGTTCGCGTACACCGTGGCACAGAGCAGGCGCAGGATTGTCGTCGTGCTTGCTATCGCTTTGCTCTTCGTCGACCTGCACGCGCGCGTCTACGGCAAGTCCGCGCCGGGCGATCCAGCTGGAGCGGTGCCGTCTGCGGCCGGACGTCTGCTCGAGCTGCCCGTCTTCGATCCCGGCGTCCATTACGGCAGCGCCTACCTCTGGTACGACACGTCAGCGCAACGTCAACGGCCCGGCGGCTACTCGACGACCGCCCCGAGGCCGGCGAAGACGGTCGCCGACCGTCTCCAGCGGCTCAACTGCGGCGACTGGAGCGGCGACATGGCGGGTGAGCTCGAGCGCCTCGGCGTCGGCTCGATCGCGCTGCACCGCGGGCTCTACGTGCACAACCCGGCAGTCCCGAGCACGGGCTGGTTCGCCTCGCGCGGCCTGCTGGCGCACGGTTGGAAGGTGCAGAGCACCGCTGGGCCAGTGTGGCTCTTCGAACGCGCGGGCAGCGGGCTTGCACCTAAGCGCGTCGAGCCCGCGCGTTCCGGCCCCGTCTTCTGCCAGGGCTGGTTCGCCGAGACCGCCGGGGTAGGCCGGTACATGAGCGAGACCCACGCGCCGTTCTGGATCTACGGCAGTGGCAGGCTGAAGCTCGACTTCGGTCCCTCTTCGCTCAGGCCACGCGTGACGATCGACGGCCGCTCTGATTCCGAGCTGCGTTCGGAAGGATGGCACCTCGTCACCGTTGACGTCGACCGGTTGGTCAAGGTGGCGGGCCAGCAGGACCGTGTCGGGCTGAAACTGATCCGGCTCGCTACATCCCCATAGCGTGGTACCCGGAGTCCACGTACAGCGTCGTCCCGGTGACGTTCCTCGCGTCGTCGGAAAGCAGATACGCGGCGGCGGCGCCGACGTCGTCGGCGTCGACGTGCCGGTGTAGCGGCGAACGCTCCTCCACGATCGCCTCCATCGTCGGGAAGCCGGCGATCGAGCGCGCGGAGAGCGTGCGCACGGGCCCGGCGGAAATCGCATTGATGCGGATGTTCTTCTGGCCAAGGTCCCAAGCGAGATAGCGCACCGATGCGTCGAGCGTCGCCTTCGCAACGCCCATGACGTTGTAGTGGGGAACGGCGCGCTCGCCTCCGAGATACGTCATCGTGAGGATCGAGCCGCCGCCGCGCGCCTCCAGCAACGGCTCCGCAGCCCTCGCACACGCGACCAGCGAGTACGCACTCACGTCGAGCGCCATCCAGAAGCGATCCCGCGGCGTGTCGGTGAAGCGGCCTTCGAGATCCTCCGCCGCCGCGAAAGCAACCGAGTGCACGAGCAGATCGAGCCCACCGTCGAATGCTTCGCCGACTTCGCGGAAGACCCGTGCGACGTCCTCGTCCGAACGCACGTCGCATTCGGTCACGAGCGGGCTCGAGAGCGACTCTGCCAGCTCGCGCACGCTCTTCTCGATGCGTGCTCCCTGGTACGTGAACGCGAGCTCGGCCCCGGCCTCCGAGAGCCGTCTCGCAATCGCCCAGCCGATCGACCTCTTGTTGGCAACCCCGAGAACCAAACCACGCTTGCCTTCGTAAGTTCCAGTCATTGCGCGAGCATAAATCCATTCGGCTACATTGCGGTCCCTTGCGCCGTTTCGTGGGTCTCCTTGCGGTTGCGGCGGCGCTCGCGTCGGCAGGCCCGGCCGACGCCTCCCTCGTTCACATCGACCGCACCTTCGGGGACCTGACGGTCCCTCGCGTCCGCACAGGAAAGCTCACGATCCCGCGAAACCAGGCCTCCGGCCGCATTCGGGTGATCGTGGGGCTGCAGCTCGCCCCGCTCGCGGCCGCATACGGCCGCAACCTCGCCGGGCTCGGTTCGACGCACAGGCTCGACGTCTCGAGCGTGAGCTCGCGCCTCTATCTCGCCCGAATCGTCACGGCACAGCGCGTTGCTGCGGCCCGGCTCCTTCAGGCAATCCCGGCGGCGCGAATCGGCCGCCACTATCAGGTAGTGCTAGACGGATTCGTCGCCACGCTTCCGGTGACGAAACTTCCCCGCCTCGCCCGCCTCGGGTTCGTGCGGAAGGTCTACCCCAGTGTCCGCTACCACCTCGCCACCGACACGAGCCCGTCCGTGATCGGAGCCACCGAACTGCAGACGCTCACCGGTGCGAAGGGCGACGGGATCAAGATCGGCATCGTCGACGACGGCGTCGACAGCACGAATCCGTTCCTGAATCCAGCCGGTTACTCCTATCCGGCAGGCTTCCCCAAGGGCGGGCGCAAGTGGACGACGCCGAAGGTCATCGTCGCGCGAGCGTTTCCCGGACCGAATTCGGGCCGCCTGGGCCGACTGCCGATCGACCGCGAGGCTTCGTTCCACGCGACGCATGTCGCGGGCATCGCGGCCGGTGACGCGGGAACGTGCTCTCCGGGAGGCGCTGACCACCCGCCGACGTGCGGGCTCTCCGGTGTCGCCCCGCGCGCGTGGATCGGCAACTACCGGGTCTTCAACGTCCCGACGCCGATCGGACACATCGCCAACACGCCCGAGATCGCCGCGGCGTTCGAGTTCGCAGTGCGCGACGGTATGGACGTGATCAACTTCTCCGGCGGCGGCGCGGAGACCGAGCCCGCGAACGACGCGATGATCGACGTCATTCGGAACGTGGCGGCTGCCGGCGTCGTGCCGGTCATCTCGGCGGGTAACGATCGCGACCAGTTCGGGATGGGCACGGTCGGCTCGCCGGGGTCGGCTCCCGAGGCGATCAGCGTCGCGGCGGTGTCGAACACGCACGTCTTCGCCCCCACGCTGTCGGTGCGCACGCCGGGAGCACCCGGCGACCTGCGGAGCATCGCGATCGTCGGCGCCGGCGGAGGCCGCTTTCCCGACGCGTTCCGCGTCAGCGGCCACCGACTGGTCGACGTCGGCGCGCTCACCGGAACGGACGGGAGAAGCGTTGACCGCCGTCTCTGCGGTCCTGACGACGACACGAACAATCCCGACAGATCGCAACTGCGGGCCGGATCCCTGGACGGCGACATCGCATTCGCGTCTCGCGGACACTGCACGTTCGTGTCCAAAGCCCTTCGTGCTGCACGCGCAGGGGCGATCGCACTCGTGCTCGTCGACAATCGTGCCGGCGGCCCCGACGGAATTCCGATCGAGCTGCCTGTGCCGTCGGGAATGATCTCCGACCTCGACGGCGCGCAGCTCCGCGCCTATCTCGCCGCGACAGGCGGTGCGGCCGCGGTGACGATCGGCAACACGGTTCAGCGCGTCGAGACGGGCCGCAGCGGCATCGTCACGAGCTTCTCCTCCGGCGGGCCGACCGCGTTCGAGCATCTCCTCAAACCGGATGTGTCCGCACCCGGAGGTCAGATCCTCTCTTCAACCCTCCCGGAATTCACCGGCGGCTCGCCCTTCGCTGTCTTCGACGGCACGAGCATGGCCGCACCACATGTCTCGGGCGCTGCGGCGCTGCTCCTCCAGCTTCACCGCGGCTGGTCCCCGCAGCAGGTGAAGTCTGCCCTCGTCTCGACCGCGGGCGCAGCCTGGGCCGACACGGCGCGCACCCACGAGGCCCCGGTCACGCTCGAGGGCGGAGGCCTGGTCGCCCTTCCGCGTGCGGCGCGGCCCCTCGTGTTCACGGCGCCGGCGTCGCTCTCGTTCCAGGATCTGGACGTCAACCACGGCAGCGACAGCAGGGCGCTCCTCGTTCGCGTCACTGATGCCGGCGGCGGTGCCGGGGCCTGGGACGTGCAACTCGTCCCGCAGGCGACCTCGGCCGGGGGGTCGCTCGACCTGCCGCCCGCGCTCGTAGTCCCGCCTGGGGGCGAAGCAGACCTCGTGGCGGTCGCGCGGGGAAGCGCAAATGCGGTGGCAGGCGAGGACTACGGGTTCATCCTCCTACGGCGCGGCGAGATCACGCGCAAGATTCCCTACGAATTCTTCGTCGGCAGGCCGCAACTCGGACTCCTGCAGGCGAAGCGGCTCGAACGCTTCCAGCTCGGAGACACCGTGAACGGACCGAACCGCGTCTCCGCGTACTGCTGTCCGTCCGAGCCGTTCGGTCCTCCACCGGACTACGTCGGCCCGCCGATGAGCGAGACCGGTACGGAGACGCTCTATGTCACGAGCATCAATCAGCCCGTCGCCAACGCCGGCGTCGCGATCGAGTCGTCGAGCGCAGGGTCGAGCGTCGACCCGTGGTTCCTCGGCTCCCCCAACGAGCGCGACGTGCAGGGATACGCAGGAACCCCGGTCAACGTCAACGAGTTGATGTCCGACTTCAGCTTCGACATCGGCGCAGCGGGAGCGTCGTTCCCGAAGGTCAAGCGCTTCTATGTCTCAGTCGATTCGGGCTCGGACGACTTCACGCACCGTTCGCTTCCCGGCAGTTACGTGCTTCGCTCGTGGGTCAACGACGTGCGCCCGCCGCGGATCCGGCTGCTAACGAAGCGCGTCGCCGCCGGACGTCCGACCATCGTCGCGCGTCTGACAGACAAGGGCGCCGGCGTCGACCCGCTGTCGCTCGTGATCGGTTACCGAGGCGTACTCGTCGGCGCGGTGTTGTACGACCCGACCACCGGAATTGCCGTCTTCCCATTGCCGCTGCAGGCCTCCAGAATCCCGAAAGGGCACACGCACGCGGTGATCACCGCCGCCGACTATCAGGAGTCGAAGAACGTCAATTCGGTCGGCTCCGACATCCTGCCCAACACGGCATTCAGACAGGTGGGAATCACCGGCGTCTCCGGGCCGGCGCTCACGTGGGTCACCCCGGCCGAGAACGCGTGCGTGGCGAGGACGGCCGCCCTGGTGATTGTCGCGAGCTCGACGAGGCGAGTGCGGTCGGTGCGCTTCCTCGTCGACGGAAAGCAGATCGCGATCGACCGGAAGGGCGCGGCCGACGTCTTTACTCGCACGTGGGCCACGCGACTCGTTCCGGCTGGAAGGCACGAGTTGCGAGCCGTCGCGACGGACGTCGGTGGCCGCACCTTCGCCGCGACGCGTCACGTGAAGGTCTGCCGGTAGATCACGACCGCGTAGCCGTCGTTACCGGTGCCTCGAGTGGGATCGGCGAGGCGATCGCCCGCGCGCTCGCGGGCGAAGGCTGGCGCCTCGTGCTGCTCGCCCGCCGGGAGGACCGACTGCGCGCGCTCGCAGACGAACTCAAGGGCGAGTATGAGGTCTGCGATGTCGGTCGCCGCGAAGACGTTGACCGTGTGGCAGCGTCGCTGCTGGCACGTCATCCGCAGATTCACCTGCTCGTGAACAACGCTGGCATCCCGGGACGCGCCGGGTTCGCCACGATTGAGCTGGACCGGCTCGAGGAGGTCCTGCGCGTGAACTACCTGGGTGCGGTGTGGTCACTGCGCGCGTTCCTGCCGGGGCTCGAAGCCGCGGGACGCTCCGACGTCGTCAACATCGTCTCGGTCGCAGGCACGGTCGCGTTCGCCCGGTCTGGCCCCTACTCGGCCTCCAAGCATGCGGAGCTCGCCTTCTCCCGCTCCACCGCCGCGGAGCTCCGCGGTCGAGGTATCCACGTTCACACCGTCAACCCGGGCTTCGTGGAGACGGAAGGGTTCCCGCAGGCGTCGGCGCTGCGCAGCGCGCTCCTGCGGCGACTCGTCGTCGGCCCGGAGCACGTGGCGCGACACGTCCTCACGGTCCTCGAGCGCGACAAGCGAGAGACGTTCGTGCCGCGGTTGTACCGAGCTGCCGCAATCGCGCAGGCACTCGCGCCGGGCCTCGTTGCGCGACTCTCCTCCCGCGGTACCTACCGCGGCTCCTAGGGCTTGCGCAGGAGGTACCAGCCGCTCTCGGCGACGTAGGCCTGGGGCCCGCCGGGAGAGAGTTGCTTTGCCCGTTCCCGTGCGTCGCCCTCGCAGCCGGCGAGATCGAGGTAGTAGTCGAGCTCGCGCCGATGCGTCTGGAAGCGGGTCCGGATCAGGACCAGGCCGTTGGCCTCGAAGAGCTGCCGGAAGTCGACGTCCGGCAGCGTTCGTGTGTGCGAGGGATCGCGTGCGCGCTCGAAGCGGTCGAGGGCGAACGCGTCGAGCGGATCCACGGGCGCGATCTGGTCGTCGACGAAGACGCGCCCACCGGGCACCGTGACGCGCGCCAGCTCTGCGATGGCCGGCTCGGGGTGCGCAATGTGATGCAGCGTGCGCCGCGTGCAGGCGAGATCGAAGGAGCCCGTCTCGAACGGAAGGTTCGTCGCGTCGCCCTCGACGAACGTGACGTTCTCCGGCGCGCCTTTGCGGGCCCGCTCGAGCAGCTCGGGGACGATGTCGACGCCGACGACCTCGCGGACGAGCGGCGCCAGTGCGAGCGCGAGCGTGCCCGCACCGGTCCCGCTGTCGATCGCCCGCTCATCTCCGCCCGGTGCGACGAAGGTGCGCAGCTGCTCGCGTACCGTCTCGATCTGCTGCTGAGCGTGATCCGCGACGCGCTCGGCCGTCGCCCCGAACCGCGCGCGCACGTCATCGACGTTCGAGCTCGACTCAGGCATCGATCACGGTGCGGCGCGCGCGTAGAGGTCCGCTCTCGATTCCGCACACGAGCTCATAGTTGATCGTGTCCGCGACGCGGGCGTGCGCCTCGGCAAGCATGCCGTGCCCGAGCAGGACAACCGGCGCGCCGACCGGCAGCTCCCTGTCGAGCTCGACCGCGAAGGAATCCATCGACACCGTCCCGACCACGCGCCGGGGCTCGCCTGCGACGCGCACCTCGGTACCCGTCAGGTCGCGCCGGAAGCCGTCCCCGTAGCCGACGGGGACGATGCCGATCCACGTGGGAGCGTCGGCGACGAAACGCCGGCCGTAACCGGAGCTCTGGCCGGGCTCGAGCCGCTTCACCTGTGCGAGCGCCGACTGCCAAGAAAGGACCGGCTCGAGCCCGTCTTCCTGGGGATCCGTGTTGAACGGCGACAGCCCGTACATCGCGATCCCGCAGCGGGCTGCGTCGAGGTGTGACTCCGGCAGTCGCAGCGCGGCTGCGCTGTTCGCTGCATGTCGGGCGAGGTGGCTGTACTGCTCTGTCGCCGAGCGGAACCGCTCGAGCTGCGCCCGGGCAAAGCCGGCGTCGCTGTCGGCCGTCGCCAGGTGAGTCATCAGCCCCACGACCTCGGCCGGCGGCGACGGGAGCTCGGCGAGGCCGTAGCGGCCCATGCCGGTGTCGAGCTTCAGGTGCACTCGCACGCCCTCCGGAATCTCGCCGTCGGCGATCGCGAGCTCGAGCCCGGCGGCCCTGGCCTGTGCGACCTCCCGGTTCGAGCCGGCCGGGCCCATGACGATGATCCGCTCGGTGCGGTACTCGTTCCGAAGGCTGAGGCCTTCGGGGATGGTCGCGACGCAGAGTGCCGTCGCGCCGGCGCCGAGCGCGGCACCCGCGACGTCGGTCGCGCCGTGCCCGTAGCCGTCTGCCTTGACCACCGCCCACAGGCGCGACCCGTCGAGGGCCCGCAGGAGCGTACGCACGTTGCGTCGCAAGGCACCGAGGTCGATGTTGATCTCGGAACGGTGCATTAGGCCAGCGCAAGGGGGAGCGAGTCGATCACGTCGGACGCGACGAGGCCGACCTGGTGCGGCGCAAGCTCGGCGGCACGGCCGTGCGCGACGGCGCCGGCGGCGGCGGCGAGGCGCGCTTCCACTCCTTTCGAGAGGAAGGCTGCGATCACACCGGTGAGCACGTCGCCCGTTCCGGCCGTCGCCAGCGCGGCCGTCCCCGCGTCGCACACGAGCACGCCCTCCCCGGGTGCGGCGACGAGCGTACCGGGGCCCTTGAGCAGGACGACGCAGCGGTAGCGGTCGACCGCGCGCCGCACAGCGTCGAGCCGGTGTGCGTCCACCCAGCTCGATCTCTCCTCGAGCAGGCGCCCCAGCTCGCCTGAGTGAGGAGTGAGCACCCGCGGAGCCGGCCAATCGGCGGCTTCGAGCTCGAAGAGCGCGTCCGCGTCGACGACGGCCGGCAGCTCCACGTCCGCGAGCAGCCGACGTGCCAGCGCGCGCTCCTCGTCCGCGCGACCCAGCCCCGGCCCAACGGCGAAAGCCGATGCGCGCTTCGCGAGCTCGTCGACCCGTTCGCGCGGCGCCTTCACCGCCTCGATCAACAAGGTCTCGACGACCGGTAGTGATTCTTCTGGCACCGCGACCGCGACGTAGCCCGCATCGGCGCGGAACGCCGCTTCTGCAGCCAGGCAGACCGCGCCCGTCATCCCCGGCGAGCCGCCGACGATCAGCACGGATCCCGCCGTGTACTTCGTGTCGCCCTCGCTCCTGCGCGGAACGAGCCGAAGGATCGCGTCGGTCACGAGGCGGTGCTCCGTGTCCGCGCGCTCGAGACCGATGTCGGCGACCTCGACCTCGCCGGCGTGGAAGCGACCCGGCGCGACGACGAGCCCGACCTTGCGCCCGTGCATCGTCAGGGTGACGTCGGCGCGGACCGCGGCGCCCGGAACCTCGCCCGTCGAGGCGTTGACGCCCGAAGGGACGTCCACCGAAACGACGGGAACGCCGGCACCGTTGATCCGCTCGATCAGACCGGTTGCATCCTCACGCGGCTCGCCTTGAAAGCCGGTGCCGAAGAGCGCGTCGATGACGACGTCGGGTTCTCGTTCGAGCAGTTCGCTCGTCTCACGCCCCGACTCGGCGAGCGCGCGCAGCGCAATCCTCCCGTCGCCCCCGTTCGCCCCCTTACCGCATACCGCTGCGATCCGGCGCGCGTCCGGATACCGGCGGAGGATGGCGTCCGCCACCGCACGGCCTGCCCGCTCCATCAACGCTTCGACGTCGTGGCCCTGCTCGGCGGCGCGCATCTCCTCTGCCGTGTAGAGCGGCTCGAACATCAGTGCCCCTCCAGGTGATGTTTCCAGGTTTCTGGGTCGTGAGCACCAAGCCAGAGGCCGCACTCGTCAGCAGCCAAGGCTGGGAGCCTTGGTAAGGACGAGGGTGGACTCTGGCGCCGCGTGATCGCGGGCCAGAAGCCGGAAGGCATCGCCTGGAGGGGCACGGCCCTAACTCTCTTCGACGACCGCCACGGCGTTCGCCAGCTCGCGGGAGTGCGTCATCGACAGGTCGATCGCACCGGCCCCGATCCGCTCGGCCCACGCCGCGATCCGGCCGCTCAATCGCACGGACGGCTTCGGCCGGCCCGCGATCTCGATGTCACGCCACGCGAACGCGCGCGCGACACCGAAACCGAGCGCCTTCCCGACCGCCTCCTTGCCGGCGAACCTGCCTGCGTAGCTCTGAGCCGGATTCGGCCGCGAGTCGCAGTACGCGCGCTCCGCCTCCGTGAAGCAGCGCTCCCGGAAGCGGGGATAGCGGGCCAGTGCGCGGCGCACCCGCTCGATCTCGATCAGGTCTACGCCAACGGAGGTCATAGGTGACCCAGCCGGTGGCATTGGTGGATGCCTGGGTCGCGAGCACCAAGCGATGCAAGGACGCAGGGAGCACTCGGGCTGGTTCGCCCGAGTGCGACTGAGGACGCGGCAGCGCGCCGCGTGCTCGCGGGCCAGGCGCCGCCGAATGTCGCCGGTTGGGTCACAAATGTTCGTCGAGCCAATCGGGTAGCTGCGCGATGGACGAGATGATCCCGTCCGGGCGGGCACGGCTCGCCTCGACCGCGTCGGGCCTGAACTTCCCCGTGCGGACGAGGATGGACTTCATGCCGTGCGCCACCGCGCCGCCGATGTCGGCCTCGATGTCGTCGCCGACCATCCAGGTGAGACTCGGCTCCGCGTCGAGCGCCTTCAACGCGGCTTCGAAGTAAGGGGTCGAAGGCTTGCCAAGGACGATCGCATCCGTTTCCGCGGCGTACTCGAGCCCGGCGACGAAAACGCCGGCGTCGAGGAGCGGCCCGTTCTTCGTCTGCCACCACCGGTTCTTGTGGAGCGAGTAGAGCTGCGCGCCGGCCTCCAGCTCGTGGAAGGCGCGTGCCAGGTTCATGTAGCTGAAGACGAGATTTGTCTCAGGGGTCTCGTCGGCGCCGCCGATGAGGACCGCCTCCGCGTCCTCGCCGACGAGCTCGATCCCCTCGAGCTCGCCCACGATCGCGTGCATGGTGAGCGCGAGAACCCGGCGCCCGGCCAGTGTGTTTGCCGCCGCCCGCGGCGTGGTCTGCAGCTCTTCGTCGTCGAGCTCGATTCCCATGGCGCGCAGCTCCTCGGCCAGGGTCGCGCGCGCGCGCGTCGTGTTGTTGGTGACGAAGCGGAGCCTGTGCCCGTCGGCACGAAGTCGCCGGACGGCGTCGCCCCCGCCGGCGATGGGTTCGCCCGAGACGTGGAAGACACCGTCGACGTCCAGCAGAATTGCGGCCATGGACGGCGAGTCTATTCGCGTGACCCGTTCCGTCGTTCTGCCGCTCGCGGAGGTGCAGCTCCGCTTCTCGCGGTCGAGCGGGCCCGGCGGACAGCACGCCCAGAAGTCCGAAACGCGGGTCGAAGCGATCTTCGACGTGGAGGCGTCGAACGCGCTCACGGACACCCAGAAGCGCCGGGTCATCTCCCGAGCAGGGCCCGTCCTGCGCGCGCTCGCACAGGACGAGCGCAGCCAGCTCCGGAATCGCGAGCTTGCCGTCGAGCGGCTCGTCGATCAGCTCCGCAAGGCGCTCCGGGTCGAACGCCGCCGGGTGCCGACGAAGCCGACCGAGGCCTCCCGGCGGCGCCGGCTCGAGGACAAGCAACGAAGATCCAAGACGAAGAGGCTGAGGCGAGAAAAGACGGACGACTGACGCCCACCCGTACCCCTCCGGGCCGGGCCCGCGTTTACTCCTTGAAAAGAATGGCGCCGATCTCCGTCACCCTAGCTAGGCGGGATCCACCGGCTGCCGTGGTCGCCCTCGTCGGGGAGCACGACGCCTACTCCGCTCAGCGGCTCGAGAACGAGCTCGCCGTCCTGCTCGAGGAGGGCCGGCGGATCGTCGTCGACCTGCGCGACGCCTCGTTCATCGACTCGACGACGTTGAGCGTCCTCCTCGTCGGGCGCCACCGCGCGGAGCGATCGTCTCTCGGGTTTGCGCTAGTGCTGCCCGATCGGATGTACACGGAGGTCCATCAGATCCTGGATCTGACCGGCCTCGGCCCGGCCTTCGCGATCTTCGGGAAGCTCGACGATGCGCTCGCGGCCGTTCGGGCGGGCCGGGTCGCCGGGCGCCGGGTCCGAGCGGCGTAGCACGCACCGTCCGACCCTCCCCGTAGCTTCCATCCGCGATGGATTACGAGCCGCTCCGGCGTGGCTTCGCCGAGTTCGTCGGCACCTTTGCGTTCGTCTTCGTCGGCGCCGGCTCGGTCCTCAGCATCGCCAAGGCACTGGCGCCCGCAATCGTCAACCAGCAGGCGCTCGACGTCTACGGCGGTCTGACCCTCGTCGGCGTCGCCCTTGCCAACGGAGTCGCGATCGCCGTCATGGTCTCCGCGGTCGGACACATCTCGGGCGGTCATCTCAACCCTGCCGTCACGCTCGGATTCCTCGTCACCCGCCGTATCGCACCGTCGCTGGCGATCGTCTACTGGAGCATGCAGTTCGCCGCAGCCGCGGCCGCAGCCGCCTTGCTCCGCTGGTTGTATCCCGAGAGCGCGCGTCGAATCACGCATCTCGGGGCCCCGGGCCTGACGAGCGGGGTCAGCGTCTGGCAAGGGCTCGTCATCGAGATCGTGCTGACGTTCTTCCTCGTCTGGGTGGTCTTCGCCACCGCCGCCGATCCGGGCGGCGCCTTCAAGTCGATAGCCGGTCTGGCGATCGGGCTGACCATCACGGTGGACGTCTTGATGGGCGGCCCGATGACGGGCGCCGCGATGAATCCGGCCCGCGCCTTCGGGCCTGAGCTTCTGTCACGCCACTGGAGCGACGCCTGGGTCTGGTACGCCGGCCCGTTCATCGGCGGCGCGCTGGCCGCGCTCGCGTACGACACGCTCTATCTCCGAACGCCGAGGCCGTTGTTGCCGGTCGGCCCGCCCGATTCGGGCGTGATCGAGCCGCGGCCGGGCGACACCGCCGCCTCCTAGCGCGCAGGATTGCTACAACGCGGCGGTGTCGAAGCCGCTCGCCGTTGTGCCCGAGCTCGAGGCCGAGCTCGACGAGCTTTACGCCGCGCCGCCCGAGAGCTTCATCCGCGCGCGTAATGACCTCGCGCAGCGGCTCAAGCAGGCAGGCCAGATCGACGGCGCCGCGCGGGTCAAACAACTGCGTAAGCCCACGGTCCCCCTGTGGGCCGTGAACCAGCTTGCGCGGCGCTATCCCGATGAGGTTCGCGCGCTGCTCGAAGCAGGCGACCGGCTGCGAGTCGCGCAGGAGGCCGCCTTGCGCGGTGAGACACAGGCACTTCGCGCGGCAACTGCCGCTGAACGGAAGCTTCTGCGCAGCCTGACGCAGCTAGGCGAAGAGCTGCTGCTCGAGACCGGACATTCGGCAGACCCGAAACGCATCGTCAGCACGCTTCGCACAGCCGCGGTCGATCCGGCCGGCCGCGAGCTGCTCGAGCAGGGCCGACTGAGCGAGGAGCTCGAAGCGACCGGATTCGACGCCTTCGCCGGCATGGATGTCCCGTCCAGATCGAAGCCGGAGGAGAAGACGCTGAAGGCGCCCTCGCCTGCAACGCAACGGCGGCGACAGGAGCGGCTCCGCAAGCTGCGTGACAACGTCACGAAGGCTAAGAAGGAGGCGACAAGAGCAGAGCGCGCCGTGACCCGAGCGGAGGCGAGCCTGGCCGAGGCCCGCCGGAAGCTCACTCAAGCGAATGACTCCCTGCGACGCGCGCAGACCGAGTTGGAAGAGGCCGAGGCGGAATCGGCCAGAAAGGATTAGCTACTCGACTGTAACGGTCTTCGCGAGGTTCCGCGGCTGGTCGACGTTCAGTCCACGCAATCGCGCGATCCGGTAGGCGAGCAGCTGGAGCGGGAGCACCGCGAGCACCGCCTGCAGGAACGCAGGCGTCCGCGGGATGTAGATGACGTCGTCGGCATGATGCTGGATGTCCTCGTTTCCGTCGGTCGCGATCGCGATCACCTGCGCGCCGCGCGCCCTCACCTCCTGGATGTTCGAGACGACCTTCTCGTAGACCACCTTCTGATCAATGGCGATGCACACCACCGGAGTGTCGGAGTCGAGGAGGGCGATCGGGCCGTGCTTCATCTCGCCGGCCGAGTAGGCCTCGGTCGGGATGTAGGAGATCTCCTTCAGCTTGAGCGCACCCTCGAGGGCGACCGGCAGGCCGATGTGGCGGCCGAGGTAGAGAAAGAACGGCTTGTTGTAGTGCCGTTGCGCGATCTCCTCGATCGGATGGTCGGCGTCGAGGAACTGCACCATCTTCTCGGGCAGGTCGAAGAGCTCCTCGAGGATGAACTCGATCTCTTTGGCAGGCAGGGTGCGCCGGATCTGCGCGAGCTTGAGCGCGATCAGCGACAGCAGCGCGACCTGGGCCGTGAAAGTCTTCGTCGCTGCAACGCCAACCTCGAGGCCGGCCCTCGTGTAGAGGACCGCGTCGACCTCACGCGTGATCTGCGTCCCGAGCTGATTCGTGATCGCGAGCGTCCGCGCGCCCTGCTCGCGAGCGAGGCGCATGGCCGCGATCGTGTCGGCTGTCTCGCCGGACTGCGTGATCCCGATCACCAGCGTGTCCTTCGACAGCACGGGGTTGCGGTAGCGCCACTCGCTCGCGATGTCCGGCTCGACTGGAACGCGCGCCCACTCCTCGATGATGTACCGCCCGACGACGCCGGCGTGGTACGCCGTGCCGCACGCGACGATCACGATCCGGCGCAAGTTCTGGATCTCCAGCTCGTTGAGCCCGATCCCTTCCAACACGAGCTTGCCGCGACGCGCGCGGTCGCCGATCGTCTCGCGCACCGCCTCCGGCTGCTCGTAGATCTCCTTGAGCATGAACGTCTCGTAGCCGCCCTTGACCGCGCTCTCATCGTCCCAGTCGATGGGCTCGACTTCCTTGTGCTCGACCTCGCCTTCAGCCGTGAAGAAGCGCGCACCCTCGGGGGTGATCGCAACGACCTCGCCGTCCTCGATCAGCTGCACCTTGCGCGTCTCCTTGAGGAACGCTGCAACCGCGGACGCCAGGAACATCTCGCCCTCCCCGACGCCGACGACGAGTGGGCATTGATGACGTGCGCCCACCAGAAGATCGGGATGGTCGTGATGGATCACGACGAAGGCGAAGTGCCCTTCTAGCTGGCGGTAGACGGCCCGCACAGCCTCCAGGAGATCGCCTGCGTAGGCGCGCTCGATCAGGTGCACGACGACTTCCGCATCCGTCTCGGAGCTGAATCGATGGCCCTCGGCTTCGAGCGATTCTTTGAGCTCCCGATAGTTCTCGATGATTCCGTTCAGCACGATTGCGAGCCGACCATCCTCACAACCCGTCAGCGGGTGCGCGTTCTGCTCGTTGACGGCGCCGTGCGTCGCCCAGCGTGTGTGACCGAGGCCGTGATTCGACTTGGACCCGTTCGTTCCCGCGGCATCTTTCAGAAACTGGAGGTTGCCGACCGCGCGTATGTACTCGAGACTGCCGTTCTCGCGCAGCGCGATGCCGGCCGAGTCGTAGCCGCGGTACTCGAGGCGCTCGAGGCCGTGGAGCAACAGCTCCTTCGCAGCCCGGCTACCGACGTACCCGATGATCCCGCACACCCGAAACTCCTCTCAGTCGCCGCCCCGTGCCTTCAGAGGTGGATCGAAATGCTGCAGATTCGGTTTTTCCGAAAACGGGCTCTCGAAAACGGCAAAAAGCCCGGCTAGCGATCCGCCCCTTCGCCGAGACGGTCAGCCGAGCTCTCGTCGCACGAGAGCTGCGATCGTACCACAGAGGGTTTCGGCTTCCTCGCCGGTTTCCGCCTCTGCCAGCACCCGGATGACGGGCTCCGTGCCCGACGGTCGGACGAGCACCCGGCCTCGCTCTCCGAGCTCGGCGTTGAGCCGCGCGACCTCCTCTTCGATCGCGGGATTGAGCCGCCCGTGTGGCTCGAAGGAGACATTTTCCTTCGCCTGAGGGAAGCGCGGCATCACGGCGGCGACCTCTGCGAGTGAACGGCCGTGCAATGCGTCGCAAAGCAGGAGCGCGGCGACCAGACCGTCTCCGGTCACGTGTCCGTCCAGCCAGATCAGATGCCCGGATTGCTCCCCGCCGAGAATGCCTCCTTCGCGGCGCAGCGCCTCGAGCACGTAGCGGTCGCCGACGTCGGTGGTGACTACGCGGACTCCGTTTTCGGCCATCAGGCGATGCAGGCCCATGTTCGCCATCACGGTCACCGCGACGAGGTCGACATCGCGGTCGAGGGCGAGCACCGCGACGATCTGATCACCGTCGACGACGTCGCCGTTCCCGTCGACGGCGAGCATGCGGTCGCCGTCACCGTCGAAGGCGACGCCGAGGTCGAGCCCGAGCTCGGTGACGGTGCGCTGGAGCGCGCGCAGGTCGGTCGCTCCGCAGCCGACGTTGATGTTCGTGCCATCCGGCTCGTCCCCGATTGCAGTGACCACTGCGCCGAGCTCGGTAAAAGCCTTCGGGGCGAGCCCGGAGTAAGCGCCGTTCGCACAGTCGACGCCGATCCTCAAGCCGCTGAGATCGGAGCCGAATCGTTCGACGACGTGCTCCAGGTAACTGTCAGTCGCGACACCGACCTCGTCGATGTCGCCGCCGCCCGTGGCCGGCGTGTCGAGCAGCGCTTCGATCTCCTCCTCCTGCGTGTCGGACAGCTTCTGTCCGTCACGGTCGAAGAACTTCACGCCGTTGTATTCGGGCGGGTTGTGCGATGCGGTGATGACACAACCGAGATCAAGCGTCAAGAGGGCGACAGCCGGCGTCGGAAGGACACCCGCAACGACCGCGTTGCCGCCGACGGAGGCGATCCCGCGCGCCAGCGCGCCCTCGAGCTCGGGGCCGGATGCGCGCGTGTCGCGTCCGACGAAGATGCGCCCGCGGCCGGACCAAAGTGTTGCGGCACGGCCCAGCCGTTCGACGAGATCGGGGGTCAGGTCTTCGCCGACGATCCCGCGCACCCCGTCGGTTCCAAAGTAGCGCCGTGGCACGGCGGCCGAGGATACGTGAGGAAGGGGTTTGGGCATCTTCATGGGAGGAGGTGGGCGTCGCGTCGCCGCGTCCGTCCGACCGCGCAAAGCGCGGTCTAGCCCGGACAAGCGCTGTAGTGCAGCTCTAGCGCTTACTGAACTGCGGTGCCTTGCGCGCCTTGTGCAGGCCCGCCTTCTTGCGCTCGACGATACGAGCGTCGCGCGTCAGGAAGCCGGCCCGCTTGAGTGGGACACGCAACTCCGGATCGGCCTCGACGAGCGCGCGCGCGATGCCGTGACGGACGGCCCCCGCCTGTCCGCTCGGGCCGCCACCGTGGACGCGGACCCGGATGTCGAACGTTCCCTCCACTCCTGCGATCTGGAGCGGCGCCAGCGCGGACGTGCGATGCGCTGCGCGCGGAAAGTAGTTCTCGATCGTGCGACCGTTGAACCACGTGTTCCCGTCGCCGGGTCGCAGGATCACGCGGGCGACGGAGGTCTTCCGCTTGCCCGTCCCACGGTATTGAGCGATCTGGCTCATCTGTCCTCCCACTTCAGCGGCTGCGGCGCCTGCGGCCCGTGCGGATGCTCGGGGCCCGCATAGATCTTGAGCTTCGTGATCTGCTGCCGAGCCAGCCGGTTCTTCGGGAGCATGCCCTTCACCGCGGCGCGCAGGACCTCTTCCGGCCGGCGCTCGAGCTGCTCGCGCAGCGTCCGGCTGCGGATCCCTCCGGGATAGCCGGAGTGACGGTAGTAGCGCTTCTGGTCGAGCTTGTTGCCGGTCACCTGGATCTTCTCGGCGTTGACGACGATCACGAAATCGCCGGTGTCCACGTGCGGCGTGTACTCGGGCTTCCCTTTGCCGCGCAGCTGGTCCGCGATGCGCGTGGCGAGCCGGCCGAGCGTTTGCCCGTCGGCATCGACCACGTACCAGTGGCGCGCGATCTCTCCTGGTTTGGCGTTGTAAGTCTTCATGGAAAAGGCGGACTAACGGGGTCCGCCGGCGCAAAACTCTAGCAGCCGGCGGCGGAATCCGGCCGCCCGTTGGGCTAGACGAGCTCGCTGCCCGGATCGGGGCCGGAGCGCGTCATTATGCTCCTGCGGGTGAGAGGACGCACCGCCGCGCTGGTTGCGGCCTGCGCGGGAGTCTGCGTGCCCGCCGCGGCCGCGGCACCGCCCCAGGGCAACCAGACGGATGCGGCCTTCGCGGCCAGCTACGCGCAGCGCGGCGTCAGCAGCGTGGCCGCGACCACTCAACGCGTCAGCTGCTACACGCCCGAGGTCTACTACCAGGGCAGCCTTACGCCCGCGCAGGGATATCCGGACGGCGGCTCCACGCTGTGCAACGGCGCTGCGACGACGGGAGAGAACATCGGCCCGTACCCGACCCAGGATGTCTCCAACCCGCCGCTCCGTGCGAAGGACTTCTCCGAATCCGATCTGCACGTCGATCCGACGAATGCGCGGCACCTGATCGGTATCAGCAAGTGGATCGTCAACAGCGAGGGCTACAACCACCTCGCCGGCTTCTTCGAGTCGTTCGACGGCGGCGCCACATGGCCCCAGCAAGGTCACATTCCCGGCTACGAGGGCTGGACGGACAACTCGGACCCCGTCGGGGCGTTCGACCCGTGGGGGAACTTCTACGCCGTCGTGTTCCCGTACCAGTTCTCGTACATCGCGAGCGGCCAGCACTTCTTCCTGTCTCCGGACGTCAACCCCTCGCTGCCGCGCTCGGGGCTCGGGATCGCCGTTCGTCCCCACGGTGCGTCGGCGGCTACGACCTGGAACACGACGCACGGCGGCCAGCTGGACTTGATCGAGCGGACTCCGTTCGAAGGGAAGTCGACCTTCGACAAGCAATGGCTGGCGATCGACACGAATCGCCGCAGCCCTCACTTCGGTCGCATCTACGTCACGTGGGCCGTCGGGAACCAGGACAGCGACCTGCGCATCTACGGCTCGTACGCAGATGCGCACAAGAACGGGACGCACACGAACTGGTCGCATCCCCGGCTCGTGCTGCCGCAGACCCGGGGAATCGGAGACAACGGCTCGCTGCCACGCGTCGCGCCGGACGGGACCGTCTGGCTGGCGACGTCGAGCTTCGGCAACTCGAGCGGCCCCTACACGATGTCGTTGACCTCGTCGCGGAACGGGGGCAAATCGTGGGCGCGCCGTCGGGTGATCGTCCGCCATACCGTCAACGGCTTCGCGAACACGACGTTCCGCGCCGCTTTCGGGGAGGCGTTCACGGTCGGCCCGCGGAAGGTCGGCCGCTTCTATCCTTTGTACGCCGCGTACGAGCAGTCCAGCAGCAGCGAGACGACGCTGTTCATCCGCGGTTCGTTCGACGGCGGCAAGCACTGGTCGCGCGCGATCCAGGTGAGCGATGCACCCGGTCCCGGTGACGCGTTGCAACCAAATCTCGCGGTCGCTCCCGCCGGGACCGTCGCGGTGGCCTTCTACGACCGGCGGCTGGCGTGTCCGGAGTCGGACACGCCCGAGGCGACCGCTGCGGGACTGCTCTTCGACCCGCGCACGCCACAGGGGCGGCAGAACTACTGCATCAATACCGCTATCCAGTTCTATCGCCCGAAGCTTCGACCGCTCGGCCACAACATCCGTCTTTCCGAGCACACGTGGGATCCACAGCTGTCGTCGCCGCGCTTCGACTGCATCTGCAATCCGGCGAGCTTCATCGGCGACTATTTCGGCATCGACTCACGCGGGGGGTTCACCTACACCGCATCGGTCGAGACGTTCAACGCCGCGGGCGAGAACCCCGGCTACCACCAGCAGCAGCTGGTCTCGAAGGTCCGGACGCCCTAGCCCCAGCGCTCCCAGTGGACGAGATCGTCCACGCTTTTTCTGGCCTGCGTCAACCTGCTCGAGATCGCGCTCCACTGCGAATCGTCCGCAGGTTTGCCGATGGTGATGCAGCAAGCGACGGCTACGTCATCTGGGATGCGCAGCAATTCCTTGAAGGACTGCGTTGCTTCGGCGAACACCCCGAACAGCCCGGCGGCGTAGCCCTCGTCGATCGCTGCGAGCAGAATCAGCATGGCCGCTGTGCCCGCATCGAAATGCCAGTACGGGATCGGCCACTCGATCTCCGCGCCGTCGCTGAGCTTGTCCGGCTTGCGGTACCGCTCGTGGTAGTCGTCCTCTCGAACTCCCACGACGATGAGCACGGGCGCTTTCAGCCACGGCTCGAGCGTCGCACCTGAGCGCGGCGCGGGGCTGGTCTCTTCGAGAAGGCCGGCGATCCGCCGCCGTGTGTCGGCGTCGGTTACGACTACGAGCCGCTGCCCCTGGCTGAAGCCGGCACTCGGCGCACGCCGAACGGTTCCGACGATCCGCTCGATCGTCTCTCGGGGGATCGGCTCCAGTTCGTAGGCGCGCACCATACGGCGGCGCCTCAGGATCTCCCTCAGATCCATCTCGGCGAGAATACGGCACGTGATCCGACGCCGTGTCGTCGTCCACGGCCTCGTGCAGGGCGTGTTTTTCCGGGACTCGACCCGGCGGATCGCGCAGCGGCACGGGGTTGCGGGCTGGGTGGCGAACCGTCCGGACGGAGCAGTCGAGGCGGTCTTCGAAGGCGAAGTAGATGCGGTCGAGCGGCTGCTCGCTTTCAGCCGCGAAGGCCCGCGAGGCGCTCAGGTCGAGTCAGTCGAGGTGATCGAGGAACAACCGGAAGGCCTCCGCGGTTTCGCCGTGCGTTAGCCGGCTCACAGGCGTCACAGTTTCGTACCCGTGCCTGGCACCGGTACGTGTCCCGAGGAGCCACGCGGACGACGAGCCCGCTACTCCCACTCGATCGTGGCCGGAGGTTTCGAGCTCAGGTCGAGGGCGACTCTATTCACGCCGGGGATCTCGTTGATGATCCTGCTCGAGATCGTCTCCAGCAGGTCGTACGGCAGCCGCGCCCAGTCCGCTGTCATCGCATCATCCGATGTGACCGCACGGATGACGATCGGATACGCGTACGTGCGCTCGTCGCCTTGCACGCCGACCGAACGAATCGCCGGCAGCACGGCGAACGACTGCCACAGCTCGCGATAGAGCCCCGCCCGACGGATCTCCTCCTGCAGGATCGCATCGGCCGACCGCAGGATCGTCAGCCGCTCCTCGGTGACGTCGCCGATGATGCGGATCGCTAGTCCCGGGCCGGGGAACGGCTGGCGCCACACCATCCGCTCCGGCATGCCCAGTTCCTCACCCACCCGGCGCACCTCGTCCTTGAAGAGCAGCCGCAACGGCTCGACGAGATCCATGCGCATGTCCGCGGGCAGCCCGCCCACGTTGTGGTGCGACTTGATCATCGCGGCCACTCCGTCCTCTCCCCCGCCCGACTCGATCACGTCGGAGTAGAGCGTTCCCTGGACGAGGAACCGGATGTCTCCGAGTTTGCCGGCCTCCTCCTCGAAGACCCGGATGAACTCCTCGCCGACGATCTTCCGCTTCCGCTCCGGATCGTCGACGCCCTCGAGGCGTGACAGGAAGCGCTCTTGCGCCTGCACGTGGACGAGCGGCACACGGAAGTGTCCGTCGAACGTCTCCACCACCTGCTCGGCCTCGTTCTCGCGGAGCAGACCGTGATCGACGAACACGCACGTGAGCTGGTCGCCGATGGCCTTGTGCACGAGCAGCGCAGCAACTGCGGAATCGACGCCGCCGGACAGGGCGCAGAGGACGCGCTCGCGCCCGACGGCCGCGCGGATCCGCTCCACCTGCTCCTCGATCACTGCCGCCGGGGTCCACGCGGGCGGCGCGCCCGCGACGTTGTAGAGGAAGTTCTTCAGCAGCTCGGTGCCGTGTGGCGTGTGGACGACCTCCGGATGGAACTGCACGCCGTACAGCCGCCGCGCCGCATCCTCGAACGCCGCCACGGGTGTCGACCGCGACGTTGCCACGACTCGCGCTCCGGAAGGAGGGGCTGTGACGGTGTCGCGATGCGACATCCAAACGGTCTCCTCCTCCGGCAGGCCTGCGAACAGCTCCGACTCGACGGCAGTGAGATCCGTCTTGCCGAACTCGGACGCGCCCGTCCGCTCGACGGCGCCGCCGAGATCAAGCGCCAGCAGCTGGGCGCCGTAGCAGATTCCCAAAGTCGGAACACCGAGCTCGAACACCTCGGGATCCACGTGCGGAGCGCCTTCCGCGTACACCGATGCGGGGCCGCCGCTGAGGATCAGCGCGTGCGGGTTGCGCGCGCGCACCTGCGCGGCGGTCACGCCATGGCCGACCAGTTCCGAGTAAACCCGGCATTCGCGCACACGCCGCGCGATCAGCTGCGCGTACTGCCCGCCGAGATCCACCACCAATACGGGCCGCTCTTCCGCGGGCCGCTCCGGCAGCAGCAGAACTTCAGCGCCGATAGTTCGGTGCCTCCTTCGTCATCGTCACGTCGTGCGGGTGGCTCTCGCGGAGGCCGGCGGCTGTAATGCGGACGAACTGCGCGCCCTTCATCTCCTCGATCGTCGCGGCACCGCAATAACCCATTGCCTGGCGCAGCCCTCCGACGAGCTGGTGCAGGATCACGGTGACGGGCCCCTTGTACGGGACGCGCCCTTCGATTCCCTCGGGCACGAGTTTCTCGACGTCCTCGACGTCACCCTGGAAGTAACGGTCGCGCGAGGAGCCGCGCGCGCGCATCGCGCCGAGCGAGCCCATGCCGCGGTACTCCTTGAACCGTTCGCCCTGCTGAAAGATCACGTCGCCCGGCGCCTCATCCGTTCCCGCGAGGATCGATCCCGTCATGACCGAATCCGCTCCGGCCGCCAGCGCCTTTGCGATGTCACCCGAGGATGACAGTCCGCCGTCCGCGATGAGCGGAACATCGTGTTGCGCTGCGACTTGCGCGGATTCGTAAATCGCCGTGACTTGAGGGACGCCGACGCCGGCGACTACCCGGGTCGTACAACTCGCCCCCGGTCCGACTCCGATCTTTACCGCGTCTGCACCTGCATCGATCAAAGCTTCCGTTCCCTCGGCCGTCGCCACGTTGCCCGCAACGACCTCGACGTCGAACTTCGACTTGATCCGCCGCACCATCTCCGGCACCGACGCCGAATGGCCGTGCGCAGTGTCGACGACCATCACGTCGACACCCGCGTCGACGAGCGCTTCCGCCCGCTCCCACGCATCGGGACCGACACCGACTGCGGCGCCGACACGCAATCGTCCCCGCTCGTCCTTCGTCGCCTTGGGGAACTCGATCTTCTTCTGGATGTCCTTGACGGTGATCAGCCCCTTCAGCCGCCCTTCCGAGTCGACGACCGGGAGCTTTTCGATCTTGTGGCGGTGGAGGATCGCCTCCGCCTCTGCAAGCGTCGTCCCGACGGGCGCCGTCACCAGGTCGCGTGACGTCATCAACGCGGACACCGGCTGCGACGCGTCGGGTGCAAAGCGGAGATCGCGATTCGTCAGGATGCCGACGAGCAGGCCCGTCTCGTCGGTGATCGGCACGCCAGAGATGTGGTACGTCGCCATCAGCTCGATGGCATCGGAAACGACTGCGTCCCGTGGCAAGGTGACCGGCTCGACGATCATCCCGGACTCCGAGCGCTTCACCTTGTCGACCTCCGCCATCTGCGCGTCGATCGACAGGTTGCGGTGGACGATGCCGATACCACCTTCACGCGCCAAGGCGATCGCGAGCCTCGCCTCGGTGACCGTGTCCATCGCAGCGGAGACGATCGGGATCTCGATCGTGATGCCGCGCGTCAGTCGCGTCGCGGTCGAGACCTCGTTCGGCAGCACGCGCGACTCGGCCGGAACGAGCAGAACGTCGTCGAACGTCAGCCCTTCTCGACCGAATTTCCGGTCGAGCTCGAGTAGCCGCTCGACCTGCCCGGGCGCTAGTTCGACTCCCATCGCGTCACGCTAGCACCCCGCCAAGACATCAGCCCGCGACCGGCTCGAGCACCCGCACGTCGACCGAGCTTTGCAGCCGCGTCGCCTCCCGCGGCTCGAAGCGCCCGGCTCCGACCTCGAGCGTCGAGGCCGCCCCAGCGGCCACCGCGATCTTCAGCGAGTCCTCGAGCGGCTTCTCTGCGACCCGCGCAGCAAGGAAGGCCGCGAGGAGGACGTCCCCGGAGCCGACCGCGGACACGGGCTCTACCAGCGGAGCGTCGGCGCGAAACAGCGTTCGCTTCCGCTCGGCGCGGAAGAGCCCGAAGCTGCGGGTCTCGGCGGTGATGAGCACGTTGCGCGCGCCCATGTCCGCGATCCGGTCGAGCGCCATCATGTAGTCCTCGTCGTCCCCGAGCTCCTGGCCGACGAGTCCCTCGGCCTCACGTTGATTCGGCGTGACGAGGAACGCCTCTGCCTCGACGCCCAGACGCAACGGCGGTCCTTCCGAGTCCAGGACTGCCGGCACGTGGCGTCGGTTGAGATCGCGGATCGCCTCCCCGTAGAACGCGTCGTCGACGCCCCGGGGCAGGGTGCCGGCGAACACGACCATGTCGGCGCCGCGCGCGAGGTAGCTGATTTTCTCGAGCAGCATCGCGAGCTCCTCCGGCTCCACGTGGGGCCCCCACTCGTTGATCTCTGTGTAGGTCGCCGCCGTCGGATCGACGACCGCCGTTGAGGTGCGCGACTCGTCCGCGATCCGCACGAAGTCGTTGAGGATCGCCTCGGAAGTCAATTCCTCGACGATGCGCGTTCCCGTGCGCCCGCCGGCGAGGCCCGTCGCGACCACGGGGACGTCCAGCCGCTTCAGAGCGCGCGCGACGTTGATCCCTTTGCCGCCGGCGAGCGTCAGACCCTGACTGGCGCGGTGACGTTGGCCCAGCTGGAAGTTCGGGACCGTCAGTGTCCGATCGATCGCCGCATTCAACGTCACCGTCACGATCACGAGAACCAGTCCTTCACGTGGGTGAGGGTTCGGCCCGCGTAGAAGCCGGCGCGCCCACCGAACCCGGGCTTGGCCACGGAGCGGTCGGCGATCAACGGTTGTCGTGCCACGAGCCGCCGCCCAGAATAGATGCGGACTTCGCCGACGCGCTGGCCTCGTTCGACCGGCAGCTCGAGCGCACTCGGGGCGACGACACGCTCGACGAGCGGCTTGTCGATGCGCACTGCCCGCGCGACCTGCCGTGCGGCAACGATCGGGACCGAGCCTTTCCCGTACCCGACGCTCGCCTCGAGATAGACATGACCAGGAGGTACGAGCCAAACCGGCCGGTACCGCGAGATGCCCCAGCGAAGCAGCGACGCCAGGTCGGTGTTGCGCTGGGATCGCGTGGGGCTCCCGAGCACTGTCGTGTACAACGTGACACCGTTGCGGCGCACCGCGGCGACTTCACACCAGCCCGCCGTGCCCGTGTGTCCCGTCTTGACGCCGTAGAGGCCCTTGAAGACGCCGAGCAGGTCGTTCCACGTGTGCAGGTGCCGGCCTCCGGGGATCGTGTCGTTTCGGAGCCGCACGGTGGCACGGATTCGGGGATTGCGCATCGCGAACTCCGCAAGCGTCGTCACGTCCTTGGCCGTCGAGTAGTGGCCCCGCACGTCCAGCCCGTCCGGCCGGATGAAGTGTGTTCGCTCGAGCCCGAGTTCCTGCGCCTTTGCGTTCATCATCGAGACGAACGCTTGGCGGTCGCCGCGGCCGACGTAATCGGCGAGCGCGACGGCAGCGTCGTTCGCGCTCTGAATCAACGCCGCTTTGACGAGATCGCCCACGCGTATGCGCTCGCCGGCGCGGAGGTGCACGGTCGACTCACCGACTGCGGCCGCATCCGCCCGGACCCGCACCACCGCGTTCCAGCGCGCATGATCGAGCGCAACGACGACCGTCATCAGCTTCGTGAGGCTTGCGATCGGCACACGCGTCCAGGCTCCGTGCTGCGCAAGCACCTGGCCGGTTGCGGGATTCTCGACGATGAACGCTCGCGCAAGAACGGGCGGCGGCGGCGTTGCTGCCGCATGTGCAGCGGTGACGAAGGCGAGCGCCGCGAAGAGGGCGGCGACCCAGATCCGGAGGATCACGAGCGGGAAGGGTAGCGCTATTTGATCCGGAGCTTTTGGCCTATGAGCAGCGCTGTCGGATCGATGCCTGGATTGAGGGTCATCAGCTCGTCCACGGTCGTGCCGTACTTCTGTGCGATGGAGCCGAGCGTGTCGCCGCTCTTCACTGCGTAGTACTCCGCTCCAGGTGTCGTCGTCTCCGTCGTTGTCGCGGTGGTGGCCTGTGGGGTCGTCAGAACGAGCTTCGTCGTTGTCGCCGTCGTTGTCGTCGCGGCGCGCGTCGTAGTCGGGAACAGGCCGACCGTCGTCGTCGATCCCGAGCCACCGCTCAAGCCCGACTTGATCAGGATCACAGCGATCGTGACGGCCGCGAGGAACGCCGCCGGAGCGCCGTACCGCGCCAGTTCCTTACGCCTGCGCGGATCCATGGTTTGCTCCTTACCAGCCGGAGACTGCCCACACTTCGCGTGCGTACTTCGAAGCCTCCGCGGCGGCCACGCTACGCCAGTCCATGCCGCTGACGCGGAAGGCGTAGATCACGTCCCGCGAGACGTTCACGAGTGCGCTCGCCGGGCCGCTCGTGAACGCGCGCGCCACATCTGCAGGCGTCGCCCCCTGGGCGCCGACACCGGGGAGCAGCAAAATCGCACGCGGGAGCAGCCTCCGGGCCTCGCCGACAGCACGGGGATGCGTCGCGCCGATGACGGCGCCGACCGCCGACAGGCCGTGCTCCCCGACCAGATCGGCACCCCACTCGGCCACGAGCTCGGCGACCTGGTGCCAGACGTGCCGCCCGTCGGAGAGAACGAGGTCCTGCACCTCCGCCCCACCGGCGTTCGACGTCTTGACGACACAGAAGATGCCTGCCCCGTCGCGGCGGCACGCAGCAAGGAACGGATCGAGCGAGTCACGGCCGAGATACGGATTCACGGTCACCGCATCGGCGAGTGGAGGCTTGCCGTTCGCCGATTCCAGATAGGCAGCCGCGTACGCGCGCGCAGTCGACCCGATGTCACCGCGCTTCGCGTCGGCGATCACCTGCAATCCGGCCGCCCGTGAGTACGCACACACATCCTCGAGAGCGCGCACGCCGTCCGAGCCGAGGGCCTCGAAGAAGGCGACCTGCGGCTTGACCGCCACGACGTAAGGCGCGACCGCATCGACGAGGCCCCGGCAGAAGCGCGCACAGGCGTCCGCCGCCTGGGCGCGGCCGAGATGGGCTTCGCCCTTCAGCTCGACGGGCAGGAGATCCGGCCGCGGGTCGAGCCCGACGACCAGCTGCGAACGCTTCCGCTCGACCGCCTCGGCCAGGCGGTCAGCGAAGTTCGTCGTCGCGACGGCGGCCACACCGTAAAGGTACTTCGCCCTAAAGACGGCGAAGGCCGCTTTCTACGCGGCCTTCGCAGTTCTCGAGAGGGAGGCTCAGGGACTAGGCGCCGGCCCCGCCGCTCTTCACGGCCGCCTTGAGCTGACTCCCCGCGGTGAACTTCGGCACCGTGGCTGCCGGGATCGTCACTTTCTGTGTCGGATTGCGGGGATTCACGCCCTGGCGCTCTGCGCGCCGCTGGGTCACGAATTTTCCGAACCCCGTGAAGGCCACTTCGCCGCCGCCCTGCAGCGTGTCGGTGATCGCGTCGAGGAAGGCGTCTACGGCCTTCGCCGCATCGCGACTGGAGAGATCGGCGCGCCTCGCGATCTCGTTAACGAACTCCTGTTTCGTCAAGTCCCACTCCTCCTGTCGACAAATCGAACCACGGGCAAAGACCCTAACAGCAGCGCCGGACCCGCTCAACCATGCGGTTTTGCGGGTCTTTTGAGCCGAATCGGACGACCCTCGGCGTTGTTTTGGCGCAAAAAGCGGGCCTCAGACGGCCTCGAGGATCTCGCCGGCCCGAAAAATGGGACGCAACCGAACGGCCTGACGAGCAAGCGCGTCGGCTCCGCCTTCCTCGCGATCGACGACGCAGACCGCCGTTCGCACGGTCAGACCGGCGTGACGCAGGGCTTCGACCGCCTCCAGCAGAGCGCCGCCGGAGGTGACGACGTCCTCGACGAGGCAGACGGTTTCACCCTTGGTGTACACACCCTCGAGGCGTTTTGACGTGCCGTACTCCTTCGCAGCTTTGCGAACGATCAGAAACGGGAGCCCGGAAGCGAGCGACCCCGCAGCCGCGAGCGCAACGGCGCCGAGCTCGGGCCCGGCCAGACGCGTCGCCTCCGGGTCGAAGTCGTGCACCGCACGCGCGATCCGGTCACCGAGCGGCGCCAGGATGTCGGGCCGCGTCTCGAAGCGGTACTTGTCCAGGTAGTAGCGCGATCGCTTTCCCGAACGCAGCAAGAAGTCGCCCTCGAGATAGGCGTGCTCGCGGAGCGCGAGCTTCAGTTCGTCGTCCGTCAAGTACCGCGGGTCTTGCGGATGACGTCCCGCGCAAGCGGCAGGAGCCGATCGGCTCCCGGGGAACCGTTCGTGAGCGAGAGCATGGAACCGTCCTCGAAGTAGAGGTCGGCCCGCTCGCGATGCGCAGACTGGCGACGGATGAACGCGGCGCCGGCGAGCATTCCGCCGACGACCCCCAGAAGTGCGGCGATGCTACGGCGCATCCGGCTTCTTCCTCGTCGCCGGCTTGCGCGCCGCCGTCTTCTTCTTTGCAGCGGTCGCAGTCTTCTTCGCTGCCGTGGGCTTCGTCGTTGCGGCGGGCTTCTTCTCCGCCGCGGGCTTCGGCTTCACGTTGCGCAGGGCCGACTTGAGGTCGTAGAAGACGAGCCCGGCGGTCGGGTTGCTGCCCGTGGTAGCCGCAATGACCGTCTTGCCGGCGCGCACCACGAAGACGCTGCCTTCGCCGGTCGCCACCTCGAGCTGCGTCAGCGCGCTCCCCCCAGTCTTGACCGCCTCCGCGGCGGCGAGGAGCGCACCGGCCGCCTGGGCGAGCTCAGCCGCGCGGGGCGAGTCCCCGAGTGTGGACGCGGCGACCTTCCCCGTGTCGTCGAACACGACCGCGGCCTGGATCTGCGAGGAGATCTCGGTCAGGTCGGCGAGTGCCTGCTGGGCGTCCATCTCGGGCCAAAGCATAAGGCGTCGCTCGCGACGCCGACCAGAGGAGGCCACGGCGGCTCGGCCGGCGGGGCCGTTGACGGGATACTCACGCTGTGCGAGTACGTAGACGGGATCTGGTGCAGAAGTTCTACGCCGACCGCGGCCCGCATCTGGCGGCGATGATTGCCTACTTCGCGCTTCTCTCCTTCGTCCCGCTGACGTTCATCTCGCTCGCGCTGCTGGGACTGACCGGGCGCGCGGACGAGTCCTCGTTCCTCGTCAGAGAGATCAAGAAGACGCTTCCGGGGACACCGATCGACCAGATCATCAACCTCGTGCACGCCGTCCAGGACAACGCGGCGGCGCTGGGCATCATCGGTGGGCTCGCATTGCTTTGGACGTCGCTTTCGCTCTTCAGCGTGATCGAATCGGCGCTCAACATCGTCTACGGACGCCCGAACCGCTCGTTCCTCCACGGTAAGGGGCTTGCCTTCCTCTTGATGGGCGGCTCACTGGTGACGCTGTTCGTCGCGCTGCTCGCAGGCTCGCTCGGCGTGACGGCGTTGCAGGAGTACCTACCGGGCGTCGTGTCCAATGCGCCGACGGCGTATGCGCTCTCCATCGGCGTCTCACTCATCGGCGTCTTCGTGTTCCTCGTCTCCTGTTACTACGTGCTGACGAACGAGGACGAGTTGACGCTACGCGAAGTCCTCCCGGGTGCGATCTTTGCCGCCGTCCTCCTCGAGGCAACGTTCCAGGTGCTCCCGCTCTATCAGCGCTACGCGGACCTCAACCCCGCGCTGCGTGCGTTCGGCGCCCCGGCCATCCTGCTCGTCTGGCTCTACGTGATGGCGAACGTGATCGTCTTCGGCGCCGAGCTAAACTGGTGGCTCACGCACCGCGCCGCGCAGCGCCAGGAGGACGAGCAGCTAGCCGGTCTCGCCTAGCGCGCCGAGGAGCGCACGCGCCGCTTTGGCGCGGTGCGAGTTCTCTCGCTTCCAGCCGTTGCCCAACTCGGCGACGGTTTGCTCTTCCCCGGCGGGAATGAAGATCGGGTCGAAGCCGAAGCCTTCCGTACCGCGCGGTTCGACGGTGATGCTGCCTGCGAGCGTTCCGGTGCCGCGAAGCTCGTCGCCGGCCGGCGAGACGATCACGAGCTCGCTCACGTAACGCGCGCGGCGGTCCTCTTGGTCATCGAGCGCGTCGAGCAGCCAGCCCACCGGATCGTCGCCGCCAGAACGAGCCGACCGGACTCCTGGTCCACCACCGAGCGCCGCCACCTCGATCCCCGAGTCCTCCCCGAGAGCCCACTCGTCCGGCCCTGCCCGCATCCGTCCAAACAGTGCCTTCGCGCGCGCGTTGTCGTAGTACGTCGCACCGTTCTCGACCGGGTAGTCGTCGGTTTCGAGCGGCTCGATTGTCCAGTTGGGAAGCAACTGCTCGAGCTCGCGCGCCTTGTTCGGGTTGCGCGAGGCGAGCCGCGCCTTCAGTCCGTCCACCGCACCTCGGTAACGTTCTCGAGATCGGCGATTCGCGCAACGATGCGCGCCGCCGGGGTGTCCCGCGGTAGGACGACATCGAACTCGAGGCGCCGACGGTCTCCTTCCTGGCTGACCTCGAGCGACGCGATCCGTGCTCCCGTCTTCTCGACCTCGTCGATCACCTCGCCCGGCGGCTGGCCGGCCGGCAACGCGACGAGCAGCCGTCCATCTTCCGGACGAAAGCGAACGAGGATTCGGTACGCCATGATTCGCAGCGGCCAGAGGGCGAGGAGCACGAGCGCGGTGGTGATCACCGCGGCGCTGTAGTAGCCGGCGCCCGACGCGAGACCGACTGCGGCGACGACCCAGAGCGTCGCGGCCGTGGTCAGGCCTCGCACCGACAGTCCCTGCCGGATGATCGCGCCCGCCCCGAGAAAGCCGATGCCGGTGACGATCTGGGCTGCGATCCGCGTCGGGTCCGCACGCACGACGCTTGCGCCGGAATCGAGGAACGCATGGAACCCGTACGCGCCGACGATCGTGAACAAGGCCGAGCCCAGCGAAACGAGGAGGTGCGTGCGCAGGCCGGCCTCGCGCTCGCGCAGCTCGCGCTCGACCCCGATCAGGCCGCCGAGCAGCGCTGCGAGGGCGAGCCGCAGGAGCGACTCGTCCCAGTTGAGGGTCGGCAGCTGGCTAGACGCGAGCTGCAGCAACGGCTTCCTCTTGAACCAATGCCAGCTCTTCGATCCCTCCTGCAGCCAGCTCGAGTAGTTCGTCCAGGCGCGCACGACTGAACGGCGTCTTCTCCGCGGTCGCCTGCACCTCGACGAGCGCGCCGTCGCCCGTCATGACGACGTTCATGTCCACCTCGGCCTGGGAGTCCTCGGAGTAATCGAGGTCGAGCAGCGCCTCGCCGTCGACGATCCCGACCGACACCGCGGCGACCGAGCCGGACAACGCCTTCGAGAGGCCGAACTTGTCGAGGGCGCGCCGCGCCGCGACGTAGGCACCGGTGATCGCACCGCAGCGAGTCCCGCCGTCGGCCTGCAACACGTCGCAGTCGAGCCAGAGCGTGCGCTCACCGAGTGCCTCGAAGTCGGTGACCGAACGAATCGAGCGGCCGATCAGCCGCTGGATCTCGATCGTGCGCCCACCCTGCCTTCCTCGGGAGGCCTCACGGTCGGTGCGGTCCCCTGTGGAGGCCGGCAGCAGCGAGTACTCGGCCGTCAGCCAGCCGCGGCCTTTGCCGTACAGCCAGCGGGGCACGCTCTCCTGGATCGACGCGGTGCAGAGGAGTTTCGTCTTCCCCTGCGCGTAGAGAACCGAGCCGTGCGGTTGCTCGAGGAAATCAGGGATCAGCTCGAGCGGGCGGAGGTCATCGGTCCTGCGACCGTCGTTCCTCGGCGTCATGCCGCCGCACCGAGCGCAGCCAGCTCCACGTGCTCGACCTCGGCGACCGGCAATTGCAGGAAGCGCGCGCCCATCTCCCGGAAGACGTCGGGGTCACCCGTAGTCAGGAACCGGTACGAGCCTTCACGCCGAGAGTCGTTCTCGTAGCCCTTCCGCGCGAGCGTCTCCGCGACCTCGCGCGCAGTCTCCTCGGCGGAGAACACGAGCGTCACGTCGCGCCCGAAGACGCGCTGGAAGATCGGCCTGATCAAGGGGTAATGCGTACAGCCGAGGATGACCGTGTCGACCTCCGCGGCTTTGAGCGGCGCGGCGTACTCGCGCACCGCTGCCGTCGTCTCCGCGCCGAACGGATCCTCGCTCTCGATCAGCGGCACGAGGCGCGGGCAAGCGACCGGCACGAGCTCCACGCCGGCGTCGAGGGCATGCACGAGCTCCGCGTATCTGCCGGCGGCGACCGTGCCTTCCGTCGCGAGCAAACCGATGCGACGGTTGCGCGTGGCCTGAACGGCGGCGTGCGCCTCCGGAGTGATCACACCGACGACCGGGACGTCGAGATCCTCCTGCAACTGTGGGAGGGCCGCGGACGTCGCGGTGTTGCACGCGTTGACGACGAGCTTGACACCCTGGCTCTGCAGATAGGCACCGATCTCGCGCGCGAACTGCCGGACCTCGCCCAGCGGCCGCGGCCCGTAGGGCAGGCGCGCATGGTCGCCGAGGTAGACGAAGTCCTCGTGCGGCATGGTCACGAGGCACTCGTGCAGGACGGTCAGGCCGCCCACGCCCGAGTCGAAGACACCCACCGGCCGCGGATCCACACGGCGATCGTATAGCCGGGATACGCTGTGCACCTCGTGCGCCGCTTTCTCGTCGTGTTCGCGGTCGCGCTGACAGCCCTGGCTCCGACAGGTCGGGCCGCTGCAGGCGACTTCACCCAGACCGACACGAAGCTGACGATGAGCGACGGCGTCCGGATCGCGGTCAGCTACTTCGAGCCACGGGGGACGCCGCCCTCGACGGGCTGGCCGGCTGTCGTCTTGCTCCACGGCCTGGGACAGACGCGCAACACGTCGGACTTCGTCAACTGGTCGCCGAACCTGATGGCGCAGAAGTTCTTCGCCCCGGACGGCTACGCCGCACTGACCTTCGACGCACGCGCGCACGGAGAATCAGGAGGACAGTTCACGCTCGACGGCCCGCGTGAGCTACAGGACCTGCGCGAGCTGTTGAACTGGCTCACGACCCAGCACCCGGTGGACCCTCGACATGTCGGCGCGTACGGCGCTTCGTACGGCGGTGGGCTCCTCTGGCGCGCGGCAGTGGCGGGCCTCCCTCTCGCCGCGATCGCGCCCGCGGCGACATGGACAGATCTCCGCGAGGCGATCGTGCCTCAAGGCCATGTGCGCGCCGGGATCGTGCTCGGATTTTCCCAGGACGTCGCGCGGGACCGGTACGGACCGGAGGAGCTGCAACTTCTGACCAATGCGATTTCGGAGACCGACGTCCCCGCAATCCGCGCGTATCTCGCGACACGCTCGACACGCTCACAACTCGGGGAAGTGCGAATTCCGACCTTCATCCTCCAGGGCCGCCGCGACTTCGCGTTCGACGCCGACCAGGCAATCGCAGCTTTCCGCCTGCTCAAGGGCCCGAAGCGCCTGTACCTCGGAGATTTCGGCCATCAGCCCGCAACGAATCCGCCGAGCGAGTTCGACTATGCGGCCGTGGAAGTGCGGGCGTGGTTCGATCGCTTCCTCAAAGGGATCCCGAACGGCATCGACAAGCGCCCACCGGTCGAGATCGCGCCGGATCCATGGCGTAAGCCCGTGTCGTTCAAGAGCTTGCCCAGGGCGCGTCCGCTGACGTTTGCGTTCAGAGGGAGACGGACGCTGTCGGCAGACGGGAAGGTCGCGCGGACGACTGCTCGCGTTCGACACCTCGAGAACTTCGGTGCACCGATCGTCAAGCTCTCGTTTGCGACGCCCACCGGTTACAAGCATCTCGTTGCGGTTCTCAGCGCGATCGCACCGAGCGGGTCGGAGATCGTCGTCAGCGACGGTGGGGCAGACACGCAGACGAGCGGCAAGAGCCCACGCACGGTGACGATCAAGCTGCAGAACGAGATCACGTCGATCCCAGCCGGCTCACGCCTGCGAGTGACGCTCGGCGCACGCTCGACGGTGCAGAACCTCGGCAACCTCGTCTACCTGATCCCCGTCCCCGAAGGGTCGGTCGGCCAGATCGGGAAGTTGACGCTGACGCTTCCGGTTCTGCCGAAGCCCGTGTCCCCTTGATCTCGCAGCTCGCCGCGGCGGCAGCCGCGATCGCCCTTGTCAGCGCTCCGGCGGCGACACCCGGTGTCACGCCCACGACGATCACGATCGGCGGGACGATCCCCATCAGCGGTCCTGCCGCCGCGTACGGGTCGGTCGGGCGCGGCGCGGACGCCTACTTCAAGTACGTCAACGCGAAGGGCGGCGTCTTCGGGCGGAAGATCGTCTACAAGTACCTCGACGACGAGTTCGACGTCGCGAAGACGATCACCCTGACGCGCCAGCTCGTCGAGCAGGACCAGGTGCTGGCCATCTTCAACAGCGTCGGCACCGAGCACGCGCTCGCGATCCGCTCCTATCTCAACGACCGCCAAGTGCCGCAGCTCTTCCTCGGCAGCGGAGTGTCGAAGCTCGCCACGGAGCATGCGAAATATCCGTGGTCGATGGGATACCTTCCGAGCTTCGCCGGCGAAGGCGCGATCTACGGCCGCTATGTCGCCGCGCATCGACCGAGGGCGCGGATCGCCGTGCTGTACGAGAACTCGGACTTCGGCAAGGACATGCTCAACGGCCTGCGTCATGGTCTCGGCGGCAAGGGAAAGATCGTCGGCACGCAGGCCTACGAGGTCACGGACAACGACGTCGCCTCGCAGATGGCAAAGCTCAAGAGCAGTGGCGCCGACACGCTCATGCTGTTCGCCACCCCGCAATTCGCGATCTTCGGCTATGTCGGCGCGTTCCGCCTCGGCTGGCACCCGCAGGTGTTCGTCACGTCGGTCTCGATCAGCCCGGACATCATGAAGATCGCGCGCGTCGCGTCCAGCCGCAAGCAGGTCGAGGGCTCGATCTCGATCGCATTCGTGAAGGATCCGACCTCGAAGCAGTGGGCCAAGGACAAGACCGTCCGGCTCTACAAAGCGATCCTCCAACGCTTCCTCCCGAGCGCGAAGCCCGACGACGTGTTCAACTACTACGGGATGGCGGTCGCATACACCATGGTGGACACACTGAAGAAGGCCGGCCGAAACCTCACTCGCGCGGGACTGCTGAAGGCGGCGACTCACCTCGACGAGACGAATCCGTTTCTCCTGCCCGGCCTGCGGATCAAGACCTCGCCCAACGACTACTACCCGATCGATCGAGTCAAGCTCGCCCGCTACCGCACCAATCAATGGCAGTTCTTCGGGGAATTTGTAAACGCACGGGATTAGGGTCAACTCTTGAGGGAATCGCGCGTCTAATGGATGAGCTTTTTCTGATTTCGAAGTAGGAAGGAAGGGGTATGAAGACAATCCTCAGACTGGCCGTGCTCGCTTTCGCGGGCATCGCCACGCTGGCTTTCGCGGGGAACGCCCTCGCGACCCAGAAGTTGAGCGTCAACCAGAGCACGACGTCGCTCACGATCAAGGTGTCGCAGGCGCAGTCCGACGCGCAGCCGGCGAAAATCTCGATCTACGTTCCGACCGGCTACTCGATCAATGCCTCGGCAGCGCCGGGGACCAAGATCGGGTCGACAACGGGCACGGTGTTTTCGCGCGACGCGAACATTCCGTTGCCGCTCTCGGGTGACGTGGTCGTTTCCGCGACTTCGGACGCACCCACGTGCGACCCGGTTCCGCATCTCGCGGTGTGGAACCTTGCTCTTTCGGTCGCCGGGCAGAACATCACTCTGCCCGTGCACGTCGACCAGCTGGCGGGTCCAGAGGCGGCACTCGGCGCGTACAAGCTTGTCGTGTGCCTCGCTCCCGACGACGTGCCCGTCGGCACGCCGGGTCGGTCGCCGAACGGCGCCCGGCTCCTCGATGCAACGTTCACGGTGAACAGCATCTTCACCGTGCCCGCGGGGCAGAGCATCTGGAAGACGATCACGACGCCGTGGGCCGGCGGTGTGCCCAACGCGGCCGGAACGGTCGAGACACGCGCGTTCGTGGCCAACGGCACGGCGACGCTCGCGAAGAAGGTCAATGCCGGGAGGCGGCTCGTAAAGTTCACCGGAAAGGTGACACAGGCAGGCACCGCCGTGTCAGGGGCGAAGGTGAGCCTCCTCGTCAACGGCAAGACCGCCGGTTTCAGTGCGCGGACAAACGCGTCCGGCAGCTTCAGCATCGTGCTGAAGAAGACAGGCAAGAAGACGACATCGACGTTCCAGGCACGTACGACCGTGGCGGAGCGCGACATCACGACAACGGGATGCGCTTCGCCGACGACCGCGGCCCCGTGCGTCAGCGCCACGGCCTCGGCGTTCACCGCGGTGAGCGCCAAGATCAGGATCCGCCTCTAGGCGCCGATCCCGCATGGCACCTTTGGGACGGGGCCCTCTGGGCCCCGTCTCGTATGCTGGGACGATGGCTGAGATCCGGATCGGCACCTGCTCCTGGGCCGACGACGCGCTCGCAAAGCACTGGTATCCGCCGGGGGTAAAGCCCGGAGAGCGCCTGCCTTACTACGCCGAGCATTTCGACACGGTCGAGGTCGACTCGACGTATTACCGGCTGCCGGGCGACGAGATGGTGGAGCGCTGGGCGGAGCGCATTCCGGATCGATTCGTGATGCACGTCAAGGCTTTCGGCTTGATGACCCGCCACCCAGTCAAGCTCGAGTCGCTGCCGCCGGACCTGCGCGACGAAGCACCGACGGACAACCGGGGCCGGGTGGAGCGGCCGTCGCGCGAGTTTCGCGGCGAGGTGTTCCGCAGGTTCCTCGGCGCGCTCGAGCCGCTGCGCTCGAGCGGCAAGCTGGGCGGAATCCTCTTCCAGTTTCCCTCGTACGTGGTCTACAAGGACCGCTCGCTCGAGTACCTGGAATGGGCGCGTGAGCAACTCGGAGAGGACGAGATGCTCGTGGAGTTCCGGCACTCGAGCTGGCTCGACGAGGACCATCGCAACGACACGCTGAGGTTCCTGGAGGAGCTCGGCGCCACGAACGTGATCGTCGATGCGCCGCGAATCGAGGGCGCCAAGAATCTCGTTCCGACCGTGCCGGCGCTCACGAGCCCGACCGCATACATCCGCTTTCACGGGCGCAACGCGGCCACGTGGAACAAACGCGGTGGCAGCGCCGCCGAGCGGTTCGACTATCTGTACTCCGACGACGAGCTGCGCGAGTGGGTTCGGCCGCTGCGAGAGTTGTCGGAGCAGGCCGAGCAGGCGTACGCATTCTTCAACAACAACGCCACGAGCCCCGATGGCACCGGCGGGCGCATGGCGCAGGCGGCCGCGAACGCGAAGCAGCTACAGCAGTTGCTGCAGGCCGCGAAGGTTCCGGTGACCGCTCCCGGCTGATGGACTTTCTGGCGGTCATCCACGGCGAGAGCGTGCGCTCGGGCGTCTTCGGCGACGTCGTCCGCGAGCGCGGCCACGGGCTCGAGGAGTGGAGCCTCGCCTGGGACAAACCGCTGTCCCGTCCGCTCGACGCATACGGCGCGGTGCTCGTGTTCGGCGGCGCGATGCATGCCGACCAGGACGACCATCATCCCTGGTTGCGGGAGGAGGACATGTTCCTGCAACGCCTGCTCGATCTACACATGCCCGTCCTCGGCATCTGCCTTGGCGCGCAGCTGCTCGCCAAGGCGGCGCACGCGCCGGTGTATCCCGTCGAGGAGGCCGAGGTCGGCTGGTTCGCGGTCGAGCTCACCGAGGCGGGCACGGAAGACCCCGTCCTCGGACGGCTGCCGCAAACCTTCGACGCGTTTCAATGGCACTACTACGCCCACGACGTGCCGGCGGGCGCAGTCGAGCTGGCGCGCAACCGCGTCTGCACGCAGGCCTTCCGGCTCGGCGACAGCGCGTGGGGCGTGCAGTTCCATCCCGAGGTGACACTCCACCAGGTACAGAGCTGGATTCACGAGGAGAAGGGATTGCCTGTCGACCCCGGCGGGCTGCTCGCCGAAACCACAGAGCGGATCGACACGTGGAACACGCTGGGCCGTGAGCTCTGCGCGGGCTTCGTCGACGCGGCCGAGCGAGTCACCGCTTCGGTCTAGCCGGCTCCATCCAGGACACGGCCGGGTGTCCGACACCACGACGTGTCTGCGAGGGGCGCGTCTCGCTGCCGCCGAGCGCGGCTTGGTTCCGTGATGCGGAACATCCTCTCGCGCGCCGTCCCATTTACGGCACGGTGTCCGACACCAGGCCGTGGCGCGACGAGACGTGTCGCTGTCCGTCAGCCTCTTTCGAGCGGCAGGTCGTCGTGACGCGACCACTCGTGCCACGAGCCCGCGTAGTTGCGCGCGCGGTATCCCGCCAGGCGCAGCGCCATCGTCGCGAGCGTGGAGCGGGAGCCCGAATGGCAGTAGGCCACGATCTCGGCAGGATCGCCGAGGCGAGCCCTGATCTGATCCGCCGGAAGGGGCTCGCCGGGGCCCGCGAAGAGCTCCTGCACCGGAACGTGACGCGCGCCCGGAATCCGACCCTGGCGCGGGTCGCACGGATACCCGTGCTTGCCCTTGAACTCCTCTTCCGAACGAACGTCGAGGATCATGAGCGTCGAGTCCTCGAGCCTGCCCACGAGTTCGTCGCGCGTGGGAACGGCATCGAAGCGTGGTTCGAAGCTCGTCTTCACCGGGTGCAGCTCGACCTGTCCGACCTGCAGCTCACCGGGCCAGGCGGCGACTCCGCCGAGCAGCACGGCAACACGCGGATGTCCTGCAAGCTCCGCCATCTGCGCGGCGGGCATCGCGCCCATGCCGTCACCGCGGTCGTAGAGGACGAGCCGCTCGTCGCCGGTTACGCCGTGACGCCGCAGCCGCAGCCCGACCTCGGGCGCTAGCGCCTCGAGCATCTCGCGATCGCTCATCGGCGGCGGCGAGCCAAGGACGAGCGGCCTGGACCCGGGGATGTGTCCTCGCGCATGGGCGTTCGGCCCACGCACGTCACCGAGGACCAGGTCCTCCGCTCCGTGCTCGCGCTGAAGCCAGGCGACGTCGACGATGGCAGGGAGCTCAGACACGGCCCAGGAACTCCCGCAGGATCTCGTTGAACTCGTTCGGCCGCTCGAGATTCACGAGGTGGCCGGCGCCCCGCAGCTCGCGGACGTCGAACTCGCTGACCTCCTCCGCGGAGACGTATGGATCGAACTCGCCGATCACGAACTGCACCGGGCCGGAGAACGAGCGCACGACATCGGTCGAGTCTTCTCGGTCGCGAATTGCCGCGAGGGCATTGACGAGCGCGTCGGCGTCCCGATAGACCAGGTGCTCGTCCGCCGCGCTCTGGTCGTGAAAGAGCTTCGGCAGCATCATTTGCCACAGTCCTTCCAGCCCTTCGTTGCGGATCAACTCGATCGTGTCCTCCCTGCCGGCGCGACGTTCATCCGAGTCGGCGTCGGGACGCGCGCCGACGAGCAATAAACCGCGCACGCGCTCGGGCACGCGCCGCGCCAGTGCGAGCGCGCAATAACCCCCCATCGACGCACCGACGAGCGCGAGGTCGCCCTCCGTTTCCCCGGCGATCGACGCGGCCCAGTCGTCGATCGTCTGTCCACGGCCGTACAGACGCGGCGCAATCACGTCGTGTCCGACGAGCGCCGCACGCTGGGGCTCCCACATCCCTTTGTCGAGCGGGAAAGCGTGCAGCAGCAGAACTTTCACAACGAGGCGACGAGGTCGAGCTCGGCGGCGATCGACGGGCGTTGCTCGAGCCGACCCAACCACTCGGAAAGTGCCGGAAACCGTTCGAGGTCGACGTCCATGCGGTCGCGAGCGCGCAGGATCCACGGCACGTACGCGACATCCGCGAGCCCGAACTCCCGTCCGCTCAAGAACCTCTGTCCCTTTAGCACAGCCTGCAACGTCGCGAGCGCAGCGTCGAGCCGCTCGCGCGCGCCGTCGTCACCGCGCCGCAACGAGTAGTACGGCCTCGAGAGCTCGTCGAAACGGAAGACCAGCATTCGGCCGAGCGCGCGCTCGGCAGGGTCGGCCGGCCAGAGACTCGGCTCGGGATAGCGCTCGTCGAGGTACTCGTCGATCACGGCGGATTCGGCGAGCACGAAGGTGTCTTCCTCCAGGACAGGTACGCGTCCGAGTGGATTCTTCTCGTAAATCCATGCAGGGCGATCGTCGAGATCGACCTCGACCGTCTCGTACTCGATGCCTTTCTCGGCGAGCACGATCCGGACACGCGCGCAGTAGGGACAGCGATCGGCGTCGTAGAGCGTGATCACCTGTCGATCCTAGCCTCGAGCCCGAGCACGTCGGCGATCTGAGCCAGCAGCTCGCGCGCAGGTGGGAGCTCCGCCGGCGTCGAGGCTATGCGCGCGACCGCGCGGACGCGCGCCGGGTCCGCGCCGGTCAGCCGCGCGGCGAGAGTCGGATTCGCGGACAACGACAGCTCGTCGGCCTTGTTCAGCTCGCCGTAGTACGTGGGAACGGAGAGGTACTCGTCCACCATGCGGCCACGCTCGAACAGCAGGAAGCGCACGACCGCCTCTTCTTCGAGCGCGAGCGCGACCGCCGGAACTCCCATGCGCTCGGACAACTCGGCACCAAGGCGGCGCTGGGCGCTGCGATTGTGGTCGCAGAGCTCGTCGACGACCGTCACCCAGCCGCTGCGCGGAGACGTGATCTCGGTGTGTTCCGAGCGGCCCAGCCGCGGGAGGAACTGCGTCACGGCGCGGTCGACGCCGGCTTCGTCGTCGGTCTGGACGTGCAGCGAGCCGAACGATGGCGGACGCTCGTCGCTCTCGAGCCGCTCCGCAAGCGCGTCCACCGGCGCGACCATGAACACGTCCATCGCGGTGAAACCAAGACGCTCGTACAGGCGACGGGCATCGCTGTTCCTGATCAGCACCTCGAGACTGACGTGGTCCAGTCCCGCGGCCCGAGCAGGCTCGAGAATCGCTGTGAGCAGCTCCCGCCCGATGCCCTTGTTGCGGGCTTCCGGCCGCACGTAGATGTCTGTGATGTGTGCGGTCTTCCGGCCGCGGTCGCCCAGGACACAGAAGACGAAGCCGACGGCGCGATCCTCCTCCTCCACGATGAGCGCGACGCCCTCGCGAACGGTCTGAGCAAGATCCGACCAGGCATCCTCCCAGCTCTCCCGGAGGTAGTCGGGCTCGGGAAGCTCGGCCTCGAACTCCGACCAGAGCTCACGGATGAGCTCCTGGTCGTTCTTCGTTGCGTGGCGGATGGTCATCGGTAGCGCAGTGCGGCAAGCAGGTAGTGGGCACTCAGGTTCTGGAAGGGGTGGAACCGGACGCCCGCGGCACGGACGTCCGTGACGTCAGGGTAGAACGCGAGCACCGCCTTACGTAGGCCGAGGTCGCCCGCGGGCCAGGCCTCGGGTCGCGCGAGATGCCGGGCGAGGAACCAGTCGGCGCTCCACTCACCGAGCCCGCGGAGAGACGTGAGCCGTGCCTTGACCTCGTCGTCGGGGAGCGTTTCGAGCTCGTCGAAGTCGCGGTCGGCGCGCGCGATGCCCAGCACGTACTCGGCTTTGCGAAAGGAGAAGCCGAGAGCAGTCAGCTCTTCCTCCTTTGCCTGGGCGACGCGTTCGCGGGTCGGGAACGCAACCGCATGCTCGGCGAGGACGCCGAAGCGGTCGATGAAGCGGCTGCGCACGGCGAACGCGGAGTGCAGCGACACCTGCTGGGCGGTGATCGAAGAGACGAGCGCCTCGAACGGATCCGGTGCGAGCGGCGGCCGAAAGCCGGGCAAGCGCCGCACCGCGTCGGCGAGGGCGGGGTCACGCTGCGCGAACTCGAAAAACGGCGGCAGGTCGAGCTCGAGCCCGAGCAGTTTGGCCACCACCGGCTCGATCGCCTCGTCGAGCGGCTCCACATCGACACCGCCCTCGGCCGAGGTGATTCGAACCTCACGCCCCTCCACGACACGGTGCAGGCCGCCCTCGTGCCAGACGTTCGCGCGGTCGACTCCCCAGAACGTGAAGCGGTCGAGCGAGCGCTCGAAGTCGTACGGCTGAGGGACCGCCAGGTGACCCACCGGGCCAAACTAGCGTCCGACGAGAACGGCCCCCGGCCCGTTACGAATCCGTGTAGAGCGGGAGCGAGATCTCGAACCTCGATCCCTTGCCGGGCTCTGACCGCACCGAGACCTCCCCGCCGTGCGCCTCGGCCACCGCCGAGACGATCGACAGGCCGAGGCCGACACCACCCCTTGCCCGCGACCGTGACGGGTCGGCTCGGTAGAAGCGCTCGAACACCCGCTCCTGCTCTTCGCGTGTCATGCCTGGACCGGAATCCTGCACTGACAGGAGCGCGTTGCCGTTCAGTGTCGACACGGACACGCTCACCGGCGCGTCCGCAGGCGTATGCGCGCGCGTGTTGCTGAGCAGGTTGTCGACCATCTGACGCAGGCGATGTCCGTCGCCGAGAACGATTGCCTGGTCCGTGTCGAGCTCGATCTCGCGGTCGGGATCCACCGTGCGGGCGGTTTCGACCGCCTCGCGGACGACGTCCGCGAGCTGGACGGGCTCGCGCTCCAGCGGCCGGCCTTCGTCGAGCCGCGCCAGCAGGAGCAGGTCCTCGACGAGCAGGGTCATCCGCGCCGACTCGCGACTGATGCCGGTCATCGCGCGTTCGAGATCTTCGGGCCGTTTGTCGGCTCCGCGCTTGAAGAGCTCGGCGTAGGCACGAACCGCGGCCAGCGGCGTTCGCAGCTCGTGAGAAGCATCTCCGACGAATCGGCGAAGCTTCTCCTCTGACGCTGCGCGCGCCTTGAAGGCGGATTCGATCTGCCCGAGCATCGTGTTGAGTGCAAGGCCGAGCCGGCCCACCTCCGTGCGATCCTCCGCGCGCTCGACGCGCCGAGTCAGGTCGCCGGCGGCAATTCCTGCGGCCGTCCTGCCGATCGCCTCCAAGGGACGAAGGCCGACGCGCACCACCCAGAGGCCGAGCAGGGCAATTGCGAGCAGGACTGCGGCCGTGACCAGCAGTTCGATCAGGGCCAGGCGGTGCAATGTCCCGTCGACGCCGCTCAGCGACGTCGCGAGGATCAGCATCGTCGTCGATCCCGGGTCTAGAGAAGCGCGGACCCGATAGCGCACGTCGCCCTTGACGGAGTTGACCGTGAAGTACCTGACACGATCAGGCTGACCGCTGGTCGGCGCCTCGAGGGAGATCGATTTCGGCAGACGTGGCGCCGACGGCGGGGTCTCCGTGTTCGGGAACTCGGCGACCTGGTCGCTGAAGAGCGTCTTACCGGCACTGTTGCGCGTCTCGATGTACAGGCCGGGCAGCGATCGCGTGAGATTCTGCAACCGGCCAACCGCGGGTGCAGAATCTCTCTCGTTCGGTTCGTCCGTCGATCCCGGCGGGCCGGTACCGAGCAGTTCCGCTTCGGCCTCCTGGTGCGCAGCCTGGAGCGACGTGTCGGTGCGGCTGATCAGAAACGACCGCAGCGACGTGTAGGTCGCGAGGTCGGCTGCCACGAGCCCGATGGTCGCCAGAACGAGCACGCCGAGCACGAGGCGGCTGCGCAGCGACAGACGCCGGAGCATTTAGCCCTTCCTGGAGTCGAGCATGTAGCCGGCCTGCCGCACTGTTCGGATCAGCGGCGGCCCGGTCGCGTCGAGCTTCTTGCGGAGGTAGCTGACGTATGTCTCGACGACATTCGAATTCCCTCCGAAGTCGTAGTGCCAGACGTTCTGGAGGATCTGCGTCTTCGAGAGAACGCGTCGCGGATTGAGCATGAAGTAGCGGAGCAGGGAGAATTCCGTTCCGGTCAGGGGTACGGGCCGTTTGCCGCGGATCACCTCGTGCCGACTCTCGTCGAGGACGAGGTCCGCGTAGCGGAGAACATCTCCGGGAAGCTCGCCGGCCGAGCGGCGGAGAATCGCCTGCACGCGCGCCACGACCTCCGCGAGGCTGAACGGCTTCGTGACGTAGTCGTCGCCGCCCGCCCGCAGTGCTTCGACCTTGTTCTCGGTCGCATCCTTTGCGGTCAGGAAGAGCACCGCACTCTTGAAGCCCTGCGCCCGGAGCCTCCGCCCAACCTCGATTCCCTCGATGTCCGGCAGCATCCAGTCGAGGATGATCAGATCCGGCTCGGCCCGCGCGACGGCCGCGAGGGCATCCCGGCCGGAGCCGGCCTCCTCGACCTCGTAGCCTTCGTAGCGGAGGGCGGTGGCGACAGCGTCGACGATCGACGGCTCGTCGTCGACGACGAGGATGCGGTGCTCCGCCCCGTTCGGCTGGGTGGACTCGTGCGCGCTCACGACCTCATGGTGGCAGGAATTCCTGTGAGTTTGCTGAGAATCTCGAGCGTCTCTCAGGAACGAACAGCGGCGGAGCGAGGGGGCGCTCCGCCGCGGTCTTTTGGGGGGTCGAGGAGGGAGAGGGAGATCAGAAGTAACGCGTGGCCGGTGCAACAGCGGCACGCGATTTGCGCGCCGCCCGCTGGGGTTCCTCGGCCGAGACCTCAACCTCTTCGCTGATCCGCACGAGGCGGCCGAGGGGGCCGCGCCGCTCCCACGTGGCGGTTGCTACAGCAGCCTCACCTGGCGTGGGAGGAGCGATGCTCTGAGACGTGGTCGTGTGTGTCATTGGCTTCCCTTTCGTTGGACATCGAAGTGACCACTTCAGGAAACCAAGCGGGTCTGTGATCCCCCTGAGACCCGTCTAAGAGATCGCTGAGAGTCGCGCCCGGCCCCGCTCGGGGCCGGGCGCTCGATCCCCCTCGAACTAGTTCGGGTCGATCGACCCGAAGAGCCCGTTCTGCTCGTCGTTCGGGCCCGCGGTGAAGAAGAGCCGGGTGCTCGGGCCGGCGGCGCCGTCGTTGCCGAACTCGAGCGCCCACAGGCCGTCGATGGCGAGCGCCTCGCCGTCGGTGCCCCGAAGCTCGCCGCGGTGCTCGAAGTGGCCGTTCGGCAGCATCTCGTACGCGTTGATCTCCCCGTCGCCGAAGTTGCCGACCAGCAGATCGCCGGCGAAGCGGCCGAAGGTCGTCGGAGCCATGGCCAAGCCCCAAGGAGCGTTCAGCTGCCCGTGCTGGGCGACCCGCCCAAGCAGGTTGCCGGCCGTGTCATACGCGTCGACGAAGCCGAGACCCTGGCCGTGCAACTCATCCGCCGCATCGGCGTCTTGCTTCGCATACGTGACGAAGATGGTCTCGCCGATCCTCTGGATCCCGAACGGCGCGTAGCCGTCGGGAAGGGTGGGATCGGTGAACGTGGCCGAGGTGACGAGATTCCACGAGCCGTCCCAGACGTCCACGCGGCCGTTGTGGAAGTCGGTCGCGTAGAGCCGTGGCCCGTCGGCGGTCACGGCGATCGCGAGCCCCTTGTAGATCGCGCCGGGAGCCGAACTCTGGGCGGCCGTCTCCTGAGCGGGCCCCGAGCCCGGCCAGCCGCGGATCTTGCCGTCCTCGCTCGCGAACAGGAACCGCGACGGGGCTCCGCCCGGCACCGCGAACGTCGCGCCGGCGATGTTGAACACCGTCCCGGTCGGGCCGCCGTCGACAGCGACCGTAAGCGCCACCTTCGCTCCTGTGTTCCCGTTGTAGAGCGTCGAAACGTCGGCCCCGTTGTCCGCCACCCACCAGGGCGAACTGGAACTGGCGGTGAGGCCCCAGGCGTTGACGAGGCTCGCATCGTGAGCGGCCGCCGGCACGGCGGCGCTATCGGAGACGAGGTTCGTGACCACGTAGGCGTTTCTTTCCGCCGCCCCCAACGGCGACGCTACAGCGAGCGCGGTCGCAATCAAAGCACCCGCAACTGCGAGGACCTTCAGAGATCTTGGCTGCATTTCCTCCTCCGTTTCTCCCCGGTTGAGATCGTCCGCTTTCTCCAGCTACTCGCGGGGAGTCGAATCGGATTTGAGGCTTCTTTAGGGAAACCGGTAACTCGACGGAACCGGCTTCGGCGGCGGGCCGAACGCAACTGCAATCTCCTGATGCTGAGTCAGGACGACCCAGTTCGGATCCGCTACGGGCTTGCCGTCGACGAAGAAGTGAAGCTCGCCCTTGCCGCACTCGTCGGCAAGACACGCCTTTGTCAATCGGACACCCCAAACGGCGAAGAACTCCGCGAGCGAATAGCTCCGGACTGTTGTCGACTCGACATGCATGACACCGCTCGCGTCGTGGGTGTGAAGCGGCGAGATGAATCCATCCCCGATGCCGATCCCGGCAGGGACGACGACACGCTTGCCGTCGACGAAGACGTCGAGATGCTGATGGGTGTGGAGAGACGTTCCAGACCGGGCCGGAAGACCGAGCGTGTCGAGCCGCGCGCGTAGCTGACCGATCTCGGCCGGCCACGGCGGCGGTCCTGACTGGAGCCCTGGCAGAGCTCGCACGTTCACCGCCGCAGGCAGGGTCGTCGGCGCATTGGTGTTGACCGACTGCGAGTGACCCAGCGCGAGCGCGGCGATCACAGCCGCGCCGAGGACGCCGATCGCACCGACCCACACGACTGCAGCGCTCGCCGGCTGCTTTTCAGCAGCAGGTGGGCGCTTTCGCGGTTGTTCCTTCGGACGTCTTCCCTTTTCCCGCTTGCTAGGACTCATCTTGCCCAGCTGTCTTCGTCCAGCTAAGACCAGGGATAGGGCGAGTGCGAGACCGGGTGCAGGTCGCCCGTGGTGAAACGCTCGAAGCGGAACGGGTACAGCAAGCCCGAGTGCTCTCCGCCGACGACCTTCGCAACCTCGCGGCCGACTCCGATCATCTTGTACCCGTGGTTCGAGTCGAGAATCGCGTAGACGTTCGGCTTCACGTAGTCGAAGACCGGGAAGTTGTCGGCGGTGAACGCGCCGACACCCCCGGAGCGGGCGTTCTTGTAGACGGCGCGACACCCTGAGAAGCGGCTCATCGCGTGCGAGAGGCCGGCGCACCACATGTCGGGGAAGTCTGGGTCGACGTTCGTCGTCTGCGGGTAGGGATCGAGCTCGACGTCGTCTTCGACCACCAAGGGCGAGGCGCCACCTTGCACGCCGTGACGGTCTCGCTTGAAGTAGATCCCCCACAGCTCGTCGGTGACGAGCTTGCCGTCGTCCGTGTAGAGCGGGGCGTCGGTGTCGAGATGGATTACGGGCGGATTAGTCCCGTCGGCGGTCGCGAACACGAGCGGGTCGACACCGACCTCCCCTTCCTGGAGGTTCCAGTACGTCCACATCGGGCGGTCCTTGACGACCTCGCCCGAAGGCGTCCGGATGTCGATCTGCATCGGGAGCCCCAGCATCGCCCAGAACCGCTTCGCCCACGGGCCTGGAGCAAGGACGAGTTGCTCGCCGACTCCGATGCGACCTTTGGTCGTCTGGACGGCGGTGACGGTGTCATCCGAGTCGAACTCGAGTCCCTCGACCTCGACGCCCGAGAGAATGGCGACGTCTTCCCCTTCGCACTTCGCCGCGAGGCCGCGAACCGAGTCCATGTTGAACGCGAAGCCTCCTTGGTGCTCGTGCAGGCAGACGGTGACTCCCTGCGCGCGCCAGTCCGGGAAGAGCCGCTTCATGTGGGCGTCGACCTTCGCCGCACCGACGATCAGTTCCGAGCGGTAGCCGATCTGCTCCTGCCGCTCGTACGTTGCGACCAGGTCGGGCTCCTGGACCGTGGCGCCGAGAGCCAGGTAGCCAACGGGGTTGTAGTGGTACGCGGCCGGATCGGACTCCCAGACCTCGACGCACGCCTGCATGAGCTCGCTCATTGCCGGCTGGAAGTAGTTGTTGCGCACGACGCCGCACGCGATGCCGGACGCGCCCGAGCCGGGCGAGCTCTTGTCGACCACGACGATGTTCGCGCCCGAGCCGATGCCGCGAGTCCTCAGCTCCTTGGCGAGGTGGTACGCGGTCGAGAGACCGTGCATTCCGGCGCCGACGACGACGTAGCGCGACGTTTTCGGCAAGCTCACCGTCGCCATCAGTGGTCCGGCGCCTCCCACCCCTCGAGCGCAGCCGGCTGCCAGTGCGTCCCGACCGTCGGCGAGCCCTCGACCCACGGGCCAAGCTCCGGCTGCGGGAACTTCGCGTGCTTGTCCTTCAACTGGATGCCGTAGGAGTTCCCCGATTGGAGGTGCTTGATCAACACCTTCCGCGCGAGCTCGTCCTGTCGCCCCTCCGGGATCGGGAAGTAGATCTTGAGGAACGAATTCGAGTAGCGGTCGAACACCGCCGGCACGCCGTCCTCTTCGAGGAGCTCGACGTCCTCGAGCCAGTTCAGATCCGGTCCCGGCGTTGCGGCAAGCAGGTCGACCTCGGCGACGAGCGCGATGTCCTCCTGGTACGGAAAGCGTTTCCCGGCGAGATACTCCGCATCCAGCCCGAACGTCTTGTCAGGTTCGTGGACGCTCAATCCGGCACCGCTTCTTCGACCTGCGCAGGCAGGTAGTCGACCGGGTACTCGAGGTGCTTCTCGAGCATTCGCTTCATCTCGGCAAGCGCGCGTTCCTCGCTGACGCCGGGGATCCACTCGGTGCCGGCAAGCGGAACTTTCGCCATCGCCGCCGCCTCCACGGTCAACGCGCAAAGGTCCTCGGGCTCGAGTGAGTGAACATTCGTCTTCCCGCAAGCGCGGGCAAGCATCTGCACCTCGAGCGTCAGCGTGTGCAAGAAGTTGTAGACGCGCTCTGAAGCCTCCTCGACGACGAGCCGCTTGCGCAGCTCGGGATCCTGCGTCGTGATCCCGACCGGACAGCGGCCCGTGTGACAGTGGTAGCACTGCCCCGCGGGCACGCCGATCGTCCCCTCGTAGTCGGTCACCCCGGGGATCTCCTTGTTGCAGTTGAGAGCCATGAGGGCGGAGTGCCCGATCGCGACCGCCGTGGCTCCGAGCGCCAGGCACTTCGCGACGTCGCCGCCGTTGCGAATCCCGCCCGCGACGACGAGGTCGATCTCGTCCTCCAGCCCGACGTTCTCGAGCGCACGTCGGGCCTCGGGGATCGCGGCGAGCAGCGGGATCCCGGTCTCCTCGGTTGCAATGTGCGGACCCGCGCCGGTGCCGCCTTCCGCCCCGTCGAGGTAGATGATGTCCGGCCCGCATTTGGCCGCCATCCGCACGTCGTCGTACACACGCGCGGCGCCGAGCTTGAGCTGGATCGGGATCTGGTAGTCGGTCGCCTCACGGACCTCCTGCACCTTCAGTGACAGGTCGTCAGGTCCGAGCCAATCGGGATGGCGTGCCGGCGAGCGCTGGTCGATGCCCGCAGGAAGCGAACGCATCTCGGCCACCTGCTCGGTCACCTTCTGGCCCATCAGGTGGCCTCCGAGCCCGACCTTGCAACCCTGGCCGATGAAAAACTCGCAGGCGTCGGCGAGCATCAGGTGGTGCGGGTTGAACCCGTACCGGCTCTGGATGCACTGGTAGTACCACTTCGTGGAGAGGTCGCGCTCGGGTGGGATCATCCCGCCTTCGCCGGAGCAGGTCGCGGTGCCCGCCATCGAGGCGCCCTTGGCGAGCGCCATCTTGGCCTCGAGCGAGAGCGCGCCGAAGCTCATGCCCGTGATGTAGATCGGGATGTCGAGCTCGATCGGGTTTTTCGCGAAGCGGGCGCCGAGGACTGTCTTCGTTACGCACTTCTCGCGGTAGCCCTCGATCACGAAGCGCGTGAGCGTTCCGGGCAGGAACATCAGGTCGTCCCAGTTCGGCATCTCCTTGAACATCGAGAACCCGCGCATGCGGTAGCGGCCGAGCTCGGCCTTCACGTGGATGTCGTTGATGACCTCCGGCGTGAAGATCTTCGACTGCCCGAGGACGTTGCGCTTGCTCGCCGCGGTCTCGTCGGCCATCACAGCACCAGCTTTCGTTCGGACGGTTCGAGGTTGTCGTAGTTGTAGAGCCGCTTGCCGCAGACGAACTTCTGGAACTCTGGCGGGCTCCCGAGCTCGTGGACACGGAACTTGCGCTCGATCAGCTCCGTGTCGGAATCGGTCCACTCGCCCGCGACACAGTCGATTCCGAGCGACTTGACCTTGCCGGCGACGTAGATGGTGCCGTCGTACATCGAGTCGCCGAGGCCCGGGCCGACGTCGTCGCAGAAGATCTGCCGGCCTCGCTGCATCATGAAGCCGGTCATCGAGCCGGCGCGCCCGAGCACGATGATCGTGCCGCCCTTCTGGTCGATCCCCGTGCGCGCTCCCACCTGGCCCTTGACGATCAGGTCGCCCCCCCGGATCGCCGCCCCGGTCAACGAACCGGCGTTGGACTCGATCGTCACAACGCCCGACATCATGTTCTCGCAGGCCGACCAGCCGACGCGTCCCTTGATGTTGATCTCCGGGCCGTCGATCAGACCGCAGCCGAAGTAGCCGAGACTGCCGTCGAACGTGATCCGGCAGCGGGTGAGGATGCCGACGCCGAGCGAGTGCTTCGCGCCGGGATTGAGGACGGTGACGTCCTTCACGCCCTCTTGATAGAGCAGCCAGCGCAGCTCGAGATTGATCTGGCGCGTCGTCAGGCTCTTCGCGTCGAAGACGGCTCGGTCACCGTCGATCTTCGCGACGCGCAGGACCGTGTCGCCGGGCTCGACGAGCCCGCGCGCGTCGTACGTGATCATGCGCTCGCCGGCTAGCGCGTCCACACCATCACTTCGCCCTCATAGGGATCCCAGGTCTCGATCTCATGGTCGACGATGGCACGGATCGCGATCTCCTCCGAAGCCAAAGCGACGATGTCGTCGGCCTCGTAGAGGACGAGCGGCTTTGCAGCCATCTCGTCCTTGGCCACGCCGAGCGCATCGCCGGTGACGCACATGTAGGTGAAGACGCCGTCCAACTCTTCGAGGCTCTCGCGCATCGCATCTTCGAGCGAATAGCCGGCGCTCATCTTCTCGGCGAGGTAGACGGCGATCACCTCGGAGTCGCACTCGGATTGGAAGCGATGGCCGCTGCGCTCGAGTCGATGCTTCCACTGGAAGTAGTTCGTGAGCTGACCGTTGTGGACGACCGCCACGTCGCCGAACGGGTATGCCCAGTAGGGATGCGCGCCCGAGATGTCCACGTCGGACTCGGTCGCCATCCTGACGTGACCGATCGCGTGTGTGCCGACGAACCCGTCGAGGCGGTACTGCTTGGAAACCTGCTCGGCGTCGCCCAGGTCTTTGATGATCTCGAGCGAGTGCCCGAGCGAGAGCACCTCTACATGCGGGACGTCCTCGACGACGTCCGTGATCGCCTTCAGTTCGCCGTCGTACTCGAACGTGACCCGGTAGGCGTACCCGGTCTCCTTCTCGATCTCGTGGATCGTCGCGCCGAGCGCACGTAGCCGCGCCTCGACGTCCGCCCTGTTGTGCTCGAGCCGTTGTGCGAACTCGAAATCGCGCGGGTCATTTGCGTCCGCGAGCTTGTACCGCATGACGACGAGCTCCGACACCGGCCCGTAGAGCGCGTAGCCGGTCGAGTCCGGGCCGCGGTGCTTCATCGACTGCAGCATCGCCGTCATGTCGTGGCCGACGGCGTGCGCGCCGTTTCCATTGCGGTAGATGATCCCCGCGATTCCGCACACTACGGCAGCACGTCCAGATACCTCTCGCGTTCCCAGTCGGTGACGGCGGCGAGGAACTGCTCCCACTCATCACGCTTGTAGTGCATGTACACATCGTAGAGACGTCCGGGAAGAGCGCTCCGCACGACTTCGTCCTCCGCGAGTGCCTGGAGCGCCTCGCCGAGGTGCTCGGGCACACGGGGAATCTCGCCGCCCTCCGCCAGGACGTCGTACACGTTTCGCTGCTGCGGCGGACCGGGGTCGAGCTTCCGCTTGACGCCGTCGAGCCCGGCCTTGAGAAGTGCCGCCTGGGTCAGGTACGGGTTGCAGGCGGAGTCGACTGCACGGAACTCGAAGCGTCCCCCGCTGGCCACGCGGACGAGCGTCGTGCGGTTCTGCCAGCCGTAGTCCTTGTAGATCGGCGCCCAGAAGCCGAAGTCCCAGAAGCGCTTGTACGAGTTGACCGTCGAGGCGGTGATCCCGCACAGGCCGCGGTAGTGGTCGAGGATGCCGCCCATGAACTGCAGACCGATCTCCGACAGCTTCGCGGGCCCCTCGGGGTCGTAGAAGACGTTGTTGCCGTCCTCGTCCACGAGCGTGAAGTGGTGGTGCGCGCCGTTGGCGGACACACCCGTGAAGGGCTTCGGCATGAAGCTCGCGATGACCCCGTGCTTGCGCGCGACCGCCGCGCAGATCTGACGGTAGGTGGAAAGGCTGTCAGCGGTGCGAACGGCACGGTCGAACAGGAAGTTGAGCTCGAGCTGCCCCGGCGAATCCTCGTGGTCGCCGTACGTTGGGTTGATGCCGAGGCGTTCGCCGTAGTCGACCACGTCGAGGATGATCTCCCGGAGCTCCTCGAACTGATTGATGTGGTAGCACCACGGCTTTGTCAGGCCCTGCGCATCGTTCGGGTCGTCCGTCTTGCTCATCCACATCATCTCGGGCTCGATGCCGCAGAGGAACGTGTACCCGAGCTCCTGCTCGACTTCGTTCGTGATCCGCTTGAGGTTCTGGCGCGGGTCGGCCTCGAGCGGCTTGCCGGTCTCGGTGTCGTAGCAGTCGCAGAAGACTCGCGCGACGCGCTCGTCCCACGGGAGTTGCGCAAACGTGTCGAGGTCGGCGATCGCCGCGAGCTCGGACTCCTCGGGCCCGAAGCCGATGTAGCGGTCCTGCCGATCGACGAACAGGTCGGCGGTCGCGCCGTAGACGAGCTGGTAGCCCTCCTCGGCGACCTTCTCCCACTGCGTCGCGACGACGCCCTTGCCGTTCACGTGACCAGAGACGGAGATTTGCTGGAAGAAGATGTACTTGATGCCGCGCTCGTCGATCAGCTTGCGGAGCTGGTGGATCCTTTCGAGGCGGTTCGGGTCGTGTCGGGCCTGTTCGAGCGTCGGAAACGGATCGGGAATGGGGCCTTTGCCGAGGACCCGCTGAACCTCGGTCGGACCTGATTCGACGACTGCCATGGCCAACTCCTCCTTCGGGCGAGGTAGGGCGGTGTCTAGAGCGGAACAGTGGCGATGTCAAGCCAGCGTCGCAGCATCGAGCCAGCGCTCGAACAGACGCCGCCCGTCTGAGAGGACCCCGTCGGCGCTCGCCTCGAGCTCGGCGAGCAGGCGCTCGAGCGCCCCCGGTCCGAGCACACGCTCGAGGGATTCGGCATACGCGGGCACATCGGCCCACTCGCGTGCGAGGCCGGGCGAGACCTCGAGGTGAAACTGGACGCCGTAAGCCGCCGCCCCGACGCGGAACGCCTGATTCGGGTACGCCGGCGACCCCGCCAGGCGCGCCGCCCCGTCGGGTAGGTCGAAGGTGTCGCCGTGCCACTGGAGACTCAGCAGCTCACGGGGCATTCCAGCGAAAACGGGGTCGGCGAGCGCCTCGTCGGTGAGCATCACCGGTAGCAGGCCGACCTCGGGCGCCGACCCCGGGTAGACGCGGGCGCCCAGACTGGCGGCCAAGAGTTGAACGCCGAGGCAGACGCCCCAGAAGGGGAGCCCGGAGCGCACAGCGTCCCCGATCAACCGCTTCTCGTCCACGAGCCAGGGATGCTCGTCGTCGTCGAGCGCTCCCATCGGCCCGCCCATCGCGACGATCGCGTCGAAGGTGCGCCAGTCCGGAAGCGGATCGCCCTCGTCCAGTTCGACGCGGTGGATCGTCGCGCCGCGCTCGTTCAAGACGTCTTCGTACGCGCCGGGTGGCTCGCACGCGATGTGCTGGAGGACGAGAACTTCCACCTACTCGACCTCTGCGGGGGAGGAGGACTGTGCCAGCGCTCGCTCGGCCATCCGGGCAAGGTCCAGGGCGGTGACGAGCAGGATCGCGACGAGGAGCGCGGCCACGATGCTCGCCCCGATCAGGGCGCGCAGCGCGTCCTTGCGCGCGTCGCGGAACCTTCGCTCCTCGGCGTTTGCGCGTTCCTCCTCGACTTGCGCAAGATCCTGGGCGCCGGCTGCAGCACGCTTGAAGTTGGCGATCTCGGGGCCCAGGAACAGGCTGCGTACCTCAGCGGTCCGCCCGGCCTGGAGCGCGGCCCAGGCCACGCGGTCGAGGCGCATGAAGTCTCCGAACGCAACGGTGATCTCCTCGAGCAGCGTGCGCTCGATCGGGCGCCTGAGCTCGAGCTTTGCCCGGGCGAGCGTTCCCCGGAAGCCGGCGACCGAGCTCAGGAAGATCGGCCGACTCTTGCCGTTGTCATAGCCGTAGGCGGTCTGCCAGCCGTTGAAGTCGGCCACTCCGAACTTCAATTGCAGGGCGAGCGCCCGCGCGGCGTCGGCGCGCTGGACGCCGTCGAACCGGTCGCTGAGACGGTTCATCCCCCAGATGCCGGCTCCCGCGGTGAGAGCGAGGCCGGCCACCGTGACCACGATCGCGGCGTAGAGCTTCGACCTGATCGTCATGGCGAGGCCGCGGTAGGGGCTGTCGCCGGGACGCCGGGCCCTGGAGGCGTCGCGACGCGCGCGTCCGGCTCGAGCAGATCCAGGCGTCGCGCGAGCCAGCCCTTCGTGGTGGCCTGCAGCGCGAGCGTGAGCACGATCGCCATTGCGACCGTGGTGACGACGAGGTCGGAGTTCGGAACGTGCATGCTGACGATTATTCCGGCGATTGCTGCGGGCACAACACCGGTCTCCCGTGTCCACGCGAGGAAGAAGAGCTCCTGGCGCGTCCACGCGGCGCGTCGGTCCGGCAGCAGGCAGACGAGCACTGCGAGCGGACGGGCGAGCAGGATCAGTGCGGCCAGAACTCCCAGAGCAGGAGCGAAGTGGTCGGCGATCGTGGTCCAGGGAAGGTTCGCGCCTAGCGTGATGAAAACGAAGATCACCATCACGTCGGCCACAGTCGAGATGAGCACGCGCATGTCGTGCTCGTGGTGGGAGAACATCGCCAGACCGAGCCGGTCCATGTTCCCGACGATCAGCCCGGCCAGGAAAGCGCCGAGGTAGCCGCTTCCCCCTGCGGAGTCGATCGAGAAGAAGCTGCCGGCGACCACGGCCAGCACCGCGATCGCGCACGACTCACGCCAAATCCCCGCACGGCGGCTCGAGACGGCGGCGGACAGGACGATGCCGAACACGACGCCCATCGCCGTCGAAATCGCAAGGTCCTTGACGAAATCGACCATCGGTGCGGTCAGCGAGGCATGCCCACTGACGACGACCCCGGCGAACGCCAGGGCAAGCACGGCGCCCGTCGGATCGTTCAGCGCCGACTCGGCAATGATCGTCTGCGAGAGCTTCGGCCTAACACGCAACCGTTCGAAGAGCGGGACAAGAATGGCGGGGTCGGTCGGTGAGAGCGCTGCGCCGATCAGGAGACCCGAGGACAGAGGCAAGCCGAACAGCAAAGCGGCGACCGAGCCGGTGACAAGCGCAGTCAGCACGACGCCGGGCACGACGAGCAGCAGGAGCCCGACGGCGACCTTCCTCAGGATTCCGAGCGAGAGCTGGAGGCCGCCGTGAAAGAGGATGAAGGAGACTCCGAGCGTCAGCACGAGCTGCGAGCCCATCGAGTCGAGCGGCACATCGATCGAGTCGGAAACCGATGACCCCAAGAGGATCCCCGTCCCCAGCAGCACGAGCATGTGCGGCAGGTGGAGGAGGTCCGCGACGAGCCGCGCGCAGAGCCCGGCTCCGAGCATCAGCGTCACCGTGAGGATGACATCCTTGACCGTCATGAGGGGGCGATTCTCCCCCGGGCGAGGCGACTCGTCCACCTTGCGCTTGCCGTCCCCGTATCGGACACTAGGCGCGCGTGCTCATCTTTCTACTCCTCGGGGTCTATCCATGGGTTCTGCTGCTCACGTTCGCGATCTCGCTCTACCTCACCTTCGTCGAGACACGAGAACAGCGGATGGACTTGCGTCACACGGCCTGGTGGCTGCAGCTCACCTTTCTCTTCCATTTCGCCGGCTACCTCGCACTGAGAGGGTGGACCTTCTATCGCCGCCGTCACTCCCCGGCCTAGTCTGAGCGCCCGCCTCGCGCGGGTGACCTGGAGCCGCGTCGCGTTCATGGTCGCGTTGCTCGCCCTTGGACTGGTGCTCACGCGCGTCCTCGGCCGCACGGACACAAAGGTCAGCAAGGGCGATGCGATTGCGGTCGCGCGGACGAAGGTCGATTTCAAGCCGCAGGGCCACAACATCCGGCTCCTACGCCAGGGGATTCCTCCCAGGCCCGTCTGGGCCGTCTCGTTCTGGATCCGGAAGGCCGGAGGCGGCTTCTCGCGGATCACCGTCGTGCTGGTGAACGCGAACAGCGGCCAAGTCATGCAGGTGCGCCGCTCGGCCTGAGCAGCGCAAGTGTTCGCTCTGCACACCCACCGAGCAGAAAGCTG